>SL_8KL_010_SEDDRAFT_10002765_pt1 | contig 14698 bp, 6 predicted proteins | sample SodLakKL_010_SED_4_FD_11160 | JGI IMG/M metagenome (IMG submission 11160) | reverse complement strand
TCTTTGATAGACTTAAGTCACTTCACGAGGTGGCCGAATCAGACCAGATTACCTGGCCGGATGTGACCAGAATCGGTGGCCGAGTACACCAGAATAGGCAATAGGTGCAGGAAATATCTAGCTTAATAAGAATATATTTTAGTAAATTAATGCTTTTGCAAATAACTAGCACAACCAACCTCTTAGACATTTCACCATGATGATGTGTATTATACTTTTATTTGAGTTCTGAATGGGGTCATGTGTACTATAGCGGCTTTAAAGTGTTATTATGTTTTGCGAAAGAAAAAATGCACATGATTATAAACTTATTGAGTTTATTAAAATGATATAATCTTACAAATTACCAAATAATAACATGATAGATGTTCACAGGAAGTAATTTTTTCAGCAAAGGAGGGATAAAGTGGTAGGGTTAAAGAGCCTAAAAATTAGTAACATGATGCTAAAAAGAAAAACAAAAATAATAATACTAGCAAGTATATTGTTGTTGATTAATCTTACAGGCTGTACAGGGAGCATACATGATGCTGCATCTAGTGGTGATGTCGAGGGTGTGTATAATCATTTGGACAGTGGGGCAGATCCAAATATGTTAGGCACAAATGACTGGACACCGCTACACTATTCAGCAGAAGGAAATCACATCGAAGTGGCAATACTATTAATACAATCTGGTGCTAATCTTGATGCAAAACAAAAAGATGGTAGGACGCCACTGCACTATGCAGCTATGCATGGTCATTTAGAAATGATCACAATATTACTTAATCATGGAGCCAATGTAAATGCTAGGGGCATAAGACATGAAACACCATTAGCAGTTGCCCTTATCATGAATCAAACCGAAGCAGCAAATCTTCTGCATTCACAAGGAGGGATTGAATAAAAAACTATTTTTTAGATTATGCTAATTATATATAGCATAATTATTTAATGCCGAAAATGTTATTTTGAAAGGCGTTTATATTCAAATCAAAGTGAAAAAGTTTAGTGTTAAAAATTATTATTCAGGGGGTAAACAGTTTAATGAACTTCATAGTTAACTTTATATTGACTTGGGTAATCGGTCTAACTGTACCATTTTTAATTCGTCATGTTATTGTTAAAAGTGCATTGAGTGATAGAGCTGCAATTTGGGTGGCGGTAATTAACTCAGTTTTCTTTTGGTTATTATCAACAATTTTATCTATCCTTGCCAATTCACCTGATCCCAGTTATGGTTTTGTTTGGGTGTTAGTATACTTCGTGGCTAAAATAATACTGCAAATGGAAGATGAGTCTGAGAAAAAAAACAAAACTAGCGATTTAAAAGTTGGTCAAGGCGAAGAATTGTTAATGGATGACAAAAAAGAGGCCAATGTATTGAGTAATGACTTGTCTGATGACGTATTAGCTGCCCCTAAGGGGAAAAGGCAGGAGGGCCTATGGTCAGAAGGTGAGTTGTTTGAACAACCAACAATTGGAGAAAGAGTTGACTATAAAGACTGCCCATATTGTGCCGAAAAGATTAAAGCTAAGGCTTTAAAATGCAAATATTGCGAATCATATTTTAGTTGATGTGATATCAATTTGAGAATGATTTTAAGTCGATAAATACTTAAGAAATAATTGTATTGATGTTGGCGTAACCCTTTTAAGACTGAGACAAGGCACAAACACTAAGCTTATAATAGTAATCGATAGAAAAATTATAAAAGCATTTATATTAGAGGAATTCTAGTTGCAAATGTAGTATACTTTAATAGGGCTTTTGAGAGGTAGCCCTATAGAATGAATATTGAGGCTTATTGATACCAACAATTTTATATGCACGAATCTATTTGCATATTCTGTGGCGTTAACTCATTGATATCACCACGATTTAAACCTCAAGAATGTATAATGTCACGTGACGTATATCCCTTTTTGATAATTGATAAATATTTACTTTGTTTAATAAATGAATTAATAGAAAGAGTGGCTTTATATCTTTAAATAAGCATTGTAGAATATATCGCAATTTTATTGATGAATTAAATGATCAGGGGGAAATACTTTTTGGGGATCAGAAATAAGGCTATAGAACTATTATTAAATAACCTCATAAGGAAGCTCAAGAAAGGCCAAGATCCTGGTTTAGTTGATGATATATATAACCTGATAGACAAAGATATGGGCGCATTTAAAAGCTACTTATCTGAGTATGTTGAAAAACATCCCTGGGAAGATATAGAAATACTATTTAAACATATTATTCTAAATGGTTTAGCCCATGTTTTGCCTTTTGACAAAATCCCGGTATTTGTATTTATAGATCTTGAAGTTTGGCCCCAAACTAAAGAAATATGGGATCTGAGCTGCTTGAGATTGCCAGGCTTGATAAGTGAAGATATTTCTTGGAATGGCCTAGTAAATAATTCGAATGGTTTTCCAATGAGTAAGCTTAAAGGTGATGAGAGTCCGAAATCAGCTGTTTCACGATATAAGTTAAAAGATGAGCTGCAACCGATTATTTCAGAAGGTTCTAATGTTATTTTAGTTGGGCACAATATTCGCAACCACGACGTTCCAATATTAAGTGAATATATCAGTGGCATTCAGAGTATCCCGATTTTAGATACTTTGGAATTAAGTTTGCTCTTAAGGCCCTTATTAAGTGATCATTCATTAGACGGAATCCATAGGGCAAGGGAAGATGTTTTAGCCAATTTAGATCTGTTTTATGAATTTGATCAGCAACTACTTAAGCTAGATGAAAGAACCTTTCAATACTATTGGAATATTGCAGATGAAGAACCAGGTATTGGGCATTATTTCAGGTTTATTGCTTTACGTAGAGGATCAAAAAAATCAATTAATACTACAAGTGCTTCAGAAATTATGGACGAACATAAGTCAAAGGACTATTACGGGAGATCAGTTAATGAAACTGATGTTAACATAGATAATTTTGTAGAAGGTATAACTGGAAGATTGAAAGCTGATGTGGTAGAAGCTTTAGATTTAAATCAAGCTCTCTCCCCGGGTGATCTGCTTAAATTAATAAATTCTATCGCGAATAGTACGCCAAAAGAAAAGGAAATTAGAGTTGTAATTCCTTCTTCATATACAGCTTACCTGGAAGAAAACTTAGAGTCAATCGGTGAAAATATAGAACTTCTACATTCCCGTGCAATTCTTACTAACCGTAAAACTCTAATTGAGGCTATAAATAATAAATCTACCCTTATTAGGTTAACACCTATTGAAAGGTTATTGCTTTTCTCATGGCTTCGGTTCCAAGGAGATTTAGTCAAGTTACACCAATTACATAAATTTGTTTTTAACTCTGAAGGAATTAAACGGTTAGCAACAATACTTTTTTTGAGTTCAGATAACAAAAATAACCTGAAAAAGATTTTGGGAAAAGGCTTGACAGGAAAGACATTGGTTTGTGATTATCCAACCTGGCTCACCTATGATGCACATAATAAACAGCCAGAGAAAATTTTGTTAAAAGCACAACTTCTTGATGATGAATTAGAACGGTGTGCGTTACTTTCATGTGAAGCTAGTGAATTGTTGGCGCTTTGCAATGGTTATGAAAACCTCCAAGCGCATTTGGTTGCCCTGGAAAAATTGCTGGAGGGTTTTGCTAAAGAGCGCTATCTAGGAGCAGACGAAGATTCTGCTGATTACATTTCCCTTAAGTTGACAGAGACGGATGCTAATGATGAAAAGTTACAGCAATGCATTAGTTTGCTTGATAGCATGTTTGTAGATAGCAATGAAATTGAAGATGAAACATTAAAAAGTATACTTATAGATAAATTGAGTCAAGCTAAAACGGTAATAGAAAAAAGTGAAGCAGGGTATATCGATATTATTTTGGTGAAAGATCAAGAAGGTGAGAAGAACTGGCTTCTAAAAAGAGTTCCGGCAAAGCCAGACCAGGTTGTTGAAAACTGGGCTGAGGTTACTGGCAGTATTATCATGAGTGAAAAGTGCTTAAGAATTGATAATGGAAATTTTTTGAAAAGAATTTTTAGGGTTACTCCCAAACTAGTTAATTGGCCTTATAACTCTGATAAGGTGTTACAGGTTGATAATGGTTCAATTCCGCCTACATTACATGCACTAAGGCCTTACATGAAAAAAATATTTCAATGGTTAACCTGGTTAATAGATGATAATAAAAGTTCTAATTTTTTCTTTGCTTCTGGTTCTCAAGTTAGGGCACAGCTTCTTAGTTATATAGCAATAAAACATAATAAACCAATTTTTTTATGGTCCACTTACGGTAGCTCTAAGAAAACAGCTAAAAGGATTAGTGAGAATGAGGGATCGGCTGTAGTTGTTGATTATTATAGAAGAGATAGAAGGGCATGGATGCCTGAGAATACTTTGATGGCAATTTTAGAAAAAATTCCCTTTCCTAGCATAAATGACCCGATTCATAGCCATAAAATGAGCCAGTTATATGGGGTTGAAGAGGCTTTTACTAGCTATTTTTTGCCGGTTACCGCAATGCGTCTTGTTGAAGAGGTCGCAAAAACAAGTGAGGCTTCGGAATCAATTATTTTAGCAGATCCACGTTTAGTTAATAGGATATTTTACCGGGCATTATTTATTAGAATCTTGGGAGCGATTAATGAAACTAATTTAGAGGATTACAGCTTAAAAGAAGATCACAATTTGCTAGAAGTAATTGATGATGGACTTAAGATTTTGCGAGTAAAGCAGCAAACAGATTATCGAGAAATAGATTTGGAACCTTACTTACAGCTTCTAACCGGTCATACAACTTTTCATCACAACCAGGATAAAATGATTAAGCAGGTTTTAAGTGGAAAAGATATACTTTCGGTTATGCCTACCGGCAGTGGCAAATCGGTTTGTTTTCAAATCCCTGCACTAATATTTGGACAAGGAGAAGGTTCCTTGACTGTAGTTATTTCTCCTCTCCAATCATTGATGAGAGACCAGGTGAAGAACTTGCAAAATAAATCAATTATTGGTGTGAATTATATCGATAGTACCTTGTCGCCTATTCAGCGCTCTAAAAGAATAAACGAAATTAGAAGTGGCTTCACATGGTTGTTATATATAGCCCCTGAGCAGTTAAGGTCAAAAGTTATTAGGCAAACCCTTTTTGAAAGAGGCGTGAAGATGTTAGTAGTTGACGAAGCTCATTGTATCTCTCAATGGGGCCACTCTTTTAGACCAGACTATAATGTTATCCCGGATTTTGTTGATGAGCTTGAACAGATTGGTCATAAACGTCCGATAATCGCTGCTTTTACTGCGACAGCTCCACCATGGGTTATAAAAGATATTTGTAAAACTTTAAAAATGAAAAAGGATAACGTTTTCAAACAATCTCCAGTGAGGAAGAACCTTAGCTTAACAAATATAAGTTTTGAAGGTGAAAAAGAAGAGGTAGAACAGAAAAAAATATCAGCGATAATCGATGTTTTAAAAAGAAAGCCAAAGCATTGTGGAATTATCTATGTTGCAACAAGGAAAAAGGCAGAAGAGATTGTGAGTTGGCTAGATGATTCTGTTCTGCCTGAAGGTTGGAGCAAAGAGGTTATAGATTATTATCATGGTGGCAGAAATAATCGTTCAGAAATAGAGCAAAGGTTTATCAATTCTTATAAGCAAAAAGGGTTAAGATTATTAGTGGCAACAAACGCTCTTGGGATGGGTCTTGATAAACCAGATATTGATTTCATAATCCATTACAATATCCCAGGTTCATTAGAAAACTACTACCAGGAGGTAGGTAGAGCTGCCAGAGACCCACGCATAAGCGGTGAATGTATTCTGTTTTATCATCCTGATGACCTCGACGTCCAAGAGTTCTTTAACAAAACCATATCAGAAAAAGAAATTAAACTTATTGGTAAAGGATTAATGGAGGAGTGCAATAAAAACCTTAACAAGCTTATAGTAAATATAGAAGAGTGGGCAAAAAAATATGGCTTGTCTGAGTCAGATTTTAGGGTGTCTTTGTTTGAGCTTGAAAAAGCAGGAGTGTTAAAAATTGGCTGTTTCACTGCCAAAATAATTAACCTATGCATTAATCCAGAGGCTGAGCGTCAATATCTGAGTCCACTTCAAAATGAAATCTTAAAAAGGTTGAGTGAACATTATGAGTATTTTCCTGTAGATCCCATTGATTTGACAAATGAAATATCAAGAAATTCACCTGATTTAGGCTCTATTCAATATGACGAAGTAACTAAAGAGATTCGCAGTTTGGGCTCTCAAGCGGTCAATGTTTTGATGTTGGCACCCGATTATAGCATAAAATTGTTTCATGAAGAAAAAAAGGCTTCGGCTATATTAAAGAGTAAAGTAAAAATTTACGAGGAGATTTGGAGATATTTAGTTGATAGAAGCAAAATCAATACAGGTCGCTTCATGTTTTTCTCTGCTATTGATATATCTAAATATGCTTTTGATATAAAAACTGAACCAAAGGTGATTCATGAAGCTATAGAACTCTTTGAAAAGTGCCAGCTTATAACTACAAGATCAAAAGCTATAGAGTATAAGATAAGAATTATTCACGATGATTATTCTGTTATCAATAACTATCTCAATGAAGTTAAAGATCTCTGTCATTATCTATATCAGATTAGAGATGAAAAGGGGCTAGTTGATTTAAACTTACATTCGTTATCTAAAATAAAAAGTCCAGATTTAGCAATAAACGTATTAGAAGATATGGGTATATTGGGATGCACTAAAAATAACAGTAGTGGAGGACTAGAAATAGAAATTAACGATCCAAGTATACAAAATTTAAAAAATATTGATAAAGCTGGGTGTAGTGTTTACAGGGTTCAAGCTAGAAAAAGGTTAAGTTTAATGAGACAGTATGCAGAGAACTGTGCAACTGACAAAGAATGTCGCGATTATATTGAAAGATACTTTGAAGGGCAGATAGCTTCTGAGGATGATGTTGATGATTTAGAAGGCCTATTAGATTCTTTAAACCAGGGGCAGTATGAAGCTGCAACAGCACCTTCAAATAATCTTTTGATCAATGCGGCTGCTGGAACAGGCAAAACTCAGACGATAGCAGCAAGAATTATTTATTTACAAGCTTATTATGGTATTCAAAATGATAGGATACTGGCACTTACATTTTCGAAAGCAGGGAAAAAACAAATACAAGAGAGAATGAAAAAAATAACTTCAAACGGTTTTAGAGGGTATGGATCAGTAATTATTTTAACTATACACGGCATGGCTTATAGGATATTAACTAGCGCAATTGGTCTTGAAAATTGTTGGCTCAAAAATAATTTTAGGGTTGTAGGAGAAAAAAATTACCGAAAACGCGATGGTTATAATATAAAAGTTAATGAATTGCTTTTAGATAAATATCATGTCATTTTTAAAGACATAAATGATGGGGTTAAAAAAGATGATAGGTTACAATATTATTCTCAAGCCTTTGATGTTTTAAGAAATGGCCACCCCAGCTTTTCTGTCATTAAAGATCCGGAAGAGGTAGATCGAACAAAAGAAATAGCGGTTGAAGGAAAATTTGGTGAACCTTTCATACTAAGGGGAGAAGATGTTTATTTAACATTTAAAAGATACTATGAATTACTGAAAAGCATGAATAAAATCGATTATGCAGGCATGCTCACTGAATGCATTAAAATATTAGTTGCAAATAGGAATTTCTTAGACAGGTACCAGGTGGGTTATGATTACATTTTGGTTGATGAATACCAGGATACGGCAAAATCACAAGAGATGCTGGTTAGGTTAATAGCTGGCAACGGGATTAACTTAAACGTAGTAGGCGATAATGATCAGACTATATTTTCTTTTAATGGTTCAGATGTAACTAATATTATGGAGTTTGTGCAAAGGAATAAAGAAAATGAGATGGGTGAGACCAGGGTTGTTTATTTAGAAGAAAACTACCGTTCCAGCCCAAAAATATTGGATTTGGCAAATGGGATTATAAAGAATAACAAGAACCGTATGAAAAAGCAGCTTAAACCTTCCAAGGTTATGCCGCCAGAGCCTAGAGCACAATATAGAGAGACCAACCACGACGTTAAATTGGTTGAGATTTCCAAATTCCACGAAGCAGCTAAGCAAGTGGCAAGAAGGATAAACCTGATATTAAATGATGAAGAAGTGAAACCGGATGAAATAGCTGTATTAGTTAGAAAAGATTCTATTACTTATCCCCAGGGATCAGCCACTAAGGAAGCGCTAGAAGAATTAGGTGTGCCGGTTGACGATCTTGGCGAAACTATAAAGGATGTAAAGAGAATAAAAAATATAGTTAGGGATATTTGTGAAAAAAGAAATCAAGAAACTATTGAAGATTTATTGGTTGAGCCATTTGCTCAAGAAAGCAAAGATTTAAGTAATTCGGATAAAGATAAAGTTATAAGTGCAATAAAGGAGTATAAAAAAGAAGGATTGTTAACCACCTTAGATATCTTGAATAGCTTAGATGAAGAGCAAATCCAGCAGAATCTAAATAATGAAGTAGATACAACTCGCGAAGGAATTAAAATAAGGACGATTCATTCCTCTAAAGGTGAAGAATACAGGGTTGTCTTCTTGTTATACCTCTGTAACAAGCATTTTCCAGATTTTAGGGCAGCTAAATTTAACGAAGAAGAGGAAAGGCGTTTGTTGTATGTTGCAATTACCCGGGCGGAAGAAAGACTGTTTATTTACGGGACTGAAAGTGAAGCATCTGTAGATTTTTTTGAAGAGGTTTCTAAGCAAGATGTTGTTGCTGAAGAGCCGTTACCCTATGATGCTGCGGGTGAAACTGGGGATAATGTGGTTGGAACTACAGGGATAGAAACTTACCCTAAGGAATTAGTTGCCAAGGGTGAGAGCAATAAAACTTCTAATAAGAAAAGTAAAGATGCTAAGAGAATATCAAGAAGAACTGCAAATAAAGCAAAAAATATTGTAAAAAAAATATCGGAGATTGATGAGTTTGAAGAGTATGAAGACGACGATGATGATTATTATTAGTAGTCCGCAGAAAAAATAGTGCGGGAAGGTTAATTAAGTGCTTTAAGTAAATGGAATTGGTTTTGCCCTAAAATTTATCTTTGAAAGGTGATCAAAATGAATTTATCAGAAGAGCAACAAAGGGCTGTAAACTTTCAATTTGAAGGCCACTTGCTGGTTAAGGGAGTGCCTGGAAGTGGAAAGTCAACAGTATTAATTAAGAGGGCTGCTAAGTTAAAGCAGACAAGGCCTGGTGAGGCTGTTAGGGTTATAACTTATAACAAGGCATTAACGCAGTATTACGGCACCCTACTTGATAGTGGAATAATTAAAGAAGCCTCAACTTTTCATTCTTGGGCTTTAAAAATTATTAATACTTTTAGGGGGTCAGGAGTTAATGTGATTCAGACTAAAGAACGAAAAAAAGTTATTAAAGATGCAATAGAGAGATTTAAAAGCAATTATCATGACCATCGGTTGTTCCAACAAAACATAGATTTTTGGGAGGATGAATTTGATTATATTAAAGGAAAAAGGTTTTTTAGTGAACATGATTATATTGAGACTAATCGAAGTGGTCGTGGTTCTGAAGTAAGGGTAACAAAAAAAGATAGGGAACTAGTCTATGAAGTTTTCAATGAATACAACAGAATACTGAGTAGCAAGGGTTGTATGGATTATGCAGATTTTTCCAATATCTTACTTGATAATCAAGGGGTAATACCCGATAAGTTTAAAGTTGATCACCTTTTTATTGATGAAGCCCAGGATTTGAAAGCTTCAGAAATTTTAGCCCTTAGTTATCTTGCTAGAAAAAGCATAACGATAGGAGCTGACAAAGGGCAAAATATATATAAAACAGGCTTTACATGGAAAGAAGTCAATATTGATATTAGAGGAGGCAGAACAAAATCTTTAAAAAATACTTTTAGAAGTACAAATGAGATTGTTAAACTAGCCATCAGCCTGCAAAATAATGATGACCTGGTAATAAATAACGATGAAGAATATACTTTGCCAGACTTACCGAATAGAAATGGTCCAGTCCCAGAATTGATGTCATTTTCCTCCGAAGAAGAAGAGAAAGAAGCGGTAGCGGAGCTTGTCCATGAAATTATCAATGAGGATTCTGGTAATAGTATTGGCATACTGGCGAGAACTTGGGCAGAATTGTATGATTTTAAAACGGTTTTAGATGATCACGGTGTTGATTCTGTTATATTTAAAGAAAGTAAAGAGAAGTTCTTTGATAGCGGAGTACAATTAATATCTTATCATAGTGCAAAAGGTTTAGAATTTGATATTGTTTTTGCTACCGGCTTGACAGAGGGCAATTTGCCACCTAAAGAGGCCAAATATTTATCGGGAGAAGACCTTGAAGAGTATCTAGCTATTTACAGGCGGCTCGTATATGTTGCTATAACCAGAGCAAGAAATTGCCTTTTTATGACATGCGGCGGCAAACTATCCAGGTTTGTTGAAGAGATGGATCCTGAATTGTATTTAACTGATGGTGAGGATAATGAAAGTGAAGAACAGGTGGAAGCAGAAGGTAATGAAGTAATAGAGGCAGATAATATAAATGAGACAAATAAGGCAAATGAGGTAAAAGAATGTCCTTTTTGTGCTGAAGAAATAAAGCTTAAGGCAATAAAATGCAAGCATTGTAAATCGTTTGTAGATCAAGATAGCATAGACGAAATGTCTCGTGATAGTGGGACAAGTGAAGCATTTAATGAAAATCCACGAGTGAAAGAAAAAAAAGGAGCAGTAGAAAAGCTGGAATTTGAGGATGCAACATACGAAGGAGAAGTAAAAGATGGTTCACCAAATGGCCATGGGACATTGACCTTTGAATCTGGAGCAAAATATATTGGGGAATTCAAGAATGGGTATTACCATGGGCATGGATCTTATACCTTCGCAAATGGTTCAAAATATATTGGTGAATACAAAGATAACAAAAGACATGGATTTGGGACATACTATGGAAGCAATGGCTCGAAATATGTTGGTGAATTCAAAGATGGCAAGATGCATGGCCAGGGAATGCTAACTAAATCAACTGGTGAGGTCAAATCGGGATTATGGGATAATGGTGAATATGTAGGTTAGCTTGAAGTGTTTATAGTATACAGCCCGGATCATGGAGGATTATGGAATTTCAAAATATAGTAAAATTTTGTAATTAATTAATGATAAATAGTTATTATTTTCCTTGACATCGTGATTTTGAGATCAAGCTTGAAAACAGCTAACTGGCTTTTAATCGGGCAAACAAACATTTTTATGTTTTGTTTTATATTCTGGGTGGATTGCGATGACTTTATACCGTGTTTCAGAGTCAGAAGTTTTTCAGCTGCTTGCTCAAAGAGACTTTGCTAAAGAAAACTATGAAGAGCAACTGGAAAACTGGATCTTGCACAACCCGGGTATTCTTACAGAAGGAGAGAATATCCTTTTTATCAAGCGTGAAAAGTCGCTTGAAAAAAGTGAAGATCTGTTGGGGATAGATGAAGAGGGTAATACAGTCATAATAGAGCTTAAACGGGGTAGAACGCCTCGGATGGTGATAGCCCAGGCATTGGAATATGCTTCCCGGGTTAGCAGGCTGGGTTATAGAGATTTGGATAAAATTGCCCTTAAGTTTTTCACTGAAATAGGATTACCCTACAAAAGTTTGCATGAAGCATTATGCGATTATTTCGAAACGATTTACCAAGATGACCTTGAAAAACTGGTTAATAAAAGTCAACGAATAATACTCGTAGCCCAGGATATCAGCGAAGATGTGTTAAATACAGCTGATTATCTCAGAGAGTATGGGATTAATATTCGCTGCGTGTCCTTTCGATATTATAAAGAAGGCAATCTTGTGATAGTAGATCTAGATCCTGATGTACGCGGGAGTTATGATGTGCCGGTAAAATCTTCACCTTCTCGTATAAGTAGTGATACAGAAAAATTTCTGCTTCTAGTACGAGAGCAGATACTGGACCGTTACAGTGATAAAGTATTTTACGCTACCCAAAAACCAAACCGGGTCGTTAGTTTCTGGTTAGATCAAAATGGTTTTTTGTCTGTTGGTATTAGCCTGGAGAGTGATGAAAAGTTAACATATAACATCATGATAGTTTATGAAGATCTGGAAAAGAATAAACATTTATGTGAAAACATAAAAGAAAAGATAGAATCCCAAGGTGAAACAGTTTACTTGGAGGATAAGAAAAAAGAAAAGTTGCAGCTGTACAGTATTTTTGAATGGAATGAACAACTGCTTATTGATGATGGTTTTATTCATGATACTGTTGAGCGTTTGAGCAGGTGGGTAGGAATTGTGGAAGGTGAAGCGAGGGAAGATAACTGATTGTATTCAATATAAGACACCAATTTGGAGTAATAAGTACATGTCAAAAATATTTAATTTGTAGTTCGGTTCTTATGTTAAAGTATTTATTTGACTTGAGCAAGTATATGTTTTGTTATCATAATCTTAAGGAGTTTTAGAGATGAGGCTTCCAAGCATTTCAAGAAATAATATATTAAAGGCAATGGATACTTTTGATATAGAGTATCGCAATACATCTCAATTTACAGGGTGGGAAAATTATGAGCGGCAAAAGTATGCAATATCTTATGAGGGCAAGTTGTATCCCCCTAAAGCTATAATCAGCCTGGCCACGGGAGTGCCCAGGTCTAATTTTTCCGGGGGACGAGAGTCAAACAGTTATTTAGCAAACCTGGGTTTTAAAATAATCAGGCTCTCAGATGGCAGTGAGGTTAGGATGAATGAAAGAGGTTATGAGTGGCAGGGCAAACAAACAGGAGTAACCTTTGAAACTAGTGTGGATAGAAAATTTGCTGAGACTCATAAAAACAAACGGCGGGCCCTGGTTTTGATTCCCTGTTGTAAAAGTAAGGTGGCGATGCTATCTGAAGGCTGGGAGAGCCCTTTGCCTGGTCTTCCGGCTTTAAGGGAGCAGCTGATTGAAAAAGTGGAGGATACTTTAGAGCTATCCGGTCGAGATGTCAATTTAGAAGGGGTCCTGAACTGCCATGCTACTATTACCCGGGCATTAGATTTATATTGCGGTAACTTTTATTATGCAGCTGAAGAAGGCTTACGCGAGGTGGCAGATGGAGAGGTTGCAGAAGTAGATATCCTGATTGTTTCTGCCATTTACGGGTTAGTTAAGTTGAACGAGGGGATCAGGAAGTATGAGCTGCAGATGGGGGATACTTTGCATGATGGAACCAAGGTATATAAATACTGGCAACAGCAGGGTTTAGGGAAAATACTTTTTGATTATGTGAGTAAGCACAATATAGGTTATGTGTGGAGCTTGTTGCCCGACTCAATGCCCTCTTACCCATACCAGCAAACTTTTAATGAATTTTGGAGGTTAAGCAGGGAAAAGGGGATTGAATGCTATCATGTTAAAGTCCCGGGTGCAGGAACTGCTACCGGTTATCAGAGAGCAAGGTGGTTAAACGAAGTTATAAAGACTGATCCTCAAATGTTACTAGATATAAATTCTTTGCCTGATCAACTTGAAAATATCAAGGGTTATGAGTTTACATACAAACCCTGTTAACGAACTAAACTTTATTTATGGGCAATTTTTATCTTATCAAAGGGCTTAGGATGTGAGATTTAGATGGGCGAGGACTGCGTCATAAGCTTAGAAGAGTATGCTAAGCCGGTTCATGAAGAAAAAATTGAAACAGTAATCAACGAGATGGGTGACCGTAGCCGGACACTTTACCTGATCACTGCCTGTGGGGCGTCGTGTTTTTTATATACTGGATTTACCTGGTTTTTGAGCGCGCTTAGGTAATCATAATAAAATATCTGGCAGGCATTTTCTTTCTGTATACTGGGGTGATAAGCTTGCTGAGTCATATATCTATGCTGACGGCATAATCGGTAATATTGCAGTGGTCGAGGAAAATGTATTTATCACGATTATTACCGTTTCTTCCACTAATCATTTTCTCATACAGTTAAAAGATTATCCTGCATAGAGCAAGCAGGACAATTCCCTGGCTAATCGTTCTCAACGCTTTGTGATAATTTAAACATACTGCAATTTTGGAAACGGTAACCTTCCTGATGAAAATTAAATGAAGCAATTTTGCTCACCTCCTTACTTCAGTTAGCGGGGCAAATCTAATGCTTGACAATATTACGTTGCTGATATATTATAGTTACACTAACTGTAATTATAAGCAGGTGTTGTCTGCGTAACGGCAATAGCATCCGGCTTCAAGTAAAGAGTATATGAAGTAGATTAACTTCTCTGCTATAAACGCTACAATAAAAGTGATCCAAAAATGGGTAAAACGCCAGGAAAAAAGTGATCCACTTCTAATAAAACCTGTATAGTTAGAAAAGAATGAAAACTGCTGTACAGGGAGGGAAAGGATGACAATCGAAGTGGACACTTACGAAAAGATCCGGTATTTACATGAACACGAAGGGTATTCACAACGAAAGATTTCCAGGACACTTGGAGTATCGCGAAACACAGTAAAGAAATATTTTGAAGGTTCCCAGGTGCCATGGGAACGGCAAGGGGTAAGTGGCCGGCAAAGGTATGTTGTAACCGAAGAAGTTATGGAATTTATTAAGGAATGCTTTGCTGTTGATGAGGAAGAAGGTATAAAGAAGCAAGAACACACAGCCAAGCGGATCTATGACCGTCTTGTGGCTGAAAAAGGTTTC
>SL_8KL_010_SEDDRAFT_10002764_pt1 | contig 14698 bp, 15 predicted proteins | sample SodLakKL_010_SED_4_FD_11160 | JGI IMG/M metagenome (IMG submission 11160) | reverse complement strand
AAACTCAGAGAAATATACCTTTATGCTGGATCCTCGTCTTTGAGAAAGAGCCTCACATTCTATTTTATCAGAAATGATTTGTCCAGTCCTTAAATATGATTTCCATTTACTGGATCACGAAAAGAAATTGCACCCATTGTGGTCTTTTAGCTTGACAGGGCGGGGCCGGTATATTAAAATGTAGGTTGTGGCTTTACTGGTATAGGTTAAAGGAGAGAGTAGATATGAGCACTACATTTATGGCTAAAACAAATGAAATTGAACGCAGCTGGTATATTATAGATGCCACCGGGCGGCCCCTTGGAAGGGTAGCATCGGAAGCTGCGAGGTTGTTGAAGGGTAAACATAAACCCGAATACACTCCTCACCTGGATACCGGCGATCATGTAATAATTATTAATGCCGAAAAAGTAGTCCTGACCGGTCGGAAACCGGAGCAAAAATTTTATTACCGCCACTCCGGATATCCCGGAGGTCTTAAAAAAATTGATTATGCCACCATGCTTGACAAGAAGCCTGATAAAGCAGTTTATATGGCTGTTCGTGGCATGCTGCCCCATAACCGGCTGGGGCGGGCAATGTTAAAGAAATTAAGGGTTTACAGAGATAACCAGCACCCTCACCAGGCGCAGAAACCACTGTACTGGGGAAAAGGGCCGGATGAAAAGATGGAAGGAGGCCCTGACTCTTGAGCGAAGTGCAATATTTAGGAACCGGACGCCGTAAAGAGTCTATAGCCAGAGTTCGCTTATTCCCTGGCAACGGAAAGATTGTGATTGATGGCAAAGAAATGGACGAGTATTTCGGTTTAGAAACCCTGAAGTTGATCGTTAGGCAGCCCCTGGTTGCCACAGAGACCGAAGGCAGTTTTGATGTAATTGCCAAAGTTCAAGGTGGAGGTTTTTCAGGACAGGCTGGCGCAATCAGGCACGGTATTGCCCGCGCTTTACTGCAGGCAGATGATGAATACAGGCCTGTGCTAAAGAAAAACGGCTACCTGACTCGTGATCCGCGCATGAAAGAGCGTAAGAAGTGTGGCTTGAAAAAAGCACGGCGCGCTCCACAATTCTCCAAGCGGTAATATTTGAAAATAAGGCATAGAATTTTTGCCCGCTGCAGTATCTGCTTTTAAGATGCTCCGGTCGGGCTTTAGTTTTTCAGAGACATAATCCTACGTTCAAATCTAATGGGATTTGGCCGAATCAACAGAAAATGCCTGGCAGGCGAGGGCTTTCTCTGATCTGTTCTATATTCTGGGGAGTGAAAAAAACATGGAAGAGATAAGAGAAGGGGTCTGGTTTGTCGCCGCTGAAAATAGGGGCAAATATCCTTTTTCTAACACTCTACATCTTGAGGGGCAAAAAAATATATTAATCGATACGGGGGCAGGTTCCCTTTTAAAGGATCTGTCCACAAAAACAGATCAAGTGGTTTTGAGCCATTATCACCGTGATCATGTTAAGTATAATCACTTCTTTAAAGCGGCATCATTTTCTATTCACTCTGCGGATGCTCCCGGTATAGAATCCAGGGAGGGGTTTTATAGATTAAGCGGCCTGGACAGTGTTAATGTCCAGGCCTATTGGAATATGGTTGGGCAAAGTGGTTTTGCCCCGACCAAGATTGATACCTACATCAACGATGGAGACTATATCGAGCATGATCGGTTTAAAATACGAGTGCTCCATCTGCCTGGTCACACTCCCGGGCACTGCGGTTTCCTCATTGAAGATTACAATCTTGTTTTCGCTGCTGATATAGATTTAAACCGTTTCGGACCCTGGTATGGCAATCCTAGTTCAGATCTAGAACAATTTCGGCATTCTATTAATAGGCTGCGCAGCCTTAAGCCGGAATTAATCATTACCGGACACAGCAAACCGACTTTAGAAAATATAGATCAAAAGCTTGCGGACTATGCAGCTATAATTGATCAACGCGAAGAAGCAATAATCGAACATTTAAGAAAACAGCCCTGCACCCTTGATCAACTGGTCGATCAAAAAATAATCTACAGACGTCAATATGAACAAACAGCCCTGCGTTATTTTGAAAAAAATATGATTCACAAGCATTTAGAAAGCTTGCTTAAACGAGGTATCGCTGCTAAAAAGGAGCAAGGTCTTTATGAAGCGCTCTGACAAGCAATATAATGGCTTCCTGGTTAGTTGTCAAAAAGGCGGATCTCAATTATAATTAACCTAAGCACCATAGGAAGAGAACCATTAAAAAATTAAATTTATGGTGAAGAAGGTAATAAATATGATTGTTCAAAAGTATATTGAACAAAAACTCGAACAGGGTGCGGTGCATATAACTTTAATTGATCCATCCCGCCAGGTTCCTGAGGCAGCGGGGAGACTGGCTGAAACTGCCCAGGATGTAGGAAGTGATCTGATTTTTGTTGGAGGGTCTTCTGGAGTTACTCAACATGCCCTGACTGAAACGGCCGAAGCTGTCAAGCAGCGGATTTCGATTCCGGTGCTTTTTTTCCCTACCGGTACAGAGTCAGTTTGTTTAAATCTCGATGCTTTTCTTTTTTTAAGCTTGCTTAACTCTCGCAATTCGCAGTTCATTAGCGGTACGCAATCCAAGCTTTCTTCAGTTTTAAGCCGCCTTGAGGTTGAAGTTATATCGGTCGGTTATATTATGGTTGAACCTGGCATGAAACTGGGTGAAATTGGCGAAGCCGATCTGATTGCCCGGGATAATTTCTGGCAGGCGATCGGTTATGCGCTGACCGCTCAGTATATGGGGATGTCTTATGTTTATCTTGAAGCAGGAAACGGTGCCGCTCAACCGGTTCCGGCCGGTATGATCAGGGCAGTTAAGCGAGAATTGCAAGTTCCACTGATTGTCGGGGGAGGAATTCGTACTGCAATTGATGCACGCAGGGTTCGTCAGGCCGGAGCTGATATAGTGGTTACCGGCACTGTAATCGAAACAGCCGGTTACAGAGAGCGACTACGTTCTATCCTGAGCGCACTTAAAGAATAAATTGCTTTAATAAATTTTGGCTGTTCCGGGGCAAATTGGATATGAATATAATACAGACCTTAAAGTGTCTTAAAGTTAAAAAACAGGAGGGTATCCTCCTGTTTTTTGGTTGGGTGCTGCCAGGCATGGTAAGTTAGCTTGACTATAAATTTTATTTTACTCCCGGGCACATTCTCCACCGTGACCGGCAAGTGTTTCTAACGCATGCTCAAGGACCGGGGCAATCACTTCCAGGCATTCGCTCACCGCTTTTGGACTGCCGGGTAGATTTATGATCAGGGTAGAGCCTCTGATCCCGGCCACTCCCCGCGAAAGCATTGCTTTAGCGGTTGCTTTAGCAGTTTCCCGGCGAATTGCCTCGCCGATACCGGGCACCAAACGGTCGACTACGTCAAGGGTCGCCTCGGGAGTAACATCTCGCGGGCCAAGTCCTGTGCCGCCGGTGGTAAAAATAGCGTCTAAGCCCTGATCCGCCATGTTTTGTATAGCTTCAGATATACTTTTTCGATCATCTGATACAATCAATGAATCTTTAACATCACCAAAGGGCAGTAAAAACTCGGTTATGGCCGGACCACTGGTATCTTCTCTTTTACCGCTGGACCCCTTATCGCTGGCAGTAATAACGCCAAACCGGTAAGAGTCAATAATCTCAATCTTATCACCAACCTTGAGGGTGCCTTCAACCAGGACTTCCGTAAATATGCCTTCCCTGGGCATAACACAGTCCCCGGCTTGTTCGTAAATGGCGCAGCGGTCATGACATTCTTTACCGATTTGAGTAACCCTTAAGATAGTATCCGGGCCGACCTGTAACCTGGTGCCGATAGGCAGTTTAACCAGGTCGATCCCTTTAGTGGTCAGGTTTTCAGCAAAATCCCCAGGGCCGACCTCTAAGCCCCGGGCGGTCATTTTTGAAATACTTTCTTCAGCCAGAAGGCTGACCTGCCTGTGAGCGAAACCGGCGTGGGCATCGCCTTCCAACCCCTTATTCTTAATTAACAAACTTTCTCCGATATTTTTTTTGCGCTGTCCTTTTTTTGCGCTGGTACATACAGAAACTATTTCAGCCATTATTTTCCTCTCGGCGATAATGCCCGGAGCGCCCTCCTTTCTTTTCTTCCAGACGGATATTCTGGATAACCATATTTTTATCGATTGCTTTACACATGTCATAGATAGTAAGAGCAGCGATACTAACACCGGTCAACGCTTCCATTTCCACCCCGGTTTGTCCGGTTAGTTTCACTCTTACCCCTATCTCAATTTTTGCCAAATTGTCGTCGGTATTATCGACCGGCTCAAAATTAACTTCGACCCCGGAGATACCGAGGGGATGAGCCATCGGAATTAGACGTCCGGTTTCCTTTACTGCCATTACAGCTGCTACCTGGGCCACACTGAAAACATCACCTTTTTCCATACTTCCAGCCCTGATTCTGTCCAGGGTTTCAGGAGCCATCTTGATTTCACCCCGGGCATATGCTTCCCGCATGGTTTGCTGCTTAGCAGAAACATCAACCATCTTAGGACGTCCCGCATCATCAAAGTGAGTTAGCTTGGCGGTGGTTTCAAAAAATTGCTCGCAGATAAAATCAGCCAGGGCAGAAGCGTCATCCATACTAAACAGCGGTAGGTCAAGGTCTGAAAGCTCTAGATCTGTAACCAGGGCAATTGTATTTTCGGTGAGCAGGGGTTCGCTGTTGATTTCTTTACGGGCTATCTCGATCTTGGGATGCCTGGTTTTTTTATTTCCCTCGACGATAATTAAGTCTAGATCATGAAGCAATTCCCCGGCAGCATCGATTCCGCTTTTCCCTTTACTTAAATGATCGCCGGGTCCAATCAAGACATAGCCGTCCGGTGCAGTCATCCCGGAGATTTCTGCACCGGCCCTGGCAAAACGCCAGCTGTCTTTACCGGGCAGGTCAAACTCGTAATTTTTGAGATTGCCTTTTAGGGCAGCTACACGCAGGCCCTTTATTTTAAGCTCAGGCAGCAGCTTCTCCAGAATAGTTGTTTTGCCGGCTTTTGATTGAGCGGCAACGAAATGTATGATCACTGGTGGCAAAATTTTACCTCCTTAAATTCTGTTAGCAATTAATTATCCGCCTGTCTGGGACATCCCGCGCATTGACCCTGATTTAACATTGCCGCACTTGCCGTCTGCAGCCATTTGGTGTTCAACAGGCTTACTGCTCAGAACTTCCCTGATCAATTCCTGTAAAGCTAGTTTATCATCCAAAACCGGCTGGACTGGTTTTTCATCCTGCCAGTATAGACAGGCTTTAAGATTGCCTTCCGAAGTCAGGCGCAGGCGATTGCAGGTGTCACAAAAATGTTTGCTGATCGGATGGATCAACCCAATGGTTCCTTGGCCATCCGGAATTGTATATGATTCAGCCGGTCCTGCTCCTCCAAGCAGAGGTACCGGAGATAAGGGCAGTCCTGCCTTTTGAGCTGTATCCTCAACAAAACTTAAAGGCAGGAAATGATCTTTGTATGCCTGGTCGTGATCACCAATTGGCATATACTCAATGAACCTCACGTGCAGTGGTTTTTCACGAACTAACCGGATAAAGTCGATGACTTCACCATCGTTAATCCCTTTCATTAAGACGGTATTCAGTTTGACCGGGTGCAGATCATTTTCCAGGGCTGCTTCAATGCCTTGCAAAGCGCTTTTTAATTCACCGCAGCGGGTGACCTCCCGGAAGAGTTCAGGACGAAGCGTATCAAGGCTAATATTGACCCGATCCAGGCCGGCTTTTTTTAGCTCAGCTGCAAAGCGAGGCAAAAGGATCCCGTTGGTAGTCATAGATAGATCATTGATGCCTGGGGTAGCAGCTATGCCTTTAATTAATTCGATCACATTTTTTCTCACCAGCGGTTCTCCACCGGTTATACGTATTTTACTGATCCCCAGCTCCGCTCCGGCAGACACCACTTTCAAGATCTCTTCATAGCTTAAAATTGCGCTGTGAGATGTTTGTTCGATGCCTTCTTCATTCATACAATAAACACAGCGCAGGTTGCAGCGGTCGGTAATCGAGATCCGCAGGTAATCATGTTTTCTTCCGTGACCATCATTTAATGCCATGGTTTAGCTCCTTTTCTCTATGATCTGTCCGGCATCTCGCATGCTGTAGCCCCCCATTGCCTCAACCTGCTGTTGAAAGTTTGGGTCGGTAATAATTTCAAGTAGGAACTTTGCTTCATCACTGTTATAAAAAGATTCGCTGAGCAGAAGGTCGTAACGTTCCTCAATTAACGGAACAAAGTGAAGGCCGAAAGCTTTTGCGGCCGGTAGAATCCCCAGTCCAACCCGTGCAGTTCCTGCAGCAACGGCGGCAGCCACATTTAAGTGTGTATATTCTTCACGTTCATAGCCGTAAATCTGTTCTGGTAAAAGGTTTGCTTCCTGCAGGAGGTGATCAAAAAGCAGACGGGTTCCGGCTCCTTTCTGGCGGTTGATAAAACTAAGTTTTAAATCAGCCAGCTGAGTTATCGTTTCAAGCCCGTCAGGGTTTCCTTCAGGGACAATCCAACCCTGCATCCGGTAGGCCAGGTTAATCAGGTGTACTTTCTTTTCAGGAAGCAGTTTATTGATATAGGGCCAGTTATATTCTTTTGTTGCGGGGTCAAAAAGATGGACTCCGGCCAGATGAGCTTGTCCGCGTCCAACAGCGNCGATTCCACCCATGCTGCCCAAATGGGCTGAAGAAAGAGTCGACCGTGGGTCGCGTTTTTTCAGCTCTGTAGCAAGCAGATCAATAATCAGATCATGGCTGCCGGAAGCCAGCAGATTGTGAAGCAATTCTTCCTGCGGCCGGTAAATTTCTATTTCCACAGTTTGATCCTGTTCAAATCCTAAAGAGTTGGCCGGAATAACCAAAAGCCCGTCCGCTCTGACCAGGGACATGGTCACGCCTGCCCCCCTGGTCAGTGGATTGGCTATGTACCGGCCGTTCACAAAGCCTATTGTCATGCGCACAAATTCTTCTACCCCCACTTCTGAAACAACTCTTCTGCCCAGGGTTACCGGCAGTTTCTCGCGCTGCGGTACGGGCAGAGCCAGGTGACGGTAAATCAAAGGTTGAACGAACCACTCCAGGCTCAGGTAAGCAGAAACAGGATAGCCGGGCAGGCCGACTACCGGTTTTTTATTAGCCTGGCCGAGGATAGTCGGTTTACCGGGACGAGTTGCCACGCCGTGCAAAAAGACTTCACCCAGTTCTTCAATGGTAGAAAAGGTATAATCTTTTTCTCCGGCTGAAGATCCGGCATTGATGATGACCAGATCGAATTGTTTAAGGGCGTTAGCAACTGCTTTTCTTAGTTCTTCAGGCACATCGGGCACAATAGGTAGAATAAAAGGTTCAGCTCCCCACTGCCTTAGAAATGATGCAATCACTGTGCTGTTAAAATCGGGTATGCTGCCTTTCTTCCGCTCCTGTCCGGCGCTAACGATTTCTGAACCACTGGGGATTACAGCCACTTTCGGTTTAGCCAGCACTTCGAGCTCAGTAACTCCGCCGGCTAGAAGGGCGCCAAGGTCAGGTGGTTTCAGACTATGCCGGGCCGGGACAATGAGTTCTCCGGCTACCACGTCTTCTCCAACCGCTCGGACATGCTGCCAGGGAGTTGCCGGAGCTATGATCTCTATTCTCTGATCATCTAAAACCTGGAGTTCTTCCACTTTTATTACTGCATCAAAGCCTGGGGGCAGAAGTTCTCCGGTGTTGATGTTCTGGTAGTCTTCCCCGGGGTTAAGGTAAAGTGGGTTCTGATCGGAGGCGCCAAAAGTATTTCCCGCCAGGACAGAAATACCGTCCATTGCGGCAGAATGATAAGCGGGCATGGATAATTTGGCAAACACAGTTTCAGCAGTTACCCGGCCCAGCGTTTCAGCGACAGGTAGTTTTTCAGTGCGGTAGGGTATTTCAACCCCGTTTAAAAAACTTTGCAGAGCTTCTTCACGGGGTGTATTGCTCAGATAAACTTTTCTCATCAGCACTCTCCTGTTAATTGTAATCGGTTTATTCCCAAATCCTTACTTCAACTTGTTCTCCGGCGCTTAGCCCCTCCTTGGAGACCGGAACAGTCAATAAGCCGTCAGCTTCAGCTAAAGTGCGCAGCATACCAGAGCGGCCAAAAATAGGAACAGCGCTCAGTCCATGATCAGCATCTTCCAGTTTAATCCTTACATAATCAGTCCGCCCGGAACGTGAGGAAATATTGCGGGCAAGGACTGCCTTAACAGTAGGGTTAAATTTTTTGCCGGCCAGCCCACTCAGGCACTCAATAATTGCTCCTCCAAAGATATCAAAAATATTTAATGCAGAGACCGGGTGGCCGGGAAGGCCAAGCACCGGCTTACCGTTACAGTTTGCCAGCAGGGTTGGCTTACCGGGCTGAACTGAAATGCCTTCTACAAGCAGGCCGGGTTTGCCAAGTTCCTGCATGGTGCGGGCAGTATAATCGCGACTGCCTACCGAACTGCCTCCGGTGAAAACTAACATATCAACTTCCTTCAGCATGTTTTGGCTTTTATCGAGAAATGTTTCGTAATGATCAGGCAGGATCCCCCCGTATTTGACTATGGTTTCCTTTTGTTCAGAAAGGTAAAGCAATGCCGGAGCGTTACTGTCCCTAATTTTACCGGTTTCTAAAGTCTCTTTGCTGTAGTCAACCAATTCATCTCCGCTCGAAAAAAAACCAACCACCGGCTTGCGATGGACGTTTACTTCTGTAATACCCAGTGAAGCGAGCATCCCAATCTCCGGGGCGCGCAGGCGGTGTCCCTGAAAAAGTAACGGATCGCCCATTTTTAAATCTTCTCCGCGGTGAATAACGTTTTCACCCGGGGCGACCTGGCGGAAACTCTGCAGCATAGTTCCGGTTAATTCCGTATCTTCGATCATGATTACTGCATCTGCTTCTGCCGGCAGCATTCCACCGGTATGGACCAGCCTGCATTCTCCGCTATTAATTGAAGGGGCAGGCTGTCCCATTAATATCTCTCCGGCATATTCGAGCATAGCCGGGATCCCTTCACCAGCCCCAAAAGTATCCCTGGCGGTGACAGCATAGCCGTCTACTGTCGAGCGGTTAAAATCCGGAACATTTTCGGGAGAATAAATTGTTTCAGCCAGGCAGCGGCTGCCTGACTTTTCCAGGGCTATTCTTTCGTTTTCCAGGGAAGCGAAATTCTCGTTGATTATGTCGAAAACGTTTTCAGGATCAGTAACCTGCATTAGTTTCATAAGAGCACCTCTTAAGCATATAAATAAGCCGCGCCTCCTTTTAAAAGAAAACGCGGCCTTGACGGCATAGTCTCCTTTCCAAATACGGGAGGCGGGGGGATTTCTCTCCCCACCCTGACCGACCACCATAACTTCTAAATAAGCATTAGGTGAACCGGCTCGGAGTTTGCTGTTGAAAATCTATTTACATTATAACATATTCCAGTCGATACGAGAACAATTGTTAGTAAGGAAACAGTATAAGTCCTAAGACGGCGCCGGCTGCGATGAAGTAAAGAGGACTGATTTTAGTCAGCACGCTGCCAATCAGCAGTGCAGCAAATATTAAGGCACTGGGCAGATCAATGACTGCTGACTGTCCCAGTGTGAAAGAAGCTAGAAGAATCAAAGCGATCAACCCTGAACGCAGCCCATTCAGAAAGCTTGTAGCACTGGGATTCTGAATAACTCTCATCAGAAGGCGTGAAAAAAGGAGGATGAGGATCAATGATGGAGAGATAACACCGAGTGTAGCAAACATTGATCCGGGCAGTCCGCCCGTAGTATAACCGATAAAAGTTGCAGCATTGATCGATACCGGCCCGGGCGTCATCTCAGCAACAGCGATAATATCAAGAAATTCAGAACTGTTCATCCAGCCGTGGACAGTTATTACTTCTGCTTCCATTAAAGGAATCATCGCATACCCTCCACCAATTGTAAACAGGCCGATTCTAAAAAAAGACATGAACAGGGAAAAGAGGAGGGCAATTTCCATTACTGTTTACACGCTCCTTTGCAGACCACTAACCCCGCCAGACCACCGATCAACAGGATGAGGATCGGGTGAATACCGGTAATAATTGCTGTGACCAGAAGCACAGCGCAAAGGATGATTCCATTCCAGCCATGCAGTATGGTGCGGCCCATCTTGATCGCAGCAGTGGCGATTAAAGCCACAACAGCCGGTCTGATTCCGTAAAAGACAGCTTCCATGTAAATATTGTCCCTGATTAAAGGGTATAGATAAGCAGCGATAGTAAGCAGGATTAGAAAAGAAGGGATCGTTACTCCCATGGCAGCAGTAATACCGCCCAGCGTTCCGCGCAATCGAACCCCGATTTGGATTGAGCTGTTCAGGGCAAGTTGACCGGGCATGCCCTGGGTTATAATCAGGATATCAGAGAAGACGGTATCATTGACCCATTTCCGGTTTTCAACTATTTCGCGCTTAATAACAGGTAGAATGGCATATCCGCCGCCGAAAGTAAAGGCGCCAATTTTAAGGAAGGTCACTAAAATTGTCCAGAGTGATAAAGAATTACTTGTTTCAATTTCCTGGTTCTGCAAAAATGATGCCTCACTTCCCTTTATTATTCTGGCTCTGAGTGGTTATCATTCTCTTTTGGGGAGGCGGGTTTTTCGTGTTCTTCAAAAACACGCATTACTGCCTGCAGGGAAATGATCAGGTTTTCTCTTTCCATCGGATCAAGGCGTTGAGCGAGATTGTTAAAGCGGAATGAACGTCTATCAAAAACCAGTCGCGATAACTGCCTTCCGTAAGCGGTTAGAGATACCCGCACTACCCGGCGGTCTTTATCATCTCCACGTCGTTTGACCAGGTTTAAGTTAACCAGGCGGTTAACCAGGCGGGTAGCCGCACTTTCAGCGAGGTAGATTTCAGAGCTGAGTTTACCCATGGTCAGGCTGTCATGAAAGTATAAGACCAGCAGTGCATTAATCTGGCTGGGAGTAATGCCTAATCCGGTAAGCTCACGACTTTCTTCGGCATTCAGAGAATGCATTAGTTTGGGGAAAATAACCTGGATTGCAGAGGTGAATTTATCAATTTCCCGGTATTCACTACTCATCATGATTGCTCCTTAGTTTTGCCTGTTAATAGGGTAGGCTAGATGCATAAATATGTCAAGTTTCTTTTTCGCTTAATAATTGTCCGCTACTGTACTATTTGGTATACTAAAATAGTAGGAACCTTTAATAAGCTGAAGTTTAAACTGCCCCACTATGAATTCTGTTCAGATTATCGGACTTAAGGAAGGTTGTGTTTTGTTTATGCTATCGATGATTGGTTTCGCGCCCCATCCTCCGATTATTATTCCTGAGATCGGGCGTGGTGAGCTCAGCAAAGTTATGAAAACGGTCGATGGAATGAAAACACTGGGTAGCCGCATCAAAGATGTGCAGCCTGACTTGCTGGTCATTATTACTCCACACGGCCCTGTTATGCAGGAAGGGCCTGCTGTGTTGACCCATGAGCAATTGAGCGGTGATTTCGGGCAGTTTGGATTTTCCAATATTCAGGTTAAGATGCGCACTGATCAGCAGCTTGTTGACTTGTTGGTTGAAGAGACCTCCTTTGGGAGCCAGAGCGGGTCGATTAAGCCGGTTTTGCTGGGTGAAAATGATAGCCGCCTGCGCGGAGGAAAAACTCTTGACCACGGAGCCGCAGTCCCCCTGTATTATTTGCAGGAAAGCGGTGTGGCAGTTCCGGGAGTCCATATAACAATCGGTCTTCAACCTTATCAGGAGCTCTATCAGTTTGGCAGAGCACTGAAGCAGGCAGTTGACAAGCGGGGTTCTTCCACCGCAGTTATAGCCAGTGGCGACCTTTCACACCGCCTGACACCGGGTGCGCCGGCGGGGTTCAGCTCCCGGGGGACTGAATTTGATCAACTCCTGGTGGATCTTGTCAGGGAAGGTCGGGTTGAAGATATTTTAAATATTGACCAGGGCCTGGTTGAAGAAGCCGCTGAATGTGGTTTGCGTTCTTTCGTGATTGCTTTGGGCATGCTTGATGGATTAGAGTTCAAGCCTGAGGTTATATCTTATGAAGGTCCTTTTGGAGTAGGTTACCTGGTTGCCGCTCTCCATCCGGATCAGGGTAAAACTTCTGTTTATCAGGATAAGGGGGGCTGAATAATGACTACTTCGTTACCGGGTTTAAACCCGGCAGTTTTGGCACGGCAAGTCCTGGAATGCTATCTTGAGAATGGTAATATGCCCCAACTTCCTGATCCTCTGCCACCGGAATATGGAATGCGATCCGGAGTTTTCGTTTCCTTAAAAAAAAGAGGAGGAGTACTGCGGGGATGTATTGGCACTTTTGAACCGGTGCGGAACAATTTGGCTGAAGAGATTGCAGTTAATGCGGTTAGCGCTGCAGTAAGGGATCCGCGGTTTCCCCCGGTTAGCAAAGCGGAGCTTTCTGAATTGAACATTTCAGTTGATATTCTCGGACCAATTGAAAAGGTCAACAGCAAAGATGAACTCGATCCCGGGAAATACGGGATCATGGTGCGCAGTGGTTCACGCAGTGGCCTGCTGCTCCCCGATCTTGAAGGGGTGGACAGTGTTGATCAACAGATTGATATTTCCAAACGTAAAGCCGGTATAGGTCCCGGCGAAAAGGTTGAACTATTTCGGTTTAAAGTGACTCGTTATGGAGAAGAGGAAAGGTAAATGAATAATAGTAGGAAATCCTCTTAAGGAGGGTTGAAATTTGGAACAGGCCCGGTTTTATGAACAAGAGCAAGATAAGATCCGCTGTCTGCTTTGTCCCCGGGAATGTTTGTTGGATGAAGGCAAATTAGGGACATGCGGTGTTCGACAAGTTCAGGGCGGTAAACTTTACACAACCAACTACGGGCGCCTGGCAGCAGCTAATCACGATCCGATTGAGAAAAAGCCTCTTTACCATTTTTTCCCTGGGCGCCCGATACTTTCAATTGGCACTTTTGGCTGCAATCTGCTCTGTTCTTTTTGCCAAAATTGGAGTTTGTCGCGAGGCACCCCGGATCAGGTTGCAGAAAAAGTTAAACCTGCAGATGTGCTTAAAATGCTGCAGCGAAAAGGGGGGCCGGAAAAAGCCCTTGGGGTTGCTTACACTTACAATGAACCGATGATCTGGTATGAGTTTGTTTATGATACGGCTCGCCTGCTTCATGAGCATGGTTATAAAAATGTGCTGGTTACCAATGGCTACATCAATGCTCAACCGTTAGAAGAATTGCTGCCTTATATTGATGCGATGAATATTGACGTTAAAGCATATAATGATTCGTTTTACCAGCAGTCCTGTCATGGCTCAAGAAAGCCGGTGTTGGAAACAGTTGAAGCAGCTGTAAAGCAATGTCATGTTGAGGTAACCTGCCTGCTGATCCCCTCTCTTAATGATAGCATTGAAGAACAGACGGAACTCGCTAAATGGCTTGGTGGATTAAACCAGGACCTGGTTTTGCACTACTCTCGCTATTTTCCGCAATATAAGCTTGATTTGCCTCCCACTTCACCGCAGCTAATGGTAGAAGTGCGGGAAGCAGCTCAAAAGTACCTGCGCTATGTTTTTTTGGGTAATATTGATTTGCCGGGTTCATCGGATACTATTTGTCCGCATTGCGGCAACCTTTTAATTGCTCGCAGCATTTACCAGGTAAGCCTGACCGGTCTTGATGGGGTGCGCTGTAAGAATTGCTACAACAGGATTAGTATAGTTGTGTCTTGAGGTGTGATAAAGAGCGACAAGCTGGATAATAGATTTATGGAAATAGCTTACATTTAAAGCCTGATCAGTTCATCTTTATAGCGTCAACTTTTTCAGTCGGTTGCAGGTATTTAGGCCGTAGATAACGAACTTTACACCAGGGATTATATTTTTTATTTCATCTGAATAAGGCGGGGTCAAAAGACAGTGGCCATTATGGAACGTATTTTTGCAGCAATTCTTCAGGTAAATGTTGAGTGGCGAGACATAGCGGATATCATTATTATGAGTTATGTTTTTTACCGACTGATCCTGATTATTCGTGGAACCCGGGCGGAGCAATTAGTTAAAGGACTTATTGTTTTACTCCTGGCCCTGGTTATCAGCGAGCAAGTTGGTTTTGCTGGTCTAAACTGGATATTGAGCCAGACCATGATTATTGGTTTGATTGCTATTCCAATCATTTTTCAACCTGAATTGCGCCGGGCCCTGGAACAGCTTGGCCGCGGTAAAATATTTAAAAGCACTTATTGGAGTTGGAGCACCCATGATTTTGAAAGAATGCTTGATGAGTTAACCAAGGCGATCCCTGTCCTGGTTAAGAGGCGGATCGGAGCTTTGATTGTGATAGAACGTTCCACCGGTCTGAAGGACTGGGTGGAAACCGGGATCGCTGTTAATGGTGTTGTGACTGCTGAGTTGCTGGTAAATCTTTTCTTCCCCCGCAGTCCCTTGCATGATGGGGCATTGATTATCAGGGGTGACCAGATCATCGCCGCTGGTTGTTACCTACCGCTTACTGAAGATCCGAGCTTAAGTAAAGAAATGGGTACCAGGCACCGGGCCGGGATTGGCATAACAGAGCATTCAGATGCGGTGGCCATAATAGTATCAGAAGAAACCGGTATTATATCAATTGCCCATGACGGGGTGTTAACCCGTTATCTTGATGAGA
>SL_8KL_010_SEDDRAFT_10002761_pt1 | contig 14701 bp, 9 predicted proteins | sample SodLakKL_010_SED_4_FD_11160 | JGI IMG/M metagenome (IMG submission 11160) | reverse complement strand
TTTTTTGATGGAGCTGTCCAAATTCAATGTTTCTCCGTTTCAGTATACATCCACTGAAGTTCTTCAAGAAGCCGGTTATGAATAGTGTTTTTATTCTCAACCCCTCACCGCTTATTTTGCTGGGAAAAGCTGATCTTTTGCGGATAGTAGGGCCTTTGGCTGATTTCTGGATTGTGCCTGAGGGTGTGGTTGCGGAAATAGAGAGGAAAAGATCCATCGGCCAGTATATTGCTGAACTCGGAATCAGCTCAAAGACGTCGCAGGAATCTGTCGATGAGATTAATCCCCATGTTGCAGCCTGGGATCTTGGCCAGGGTGAAAGCGAGGTTTTGAGTCTGGCATTGCAGAAAGGGGGGGTGAAGATTAGTGGACCCAAAAGAAGCTTATCCACGAATCCACACGAATCTCACGAATAAGAAAAACCTCTTTCCCCGCGAAGCGGGTCAAACCTTCGCTGCCCGCGATAAGCGGGCTGAGAAAGATTAGTGAGATTCGTGCAGATTCGTGGACCCAGAAAAAGAATCTTATCCACGAATCCCCACGAATCCTCGCGAACAAGAAAGATTAGATTAGGGAAGATTGGTGAAGATTCGTGGACCCAGAATCATGCTGTACAAAGAGGAAGTATACAATATAATCGGGGCGGCCATAGAGGTGTACAATGTCCTTGGACCCGGCTTTCTTGAGGCCGTCTACCAGGAAGCCTTGGAAATAGAATTAACAGAGAGAGACATCCCTTTCGTATCTCAACCAGCGATTCCAATATATTACAAGACCAGGCAACTGACCAGGGAATACAATGCTGATCTGTTGTGTTATGAAAACATCATTGTTGAACTTAAGGCAGTGGATTGCTTGACCAAGAATTATCAGGCTCAACTCTTGAATTATCTGAATGGGTCCAGAAGTCCGCTAGGATTATTAATAAATTTTGGTCACGAAAACAACCTTGAATGGAAACGCATGGTGAGGTAAAAGCAGTGTGTCGCCCACGAATTGTGAATAAGAGCCTTTTCTCCCGCGAAGCGGGTCAACCCTTCTCTGCCTACGATAAGTAGGCTGAGAAAGATTAGTGAGATTAGTGAAGATTCGTGGACCCAGAAAAAGAATTTTATCCACGAATCCCCACGAATCCTCGCGAACAAGAGCCTTTTCTCCCGCGAAGCGGGTCAACCCTTCTCTGCCTACGATAAGTAGGCTGAGAAAGATTAGTGAGATTCGTGCAGATTCGTGGACCCAGAAAAAGAATTTTATCCACGAATCCCCACTAATCCTCGCGAATAAGAGCCTTTTTTTCCCGCGAAGCGGGATCACTTTTTCCTGTCTGCGATGAGCAGACAGGAAATTGATTAGTGAGATTCGTGCAGATTCGTGGACCCAGAAAAAGAATTTTATCCACGAATCCCCACGAATCCTCGCGAATAAGAGCCTTTTCTCCCGCGAAGCGGGTCAACCCTTCTCTGCCCGCGATAAGCGGGCTGAGAAAGATTAGTGAGATTAGTGAAGATTCGTGGACCCAGAAAAATGTTTCTTAGAGCCCCGCATCAAAATCATCTTGAATACAATCTGGAATAATATAGATAAGTATGTCAACTATTTACATTGCCACAGGCCCGCCCAAAGCAGGCCATAATTTACTGGGACACTGCCTTGGATTGCTCGGCCTTCATCAGCTGCAAGGCAGTGATCAGCTGGGATCGGATACCATTAACAACCTCCTCCTTCAGGATCTAGGAATCTCACCACTATCTCCTGCTCCTATGCCCAGAGGCTGGCATGATACCAGCGCTGCACAAAAAGCAGGGTCTCGTATAACTGAGCTGTTGACATATGCTGAATCCGTTGATAATAATTTTTTTATTGCAGATCCCTTGCTATGCCGTACCCTGCCCCTTTGGCAGCAGGCACTGAGTAAATCAGACTTAAAACCCCAATACATATTTCTAATCCGCCATCCATTTGAAGTGGCTATGTCCCTGGAAGCGAAAGACGGCATAGACAAAACCCGCGGCCACATCCTCTGGTACTCACACACCCGCGCCGCCCTGCGTCAACTCTCTTCCCAATTAACTGAATCAACAACTTCTTCACCTAATAACAATTCTCAGATAACAGCTTGCCCCGTTAAACAGCGAGGTACGAGCTCCCGAAGGGGTTTAACTGGGGATAACAGTTTAATCACCTACGATCAGTTATTGGCCGACCCAGTATCCACTCTTCAAAACTGTTTTTCTACTGATCCAATTAACGATTCACAAATAACAAATAACAGTCCAGCCTTGCTGGACTTTGTAAACCCAAGCTTAAAACACCACCATGCCTCAGACCTCCCAGAGGCAGACAAGGAATACTTCAAACCCTACGCCAATCTATACAATCAGCTCAGAGCGCAGCATACAAGCACAAGTGTTGCTCAAGACAGTACCCTTCCTGCGAAGCAGAGTCTCTTTTCTCTGAACGAGACCTGCCCCGTTAAACAGCGGGATACGAGCTCCCGAAGGGGTTTAACCGGGGTGAACGGGCAGAGGAAGATTAGTGAGATTAGTGAAGATTCGCCTGCCCAGTTGAATACACGAAGTGTAGGCGAAGCCATTCAACCGGGGTGGACCCAAAACTCTTCACTCTTCTCTTTACCAGACATAACCGACCACCTGCTCCTGGCCTTAGGCCAGGTTGAGCCTTCCCAGGCTGCGATAAGCAGCATGGGAAAGATTAGTGAGATTAGTGAAGATTCGTGGATAAACTTCTCTTCTAAAAAGGCTTTAACCGGGGATAACAGAGTTCCCGAGCTCACAGCAACATTATTTCAAAATAACGGTGAGCACATAAAGTCTTTCGACCTAATATCAGACCAATGGCAAAAGCTGTCTTTCCCAATTCCAGACTCCACCCACATCCGCAATAAACAGCTCACTTTCCAGCCTCTGAACACCTACGGCACAGTATCCATAGCCACTATTTCCTTGGTGAACAGGGCTACTGGAAAGGAAATTCTGGGATTTCAAGGGGATGGCTTTGACCAGCTAGAGGTCCAGGGCACTACTGTCAGGTTGCCTGATAAAGATAACCTGGTTTTGCTGGTGACCGGAGAGGAGCCTTTGCTTAGGTTGTCTGTTGGGGATGTGCCGGATTTGCCTTTGGAGGTTGTGGTTTGGGTTAAGGGGAGTGGGGATCAATCCATTTTAAATAATATACTGGTTAACTATGACATGAAACTATCTACCTATACAAAAGAGATGAATCAAAGGCTGGACGATATCCAGAAAGAACTAAAACAGAGCCATAAAAAAATTCACGACGTTATCAAAAAGCAAAGCCTGAACACTGCCAAGCAGATAGAAGCCTATTTAGGCTTGCAGCACTATCTGAATACGGGTGAGCTCATCGGAGATCTACACGGCTGGCCTGTAAGCCCGGATTTTGCTCTTTACCTGATAGAGCTTATTGAAACCCAGAACTATGACTTGATTATTGAATTCGGTTCAGGAACTTCCACTGTGCTGATGGCTAAAGCGCTTAGGAAAAAAGACGCCCGCAAAGAGGGCGGAGTAAGCGCACAGCAAGTTGCTTTTGAGCACCTGCCGGAATTTCATGAAAAGACCTTGGAGCAGTTAAAACAAGCTGAAGCTGACAATCGGGTGAAGCTTGTTCTTGCCCCGCTTGAAACTTATGTAGCGCCAGATGGAAGTGAATACTCCTATTATGCCTGTCAAACAATATTGTCTGAGATGGCTAACAACTTAGATAGCGGTTTTGGTAAAATTTTGGCTGTAGTAGACGGTCCTCCGCAGTCGACAGGGAAAAACGCACGTTACCCAGCAGTTCCTATTCTATTAGAATATTTTTCTAATACTTACTTTGATATCTTGTTAGACGACTATAACAGAGTTGATGAGGGCCATATAGTTGAGATGTGGGAGCATGAGATTGGGAATCATGGGCAAGATTATAAACTTACACATAAAGAATTCGAGAAGGGTGCATGCCTGATAAATATTTTTCCTAAAAAAAATCTTACACAACTCTTTGAGCATAATAGAAAGGATTAACTGTACTTATGGTTTCAATGGTTATCCCCACATACAACCAGGCCCGTGAGCTTGATCAGCTTTTGTCTGCCATTTTAAAAGCAAACCACCTGCATAAACTGGAAACTGTGATCTTGGACCAGGGAAGCACAGACCACACCAGTCAGGTCCTGGCTCAACATGCTTCACGGCTCTTTATACGTCATGTAAAAACCAAAAGCCGTGACCCTCATTGGCTTGTCAAGCTAGGTGCGGATAAAGCCAGGAATAAGTACTTACTCTTTCTGCCAGCCTATACTGATTATCCTGCTAACTTTTTTCCCGTGGCTCTGCAGCAGATGCCTGCTCCTGGCCAGGGTATCTTCTTCTACTTGGAAAAGAATGCACTCTCTTCCAGCCAGATCCGATCCGAACAGAAATCTATAAAAGAAATCTTATCTCAATTCGATGTCTCCAATAAAACCCAACCTGCAACCAGCTTTGCTTTTGGGACTAATGGAGCCAGCCTGCTTTGCAGGAGTGATGATTTTAGAGGATTGAAAAGTAAAGATAGAATAAAGCCCATAGAGAAACCACTGGCAATCAATGCTGAAAAAACATCAACCAAAGAGACCAAAAAATCAGCTAAGCCATCGAAAAAGACAGACAATAAAGACCTGGAATACAAAAAAGCTGAAAAAACAGTTAAAAATATACGCTACAAGCTTTTCAATCTGGGCTTTATAGAAAGAGCCTATCAGGACCTGGAAGAGTTGACTACCGGGAAGAGTCCCCACAAAAGACGGCTTGCGGCCCGGGAATTAGCACTCTGGCATGCTAACAAATACACAGCAGAAGACTCCCAAAAATCATTGGAATGGCTTTCTATAGCCAAACAGGAAGAGCGTGATCCTGTTAAAATCCGTCAGAATGCTGTACTGGAAGCCGAAAGCCTTCAGGCACTGGGTCAGACCAAAAAGGCCATAACAGTTATTGAACGAGAGCTGAAAAAAGAAAGCCATGCTGATCTATTTCTTGCCCGGGCTAACCTGGAACCGGAAATATCTACAAAACTGACCTGGATCAACAAGGCCTTGAGGCTGCACGGGCTGTCTGAAATCACCTGCAAACCAGAAGGCAAAGCCACCCCTTACGATGGTCTGCAAGCAAAGCCGGGTGCCATTCAACAGACTGCCCTGCCTGCAGATGCCCCAAAGGTTACAGTGATCATCCCTGCCTATAATGCCCAGGATACTATAAGCGTGGCCCTGGACTCAATATTGTGCCAAACCTGGACCAATCTGGAAATCCTTGTAGTGGACGACTGCAGTACGGATGATACTGTTGAGGTAATCGAAAGTTATGTTCAAAAGGACAAGCGAGTCAGGCTGATAAAAGCAGAAATGAATCAGGGACCTTACGTAGCCCGTAACCTGGCGCTCAGAGAAGCTACTGGCGAATTTGTAACTGTCAATGACGCTGATGACTGGTCGCATCCGGAAAAGATAGAGATTCAAGCCGTACATCTTGTAGAAAACCAACATATTGCTGCCAATACGTCCAAATTGGTCAGGATTTTATCGAGCTTAAGGTTTTATCGCAGGGGTGCTTACAGTACCTATTTTAACCAAAACATGTCTTCTTTAATGTTTAGACGACAATTGATATTGAACTATGTAGGTTACTGGGATAGCGTTCGTTTCGGAGCTGATTCAGAATATCCAAAGCGTATAAAAGCTATCTTAGGAAAAGAGGCCTTTGAAATATTACCTACAGGAGCTGTGTCATTTGCCAGACAGAATGATACTTCTCTAACAGCTGATAGTTGCTTCGGATATCAGGGTTATCCAATAGGCGTTCGCAAGGCATATGTTGAATCTTACAGTTGCTGGCACAGGAATGGTAACAGTTTATTCACGGGATTCCCTATTAAAGAAAGAACATTTTCTGTGCCTGCCCCAATGGACATCTGGAAAGCTAAACAAGTTAGCACTTCTGAAAGGACACACCTGGATGTTATTATTGCCACAGATTTTCGTTTGACAGGTGGAACAATTGCTTCAAGCATCGAAGAAATAAAATCGCACCTGAGTCTGGGGATTCAAACAGGTATCGTTCCCTTATATCGATATGATCTTAAGTATACTTCTCCATGGAACAAAAAGATCTTGGACATGGTAGATGGCGATCGTGTGCATATAATAACGTATGGCCAGAATGTCTCATGTGATCTGCTCATTGTGCGTCATCCTCCTGTTTTAAATGAATATCAGCGGTACATTCCGAATATTCGTCCTAAAGATATTCGAGTTATTGTCAATCAACCTCCTTCCAGAGACTATAATGATCAGTACTCACGATTATATGAACTCAATAAATGCCAAAACAACCTGATACGCTACTTTTCTAAAACTGGAGCCTGGCACCCTATAGGTCCTGCTGTGCGTAATGCCATAATACAGGAACCTGAATTTCAAAAAACTATTAATCTGGCTTCTAAAGATTGGGTCAATATTATTGATGCAGAGAGCTGGCAGGTTCAGAAAAAACAACTCAGCAGCAATTCTAAACCTGTTATAGGCCGCCATTCCAGGGATCAGTATGTCAAATGGCCGGCAAATAACAAAGATTTGTTGGCTGCATATCCAGAAAACGATCTTGTGGAAGTGAGAATTTTAGGTGGAGCTGATACACCAAAAACAAAATTAGGATATATTCCGGAAAACTGGACAATTTATCCTTTTGATTCGCTAGCGCCTAAAGATTTTCTGACAATGATTGATGTTTTTGTCTATTTCACCCATCCTGGATTGATTGAAGCATTTGGTCGAACACCTTTGGAGGCAATGGCAGCGGGAGTCCCTGTCATCGTCCCGGAAACTTTTAGACCCCTATTTAAGGAAGGTGCAATTTATGCCACACCTTTCGAAGTCCAGGATATAGTATTACAATTGCATATGGACAGGGAATATTACAACAAAAGATCTGAAATTGGACGCAGATTCGTATTCGAAAACTTTGGATATGAGTGTCACCATAAAAGACTAGCTCCTTTAGTTGAAATAATCCGTGACGAGAAATTTATACCCCTTTCAAATTTAACAAAAATGTCTATCCAAAATGAAGACAACCTTAATTTATCCGATGATTATATTGAAATTGAAAAAAAACATAATGTACATTCATGCGATATATGTATTATCACAGATTTAAGATTTACAGGCGGAAATGCTTCTTCAACTTTAGAAGAGATAAAGGCATTTCAAGCAGCAGGGAAAAAAGTATTACTCATACATTGCCCTTCTGATAACACTGTAGGAAAGCCGATTTCAACAAGGTATCAACAACATCTGGACATTATTTACTATTACGATAAGATAGATTCAATCAACACAGATATTCTTTTAATGCGTTCCCCGCTTATTCTTACTAAATCAAGATTTACGGAGCTAATTCAAAAAATAACTGCTCAAAAATCAATTTTTATAGTCAACAATTCACTTATAAATCCAACACGAGGAGTTGTATATTCATTTGATTTTCTCGAAAAAGTTATGAAGTCAATTGACAGCAATATGAAGTATATTTTTCCTCTTGGCCCAAATATAAGAAATGAATTGGTAGAGGGTGGTCATGGTCAATCCGAGCTTTTGGCTGCCCACGACTGGCCTCCCACCTTCAATTTGAATGAAATTTCTTTCAATCCCAAGCAGATAATGAAGAAACCCTATGTTATTGGGCGACATGGTCGGGATGATAAAAGAAAATGGCTGGAAGACAAAAACAAATTACTTAAGGCCTATCCAGCAACAAAAAATTTTAAAATTAGAATACTCGGCGGCGCAAATAAAGCAAAAAAAATATTAGGCAAGCTGCCAGATAATTGGGAGGTCTACCCTTTCGGAACTATGGATCCAGTTAAATATCTTTCTAGGCTAGATGTTTTCGTTTATTTTCCGCATAGCAAGCTGAACGAAGCCTTTGGAAGGTCAATTATGGAGGCAATTTTTGCAGGAGTGCCCTGCATTTTACCTCCTCGCTTCAAAGAGACCTTTACAAATATGGCTTTTTTTTGTCACCCTGAACAAGTCACTAAAGTTGTAGAAAGATTAAGCCAAGACTCCGAAAAAAGAATAGAATTTTTAAACATTGTTCGAAACCATGCTCTGAGCATTTACGATTCGAAGGTTCTTATTAACCGTTTAGAGCGCCTTTCAGAAAATTTATCTAAAAAGAACAATAATAAAAAAAATCATGGAAATGGTTTTTTAAATTTGCCAGGTGCAATACAAGAATATGTTGCTTGGGTGGAAAAGGGGCATGGTTAACAATAAAAATAATTTGATGGATGTGATCAAGATATGAAAAGCAAAAATGAAGATCGATATTTTTGTCCAATCTGTTGCAACTATAACTCATTTGAGCCCGCTGGCGTTAAAAGAAAACCAAACCGAAAATGCTCAGTATGTAAGTCACTAGAAAGACATAGGCTCTTGTATCTATATCTTAAGCAACAAACATCTATTTTTGTTCAGAATGTCAGAATGTTGCATGTAGCTCCAGAAGAAACATTTGCTGCCATCTTTTCAAACATGAAAAATGTTGATTATTTCCCATCAGATATTAATAAGTTTAGAAAGCATGTTAGATATCAGATTGATATTCAACATATTGAATTTCCAGATAATTATTTTGATTATATCTTATGTAGTCATGTTTTGGAGCATGTACCAAACGACGTGCAGGCTTTGAAAGAGTTTTATAGAGTATTAAAGCCTTCGAGTCGCGCAATAATATTAGTTCCCATTAACAGCCAATACCATGTAACATTTGAAGATTTCAGCAAAAAAACTGATGGAGAGAGACTTAAATATTTTGGCCATAAGGATCACGTGAGAATTTATGGGTTAGATTTTGTTGAGAGGGTTAAAGCTGCAGGATTTACTGTTGATGTTGTTGATTTTTGGAAACAATACAATAAATATATATTTCATTTCATGAAATTAAACCCAGACACTTTTTTTATATGCACTAAATAAGTCGATAAGTGATTGAACCAAGTGAAGCACTTGGTGATTGTCGGGGGCGACCTTAATTTGTGTCAAAGTCGGTGGTTTGAAAATGTTTTCGGCTCGTCAGCAAAATTTGTGGGTAAACACTGGTTCAGGCAGATCTCCAAGTGTATGATATAAGGCAATTTTTTGTACATCGGAGCTCAGAAAACCAAAGGCTTTTCTGGTGACCACTTTTGCTTTGTTGTTGTATCCCTCGATAGCGCCGGTTGCCACCTGGTTTTTGCACCGAAACCAATTGAGCAGATAAGGACGATGAGCTCGCTACATCTTGGCCACACTCTTCATCGGGAGCATTACGACTTTTTTGGAAACGGTTTCGAGTTCTGCCTGACGACATATTTTTCAAAAGCTTCGTCAAAGGTTCCGTTGACAATCGCACATCGAACCTTGAGCATATTGTTGCAGTTGGTTTCAAGCCACCAAGCACCTGAACGTTTGAGCCGGGTATGGCAGATAAACTTGTTGGCGGACTCGATGGCTCCGCTGCCAAAGATTGAAATTGGGGACAGGCTAGTTGACATTCTACAAAAAATCGATGTGTTTGTTTTCTTTATACATCCTGGTTGGGTAGAAGCATTTGGGCGAACACCTTTGGAGGCGATGGCTGCAGGCGTACCGGTCATATTGCCAGAATCATTCAGGGTGCTGTTTAAAAATGCGGCAATTTATGCCACACCCGACGAAGTCCAGGATATAGTCATGCAACTATATAAAGATCAAGATTATTACCAAAAACAATCAGAGATTGGACGCATGTTCGTCTATGAAAACTTCGGCTACGGGCAACACAAAAAGCGCCTGGCTCAATTTGTGGGCAAGCTTGACGAGAATTAAGTGCCGACATAGCGCTTCACTTTTTAGATCCTATGGACTGGCTGCAATAAATTACAGAAGAAGGTTCAATTCATCATGTCGATTTATAGAATATGCTTGTTTGCTCTGCTCCTGGCCTGGGTAGCAGGGGCGTTTTTGCATTTTGATGCTTTTCTTGAGCTTACGGGAAACAGGGAAGGGTTTCAGCCCAAAGTTATCAGATTTTTCTTTCTGGCTGTAATTACTACTGCTGCTATGTACGGTTTTTTCAAGATCATTATGCGCATAGACCTGCTGAGAAAGAATTTTGCTCTTGTTCTTCAGGGCCTGCTCGGTCTGGCTGTTTTGTTCGTTTTGGTCCAGGACATGCCTGAGACGAAACCAAGGGTTTATGGATTTTCCGTTATGCCAGACCAGAGTATAGACTCACTGCGAAAATCCCGGAAGTATGTGGAGCAGTTTGGAGATTTTTACCAAGGCAGAGAGTTGCTCTCAGGCAAAACAATAATTACTTCAGACCCTGATGATATAGACCCCAGGTTTATATCGCTGGCCAGAATGAAGTATACACAGATAGAAGATGACATTGAGCTTCCTGATGTTGAGAGTTTGGAAGCCATTAGACAGATGCATGAAGTGCAGGAATTCCTGGAAGGTGCTTACTTGCTAATTTATGAGGATCAGGATGATTTCCCGCAGGACTTTGTATTGCTTAACCAGGATGACTCTGAAAAGTATCTTATACCGGAATATATCTATAATATCCTGCACGATCCTGGTTTTTCCGGTGGCAGCGGGACAAAGGATGACCCATATCTAGTGACGGATGCCAGCCATTTGAATCATATACGCTATTTTCCTCACAGCCATTTCAGACAGGAAAAAGATATAGATTTTGCAGATGATTCCTCCTTTGAGCCAGAATCATTCGATCCTATAGGGAATCAGGCCCTTCCTTTTCATGGCGTGTTTGACGGAAATGGCTACACAATAAGGAACCTGAATATCCATAGCTATGGTTACAATGTAGCTGGACTATTCGGTTTCATAGGACAAAATGGCGTTGTCAAAAATGTTTCCCTTGAAGTTGTAAACATTGACAACTCAATCAATATATCCAGGGAAAGACTAGCCGGTGAGTGGTTGTACAGAGATCCTCCAAAAAATAACCATGTCCCTGACTCCAGCGGTAAGGGCAATAATGCTGTTAACTACAATGGTCATTTCTATATGGACCCACTTTTCGGTCCGGTTCTAGCCTTTGATGGTCAGAGTGATCCCAGCGCAGATGGAGCGTATCTTGACCTGGACTTTGCTCTTGAAGAGCCCTGGGATAATGAATTCTCTTTCTCCATCTGGATAAAGCTAAACACCATCAGGGAAGGGGGAACTATTCTGGGGGCAGGCCACACCTCTGGTGCTTATGGACTGTTTGAACAAAATGAACAAATACTGTTCGGATTCAGGCCATATGAAGCAAGCAGTGCATCCATCACGTTTAATCCGGAAAAAGAGATATGGCATCATGTAGCAGGGGTACACAGACCAGATGAATTTTTGCGCCTGTTCATAGACGGCCATTTAGTCGGAGAAACCTCTCCTTATTCCGGTAGGCTTTCTGAGGCCGATCTGCAGGTTGGACACACCGGAAGATTCTCAGGCAGCAGGGCAGACAGTTCCTACATGGACGGCAAAGTCTCCCGGATTTCCGTGTACAACAGAGCGTTAAGCCCCTCAGAAGTAAAAGACCTGGCATCAACCGGTATAGCCGGCACCATAGCCGGGGTCAATGAAGGCGAGATAGTCAATGTTAGAGCAACCGGGACAGTAAAGGGCTTGGTTGCCGATGAACTGGCGGGTGTCAACCTGGGGCGGATAAAAGACTCCCGATCAGATGTCAGGGTATTGAAATGCGATCAATAACTATTGTAAGCTCATTGCTTTCTCAATTACACTTGGACAGTTAAACAAACAACTAAATTCGCTAAACCACCTTGAAAACCTGATTCAGAGACACATATGCTGCAACAAATCCTTCTGATGTTACTTATCTTTGCACTAGGCTGGTCTATTACCACTCCAATATTATTCAACACACCACATAGGCAGCTATCTTCTTTTATATCTCTTTTTGTAGGATGCGCAGTATTTTCCCTGCTGCTTTTCAGCCTTCTCATAATTCAGGCCTATGCTCCATGGTCTATTAATTTTACATTTTTTTTGGCTGTAATTTTGTCATTAGCCATAATCGCTATACTTTTTAGAAAATATACGCATATCATAAACGAATTAAACCGTTACGACAGGCTGCCCCTGTGTTTTTGGCTGGTCCTGATTATAGCTGCAGGGGTACTTTTCACTTTCCTTAACTACGCCAGCACCAGCAATGACTCGCATCGTTATCTCCAACTCGGTGAAGGCCTGGCCTTGACTGGATTTATTGTAGATGAACGTTTCGTCACCACCCACCTGCTGACATCAAGGTCACCATTTTACTCCATGTTTCACGCATTGAGCAGGCCTTTTGGTATTGATTATTTATGGATCTTTTTGCCCGCCTATTCAGGGCTGTTTGTAATATCATTTTTCTGGTTGACTAAAACTATTGCCAGAAACTTTGTGTCCAGTGCATGGTCTGCATGGTTGATTGCGACACTATCTGCTCTTCTGATTTTCTCCTCATCTTTTATGGTCTTTAACTTTTTTTACATCAATAATCATATGTTTACTGGTGTACATTTCACATTATTCTTTCTTTTAGGCTGGCTGGCCATATACAACAAATCTGAAAAAATAGCGGTGTTGGCAGTGCTTTTACTTTTGCCCACTGCACTTATGCGTTTTGAAAATATGCTTTTTATCTTATCTTTTTCTTTTCTTTTGGCATCATTTGTGCGTTCGTCACAATACACGAGACATATTTTAATGTTATCTGGAGCAGGTGTTTTATTTGTCAGTCTTGCATATTTTGTTGCTTTGCCAGCAAGCACAGATGGTCGATTCATTGGTTCAAATCAGATGTTGGTGATGGCCTTTCTTGGTATTATCAGCATAGTTTTCGGTCTTTTCATTACTTATTTTGAAAGGCTTTGGGAACTATGGAGTGATTATAAGAGCTATGTGCCATTAGTGATGATCTTATTCGCTATTTTAATTGTAGTCAGAAGTTTTATATTTCATTTTGAAACAGCTGGAGTGTCTATTCCAATAGTGCTTTACAATATGCTTGACACTAATATATGGAATCACTTCTGGTATTTAATTATATTCATGTTCATATTCTTTTTGGTCTTGCCAGATAAAAAAAGTTATCCCTATCAATTATTTTTCATAGCTGGAATTGGCATTTTTATGCTTTTTACAATTGAGTTAGCTCATTTGAGGGACAGTCCATATAGAATGGGTGCAGGGGACTCCGCTAACAGGATGATGGTGCATATTGTTCCAGTTATTATTGCATATTTCGCCTGCAAGACAGCATATTCTCTCGACTTGAAAAATAAAAATGATAGTTTTGAAATTGCTGCTGATAATGATGCACCAAATGATCAAACGCTTCCCGCAAATCCGTCATAAGTTTAAATACAAGATGTAAACAGAAATTATGACCACAGGCCCAACAAAAAACCAATATGCAGAATTCGGCGAACAGGTCGTGAAGCTTCTAAATGAGCGTGGATGGAACAGCATACCTAAAAGGGAGCTTGTTCTGCACTTGATTCATCTGGCTGGTAATGCTGGTATTCTTGATCTCAGCACTGCTTCAATTGGACTGGCAAGACAGTTGAAAGTATCACCCGGAGTATTGCAGGGGCTGCTTCGGGACAGAGCGCTCATAATCAGTCCCGGGGAAACAAATTATGACAGGGAAAAAATCATTGTTTGGCTGAAAGAACATAATCAGACAGGGTATGACGATGCCCAGAAAGGCCGGATTGCATTTGCAGTCCCGGATCCTGTAAAACGCATGCAAATTGAGTCATTCTTTGAAGATATCGGCTTGATCCCTGATTATAAGGCGAATTCAAGGCTCCTGGTGGTTGATCTCGGGCTGCTCATCAATAACGTGGCCCAAAGAACCCATCAGGATACCTCCAGCCTGGCCGTGCAGATAGCGGATCATTTACAGCTGGCCGAGGATACCAGAAATAAGATCAAGGAAACAGGCAGCGAAAAAAAGGTCGGGAAGCTCATTGCTGGATCACTTTTGGAGCAGGCGGAAAAGAGAATTGGGACTAAAACTGTAGAGCTGTTCAAATATTTATATAACCACACAAACTCTCAAGCAAGATGAACAAGTCAAGCACTAAGAAAGCAAAATTAAAAAACCAAGAACAGTAAAGCAAAATCCATGAAGCTCATAATCCAAATCCCAGCATACAACGAAGAGGAAACTCTTTCCATAGCCCTCGCCGCCCTGCCCAGGGAGGTTCCAGGAATTGACGAGGTGGAATGGCTGGTCATAGATGACGGCTCCACTGACAATACAGTGCAGGTAGCCAAAGAGCACGGAGTTGATCATATCATCTCCCACACCAAAAACCAGGGGCTTGCCAAAGGGTTCATGACTGGACTTAACGCCTGTCTGGAACGAGGTGCGGATGTGATTGTAAACACGGACGCGGACAATCAGTACAATGCCGCAGACATCCCGGCCTTGGTCAAGCCCATCCTGGACAAAGAGGCAGAAATTGTTGTTGGGGCCAGGCCTATTGAAAATATCAGCCATTTCTCCCCAGTGAAGAAAGCGCTTCAGAAGCTAGGCTCCTGGGTGGTGCGCAAGGTTTCCAGCACGGATATCCCGGA
>SL_8KL_010_SEDDRAFT_10002760_pt1 | contig 14702 bp, 13 predicted proteins | sample SodLakKL_010_SED_4_FD_11160 | JGI IMG/M metagenome (IMG submission 11160) | reverse complement strand
CTTACCACGGGCCTGGAATTTCCCGATGCGGTAGCTGCATCCGGCCCCGCTGCCATGAAAGGAGCACCCATTTTGCTGACTCGCCCGGATAAGCTCAGTGCGGATACCGAAGGCTATCTTGAAGATAACGAGGAAAGCATTGAAGAAATACATGTTATCGGCGGCAAAGTAGCGGTAAGTGATGAGGTCAAAGAAGAGGCCGGTGGTACTAACAGGGTTTCCGGTGCCAACCGCTGGGCAACCGGTACGGCCATTGCCGAAGAGTTCTTCGAAGATCCAATGAAAGCTACCCTGGCTACGGGCCTGGAGTTTCCCGATGCCTTGGCTGGAGGCGTATATGCAGCTCTTAATAATGCTCCGGTACTTTTGAGTGATTCTGATAAACTCCCGGATGAGGTATATTTCTACTTAATAGATGAAGAAGCCATAATGAACGTTTCTGTCTTCGGCGGTGGAGGCGCGGTATCTGAAGATGTGCTGGAAACAATAACAAGCATACACCGGTTTGTCCTCACAACTCATTTTTTTGTTGACCTGGCATTCAATGGCTCCGTTTAAGGTCATGGGTGGCCTGCTAATAAAGAAATAACCACAGAGATGGTTTTATAATTGGGCCGGTAATGTGGATATTATAATTAACGAGAAAATTTTAAAAAATATTTCCTAAATTATTGATTCTACCATCCTCCCCTTTTACTGATAATTAATTTTTTTAGCAGGATTTCACTGGAAGAATAAAGAATACAATTAACTAATTGTTAATCACTTCAATGCAATAAATTACATCACATCCGGGGAGAAAAAAATGGTTAATAATAAACCTCATAAAAACTTCTTTCTAAAATGGACAGGCATTGCAATTCTTGCATTAATTATAATGGGGGCGGGCATTATATCCGTTGAATTTGGCGAACCGCAAGTAGAACCCATTAGAAATGACACTTCGCCTCCTTCCGAAGCCCAGGCGGAAAATGTTTACCTGCTGATTGTTGATGGGTTAAGAGCCGACTACATTGACGAAATGCCTTATTTAAGCAAACTGGCAGAAGAAAATAGCAGCGGTATCATAGAAGTATCAGAACCCACTTATTCCAGGCCGGCATATGCCCGCATCATCACCGGAGCCTCTTCCCCTATAACCGGTATCAACAGCAATTTTCAAGAATATGAGTTAAAAATTCCTACTTTGTATCACCTGGCTACCGATGCAGGTTTAAAAACCGGCACCTCTGCTTACAAATGGATTTACGAACTGGTTGTAGAAGCTCCCTTCCCCCACACCGTTGATGAAACGATTATAGAAGAAACACAACCTATACAACAAGGTTTTTATTACGGTGAATATAATGATGCTGAAGTCTACAATCAAGGCATTAGCATTATGGAAGAATATAACCCCCATTTGCTAATATTGCTTTCTATGGAAGTAGACATCATGGGACATGACTACGGGGCTGATTCCCATGAGTACCGGGAGGCTGTTCTTCTAAACGATGAATATATTAAAAAGTTTGTCGAATCAATACCCGACCCGGATGAAAGCGTGGTTATCATTACTTCCGATCACGGCATGTACGACTTCGGCCATTTTATGCAAAGAGGGGGACATGGAGGCCCGGAAGAAGAAGTTGTGCAATCCCCTCTAATTTTCACCGGAAAAGGCGTCACGGATAATAATATAGAAGGTTATACCCAATTAGACATTGCCCCAACTGTCTCAAGCATACTGGGCCTTCCCTTTACAGCCTATATGGAAGGGGACATCATCACCGAAGCCTTTGATTGGAGCCAGGAAACCATACAAGAAAAAGAAGAACTATTGCAGAGCACCCACGAGCCTTTTGTGAAGAATATTTACGAAAAACAAGGCGTAGAAATTCCTGCAGACGGCAAAGCCTCCATTTCTGCTTTGAGCGAAAAGGTTTATAACAATGTAGTCACTTCCAGGGCTTATGTAGTTTCAGCTTTGATTATTTTTATAATTATAGCGGCACTTCTCATTTTCAGAAGATCAGGCAAATCTCTTCGCGCTGCTTTTAAGGAAAAGACGGGTTTCATTGCCAGCGCTATTGTTTCTACTGCCGTTTACTTTGTTGTGCATCAGCTCTGTTTTCATCTGTTGTTTGATCTATCTTACTCATACAGCATCATTACCCCTGATCTTCTATTTCTTTTAGCCATGGCTGTTCCTGTTGTTCTGGCGTTTATTTGCTTCTACGTATCCTTTGCGATGATGTCTACCCATGGGCCGAATTTTGAGAATTTTTCCCGTCACTGCAATTTTTTGGCCCTAGTTATTCTTATTGTGATCGCAGCAGCATTTATCCTCCAAAACGGAGGAGAAGTATTTCTCCCCAACTTCACTTATTACCTGGTATATATGTTTACCCTTTTCCATCTGGTAATCACCACCATAATGGTCATGATATTTGGCAAAGTTCTCATGCCCCAGCACTGGTAGTTTGGCTTATTTATTTTAAAGGCAAACACTCCTTGAGTTTTTAATATCTATATTTGATTTAAGATAATTTCTCAGTAAGCGCACAATATGATATTATTAATTTATAAATATTTAATTAAGGAGGCTCTCGAATGCAGGTAATGGCTTTTTTCCCGTGTGAAAGAGTAGTTAACAGGTGGAATGGCAGCAAAGATATTATGAATTACGGCTTAAGGAAGGTGTATATAAAGGCAAAAGAAGAAGGTGAAGAAGCAAGTGGGAAAATAGGCATAGTTTGCCGGTTATCTTATACCGCAGCCGAAAAAGGGAAAAAAGGCCTTGATTTGCACTTAATTTCTATGGACGGCAAGGTTATGGAAAAAGTAAACTTTGAATTTGAAGTGCCGGAATCAACGGGAGAAATTGATATAATCGGCACCATGCCCATTAAGGCCAAGGAAACAGGTAAATATGTTATAATCGCCACCCAGGATGGCTTTGAAATTGCCCGCTGGCCTCTAGGCATTCAGGTTATAAAACAGCAGTCAGGGCCTTCTTCTGAGCAAAATCAAGACAAACAATAATATCTTGCTTTCAAGCCCTAATAATTTTTCATTATTTGTGCCCCAAACAAACATCATTTACTCTCATTTATTTTGAATGGTTTAAACACTCCCATAAAGACTTACATTAAAAAAGAGAAGGTGTATTTCACCTTCTCTTCCATTAATTACATAATATTCAGGTGGTGCCGGGAACCGGACTTGAACCGGTACGGGCAAGGTATTGCCCGAGGGATTTTAAGTCCCTTGCGTCTGCCAGTTCCGCCATCCCGGCAATAAATTAAACTGGAGGCGACACCCGGATTCGAACCGGGGAATAAAGGATTTGCAGTCCTCTGCCTTACCACTTGGCTATGTCGCCTTAATAATGGAGCGGAAGACGGGAATTGAACCCGCGGCCCTCGCCTTGGCAAGGCGATGCTCTACCGCTGAGCTACTTCCGCTCATATTATGGTGCCGAGAGGCGGAATTGAACCGCCGACACGCGGATTTTCAGTCCGCTGCTCTACCGACTGAGCTATCTCGGCACACTGGCGGAGCTGACGGGACTTGAACCCGCGATCTCCGGCTTGACAGGCCGGTATGTTAACCATCTACACCACAGCTCCGTGCCAAAAGTAAGTATAACTGAACAATAACTAAAAGTCAATTGCCCGGTGAGCTTTTTCTATGCAAATTATAACATCACGATAAGTTTATGGCAATCATTACAGAAAAATTTTCAAACTCTATTAACCCTCTATTTACCCTATTATTAACTCATCTATATTATTGGTTAATTAGTTGCTTTCACCTTATAATTTCTCTACAGCAAATAATTCCGGCGGATTATTAATTTGATTAACGAATGCATAATGTACCACCTGATACTCACGTTGGCTCAGATGAGTGAGCTCACCAAGCAAAGCATCCCTTTCTTTCCCACCACCCTCATGACTGGTATAGCTTACGATAGTAATCACTCCACCCCGGCGAAGAATATCTAACGCCTTATAAACAGCGGTAACGGTTGTCGAAGGAGAAGTTATAAGCTCGTGATCTCCTCCGGGAAGGTAGCCCAGGTTAAACATAACGGCACCCACGCCGCTTTCCACATATTGTTCCATTTTTTCATGGCCGTCTCTTATTAACTCCACCCTTGAGCGCATTCCATTATCTACTAATAAACAGGCAGTTTTATCCACAGCATTCTGTTGAATATCAAAAGCATAAACTCTGCCCTTTTGGCCCACCAGCCTTGCCAGTTTAAGGGTATCATGTCCGTTCCCTGCTGTAGCATCCACAGCAGTTTCACCATATTGCAAAGTTTGAGAAACCAGAAAATGGGATACTTCTACCGCCTGGTACAATATCACTTCCTTTACCCCTTTGTACTAAAGATTTATGAACTCTCAACTAAATATGTAGCAAGAGGACTGGGTGCCTGCTACATTCCCCTTTTCGTATTAAGGGGACGGGGTGTCTGCTACATTTCCTTATTAAGCATATTTCTTTACAATTACACCTTAAGAATTATACATACTGGATATCTTGCCTGGTAATTTCTGTCCTGCCATCGGTTTCCGCAAATTTTAATATTTCCTGAATAACCTTTTCCGCCCCGGCCCTATTGCCGGATGCCACCGCTATTTCCAGTTCGGTCCACTGCCATTTATCATGGTAATTTATTTCATGAACCGAAGCATTAAAACGTTGTCTGATACGCTGGGTTAAGCTCTTTAAGACTTTTCTTTTATCTTTTAAAGAATATGAATCTACCAGGTGCATTTCCAGCAAACAAATTCCCACCAAACACCTCACTCCTTTTGCCGCGTTTATTGGCTCTTTAAAGGTTTAATTTAATGAATCTCGGGGCCTTCTTCATCGGGATCATAGTAATCAGCATCATAATGAAGTGTGCCGTTACCTTCTTCCATTTCATCTATGTTAATTGTTAGATCAAATAATTTTTCGGTAATATATATGGTTGTACCGGAAGTTAAAGCCATAGCGACAGCATCACCGGGCCTTGCATCTACCACTTTTTCTTCACCATTTTGATGTAAGTACATTTTCGCATAATAAGTATCTTCTATAACATCAGTAATGACAACTTTATCGAGCATAGCCCCCAGGTTGCGAAACAGCGAATTCATCAAGTCGTGAGTCATGGGGCGGGGAAACTCATTCCTTCCAAATTTCATCATGACAGAATGAGCCTCCCATACACTTACACCTAACATAAGAACATTCTTTTCTTCTAAATCAACCAATGATAAAAGAAAGTTACTTTCATCATCTACAAATATATCCTTAATTTTTACAGGTATCATCAGATAGATCCTCTCCTTTCTATTTACCTAAATTTACAGATATTTTGTCCTAATATCTTCTATGAATTGATCAACTGTTAAGCCCTTTTTTTGTAAGTCTTTATAAATTCCTTCAACTCTGCCCCGCCGAGGAATATTGTTAAGCTCACTCAAGTTGCGCAGTAACCCTGCTCTTCGGCCAAGACGGAACAGGTTTCTTTCTTTCTCCTTTAAATTAAAATAATTATCTATAACTTGCAGCATAAACTTTTTACTGTCGGGAAGCTTCCCCTGCACCTCTTCCAATAAATTTAAAATATGGTCACTGTAAAGAGCGCTGTGAATACCTTCCAATTGTTCCAATAATAATCTTTCTTCTTTTAAGATTTCCTCATCACTTAAGGGTTCAAAAGTACCGTTTTTCCACTCTTCCGCCAGAGGAGCAGCGGGATGAATAGCAAGGGTGCGCAACCTGATGTAATGTGGGTTAATTGCGTTTAATACCCTGGCAGTTTCCGCGGCATGCTCTTGCCAATAATCACGTCCTCCCAAACCTAAAATGACATATTCACTTAAAATCAACCCTGCATCTATTACTTTTTGCCCCGCCTCTATTTGTTCTGCCGCTGTCACTCCCTTTTGCATAAACTCCAAAACTTGATCAGAACCGGACTCCAAACCTACATGCACCCTGCTAAGCCCGGCCTCCTTAACCTCCTGCAATTCTTCCACGCTTCTTTTTGCCAAAGACTTTACCCGCGCATACGTTGTTATACGGCTAACACCCGGTATTTTTTCTTTAATATACCTGACTATTTCCGCCAGCTTATCTCCTTTATAAATTATATTGTCAGCATCTTGTAAGAAAACAGATTGCTCTCCGTGATAAAGCCAATGCGCAATGGGAAATAAGTCGGGCTTTTGGTTATAAAAATAAGCCAATGTATTCTGGTTAATATCACCTTCCTTGTTGTTTTGCCCGGCCAGTTCCTTAACTTCGTCCACGTAACGGGCCATTAGATCAATATCTTCTTTTATCTCCTCGGTTGAACGTCGGCTAAATCTATCAAATTTATATATCGGACAAAACAGGCAGCGATTCCAAGGACAATTTCGGCTAACACGAATAAGTAAGCTTCCTGCTTCATTAGGTGGCCTGATAGGGCCTTGTTCGAAAGTTGTAGCTTCGTTCAAGAGTTAACCTCCTTATTCTTTCCCTTTAGTTACATTAAAGTATATCTTACCCGCGGTATATTCTCAACCTCATTAGACGTTTCCTTAACTAATTTTTCTCCTCTTCATCAACCTCTTTACTATGTACATTAACAAATTTTCTCTAAAAATAAAATATCAATATAACCATAACCCGCAAAAAGGAAAGGTCACATAAATCCCTACAATATTTTTACACTATGTTAAACCACGACTAATCTAAAAAAAGTGAGGTAAGCATTTTCAACCGCCCCACTTCTTCATTTAAGAAAAAAAATTATGGTAGAATTTACAAGTAATTATTCTCCGCAGTTAAAAGTGTCAAAAACCCAACTCTTCATCAACCAAAATCACCCTTAAATCAGTAAGTAAAGGTTTCCGTTCTATAATAGTAATTATATTGCACATGCGGGCTGTGTGATTACAATCTATACACTTGCCTTTACGGGCACATGGAGTATCAAGGTTTAACCTCCGAGCATTAAGGGGACAGGCAACATTTTTAATCCTTTCCAGGGCAGAATCCAAATCTGCTGTCAATTTATTGCGACCTGTCACTACTACTACTGTTTCAGGCCCATAAAACATAGCCGAAGCCCGGTTTCCGATGCCGTCAATATTAACTAAACGTCCGTCATAGGTTAAGGCATTGGTGCTGCAGCAAAAATATTTGGCCCGGGTAGCTTCTTTTCTAACTTCCATCATATCTTCCGGCAGACACATCCAATGCCAAATGACTTTAGAGCCCTGCTTTTCCAACTCCTCTACCACATCAAGCTCTTGTATGGTCATAGATCCCCCTATACCCACCGTATCAGCGGAACCAACAATTTTTATAAGCTCTTCGCGGGCAACATTCCTGTCACTAGCATATAAAGCTTCTATATTACGTTTTTGTAAAGCTTCTATAGCATTTCTAATTATTTCAGACATAATTCTCCCGCCATATTGTTACTTAGTTTCCCTCTTCCTATCTTCTTCTTCCTTAATCAAGTACTCATGCTGCTCTCCGCCAATAATCTGCTTTTCTACAAAAAGGTCCGGTTTTAACTGGCAACCTTCACCTACTATACAATCATTCAACTGGCTCCCGGGGCCGATATATACATTTTCCCAAAATATACCCCTTTTAATAACTACATCTTCGCTTACGGTAGTTTTCCTGTCTAATACCACCGGGCCATAAATCTGGGCGCCTTTCCCTATATAGCTGTCATCACCGATAACTACCGGCCCCACGATAACTGTATCCGGATGAATTACCGGCCTCTCCCCTATCCATATATTAGATTCAAACCGCTTGCCCGGTATATCCACCTCTACCAAGCCGGTAAGCATATCATAATGGGCTTCCCGATAAACTTCCAAATTACCTATATCACACCAGTAGCCCCGCATGATATAACCACCCAATTTGTCACCCTGCTCCAGAATTTCAGGAAAAACTTGCTTGCCAAAATCCACAATTTCGCCTTCAGGAATATAGCGGAATACATCTGGCTCAAATAAATAAATACCGGTATTGGCCAGTTTGCTAATTGCGTCTCCCCAAGCAGGCTTTTCTTGAAAATCAGTGATATAGCCCTTATTGTCCACCAGCACTACCCCATATTGGGTAGGATCCGGAACTTTTTTTAAAGCCAGAGTAGCGGTTCCTCCCATAGCCTTATGAAAATCGTAAAATGCATCCAAATTTATATCCGTTAGGGCATCACCGCTTACCACCAGAAAAGGTTCGCCCTCAAAAAATTCCTCTACATTTTTTACTCCTCCGGCTGTGCCCAGCAGTTCTTCTTCATACGAATATGTTATGTTAACGCCAAAATTTTCCCCTCGGCCGAAATGGTTACGAATCATTTCCGGCATGTAATGCAAATTTATTACTATATCGGTTATACCATATTTTCTCAATAACCTGATGGTATGTTCCAGGCAAGGTCTCCCGGCCATTTGGACCATGGGTTTGGAAACAAGGTTAGTTAAAGGTCGCAGACGCGTGCCCAATCCGGCAGCCATAATCATAGCTTTCATAAATTAATCACTCCTTCAATTCTCTATGTCAATTTAATATATTCTGCAAGCTATTAACTTCCATCTATCATAGCATACATTAATTGTCTTTATAATACAATATTTGTTCATTAAAAACGGGTTAAAATCTTGTTTCAATAATGTATATCCACAAGGCATTAACCCGTTTTTTGATTTTTACTTTTCTGCCGGCATACTTTAGCCGCTATTTAGAGCTTTTAGTAATATTCGTGCCGGTAAAAATAAGGCCTTATTTATTCCGCTTATCAAAAATACGGCACTCGGTAACTCCTCTTTCCATCCCCTGGCGCTGCGTAATATCTTCATAACTACTAATATCTATATGTAGAGGAATATCAAAATTTTCTTGTTCTAAATATTTATGGATTTTTTTATCTAGATCGGGTTCATTTTCTTTAATGCCCGAACAAGCCACCAACTTTAACCTGTCACTTTCCCCTTCCCGATTTATTTCTACATACCATTGACTTAAATCCTTCATTCCTAATAGGAGGCGGCGCATATCATTGAAGTTGAACTCTCTTTTCTCTTGCCCCAGGTTGAGTTCAAAAATACGATCAAGCCTGTCTATGTCTCCTAAAATCCGCGGTACCGTTCGTCCACAGTTAGGACAAGGTTTTGTAGTCATACCTCCCGTGGCAATATCGCCGCTGCGGAAACGTAAGAAAACCGTTCCCCGCGCATCCAGGTTCGTAATGACGATTTCTCCGGATTCTTCTTCATTCTTTCGCTCTCCCGTCTCCGGATCCACAATTTCCACAAATACATGGTCGGGATGGATGTGGTAACCGTATCCCGGAGAGCATTCCGGCCACCCCCCTTTGGCCTCGGAAAGATAATAACTGCGAAAAACCTGCGTATCTTTTGCTCCGGCTTTTTCCATCCCTTCTTGTATTTTTTTAATGAGGGAAGGAGGCGCGTCATCCATCCCCAAAACGATTTTCTCCAGAGTAGGCATCATAAAACCAAATCGGTTTAATATCTGCAAGCAATATTCGGCATAACCGGGAAAGGTTATAAGGGTGGTAGCCTCCAAGTTAAACAAAGCTTTCAGTATCTTTTCTGCTCCCAGCACTCGCCCTCCTCCCGTTTGCAAGGCCGTAGAGCCAATTTCCACGGTAGCATAAAATATCTGCCAGAAAGATACGTGAGGCATGTAACTGAAAGCATTAATTGTAGAGTCATCCCGCTCTAAACCCCAGAAATCAAATGATCTCATCCCTGTTTCTTTTAAATTTCGCAAATCAAGCGCCGTAAAAACCAGGGGAACCATTTTTTTTACCTTGCCGCGAGTATAAAAAAGTTGAACCATGCGGTAAGGATAATCTTCTTTTTCTTCCTCTTCTTTCTTTTTAAATAATTTCCCCAGAAAGCCTTTTTTCTTTTCAGCTTGTCCACCTTCTCGAATTTGCTCCAATACAAATTGTTTGGGGCGCTTAAGATCGGTTTCATCAGGCGCCACTTCTTTTTTAGTAGTAAAAGGAAGCTCTTTTAAATCATCAGTTCCTTTGATTGTTTGCGGATCAATCCCCTTTTCTGCAAAAAGTTTTTGGTAGTATGGATGATAGCTGCTCATTTCGTCCTTAATCATGGAAACAAGCAAAGAATCTTGCATAGATTTTATGTCCTGAGGGGACATTTTACTTACCTTGCTCCATAGCTGCATCTAACCTCCTCCTTTCTTCCGGTAAAACAACTCTGTAAGGAGAGTTTATGCCTTTACCCGGTTATCCAGAATTCTTTTTTCCTTAACTTCCGTTTCCATCCCCAGCTGATTGAGAAGATCCGGCACGGGCATGTAAATTATGTCAGTGAGGGAAACTTCCGTATCTCGAATAATTCTTTGTCTTAGCTCCGATGAAAATTTTTCTTTCTCTATGCCCTCCTTAGGGGCGACATAAAGATATATTTCATCAAGATCATAAGGATCGTCGTTTCTCTTGCGAATTTCTACCTGCCACTCTAAAATATCGGGATGGCCCATCAACAACGGGAAGAAAGCGTTTAAATTTACCAAAGTGCCCTTGACCTTAGTCAAATCAAATTCTTTAACTTCTGACTTGCGCTGGATATTGGAACTGATGCGAGGCACTGTTCTACCGCAATTAGGGCAAGGCTCATAAAGGATGCCGCCTTTAGCGATATCACCGGTGCGGTATCGCAGCACACAAGTCCCCCTCCAGTCTAAAGCTGTATAAACCACTTCACCTTCTTCGCCTTCCCCCACATTTTCTCCGGTTTGGGGATCAACAGTTTCAAATATTTCCAAGTCCGGATAGGTGTGGTAACCGAAATATTCATCATGGGAAGGGCATTCACCCCATGCTGTACGAGCCTCAGTCATGCCGTAGGTAGCCAGGCAAATGGGATCTTCCGCCCCCATCTGTATCAACAAATCCCTTATTTTATCCTTCAAGCCCGGCGGAACACGTTCTCCCCCGAAAAATATCCTTTTTACTGAAGAGAAATCACGTCCCTGGTTAACAGCTTCTCTTAAAAAATAATACGCGTATCCGGGGATAAAGACCAAGACTGAAGGCTGCAAAAACTCTACCGCATCCAATAAATTTTGTGTGCCCATTATTTTACCCCCGCCGCTGTTTAAAGCGGGCATATTGAGTTTTTCCCCGGCAAAGAAGGTTTGCCAAAAAGCAAGGTGCGGCGCAAAGGGGAAAGCATTTAAAGTAACATCATCTGAAGTTACATTGAAAACATCTAACAAACGGTAACCGGTTTCGCGAATCTTTTCCAGATCCCGCTTGGTATAAAGAAAAGGAGTGGGTTCGGCAGTTCGCCCGGTAGTAAAATGTATATGCACCGGTTTAAAATCATAAACTTTTTCTTCTACGGCAGCTTTACCCCCATAAGGAGATAGTTGAGCCAGGTGGCCGTATTTTTCCGTTACTTCTTCATCGGGCCGAAGGACATAATCCTTATGCCGCTGCGGGTTATCATCGGTAGGGGCAATATCTTCCTTATAAGTAAAGGGTAAGTGCTTTAGATCTTCTATACCTTTCACTTTCATTGGATCAATTTTTAACTCATTTAACTTTTCACTATAACATTTGCTATAAAGATATATCTGGTTTGCCAAAAAAGCGCGGAGCTTTCTATCCTGCATTTCCCTAATTTCTTTATAGCTCATCTTGTTCAGTTTTTCCCAGTTTTCCAATTTATTTCACCTCCCCCCCAAAACTATGGAGATATTTTTTATGGTAAGGCATTCCCCGGAATAACGCGAGGAATGCCTTCCATTTTAACCAATATGTGCGAATGTATCGTAGAGAGTAAAAATAGAAGCAATGATCAAAACAGAAACTATAATAACGACTACCGGCAATCCCCAGCCGTTATAGCGTTCTTCCTTATAATCCTGCCATCCATGCATCTCATCTACAGAGCGCCTCACATCATCAGGAGGCGGGCTGGTAAACCAGGAAACCACCACTGTGAGAATGAAAGATAACGGTACGGATATTGCTATTACTTTAATCCACCCCAGGGGGCCGTAAAGATAGTCGGCGATAACAGGAACAGGTATATCGGTGGGATCCATCCCCATTATCAAGATGAATAAGCAAGGAATAAAAGAGGTAATAAAACCCGCAATCATCCCCGCGGCTGCACCTTCTTTGGTAGTTCGTTTCCACCAGATTCCCAGCACAATGGGGACGCCCAACGATGCCCCCGCTATGCCAAAGGCCCACATTATGGCCTCCAGAATAAACTCCGGAGGATTCAAGGAAAATAGGGTTACTCCTATACCCACTGCCAACATAACCCAGTAGGAAATCTTCAGCTTCTTCTGATCATCCACTTCGGGCTTGAGGGATCCATAAAGGTCGTGGACCAAACCTGCGCCCATAATCATAAGCAAACCTGCCACCGTGGATAACCCTGCCGCCACCGACCCGGCAATAGCTATCGCCAGCCACCCTTCCCCGGCCAGCGCCTCGGTGAGAATAAAAACCATGTAATCGTATTGGGCTTCCGGCAAAACCAAACCCTCTGCCTGCATGTAATAAACTGCAGCAAAACCGGTGGCAAAAACAGTAGTATTAACCAAACCCACCAAAAATACGGTTAGAACAGTACTCCAGCGCGCCTCTTTTGCATCACGCACGGTGAAGAAACGCATCACGAAATGCGGCAACCCAATAATACCAAAGAATGACCCCAAAGCAATTGCTAAATAAGTAACGGGATGCACAACCATGGGCATAAAATAGTGAGGAACTTTTTCCAGCATCTGGGGAACCATATCTCCATAGCCAAGGGGCGGAAAAGCCCACCCAGCTGCACCTAACTGCTGTAATATTATGGCTACCGGAAACATTAAGCAAAAGAGCAAGACTATACTCTGGAAAGTCTGATTATAAGTAACCCCATACATGCCGCCCAAAACAACATATAGAGTTACCACCAGACCTCCCACCAGAATGCCGACAACTTCGGGAACACCTAATAAATAAAAGAAAACAATTCCTATACCCTTAATATTACCTCCCAGGTAAAGAATACTAACTACTAACATGACTATTACAGAAAATATGCGTAGATTACGGCTATAATACCGCTCTGCTATAAAAGCCATGGTGGTAAAAGATTTATGGCGCCGCAAAAAAGGAGCTGCCAGAATCAACAGCGCAATAAATGCAGAGGTAAAACCTGCATATACAGCCACTGCCACGTATAAACCTTGAATTATTAACGCTGTTAAACCAATAAAAGTGGTAAGGCTCAAAGCCAGGGAAACCATGGCTAATCCATTATTGATCGTTCCAATACTACGACCGGCCACATAATAATCACTAAGGTTGCGGGTAAGCCTGCGCGACCAAGTGCCAATTCCTACTGAAATTAGAAGTATTATAAGACTTAAAATCAACCCTAAAACAAATACACCCTCACGCTCCAATACTCCTTCCATCGTAATATTTCCCCCCTTCCTTCCCTAAGATTTTTGCTTTCTTTCCAACCTGTCCATGGCCAGGCACCAAATTATCCCTATTAAAGTAGCCCCCAGCCAACTAAGCACAATTAACAAGAAATAATGCTGCGGAAAGCCCATAATGTAATTAACCGCTCTGTATAAATCATTTACCTCTACAAAAAATGCATCAATCCCCAGGATGTAAATAGAACTAATAGCCCCGCCAAAAATAAAGATGAGAATGAAACTAATTGCTGTAAGCCAAGCTTCTAACCTATAACCTTTCACGTTTCCTCACCTCCCTGGCAACAAGATTAAAATTATTAGTAACTTTCGTAAAAATTCTACATATTTTATAATAATCCTTTTAATATTGACATAATTTTTAAATATTATTTTTTTTATTAGCACATCTCTTTTGAAAAACAAATAAAAAATACCGCATAAAAATGCGGTATTAATAACTAAACATTAAACTTTATTTAACTATCGGTCTTGACTTGGTCTTAACTTAAGGATATGAATTTATAATAATGCCTCTCCTTTTAAAATACACGTAGAGAACTTTATTATATAACCTAAGTGCGGCCTTTCAGGCGTTTTCTCTTTTTAGACCGTCTTCTTTTCTTGCGTTCCCTTTTAAGTTGTTTTCTGGTAACTACGCTCTTCCCAATAACTAAGCCCTCCTTTACTATTGCTCTTTCACACAATTAATATTTTAACGATAATAAGTAGATAAATCAATACTAAAGTTCCATCAAATTACTAAATTTAAAAATTCATTTTGGCAACAACCCGAATATATTCTCCATTTTAACCCTTTAAACAGCACTGAAAAGGAATATTTAGTTTTTTTATAAAGCAGCATCCCTACATAATAAAACCCCTGGAATTAATTTGGCATGAATTATTTTATAAGTAAGCCACCGTCTTGCTTAACAAACTTCTGCAGGTTATAATATGAAATATAAATAATAAACATAATAAAATTGAGTGCGCCTGTAGCTCAGGGGATAGAGCAGCGGATTCCTAATCCGTTAGTCGGGGGTTCAAATCCTCCCAGGCGCACCATTTTTGTTGCCTGACACTTGGTAATTGTGTGTTTTTACGGGAGATGGTGATTTAATAGCATTTCCAAAGCTTTATTTTGCATTATTAACCGGTCTTCCATGTTAAGGTGTGTAGGTGTTTCTATCAAATAAACCAGTTCG
>SL_8KL_010_SEDDRAFT_10002757_pt1 | contig 14710 bp, 13 predicted proteins | sample SodLakKL_010_SED_4_FD_11160 | JGI IMG/M metagenome (IMG submission 11160) | reverse complement strand
TTCGGCAATTTGATTGGTGGCTTCTCCTCCCTCTATCTTTCCGATGTTGATGGTCGGCTTGAATTCCTCCTCTTTTGTTTCCGTAAAATGGGATCTTAACTCTTTTGAGATATCAAGGAGCTTATGTATTGCCGAAACTCCTTCCCATGGACGCGAGGCGTGTCCTGCTTTTCCTTTTGTGCTTATTTCAAGATGCCAAGCCCCTTTTGCTTTTACATCGAATTTCCAGTTATCACCCCCGTCCGGAAGAAAGACGAAACTAGGGGAGTAACCTTCTTTTATTGCGGCACCTACGCCGTTTGCTCCTCCTATTTCCTCATCCGAGGTAAGAAGAAGTCCTACGCCATGTTTTTCCGGATTAGTGCGCTTTAGTATCTCTATATAACATGCAATAGCGAATTTCATATCATAAGCTCCTCTTCCGTAAAGCAATCCCTTTTCTTCTTTTGGGAAAAAGAGTTCCTCGTTTCCCGGAACCACGTCAATATGCGCCTGAAGGCAGAGCATTGGAGAATCGCTTCCCGCGTAAAGCAAAGGATATCCATTGTGTTTTTTGATTCTTGCTCCGTACCCTGTTGGTATCTGCTCTTTTACCCATTCCAGTGCTTTCTCGTTCTCTTCTGTTTCTCTGGAGAGTGTTCTTAATTTGATGAGCTGTTTTAAGGTTTTTTTCATGTCTTTATGGTTATAAGGGTAGTATTTGCAAGTTTAACAAAAAAAGGGGCGCAAAAAAAGAAGGGAAGCGTTGTCGCTTCCCTTTTTTGTCTTACCCTTCTGCTGCCGTGCCGGCAAAGCCCCCTCCGCGAGCTACATTGATCGCGCCTCTTTGTTGGTAGTTCTCCCACTTATCAAGGCGTATGATGGTGTAGAGGTAGTGAAGCTCTTTCCCGTCAAAAAGAAAGGCGGGATTCGCGTCCAGTGTGACATTTTCTTTCCCAAGTCTTATTTTGGGAAGCCATTTCGCCTTGAAAGCCCCGTAATTTCCGTTTGAAATTGCAAACCTCACTGCTCTTTCCCATTCTTGTTGCGTAAGATTCTTTCCAAAATATATTCCGCGTCCTGATCCTCCTCGGAGAGGTTTTAGAACATAGTTTTCTTTATTCTTGATCACCGATGCAGCGTTTTCTTGGGAAAGAGTGGCATCTTCTTTTTCCATTACCAGTCTCTTGTCGTCCACTGCCGTTTCTTGGGGAGAAAAAAGGTGGTTCACTACTGTCGTGGAGTTGTTTTGTGCTCTAAGAAGCCATTTTCCGAAATCCCACGGAAGATCGTCATCCTGTTTCCATTGGATTATTCCCCATCGCCAAATAACTTCCGGTTTTTTGCTTACCACTTCTTTCGGGGACATGGGAACCGTTTTGAGACCTTCCTTTCTTAAGGCATCAAAGAAATATGATCCCCAACAATTCTTTACGGCTCCGTTTCCTTGCACGAAAGCAATTTCCTTTTTTCCAAAGAAGTATCCCATCATTTCCGCCAGTCTTTTTGCGGCAAGGGGAGTGCCGTTTTTTACAGCTTTTTTTAAGGCAGCATCTGCCGCGGCACATTCCGGATCTTGTGCATTGATCTCGTAACATCCCTTTACCTCAAGGTTTCCCAGATCGTAAGAAATACTTCCGTTATCGGTTTTCTTTTTCGGAAAGGAATGTTCTACATCCGGTATCATGTCAAATCTTACATGTCCGATGAATTTCTCTTGCGAAAATCCTTTTCTTGCCTTTTCCCAGATCCTTTTTGCTTCTTTTATGAGTTTTCTTTTTTCCTCCTCGGAGATGTGCACGAATCCGTTCACATATCCTACCGGATTTCCGCTCAGGGAGAACTCGGGAGCGCTCTGAATGACAGAAGAGTTTTCAAAAAGAACTACCCTCAATTTTATCCCTCCTTTTTTGATCTGCGGACCTTTTGGGCCCGGAAGGATCCTTCTTTGAAGAACCCGGTCCGGGACCAAAAAAACTCCCGAGAGTTTTCTCGGGAGGTGTTCTTGTTTTTCCTTTCTTTATTTTATTTATTGGATCATGCGAAAACCTCCCGAGTATCCCTCAAGGATGATAATAAGCACAATAAGGAGAATGTTTTTCGGGTGGGTTTTCATATATCTATCTCGATTATTGGACCATTATATTGATTGTATTTTATTTGTCAAGATAATATGCATATAAAGAGATCCCCGAGTGTTCGGGGATCTTTGTTCTTGTTTTCTTATATCGAGGAAATGACAAAGTATATACCTATTCCTATGAGGCATAATCCTTGTATGATCCCGATCATGGGCATTATTTTCTCTTTTTTCATCAAAGAACCTCCTTTCCGTAAGTGCTTTTATTATAACACTTTTTTCAAATTTCTTCAATATTGATTCTTGACAAGAAAGAGAAAAAGGGGTAGGGTATTTTCCACAAAAAGGAGGTGATATGCATGTGTTTGAGTTCTTGGCTTGCCGGAATAGAGGATGAGGCGGTTCTGAAAGCTGAAATGGAAGAGTTGAAAAGAAAGAGTGCTCCTTGCGATCTTCCCGTGGAAACATTGGGAGAAGAAAAGAATGATGAGAATTAAAACTTCCCTTATAGGGAAGTTTTTTTATTCTATTACCTTTTTAGCTTCATACAATGAGTTTTGGGTGTTGTTGTTGGTTTGCCTTATGCTCCGGCAAAGAGGGTGGGGTTACTGAACAAGATTGCCGTTCACGAACACCTCTTCAAAGAATCTTCTCTCGTTTTTGATGAGAATTGCGGTAAAGAACTCCTGTAGATAGGAACGATTTTTAAGAGGGTTCAGGAAGGAGGAGGAGAGGGTTTTCTCCCAATATTCTAAGGCAAAAGAAAAGGGTGATACGCTGTGGTCTTGCGGCTTGCTGTAAGAAAGGGTTTTTTTGGTTATTCCTGCAGGAACTTCCGTAGGCATTCTAACGATCCTTTCTTCGGGAGGAGTTTCCTCTTCCTCCGGCTCGGGCTCAAACACTTCTTCCTCTTCCTCTTCTTCTTCTTTTTCCTCCTCCTCTTCCTCTTTTGGTGCAGGAGCGGTTCTCGTGCTTCCCCGGCTCCTCTTTACGGAAGTTTCTTCCTTTTTGCATGTATCGTCCTCTATCACGATAGAGTGATCCTCTCCGCAGTAATCGTGGTTGTATGAATAGAAAATTTCCCTTGATCCGTCATCTATGCAGATACTGGAAATTTCTTTTTTTTGGCAAAGAGAGCTATCGGCGTTTCCGAAATTCAATTCCTCCTTATTTTTTCCGTAATCTAAGGATACTTTGTGGAAGAGTTCTTCCGGATATGTTTGGAGAAACGGTCTTTTCTCCTCGTTCTCTCCCTCTAGAATTTTGTATTCTCCCGGAAGGAGTCCTGTAAAAACATAAAAACCCTCTTCATTGGTAGTGGTTGCAGCGCTTACGGGACCCTCCAGAATTATTTCCCATCCGGGCAAAGCCTTATCTTCCTCTCCAACCATCCCGTCAAGCTCCTCATCAAGGTACTTATAGCCCGATATTGCTCCGTAACGGCATATCTCCCAAGCTATTGTTTCGTATATTTCTTTTAGATCTTTTCCTTCCGGAGCATGATAATAATTTGCCCCGGTTAGATCGGCTATCTCTTGGAGCATTTCTTCGTTTATTTCCTCCTTTTCTCCTAAGCCGATAGTAAATATTTTATATCCCATTTGAGCGGCTATTTGTGCTTTTCCCAGAGCGTAATCGACATCTTCTTGGTATTCTCCGTGTCCCGGTCCGTGGGGTTTGTTCGCTTTTCCGTCCGTAAGGAGTATCATTACCTTAGTTGCTTCTTCTCTCGCGCGGGGAGAAGAAAGCTCTTCGTTTCCTTTCTTTATTGCGTCCCCGATATTGGTTGATCCTTCGGCGGTCAATTTCTCCAAAAAGGAACGCGTTAAAGAATGGTCGCCTGAAAGCTCTTTTTTAAGATCTGCTTTTTCATTGAAAGAAACAAGGGCGGAATGGTCGCTTTCTTGAAAATGGCCTAGAAAATTGTCTGCCGCCTCTTTGGCATCAACGATCTTTGTACTTCTTGCGGGAGTGTAATTATGGTCCGTTCTGCTATAGGTAATTATGCTTTCATCGGGATCGCTCATTTCTTCCTCGCACCATTCCTTGGAAACATCATATTTCACATTACGGAACCATGTATAGAATCCCTCTTCCTCGTACCATTTAGCTTCCGGCCATTCGCATTTACTCCTCCTTTCTCCTTCGTTCATACTCCCGGAAATATCCATTATAATGACTGCATCGGTATCCACTTCACACATTTCTTCGGAGTGAACGGATCCTTCCGCAAGAAAAAGTAAAAAGAGAGCGCAAAAAAGCGGCACTGCCTTTTTGAGAAATTGTTTTTGATTATTATTTTTAGACATGTTCTTTGGTTAAAAAAGACTTTTTATTTTTCTTGCTGTTAACTCCCAATATCTTTCAAAAGAGAAATTACTTCTTAACGCCAGTGAGTAAATTAATGCCGAGAACGCAATAACGATAAGCAGTCCCGTTATGAAATTTCCTCCTCCCAGCAAAGCGATTGCGGCAAAAAAGGGGTTGTGCAACACATTTCCCACATTGAAATTGAAGTGATTCTCCTTTAACGGCTCAGTATCCGAGAGCACTATCATCTCCGCTCTATACTTCCCTCTCTCCTCTCCGGCGGTCTGCCATAAAAAGGGGTCAATTTCCTTTGTTTCTCCCGGAGAGATTCGTTCTCCGTCTTCTAAATAAGGGAAAATAGCGTTGAAAACGACCGATTCATCGTCTTTTATTATTCTCACTTGAAGATCCGGAGCCAGAGAGACATTTCCGGTGTTCTTATATATGACCCTTACTTTCAATGGCTCGCCCAACGGGAGATCGTATTTTTCCGGAATGAAGGTTGCTTCTATTTCTTTTATTTCTTTGTCAGTGACTTCTATATTCACTTTCCGGGTGATCATCTTTGTAATGGTTGCCGTACCTTTTTCTCCGGGATCTCCGGGTTTTTCACTTATCGATATCTCTCCTGTATAGGATCCGTTTGGCGCATCTTTTGGGATCTCCACTCTTGCTAAGATATCTTTGTAGCTCTTGGAAGGAACGGATATTTCTTCTATTTTTTCAGAGCTTTCCGGATCAAAAAAAGTTATCCAGCCCTCTACATCCCCCTCTTGCTGGAGGGAGTAAACAGAAACTTCGTTTCCGGCATTAAAGACCGTTACCGTCCTTATTGCGGTCTCTCCTCTTAATCCATTTGAAACGACCAGCGGATCCGTGATCATTCCTATGGAGTACATTTTGCTTGGCGCAAAAAGGAGAATTAAAAAAAGAAATAAGATAATTTTTTTCATGAATTTGTGGATTTATCCCGATGGTCCGGAAGCAAACTACTCTCTTTGCTTCCGGACCGGCGGGACGGAAGACCTTAAAAGATCCTCCGTCTCCACTATCCTAACAATCTTCCAGAGCGCAAGGAGTATAACACTCAAGATGATCAACGCTTCTTCCGCTCAAGACCATTTCTCCGGTGTAGTCCGTATGTACGGGGAACTTGTGAACCGTAATTCCGAAATCCATTTCGTTTGCCTCGGAAAGATCAAGATGGTTGTCTATCCATTTTCGCTCAGTCCATCCCGTATCAAAGGACGGCGAATAATGGGTCCACGAAGCATCACTTCCTATTCTTGCCTTGAAAGTGGCATTGGAATTTGAGCTGGTGTAGCCGAGCCCCATGTCACTTTGTTCAACTCCCATTCCAAGCCTCGTGTTACCGACATTTCTTACTGTTGCCCTGTCGTCTTCGGGATCAAAAGTCCTGTCTCCGCTAATGATCTTTTGTGTCCCGGTCTTTACCGTTCCGTAATCGATACTGTCAAAGTCGATCTCGAAGGCGGTAAGGGGAAGATAATCAAAGCCGAACTCATGAATGGCTCCCGGTCCGTGATCATCACGGACGTCTATCTCTACCTCGTAGTATCCGGAAGGATCCTCGTAAGAGATCTCTTTTTCGTAACACCAGACTGCAGCGGTCTCTTTTTGAAGGACCTGCTCTTCTCCGCAGATCTCATCATAATCTGATGCCCCCTCCCATTCGGGCAGGTTATGATTGTTGTTTCTTATGTGGTTACAAAAGAGATTGTATCCCTCACTCTTTCCCAGCTTGCCCAATTCGTCCTGTTGCATTTGCAGCCCGCAACCGTCCCCGCTTTGGCCGGGAAGAGGATTATGGTGATCGCCGAGAGCGATGTTGTCCGGATAATAAATGCGTGTGTACACATTATCAATGTCATCTAATCCGTCAGGATCGGTAGCGATTGTACAGATCCTTATGGTAGTATGCTCTTCATGGACGCCGGAAGGAAGAATTTGGGAGTATGCCGCATCACTGTCATCCGACCATCCGTTTTCACGAGCGGCCCATGATACAAGCACCACCGGACTATGATCGTTGTCCCCGCCCTCGTTTTTTGCGCTGAGAGTAGTTGTGACGCTTTCCGGGGAAACCGCCATTACCGGAGTAAGTCCCCCTAAGGTCATCGCAAAAACGAGCATAAAGGTCATGATTTTTTTTGTTTTTTTCATATATCTTTTTTAGTTAACATTTTTATAGCGCTCGACCTTTACGGGGACTTTTGCGCTCGAAACCCCTTCAGGACGCTTCTTTATTAATTCGAGCTTTTTTCTAAAGAAGCGTCCGGAGTGAGTTTCAAGTAACGGGAAACAAAGGCCACCACAAAAATGCAGCACCTCCTTTGCATGAGATCAACAAAAAACTCTTCTTTCCGGCAAGAAAGGCAACACGAATTCGCTCTATTATCATATTTGAGAGGTTCCCGTTAAAAAAGAAAAAGAGCGGGTAAGGAGCTGATCCTTGAGAGACTCTTGAGGAAAGCATTGCCAAAAAACCTCTTTTTTTGCTTTTTTCCTTCTGTATCTATAGACGGTTTTTCATAATCTCCATTACACTAAACGCAATATTTTTTTGAAATTGGAAGGTATTCTCCGCGCAATTGCTATATAATAGAACGAAAAAAAGTGGCAAATAAAAAACAGAGTGCTTACGGGCACTCTATAGAAATATAAAGAAAGTTTTTTCGTATCTTTTTCTAGGCTCTTTTCATTCTATAAGAAATCTTTTTCTGTAGTTTGTGAGGTTTTCTATACCGTCTTTAGTAACGCAAACCACGTCCTCTATTCTTATCCCTCCTTTTTCGGGGTAATATAATCCGGGCTCCACGCTGAATACGTTTCCCGGTTCCAATTTATTTTTTGCATTGGGTTTGAGATAGGGGTCTTCGTGAACTTCTAGTCCCAACCCGTGGCCCGTACCGTGCACAAAACCTTCCTCGTGTCCGGCTTCTTGAAAGATCTTGCAGACCTCCTTGTGAACTTCCTCTCCCGTAATGCCGGGACGGAGAATCTCAAGGGCTCTTTCTTGGGCTTTAAGGACGAGATCGTACATTTCTCTTATTTCTTGTGAGGGCTCTCCTTTCACGTAAGTTCGGGTCATGTCGGCAAAATAACCGTGCTCTCGGCTCTTAGGGAATATATCGCAAACGATTGTGCTTCCCGGTTTTATTTCTCCGCTTCCCGGGTGATGGGGGAATGCCGAATGTTTTCCCGAGGATATTACCATTCCCTCCGGATTTTCCATTCCTTCAAAAAATAGGATTTTCTCCACTTCTTTTTTCAGCTCTTCGCTTGTCAAGGGTTTTCCTTCAAAAATTATTTTTTTTTCTTCTATCTTTGAATTTTTCAATATCTCTTCTATCTTCTCAAAGGCCGAAAGGGTCTTCTTGAAGCTTTCTCTCATCTTGCTCACTTCTTCCTTACTCTTTTTCGCTCTATTTGCAAAAAAAGGGGAGACGGGATGGAGTTTTATTCCTTTTTCCCTCAAGAGATCCGCGAGAAACAAGGGAAAGGAAGAGGGAACCTCCACCTCTTCTCCCTCGGGGTTGTATTCCCGAAGGATAAGGAGGGCCAGCTTTCCTGCTCTTGAAAAGTTTCCTCCCATTTCCTCGGCTTTCTTTAAAAACGGCTCGAGAGGTACCGCTTCTATATCCGAAGAACTCTTTTCCTTGAAAGTGTCTATTTCTCTTTTATCGAGGAAGGTGTATCTTTTGTTGTCCTTCTCCAAATAAAAGAAGGGGTCCGGCACATGGATCCCTGTGGCATAGAACATGTCCTTGTTATGAGTGTTGTCGTAGATCAGTCTCATTCTTCCACTATCTTGTTATTATTCTTCTCCCAAGAGGGAGTAATGATGACCACCGCCTTTCCTTTACCCGTTATCCTGTATTTCACTCCGGGAAAGACAAGGAACATGTCTCCCGGAAGAAGTTCGTGGCCTCCCTCTTCTTTTGTCTCCAGAAAGAATTTTCCTTCCTGCAGAAAGATGGTTTCCGTGCTCACATCATTTACGGACCATCCTTTTTGGGGATAGACTCCATCCATTTCCACGAGGGCTGCTGTCTGATCCCCTTTCGGGGAGGAGGGGTAAAGTCTTCCCTCGGTTCCTCCCGGTATTTCAAAATTTTTTCCGTCTTCTTTTTTGATAAGCATAATTGGCTTGATTTTAGAAGCTTTCTTCTTTTCTGTCAAAAGATCCTTTCATATAAAAAAGAGCCGCTCGTAAAGAACGGCTCTTTGCAACAGGGCCTAATAAATAACGTTCCGCAAATAAAGGACCGGACGAATGGTCTTGCTCATACCTTGCATGAAGGGGGCCATTGAAACCGAATCCACTCCCAGAAGGAGGGGGTTTGAGAAGTTTCCTGAAACCTCTCCCATTGCCATGTATTCCGGCGCTTGGAGTTTCAACACTTCCTTGGAGTCCACTTCTTCCCCGAACCATCTTTTATAAAGGGATTTTCGGGCTTTTGCTATTATTTCTAAGTCATTTTCTGTGATTCCCAGTGCTCCGTAGTCTCCTTGCTCTACATTGCGTTTGGCGTCCTCTAAGATGTCCTCAAAGGGTCGGGGAGCGATCTCGCTGATAAATGGCGTTCTCAGGTTTTTGTCCGGAATGGGGCAGGCATTCTGAAAAGCCTCTTGGCTTCTTCGGAGTCGGCGCAAGAACTCTTCCTTGGTGACTCCCACCCTCTTTCTTGTCTCTTCCGATTCTGCCTCAAAATCGCCTATGGCGACCACGAAATTCACTTCCAATCCTCTTTCATGGAAGAAGTGCCAGAGCTTCGGGATGGAGTAAAGAGCGCGTTGTGCCACGTATCCTATACTGTCTCCGAGTCCCTTGAAGGTGTACACTTTTGGATTGGCGGGATTTCCCGTGTTCTCCGTTTCATAATCCGGACAGACCGGAACGATCACGGTCGTCGGCTCTCCTTCCAATGCCCGATAGAACCAGTCTCTTATGCTTTCCATGATGCTCATCGGAGGATAAGAGATTCCTATTTCTTCCACCAGTAGTTTTGCAAAAGCCTCTCCTTCTTCACTGAAAAGGAGCGGTTTTACCCTTTGCTGGATATTGGTGGGGAAGGTGTTTATCTCCACCCTCTGCTTGAACATTTCCCTTCCTTCTTCCCTCTCAAAATGGCGCCTGTAGGACTCTAATACAATTTCTGCAAGGGAAGCGTGGGGATTGGGATGGTCGTAGAACAGAACGAAATGCTTCCCTTCTTCCATCACCGCTTTCCATTCAAACTCCGGAAAAGCTGTTTTAATGATCCTGTATGCCGGTTCGTATCTCGGCCAATGCCTTCTTTCGCGGAGTCCGAGATCCTCAAGAACTTTTTGTGAAGGTTTCCTCCCCGGAATACGCTCCTGTCTTTCTCCGTGCCTTTGTACCTTATCGATCCTTTTCGCGGTGTCCTTGGAATACAAGGACTTCAAATTAACAGCCAATGCGGATCTCTCCTTTCAAAATTGTTTTTTTCAGGCCTGTTGCATTTTCAAAAGAGCTTTTTTCCCTCCTTTTTTGGAACCTTTCGGCCTGAGGAGCAAAGAAGGTTGATCTTCGCTCCTTAGGCCAAAAAGAAGAACCTCCCGAGTTTTTCGGGAGGTTTCGGAATTTTATTTTAGATTGCTTTTATGATTTTGATAACCGAAAACCTCCCTGTCTTGCCCAAATGACATAGCAAAGAAGCATAAGGGTTTTCATTGTGGGAACGGTTTTCATGGTTATCTCTTTTAGCTTTGGCGACATTATAATGATATAAGAAAATTTGTCAAATCAAAGAAAAAAAGAGAGGCTTTTGCCTCCCTTAATCTTCTGTGGCGACGGTTCCTCCGTATCCGCCGCCCTGAAGAACATTGATGGTCCTTCTTTCATAATAGCTATTCCAAGGCTCCATTCTTGTTACTGCATACAAGAAGTGTAACTCTTTTCCTGTTGCAAGGAAGCTGGGCAAAAGGTCGAAGGCGACCGAAACTCCGTTTAAATTCACTTTCGGAAGAAGGGTCTTCTTGAAGAGGCCGTAATTTCCGTCAAGATAAGCCCTGATGATCTTCTTTTTCCATTCTCGCGGATCCGTGTGGTCGCCAAATACGATATTTTTTCCCGAAGCTCCCCGGAGCGGTTTTAGCACATAAGATCCTCTTTCCATTTGCAATGCCTCTTCAAGGTTCTTCTTGGAGTCCAGAATGATATCCTCCTTTTTGGCGATAAACCTTTTGTTTGCAATATCCTTGCCTCTGCTTTTCGGAACGGTATTGAAGACATCAATGTTTTCTTGGGCTCCAAGGAGCCATTCTTGAAAATCGTGCTCATACTCCGCATATTCTCCTTTGAGGTCCACATCGCCCCATCTCCAAAGGGGAGAGGGCTTCTCTTTCACGGCTCTTTCGGCGCTTGTTTCTTTCACTTTCAATCCGTTGCAATTCATTTGCCCCAGCAGAGCGTCTCCCCACGACCTTTTGGCCTCTCCGTTTCCCCTTACCATTGTTATTTCGTCTGTCTCGTATTCTTGCGATAAGGCTTTGGCGAGCTCTGTAGCCGCGGAGGGCGTGTATTGCGCTATTTCCGGAAACTTCTTCCGATAAAGACTGTCGCAACTCATGCATTCCGGGCTGTGGCAATTGATCTCGTAAAGATCCTTTATTCCCACTCTTCCCAAGTCGTATCCTTCCTCTGTTTCTTCGGGAGTTCCGCTGATTTGTGGCACAAAGTCAAACCTTATATGCGCCTTCATCTCCGGAGGAGCGCCCGAAAGAAGGAAAGCTCTCTCCCATATTCTTTGCGCAATACTTATTATTCTTTCAAGCTCTTCTTTGGAGACCGTAAAATACCCCTGCAGGGCGCCTATCTTCTTTCCTCCTACGACAAAACCTTCTCTTTCTTGGAATAACTCTTTTTTTAAAAGAACAAGTTTCACCTTGATCCCTCCTTTTTGTTTTGGACTTTTGGAAAATTAAAAAACCTCCCAGAGTCCGGGAGGTTTTTTTATTGGCGGCTAATTATTACTAAAAAAGCCTCCCGGACTTTGCGAGGTCGGTTCTAAAGAAAAAGAAGTTTTTTCTCAAGATGTTTTTCATAAGTGCTTCCCATTATAATACCCGTCACTTTTTTGTCAACTGTCTTGACAAAAAAGAATTTTTGACGTAGGGTCTTATACATTGTTATCGCTCTTTATATTTTTTAGCTTTAAAAGGAGGGAGATGCTATGGAAGAGAAAAAGAAAGAACTTAGAAAATACTGCAACGCTCCCACCATTCTTTGTGATCACAAAGAAAGCTGTGAGGAGTGCGATTCTATCCACAAAAGATATGCTCTCGCGAAACTGGAAGAGGAGCAGATAATTCTGGGCAGGGCATAGGATCCTTTTTTGCAGTCTTTTTCTTATGAAAGGAGGTGTCTTCTTTGTTTTCCATCGGCTGTGATAAGATTTCTTTGCAAAGAGTGAATGCCATTTGCAACTCTAAGTTGTTCAAGGAAAAGGGGATAGTGGCTGTTGTCGATGGGGACTGCAAAAAGATCTTTTTCCAAAAGGATGAAGTGTCTCTGGAGAATAACGAAAAAGAGAAGGAGTAAGAGAAAGGAGTGTTATTTATTACGGCGAAGGGCAAGAACAATCCTCGCAAGAAGGCCGCTAAGGCTATGAGAGAAACAAACAAGGAACGAAAAGAAACAAAGAACAAGACAAATAAAAACAAAAAGAGCGAAAAATTTCATTAAAGGGCTTTCATAGCCCTCTTTTTTTATTGACAGACCCTTTTTTCTCTTGTACCTTGAATTCAAGCTATAAAGGAAAAGGAGGGAAGAGAAGGAAAAATAAAAAAAAGGAGGTGTTGATCTTTGGCTCTCAAGGAGAGTGATATAAGAAGGGAACTTGAAGTGAAGGCCAAGATGGAGAAACAGAAAAAGGGCGAGAAGGTGTTTCGTACGAAATCCGGCAACAGGTAATTCAGAATGAGTTTACATACATCACATGTTTATATAAAAATAAGGGTCCTTGCGGCCCTCTTTTTTTGCGCTTTCTGGGGTTTTGGTGCTTCTTTTTGCCAAGGCAAGATCACCTTTCCACCGCTTCCGGCTGATAATGCTCGTTTAGCTTGTAGTGTACTTTTCTCATTCCCTCTATTTCCCCCTCTTTTATTTCAAGTTCCAGCATGAATCCTCTCATCGTCTCTTCCGAGAAATACTGGTCAAAAATGAAATTTCCCAAAGAGTAGGCTATATATTTTCCTTCATACTTTTCCACAGGCTGGGTAACATGCGGATGGTGCCCTATCACTCCGTCCGCTCCGCTGTCTATCGCTTTTTTGCTCAATATCTTTTGGTTCTCATTCGGCTTTTTTTCGTACTCCTCTCCGTAATGGAAGCTGACAAAGATAAGATCCGCTTCTTTCTTTGCACTCTTGATATCCTCTTCCATTCTCTCTTGGGAAAGGTTTGTTATCCCGCTTCTCTCCTCTTTTGCAAAAGCGTGGGGGTAAAGAAATTCCGTATAACCCAAGAAACCCACTCTTGTTCCGTCCTCAAGCTCTATAACAGCGGGGAAGTGAGCCTCTTTTTCCGAGAATCCGGCACCCGTGTATTTTATCTTCTCTCCTTCAAGTCTTCTCATGGTATCCTCAAAAGCTTCTCTTCCGTAGTCAAAGGTATGGTTGTTCGCCAGAGACACGACATCAAATCCGGCAAAAGAAAGCCCTTCCATTGCCTCCGGGGGAGCGCGGAAGGAGTATAATGCTCCGGTATCCTCGCCCTTGTCCGAGATCATGCTCTCCAGATTTCCAAAGAGGATGTCTGCTCCTTTCAGGGTTTCTTTTATCTTCAAAAAAGGAAAGGCGTAATTTTCTCCATGCCTTTCTGTCATCTTTTTTACGCCCCTGTCAAGCATAATGTCTCCCGTAAAAAGAATGGTGTATGTTTCCGGACTTTTCGGATCCTCTCTTTTTTCTTCCTCCTTTTCTTGCGTGCTTGTTGCGAGGAACGGAATACGGAACTCTTTTTCGGAGAGAGCGCTAAAGAGAAGGGCTCCGAGGATTATCCCCATACCGAAGGCGAGAAGTTTTTTCATCCTCTTTTCCATATAAGAAATGTTGTTTTGTTTCTCAATTCTAAATGAAAACGCTTTTTTCGTCTAATGAAAAAACGGAAAAAGCGTCCTTTTCTTCTTCTCCCTTGATTTTTTGTGATTTTGCTGTTATAGTATCATCACATGTTCCTTGGGAGGGTACCTTTACACTGTTCTTTTTCCCGCTTGGGATTGATTTATCTTAATAAAGGTCATAATTCTTAAACAAAAATATGAGTGAAGATTTTTTTAACTTGGAAAGAAAACCGAAGAAAAAGGGAAGGAACGATATTACCCTCTCTGTAGCGGTTATCGCTCTCATTTTCCTGCTTGTTCTCGGATTTGTTGCCATAAGGGAATATAATGCTCGGGAGATACTTTCTTCCGCTTCCCAAAATATGGCGGCAAGTGTCGAGAGAGCCTTCTTTGGCGAAGAGGAGATGGAAAAGGAAGAGGAAAAAGAGATAATCCCCGAAGAGGAAACAGAGGATATTGAAACGGAAGAAGAAGAGGATGGCATCGCGATAACCGCAAGAACGAATGCTTACACGGAGAGAGCGCATAGCGGGGATGGGCTTACCCATGTTGCTCGGCGCGCTATTACCTCCCACATGGAAAAGGAAGGCCTCGAGCTTTCCGACGAAGAAAGGGTTTTTGCCGAAGACTATGTCCAGAAAACTCTTCAACAGGAAAGAGGAAGCGACTTCCTTGAAGTGGAAGAGGAGGTTGAGATCTCCGAGGAACTCATTGATGAAGCTCTGGAAGAAGTGGGTGAGCTAACTCCCGAGGAATTGGAGAACTTGGAGCAATACTCCGCCCTTGTAACGTTTTAGGATACTCCGAGTGCCATTGAAGCGAAAGGCTCTAAGAGAGCCGGAAGGTTTCGCTTGCGCTTGCTCGGAGGAGATCCTTCGCTATGGATAAAACTTATTTTATAGAACTCACCAATAAGCTTTACCGGATAACTCTCTTTTTTCCGGAAAAAGAACCACTCAGGGAGAAGGTAAGGAAGATCGCCGACGAGGTGCTTTCCGATCTTACCGTTATCCTTGAAGGAGTAAGGCACGAGAAAAGAGAGGCTGCTTTCCGGGTGGAAAGGAACCTGCAAATAATGGAGGTGCTTTTGGAATTGTCAAAAAGGCAACTGTGGATAGAGAAAGAGGAGATAGAGAGGGTGCAAGAGAACTACGATGCCATAAAAAGGGAAATAGAGGAGTTCAACGACATGTCGCGAAGACAGATGTTAAAGAGGGGCATAGGAAGGGAA
>SL_8KL_010_SEDDRAFT_10002753_pt1 | contig 14721 bp, 10 predicted proteins | sample SodLakKL_010_SED_4_FD_11160 | JGI IMG/M metagenome (IMG submission 11160) | reverse complement strand
CAGGATTCCAGATTTTCACAGGCCCTATCTCTGGGTTTTGACAGAGAAGAATTTTCAGAAGCTTTCTATTTTGGACAGGCAGAACCTGCTCAGTACACAGTTCTGGAAAGAAGTCAGTATTTTGAACCTGAATTTAAAGAAGCCTATACTGATTATGATCCCGAAAGAGCAAATCAACTGCTTGATGAAATGGGCATGGATGAAAGAGATGGTTCAGGTTATAGACTGCGACCTGATGGTGAAAGATACAGTGTTTCCCTGCAGACCTATGAAAGATCAGATTTAACCTTAGAAAAGGTTGAACTGGTTATTGATTACTGGCAGCAAGAGCTGGATCTGGATATTTCTCTCCAGGAGATTTCAGGAGAATTGACACAACAAAGGGCTCCTGCAAATGAAATATCAATGATGCTGTGGGGTGGAGACAAAGGAACTGATATTATGTTCCCCACAAGTAATAACCTGGTAATCCCCATGGATCCTGGCTGGGATACAATACAGTGGACTGAATGGGGACGCTGGTTCCAGACAGATGGTGACTCAGGAGAAGAGCCACCTGAAAATGTCAAACAAATTCGTTCCTGGTATGAAGAAATGACCATGGAACCTGATGAAGAAAGAAGGATTGAATTAGGCAAAAAAATACTGGCCGAACAGGCTGAAAACCTATGGGTTATTGGAAATGTAGCCGGTGTAAATGAATTAATGATCTGGAATGAAGATCTGAGGAATCTGCCCTGTGAAGAACTTACAGTTAGATCCTGGGACACCGGACTTTATACCTCCACTCACCCCGAACAGCTATTTTTTGACCGCGACTAATTGATATGATGTAGACCACACGCTCCCCTCAAAATTTATTTCGAGGGGAGCACTTTTTTTAAATTATATTAGATTGCAAAATTATAGTTTATACTTATAGTTGTCAAATTTATCTTAATTTTTAAGAGGGAGAGGATTTAATGAAGAATTTAAAAAATGCTCCTGTTAGAAAAAAAGTAGATGTAGTTGTCTGTGGTGGTGGACCGGCAGGAATTGGAGCAGCATTATCAGCTGCAGATAAAGGGCTGGAGGTTGCCTTGATTGAAAGCCGGGGTTTTCTGGGCGGCAACATCACCGCCAGCTATGTTGAGACCTGCAACCATTATTTATGGGACCATCCTTTTGAAGTTACCGGTATTTATAAAGAAATAGAGAATGAATATAAAAAAGAATTTAAAAAATCGGATGACATTAGATCAGACCTGAGGGCTCATCGATTTTCCAGTGAGTATTTAAAAATATTTTTAGATGAAAAAATCAAACAAAATAATATTTGGTTACGCCTACATACCAGTGCAGCAGAAGCTATTATTGAAGATAATCAAATGTCGGGGATAATAACTCACAGCAAATCTGGTTTTGAAAAAATACTGGGTAAAATTGTCATTGACTGTACAGGTGATGGTGATGTGGCGGCCAGGGCAGGAGTTCCGTTTGAAAAAGGACGAGATTGTGATGGTCTAACTCAACCAGGAACGGTAAATTTCAGGATTGCCGGTGTTGACAGTAAAAAGGTTAATCAGATACTTGAAGAAGAAGGAATTGAATATTTTTATGAGATATTAAGAGAAAAACTAAACGATGGTTCTTTTGACCCCGGTTTCCGAAGAATTGTTTTTCCCTTCGGCAGGCTTACCGAAGGAGGTCAAATTAGTTATATTAATTACAGCAATGTTTATAAAATTGATTCCACTAATGCTGATGACTTAACCAAAGGAGAAATGATGGGCCGGGAACGGGTTTTAAAAATGTTCAATTTTATAAAGGAAAATATGCCCGGATTTGAAAACTGTGAGTTATCTTCTATCGCTCCTGCAATTGGTTTTCGAGACAGCCGCCGGATTTCTGGTCAATATAAATTAACTGAAGAGGATATTGATGAGGAGAGAATGTTTTCAGATAATATTGCTATTTTCCCCAGATTTTATGATATGCTGTCTCCCACTGGAACCTGGGATGATCATATTTATATTGTTGATCTTGACAAACAATATGGTATTCCCTATAGATGTCTGCTGCCTGTTGATGTTGAACAGCTGCTGGTGGCCGGAAGATGTATCAGCAGCACCCATAAAGCTGAAAGTTCGATTAGAGCAATTTCAGCCTGTATGGCAACCGGTCAGGCTGCCGGTACAGCTGCTTTTAGAGCCCTGGAAGAAAACTGCAGGGTGAAAAATGTTGATATAAACAAATTACAGACTGAATTAAAAAATGATGGTGTACAGCTGGAAAAATAAATCTATGGAGATGATTTATATTGGATACTATTAAAATAGATAGAAAGAAGGTTAATATTGTTGAAAAAGCTGATGTAGTTGTCGCCGGAGCTGGGCCGGCCGGTATTGGGGCAGCCCTGGCTGCAGCCCGAAAGGGAGCTCGAACTGTAATATTAGAAAGAGAATTTGCTCTGGGAGGTATGATGACCACCGGCTTAATGAGCAAAATTGCCATATCAAGTTATATAAAAGGTATTGCCCGAGAAATAATAAAAAAGCTTGAAGAACAAAATATGTCACTTCCCGCCGGAGAACCTGAAATACCAATTGACCCTGAAGCGACAAAACACCTTCTGGATAATATGCTGCAAAAAGAAAAAATTAATATAATGCTGGGCAGTCAGGTCACCGGAGCCATAAAAGAAAATAATAAAATAAAGGCTGCTGTTATCGAAAACAAAAGCGGCTGTCAGGCTGTAATGGGCAGCAAATTTATAGATGCTACCGGTGATGGTGATTTATCAAAATTTTCCGGGGCAAATTTTGAAAGTGGGCGAAAAAAGGATGGTCTGGGTTCAGCACCTACATTAATGTTTCGCATTTTTAACGTAGATTATGAAAAAGTTTTTGAGTATATAAAAGAACATCCTGAGGATTTAGGTGGTTATCGAGATCATACTCCTGAGGAGCTTTATGAAAAATATTATGGCAGCCCCCAGGAATATACTCATCTGGGGCGTTTTCCCGCTCTAATTGAAAAATTAATTGCTCAGAACGATTACTCAGAATGGGAAAAAAGGATTTTAACCCAGAGAGATGGAATATTATTTTTTAATCAGCCCCAGCCCAATCATGTATTGGTCAATGCCACTCGAATTACGGGAACTGATTGTGTTAATGCCAAACAGCTTTCTGAAGCAATGATTGAAGGAAGAAAACAGGCTCATTTTATTCATTCTTTTTTGAAGAAACATGTACCTGGTTTTGAAAATTCTTTTATTGGTGATACTGCTGAGCAGATGGGAGTTCGGGAATCCCGAAGAATCATGGGGGATTATATGCTGACCAGAGATGATGTACTGGAAGCATCACATTTTGAAGATGCTGTTTTAAAACACTCGGGGGGAATTGAAATCCATAATCCCCAGGGTCAGGGTACAGAATTTGTAAAAACAAAACCCGGTTCCTATTATGAAATACCATACCGGAGCATTCTGGTGAAAGGATTCAGTAATTTAATGGTTGCCGGAAGATGTTTTTCTGCCTCACATAGCGCTTTATCGGCTTCAAGAAGTATTGGTTTTTGTCTGGGGCTGGGAGAGTCGGCAGGTACCGCAGCAGCAGTTGCAGCAAATAACAGTCAAAAACTAAGAAATGTAGATATTAATTCACTGCAGCAGCAGCTGGCCAGTTATTAAGACCAGAACAAAAAATAATTAGGTCATCAAATAAGGGGAGGAGTTATACATGTCCGAAAAACCCTGGTATAAATCAGTTTATCGCTGGGGCCAGACTAATCTCACAGAAATTGATCCCTTGAGGTATGATAACCAGTGGTGGAAAAAATACTGGCGGGAAACTAATATTCAGGGTATTATAGTAAATGCCGGAGGAATTGTTGCTTATTATCCCACGAAATTTGCTGCAAAACATAGAGCAAAACATCTGGGGGATAGAGATCTACTGGGTGAGATAATAATGGATGCCCGTAAGGAAAACCTTGCTGTACTGGCCAGAATGGATTCCAACCGGGTTCATGAACCATTTTATCTTGAGCATCCTGAGTGGACGGCAAGAAATAAAAAAGGGGAACCATATAGAGCTGGAGATTTATATGTTGAGTGTATAAACAGTCCTTATTATACAGAATTTTTACCACAGATCCTAGAAGAAATTATAACAAAATATAAACCAGAAGGGATCACCGATAACAGCTGGAATGGTTTAGATAGAGAAAATATATGTTACTGTAATTACTGTCAGAAAAATTTTTATGATGAGGAAGGATATGAGTTACCTAAAAAAAAGGATTGGGAAAATAAAATATACCGGAAATGGATTGAATGGAGTTATCGTAAACGGCTTGAAATTTGGGATTTAAATAACCGGGTCACAAAAAATGCTGGTGGACAGGACTGCCTCTGGCTGGGTATGATTGGTGGAGACATGGTTTCTCAAAGTAAAAGATTTAGAGACATGAAAGAAATCAGTGAAAGAGCAGATATGCTTATGCTTGATATGCAGGCGAGGAACAGCACCTCCAGTTTTTATGAAAACGGAGAAGCTGGAAAAACACTTCATAATCTTCTGGGCTGGGATAAGCTTATTCCCGAAAGCATGGCTATGTATCAGGCAGGACAGCCTACATTTCGGAAAGCCAGTAAGCCAGAACCTGAAGCCAAGATGTGGGTTCTGGAAGGTTTTGCCGGTTCAATACAGCCCTGGTGGCATCATATTGGAGCCTACCATCAGGACAGACGGCAGTATGAGACGACCAAACCTTTATTTAAATGGCATAAAGAGAATCAGGATTTATTAATTAATCGGGAGCCTGTAGCTTCTGTAGGTCTGGTTTGGAGTCAGCGAAATACAGATTTTTATGGGCGGGACAAACCGGAAGAAAGAGTTAAGATGCCCTGGAAAGGTTTTTCTCAGGTTTTGACCAGGAATAATATTCCCTATTTGCCTGTTCATATAGACAATATAGAGAATAACATGGATAAGTACAGTTTATTGATACTTCCTAATCTGGCTGTGATGAGCGGTGATCAGGCCCAGACAATTAGAGAATTCATAAACAGTGGTGGTTCTGTTATCGCCACCGGAGAAACAAGTTTATATAATAAATGGGGAGATCAAAGAGAAGACTTTTTGCTGTCGGATATTTTTCAGGTCCACAGTTCCAGAACCAACCACGGCTCTTTCAGTGGTGAGAAAAAGAGCTGGGATGATTCTAAATTGCATTCATATTTACGTTTATTTCCCGAAATCAGAAAAAAAGTTGATGGTCCCCGGTGGGACAAAGAACCAGAAATTAATGGTACACGGCATCAGATATTAAGTGGATTTGAAAAAACTGATATTATACCATTTGGAGGGAGTCTTCATGCTGTACAGAGGGCAGAGAATGTAAAAGAAAGCGATATTTTGTTTAAATTCTTACCACCCTTTCCTATATATCCTCCAGAAACTTCCTGGATGAGAAATCGTTGTACCAGTCTACCCGGTCTTATAATAAATGATCATAATCCGGGCAAAGCTGCCTATCTTCCTGCTGACCTGGACCGCTGTTATGCCCGGGATTATCTGCCGGATCATGGAAATTTATTAAAAAACATTATCCACTGGGCCCTGGAAGATGATCTGCCAATGAAAGTGAGAGCCCCGGGATATATTGATTGTCATTTATACAGAAAACAAAATAAATTTATTCTGCATCTAATAAATTTGATCGGCGGCGAAACCTGGCGTGCACCTGTCCATGAATTAATTGAGACCGGTCCTGTTAGTGTTTTCCTAAATCAGGAACTTAATAATATTAAAATAAAAGTTGATTCCCGGGTGCTTAAAAATAATGCCTCTTTGAAAAATAAAAATGAGTCCGGGGAGATTGAAATATTAATTGATAAGATTATTGATCACGAACTTGTTGTGATCGAAAAAATATAAATTTTTAGGAGGGAAATAATGACTGGATATATTTTGAGAAGACTGCTTTTATTGATTCCAACTATAATAATAATTTCTTTAATTGCATTTTTTATAATGGAACTGCCTCCCGGAGACTTTTTATCTTCTTATCTGGTACAGCTTCAGGCAGAAGGGGCTGATGTTAGTCAGGAACTTATGGAGGGGCTTAGGGCAAGGTATGGACTTGATCAGCCAACATATGTTAGATATTATCGCTGGATGAGAGGTATTATAACCAGAGGAGATTTTGGTCGGTCCTGGAACTTCAACAGACCTGTTCTAGATTTATTGAGAGAGAGATTTCCATTTACGTTATTAATAACTGTAAGTACTCTTATATTTCAATATGCTGTTTCAATTCCCATCGGTATATATACTGCAGTAAGAAAAAATAGTGTTTCCGATTATTTTTTCACATTTGCTGGATTTTTAGGCTTGTCAATTCCTAACTTTTTATTTGCCTTAGTTTTGATGTTTATTTCTTTCGAATATTTAGGTACCAGTATGGGTGGACTCTTTTCTGAAGGTTATAGAACTGCTCCCTGGAGTATTCATAAGGTCCTGGATTTACTGCGACATTTATGGGTACCGGTGGTAGTTGTCGGAACAGCAGGTACTGCATCACTGATCAGGATAATGCGGGGGGTAATGCTGGACGAATTGGGCAAAGATTATATGCAAACAGCCCGGGCAAAGGGTCTTGCAGAGAGAGTAGTGATTATAAAACACGGGGTCCGAATCGCAATTAATCCCATCATAAGTACCATCATATGGATGCTGCCCAGAATTATCTCCGGTGGTGCCATAACTGCTATTGTGCTGAATCTACCCACGATTGGTCCACTCCTGCTAACAAGTCTTTTGTCTCAGGATATGTTTATTGCCGGAAGTGTTATATTACTTCTGGGAACATTGACCATTCTGGGTTCATTTATTTCTGATCTGCTTTTGGCCTGGTCTGATCCCAGGATCCAGTATGAATAATCATATAATTGAATATAAAAAGGAGGGTTAACATAAAGTGGATGATAATATACAGATAAGTGAGACTACAACATCAAATATTAAAAAAGCAGACAAATTTGAATCACTTTCACACTGGCAGTTAATGAAACGAAGATTTTTCCGGCACAGGCTGGCAGTGATATCTTTGGGAATACTGACTTTATTTTATATAGTAGCAATATTTGCCGGATTTTTTGCTCCTTTTAGCACCAGAGCTCGTAATGTTTCTTTACAGACCGCACCTCCTCAGACCATAAATTTTTTTGATGAAGACGGAAACTTTCATTTACGTCCTTTTATATATGGTATGGAGAGGACTCTGGATATGCAGACCTACCAGTCAGTATATGAAATTGATTATGAAGAAAAGCAGAAATTATACTTTTTCAATCGTGGTGAAGAATATAATTTGTTGGGATTATTTAGCACTGATATTCATTTGTTTGGGATTGAAGAAGATGAAATGTTTTATTTAATGGGGGCCGATAGACTTGGTAGAGATCTGTTTTCCCGAATCATCCATGGTTCTAGAATTTCACTTTCAATTGGATTTGTAGGAGTTATTATTAGTTTAATACTGGGTTTATCTCTGGGTGGAATCTCGGCAATGTTTGGCGGACTGGCAGATATTGTTATCCAGAGGATTATTGAAATTCTATTATCTTTACCTCGTATTCCACTGTGGATGGCTTTAAGTGCTTCTTTACCCCCTGGCTGGTCTCCAATCCAGGTTTATTTTGCTATAACTATAATTCTTTCATTGATTACCTGGACCAATGTGGCCCGTATAGCCCGGGGTAAATTTCTTTCTTTAAAAGATGAAGATTTTGTGGAAGCTGCCAGAGCGGCCGGGGCAACTGAATGGTATAATATTGTACATCATTTGATTCCGAATTTTTTCAGTTATGTTCTGGTACAGTTAACTTTATCCATTCCAGCCATGATTATTGGTGAAACTGCACTTAGTTTTCTGGGTATTGGCTTAAGACCACCGGTGGTCAGCTGGGGTGTTCTTCTGGAACAGGCTCAGAGAATGCAGATAGTGGCCATGCATCCCTGGCTTTTACTGCCGGCTATATTTGTTATATTAACAGTGCTGTGTTTCAATTTTGTTGGTGATGGTCTAAGAGATGCAGCAGATCCCTACAGTGATTAGATTTTCAAATTATTACTTAAAGGAGGATCTGAAGTGGAGAATATGAGCTCAAAGGATAGTATACTGGAAGTTAATAATTTAAAAACGTATTTTTACCATGAAGAAGGTATCGTAAGAGCTGTTGATGATATAAGTTTTGATATAAAAAAGGGAGAAACTGTCGGTATTGTAGGTGAAAGTGGATGTGGAAAAAGTGTGACTTCTCTTTCAATAATGCGTCTTGTCCCTCAGCCCCGTGGTAAAATAGAAGGTGGAGAAATATATTTTAAAAATAAAGATAGTGAAATTATTGATTTGATTTCTCTAGATCCAAAAGGAAAAGAAATAAGGAAAATCAGGGGCAATGAGATTGCAATGATCTTCCAGGAACCTATGACTTCTTTAACACCGGTATATACTGTGGGCGACCAGATTATGGAAGCTTTGAAGTTACATCAGAACATGAATAATAATCAGGCGCGAGAAAAGACTGTCCAGCTGCTGGATCTGGTGGGTATTGGTTCACCTGAACAGCGGGTTGATGATTACCCTCATTCACTTAGTGGAGGCCAGCGCCAGAGAGTTATGATTGCCATGGCCTTATCCTGTAATCCAAATTTATTAATTGCTGATGAACCCACCACAGCTCTGGATGTAACAATAGAAGCTCAGATACTGGATTTGATGGATGATCTGCAGGATGAATTTAATATGTCCATAATGTTTATTACACATGATCTGGAAGTAATTGGGGAGATGGCTGAACGGGTTGTTGTAATGTATACCGGTACTATAGTGGAAAAAGCTACTATTGATGATATTTTTTATAATCAGAAACATCCTTATACCAGTGGACTTTTAAATTCAATTCCTAAAATAGGTATAAGAAAACGGTTGACCCCTATTACAGGTTCAGTGCCTGATTTAAAACATCTTCCGGAAGGCTGTTATTTTGAACCTCGCTGTCCGGAGGCAATGGATATCTGCAGGAGTCAAAGACCTCCCCAGTTTTCAATAAAAAAAGATCAAACTGCTAAGTGCTGGCTTTATCAAGAAAAAAGCAAAAAAAAGAGTAGAATTTAAATGAAGGAGGGAGCTTCTTGAAAAAAGAAGATGATGTAATTCTGGAAGTTGAAGGTTTAAAAAAATATTTTCCCATACAGCAGGGAGTATTTAAAAGAGTAGTTGGCCATATCAAGGCTGTAGATAATATAAGCTTTTTTATAAAAGAAGGAGAAACACTGGGCCTGGTTGGAGAAAGTGGATGTGGAAAATCGACCACCGGGCGCTGTGTAAATCGACTATTTGAACCAACTGCCGGGAAAATTAATTTCAAAACAAATTCACACTTTGTAGATATTGCTGCTGCCGGAAAACGTCAATTAAATGAAATCCGCAAAAATATTCAGATTATATTTCAGGATCCCCATTCTTCTTTGGATCCTCGATTGACGGTCCGTAATATTATAGCTGAACCACTTAAATTGTATAATATTGGTTCAAAGGCGGAAAGAACTGCTAAAGTCGAAGATTTACTGGAAAAAGTTGGTTTGAACAGTTATCAGATGAACAGATATCCTCATGAATTCAGTGGGGGACAGCGCCAGAGGATTGGTTTGGCCAGAGCCCTCTCACTTAATCCCAAATTAATAATTTGTGATGAACCGGTTTCTGCCCTTGATGTTTCAGTACAGGCTCAGGTACTGAATCTTTTTGAAGATTTACAAGAAGAACTGGATTTGACATATTTGTTTATTGCTCATAATTTAAGTGTTATTGATCATATTAGTGATAGAGTAATGGTTATGTATTTAGGGAAAATTGTAGAAATTGCAGATTCGGACAGTATCTATCAGGAACCATCTCATCCTTATACAGAAGCCCTTTTGGGAGCAATTCCGGAAGGAGATCCCAGAAAAACCAAAAAAAGGGCCCCATTACCTGGAGATGTCGGTGATCCTTCTGATCCACCACCAGGATGTAATCTTGCTCCCCGGTGTCCTTATGCAAAAGACAGGTGCAGTCAAGAAGAGCCAGAATTAAAAGAAATACCGGGTAAAAAAGATCATTATGTCAGCTGTTTATTTGCTGATGAACTTGAACTAACAGGTTATACTCAGTTAATTGAAAAAGATTAGTCAAATAAAAAGTTAATTATATAGACCTATTAATTAATTTGATTCCTTTTAAGTTTTTTCAAGTATTCAAGAATGAAGGAAATAAAGGAGTGATAATATGCCCGAAAAAAATAACCTGAAATATCTCAAAAAAGCTGATCCAGGTTCTATTGAAACAGATCAGCAGGTTATTAAATCAGTACAGCAAATCCTTAATAAAGTTCGTGACCATGGTGATGAAGCTTTATATGAGCTGACAAAGAAATTTGATAACGTGGAACGTAAACAGCTGCGTGTTGATGAGAAAGAGATAAAAGAGGCAGAAAAGAGTCTTTCTAAAAGTAAAAAAGAAGCAATTGATAATACTATAGCAAATGTGTTTGAGTTTCATCAGGAACAGTTAACTCACCTATCTAGTTTTGAAAAAGAATTTCGATCAGGAATAAAAATGGGTACTCGACTTGTACCCCTGCAAACAGCAGGTGTATATATACCGGGGGGACGGCATCCGCTGGTTGCTGCTCCGGCAATGTCAATTGTCCCCGCAAAAATTGCTGGAGTCCAAAAAGTGATATCCTGTGCACCTCCTCAAAAAGATGGGGCAGTTCAGGCCGCACAGCTGTATGCTATGGTAAAATCAGGAGCTGATGAGATTTACTGTGTTGGAGGTGCTCAGGCTGTGGGAGCTATGGCCTATGGCACCCAATCTATCCCTGCAGTTGACAAAATTTGTGGTCCGGGAAATGTATATACAACTGAAGCAAAACGCCAGGTTTACGGAAAAGTTGGTATTGATTTTTTGGCCGGTCCAACTGAGGTACTAATTATAGCAGATAAATCAGTCTCACCTGCACTGGTAGCCACTGATTTAATATCACAGGCAGAACATGATCCTAATTCCCGGCCGATTTTAATTGATTTTGATGAAGAGCATGCTCGTGAAGTAATGAATGAATTTACTGCTCAGCTGCCTGAGTTTAGAACCAAAAACACCGCCCGGAGCTCATGGGAGAAAAATGGAGAAGTGGTAATTGTTTCTTCCAGAAAAGATGCTGCTGATCTGGCTAATGAATATGCCATGGAACATCTGCAGTTAATGGTTGATAAACCTCGCGAGCTTATGGAAGAGATCTATAATTATGGCTCTCTTTTTATAGGCAATTATTCACCAGTAGTATTTGGTGATAAAGCAGTGGGTACCAACCACAGTTTACCTACTCTTGAAGTAGCAAAATACAGTGGAGGAATAAATGTAACAACCTATTTGAAATTTCTCACCCATCAGGAATTAACAGCTGAAGGTGCAGCCAGCATTGCTCCCTGGGCGGCACGGATCTGTCAGCTGGAAGGTACCCATGGACATCAGGTCTCAGCTGAAGAGCGGATTCCGGCAGATTCAGAATACTGGTCAGATTATGCAGATCAGGGTTCCAGATATCCAAAATAAGTTCCTAAAATAAACATAATCACAATATATAATTAAAATTCTACAAGGGGAGAGTTGAAAAAATGACTGGAAGAAGCCCGAAAACTATGTGGTGGAATAAACCCCTTAGAATTGTCCAGACTGTTTTAAGAGAACCAGATATTAAACAATATGATCCTGAAGCTGTTATAAATTATCTAAATGATGTTAAGGCAAATGTATTGGTGGTTAATGGTGGTGGTATTGTAGCTTTTTATAATTCCAGGGTCAAACCACATTATAAAAATTGTTTTGCAGAACCTGAACAGGATATTTTAAAAAAATTAATCCCTCTTGCCCACTCACACGATATTAAGGTTATCACAAGGGTGGATTTTAGGGGGGCTAAAAAATACATATATGATCAGTATCCTGAGTGGTTTAGCCGTAAAGCCGATGGTTCACCACACATGACCGCTGGTATCTATGCTGCCTGTCCCAATTCACCTTACCGCCAGAAACATGCTTTAGAGATTATCAAAGAACTATTAGAAGATTATCAGGTTGATGGTATATGGGAAAATGCTGCCAGTTTTGGTGGTAAATGCCACTGCAAATACTGTCAGGAAAAATTTGAAAAAACAACAGGTGAAGATATTCCTGAGGAAGAAAACTGGGATAATCCGGTATTTAGAAGGTATCATCAGTGGCGTCATAACTGTAAAAGTGAGCAGAGCAAACTATGGAAAGAAACTATTAAATCCTGTGGAGAAAAGGCTTATTGTTCAGAATATCCCGCTCTAAATATGCCCGGTTGGGCTTTTCACGGAGCACTTGATATTGACAAACAGGCAAAATACTTTGATTTTTTGCTGGGTTGCTGCTTTATTATTGGGCGGGGCTCCTGTGGTTCTCCGCTTTTACAGAATCCAATCTGGAACTCTCTGGAATTAATAAAACATCTGCGAAGTGCTGCCCCGGCCAAAACACCGGTAGCCCTCTTTTCACATCTAAAACAGACTTCCCGTTATACATCAGAACCAGCCGGAGATTTGAGGTTTTATCTTCAGGCAGGTCTGGCAGCAGGAGGTTCCTTCTGGGACTGCACTTTTGTTGGCCAACATCCCGGGCAGGCTAAAGATAGAAGAAACATACCGATAATAAGGGAGTATTTTAATAAACATCAGAAAAGAGAAGATTTACTCAATAATGTAAGAAATGCAGCTGATATAGCCCTGGTTCATTCACATAAAAGTCAGGATAGATTTGGTGATGACAATCCAGATAAAGACGATTATGTTACCCATGTGCGAGGATGGGAAAAAGTGCTCCTGGAAAATCAACTTGCTTTCACCATAATTCCTGACAGTAAAATAACAGAAAAACACCTTGAAAAGTTTTCCTGTATAATTCTGGCCAATACGGCCTGTTTATCAGATGAACAGTGTTCTCTATTGCTGAATTATCTTAAAAAAGGTGGAAGGATAATAGCTACCTTCGAAACCTCTCTCTATGATGAAAACTGGAATAAACGCCAGGACTTTGGTATATCTAAGGGCCTTGGTATAAAATATCGGGGTATAACCAGTGGATCTCTTCCTTCATCATATTTGTGGGTAAAGGGAGAACGTTCTTTTAACAGAGTATTTGGTGATACAGATATGATTGATAATAACGGAAAAATATGTTATATAAAAGCAAAAAATGAAACAGAAACAGTGATCACCTTAACACCTGAAATTCACCAGCAGCACCCGGAAAATGCCTGGCTGCCGGAATATAATTCAGGAAATCCTGTAGTTACTTTCAATAAATTTCACCAGGGAAAAGCAGCCTATCTGGCAAACCAAACAGATAAAAATTATTTTACTGATGGTGATCCTGATTACAGCACCTTATTACTGAACACTATTAAGGAGGTATTTTCAGATAAAGACTTTACATTTCAGACAGAGGCTCCTGCCTGTGTTTATGCGGAATATCTGGAACAGGTAGATCAGCAGGGAAATCCGCAGAAATTATTAATTTCTTTAATAAATGTGAGCGGCAGCCCCGGCCGTCCCCTTAAAGAGCCTATACCAGTGACTGATATCAAGGTTAAAATTAATCAAGAAAAATATGATAAATTTAAAGATATCTACCTGCTGTCTGATCAGAAAAAACCTGACTATCATGAAGAAGATAAAAAACTGATTATCAAAATAGAAGAATTAAAATCTTTTTTAACAATCTGTATCGAATTATAAAATCAGAAGCTATCATTTAAAGTGCAGGTGGTATGTCGAAAAACAGCTTTTAGCCAGGAATGGTGGAAGGCTGTTTTTTGCTTTTTTTGAAATTCTGGAAGAAATGCTTCCATAAATAATATTTGTTATTTATTCTAATAATTTAAAAAAAATGATTGATCTTTTTACCAAGATAACTTTATTTAGTTACTTTTCGAATTTAGGTACAAATGATTTTTAGGTAAAATCTGAATTAAAGTCAGAAAGAAACAATAAAATTTTTAATTCCGGGTTGAAAAAACAGGAGTCTAAGTAAATATATGGAATATATAAAATTATCAGCCTTTTATTCTATAATGCGGGATAATTTTTCTGCTGTACTAAATTATCAAGAAATATCAGCAAAAATTATTAAATACCATAATAATTTACATTTCAGGAATAAGAGAAGATTGAAAATAGTTTTTAATTCACATGATTCCATAATGCGGGAAAATAAAATAAAAGGCCAGAATAATTGACATCAAATAAAGGCCGTGGTATATTATAATTAAGTTAAGAGAAGGTGTTCTATAATGCGGAATTACAAGACCATAAAATTTTTTATAGTTGAATATTAATTTGAAGAAAATCATAATTTTATATTAAAAAATTATTTACAATCTATTTTCCAAAAATTAATATTTAATTTTAACTACAATAATATAATTCCGTATTATGGAACACTGATATTATTTCTGGTTGCTGGATTAATATTTATAATNTTTTTATTACAGATAATTTTAAAAATAAACCAGAAAAATTACCGAATAAAATAAATATTTCAGGAGGCTGGATTGATGAAAATTACTCTTTTAGAACCCTTATCTATTTCAAAAAAGTATTT
>SL_8KL_010_SEDDRAFT_10002752_pt1 | contig 14722 bp, 14 predicted proteins | sample SodLakKL_010_SED_4_FD_11160 | JGI IMG/M metagenome (IMG submission 11160) | reverse complement strand
CAAGATCTTTTTTGCTGGACTCGTGCCAGTGAGGCCTTTGAACAGGATCAGACTCACTGTACTGCCATCCGTAATCGTGTATAGGATAAGTCTCAATGTATTTGCTTATCTTTCTCTCAAACTCTTGTCTATGCTCTTCGGTCATCATAAAGCCCAGTTTTGCTTCTATAACAGTGATGAGCTCTTGCTTGGTCATCTCTTCTTTTCTAACTCCCTCGGCAAGATATGTCATTGTATCTCGTAAATTATCAGTCTCCGCTCCAAATATCTTGCTTATTTCACGATTGAGCTCTTCTCCGGATTCTATTGTCTTTTCTGCTTTTAATTGCTCAGACGAAAAGCCTGCACTCTCTTCTTGAGCCCCTTCTTCGCCAGCATGCGCCACACCTGCACCAAACGGAACCCTTTCGAGTATATTCTCTCTAAAGTCTCTGCCTATTTCACTAAACCTCTTCTCTCCTATGTTATCTATGATGTTATCAAGAGCCTCTTTTTCATTACTAAAACCTGACAGAGCAGTTCCTCCGATACCGGCAAACCTTAGCAAGCTTCCTGCAGATTTAATAAAAGCGAGACCCTTCTCTTTTGAGCCACCTTCCGTTTTCATGGTGATCCCTTTTTGGAACTCCTTTAATCCATCAATAACAACATCCTTTCTTACATCCATCTCCTCCCCTTTCTGTTTTGCTTCTTTCTTCTTTCTCTCGTATCTTTCCGCAATCGACATGGTTCCATACATCGCTCCTCGAAGACCAACAAGATCAAGACCAACAAGCGCAGTGTTTAGCGCTTCTTTACTGGCCTGCATGCCAGTAACCTTTGCTTCTGTATAATCATCAAGTAGGCTCTTCATGAGAGCGTCTTTTTTCTCCTCATTCCATCTTGTCTCTTCTTCATGATCTTTTAGTATCCTATCCAGAAGCTCCGTGGTCTCTGTTTCTCTTGTTTCTCCGTCCTTCTTTTCTTTGATACTTTTTTTTCCTCTCTCTCTTCTCATCACTTCTGCTATTATCTTTCTTGCTTCAGAGCCTTTCTTGCGCGCATCCTTGGTGGAGAGCAATCTCTTTTCGAGATCCTCTCTTTCTTTTGAAGGACCTTCTTCTTCAAAGTCACCCTTGTCAATTCTTTCAGTGAGTCTATCAACACTTCCTTCCATTCCTCCAATAGAGAATCTTTGCTTAAAGTAAGCGGGAACATCATAAAAAGACTTAACACCGGCAATAGAAGCAGCGACGCCCGCAAAAGTCTTTGATGCCTGTTTTGTCACTTCAGAATTATTAAAAACACCAGCTACTTTTTTCGTAAAGCCGCTTTTTTCTTGCTCTTCTTCGCGATTTATTTCCCCTTCTCTTTCAGGCATGATTTATTGTTTCTTTTATACGTTTTAAAAACTTTTTATCAACCTCTTGTTGTTTTGAAGAGTGTTCTCTATACGCTTTATCGATCTTCTCCTTGTACTCCTTATCTATGTCCCTTGTCTGTTCATCTATTAGTTTTGCTTCTAGCATGTTCATCAATCTTTCCATCTGATTTATATCCATGAGAGGCAGTATATCAAAAAGCTCCTTTTTTACGTCCTCCGGCATGGTAGAGTTTTTTATCAAAAAGCCAATCTTCACCCCCATGCCTTTTAACTCTTCATTTGTAATCTCTTCTGCCATATTTTTATGATTTTAATTTTGTTTGATTATAGCACACCACACATTTTTTTCCATATTTTTCAAGGTTTGTATTTAAAAGTTCTCCATGCTAGAATCTATGTTAATATGCTTAAGCTATACAACACATTAAAGAGAAAAAAAGAGATATTCTATCCTCAAGATGAAAAGTGCGCACGGATATACGCTTGCGGACCCACTGTTTATTTCTACTCTCATATCGGAAATATGCGCACATACATATCCGAAGACGTACTAAGACGTACAATACTCTACAATGGATATGACGTAAAACATATAATGAACATAACGGATGTAGGTCATCTCACCTCCGATGAAGATGAGGGAGAAGATAAAATGGAAGTGGGTGCAAAAAGAGACGGGATAACAGCTTGGGATGTAGCAAAAAAATATACAGCCGCGTTCAAGAACGACTTAAAAGAGCTAAATATAATAAAGCCCACTGCGTGGATAAAGGCAACTGACACCATAAAAGAGCAGATATCTTTCATAGAGAGGCTGGAAAACAAGGGGTATGTTTACACAACAGATGACGGGGTTTACTTTGATACCTCCAAAGTGAGTGATTACGGAAAGATGGCAAACCTCGCAAACGTAGATCAAGAACCGGGTGCGAGAGTAGAACCCGTTCCGGGTAAAAAGAACCCTGAAGATTTTGCGTTATGGAAATTCTCACCTAAAGGAAAAAAGCGCGACATGGAGTGGGATTCTCCTTGGGGGAAAGGATTTCCGGGGTGGCATACGGAGTGTGTTGTGATGTGCATAAACTCACTGGGAATACCAATAGACATACACTGCGGAGGAATAGATCATGTGCCTGTACACCATACAAACGAAATGGCGCAGGCAGAGGCGCTTTACAATCAAGACATGGCAAGATTCTGGTTTCATAGTGAGTTTGTCGACATAAAGAGCAAAAAGTTATCAAAATCAAAAGGAAACATAATTACTGTGGAGTCCTTGAAGGAAGAGATGTTCTCCCCTCTTGATTATCGCTACCTCTGCCTTTCCGCGCACTACCGCACAAAGATAAACTTCTCCTCTAGCGCCATGCGGACTGCAAAATCGGCAATGGAATCTTTGAAGAGCAAAGTAAAAGAGATACGCTGTGAAACAACTGCTAGGGCTAACGAAGCCTACAGAAGAGAGTTTTTAGAGAATATAAACGACGACTTAAATACTCCCAAAGCGCTTGCCACCACATGGAAGTTGCTACGCTCCGATCTCGGAAAAGAAGAAAAGTACGCTACACTTCTCTCCTTTGATAGAGTTCTTGGACTTCGACTTGATAAGGAGGAGGAAGAAAAAATACCGTACAGCATAAAGAATCTCGCAAAAGAAAGAGAGAGATTGAGAAAAGAAAGAAAATTTGAAGAGGCGGACAAGATAAGAAAAGAAGCGGAAGAAAAAGGGTATAAAATAGAAGACTCTTCTCAAGGCACAAGAATAAAAAAGATATGAACAACAATCTTACCGAAAAGATTCCTCCGCAAAACCTAGAAGCAGAACAGTCTTTGCTTGGTTCCATCATGATAGATGGAGAATCTATGTTCAAGGTTTCCGACTTCCTTCAGGTAAGAGACTTTTACAGTAAAGCACACCAAGATATATATGAAGCGATCCTTGATCTTTTTGAGCGCAAAGAAGCAATAGACCTGCTTTCCGTATCAGGAAGACTACAGGAAAAGGAGATCCTAAAACAGGTAGGAGGAAAGAGCTATCTGACAGAATTGGTGAACTCCGTTCCTACTGCAACTCACGCAACAGACTATGCACGTATCATACAAAAAAAGAGAATACTGCGCGATCTTATACGATCCGGTCAAGAGATAAGCGTATCAGCCTATGACGAGTCAAGAGAAGTGGAAAAGTTGCTTGATGAAGCAGAAAGCAAAATCTTTTCCATATCACAGAAATCACGTGGAGAAAACTTTGTACACATTAAGGACTCTTTGGAAGAAGCGTTTGAGAGAATTGAACGCTTGTCGCAGGACGGAGGAGAAACACGCGGAATACCGACCGGATTTAGTGATATAGACAATATACTCTCCGGCATGCAAAAGTCGGATCTTGTTATTCTCGCTGCAAGACCCAGCATGGGAAAATCAAGCCTTGCATCAGAGATCGCCAAAAACGTCGCCATGAATCATGATATTCCGGTGGGCATCTTTAGTTTGGAGATGTCCGTAGACCAGATAGTGGACCGTCTTGTCGCAAGCATATCAGGAATAAATCTGTGGAAGTTACGCACCGGAAAACTGAAAAAAGACCCCGCAGACAGTGATTTTGATCGTATAAGAGAAGGTTTTGGATCGCTCTCCGGATCCCCTCTTTACATAGACGACTCTTTTTCTTTTAATGTCATGCAGATGCGCACAATGGCAAGAAGGCTGCAAGCAGATAAGGGTCTCGGACTGATCATTATAGATTATTTGCAGCTAATGGAGCCAAAGAACTCCAGCGCTTCTCCCGTACAGCAGATGACGGAGATATCACGCGAATTAAAGTCTCTTGCAAAAGAGCTCAACGTACCGGTAATAGCGCTCTCACAACTGTCACGAGCACCGGAGCAGAGAACTCCTCAAATACCGCGACTCTCAGATCTAAGAGAGAGCGGATCAATTGAGCAAGATGCAGACGTTGTAATGTTTATTTATCGTGAAGACTATTACAGAGAAGATACTTCTAGAAGAAATATTGCTGACGTTATTATTGCAAAACACCGTAACGGACCAATAGGAAAAGCGGAACTATACTTTGATAAAGATACAGCGTCCTTTAAAAATCTCGATAAAACACACTGATGTATCCTCCGGAGATAGAAAAACTGATAAATACACTTTCACGCTTTCCCACTGTAGGGCCTCGCACAGCGACAAGATTTGCCTTTTATCTCTTAAATCTCTCTGACAAAGAGAGAGAAAATGTAATAGAAGCAATAAGTGCGCTGTCTAATATAAGCATGTGCTCTCTCTGCTATCGTTCCACAGAAAAAGAGGTATGCTCTATCTGTAGTGATGAAAGAAGAGACAAGAGCACCTTGTGTGTGGTAGAACAAGAAACAGATCTTACGTCTATAGAAAAAACAAAGTTTTATGGCGGGCTTTATTTTATAATGGGAGGCACGGTGTCCCCTCTCAGAAAAAAAGATTTTGATAATGTGAGAGGGAAAGAGTTGAAGGAAAGGGCTTCTCAAGAAGAAGTAAAAGAAGTTATTATTGCAACAAACCAAAACACAGAGGGAGAGTCAACTGCTCTCTATATAGAAAGAGTATTAAAGAGTTGCGGCGTAAAAGTAAGCCGCCTGGGAAGAGGTCTTCCGACAGGCGGCGAGCTGGAGTATGCAGATGAAGAAACGCTAAAAAGCGCCTTAAAAGGAAGAAGCTAAACCTTCTCTATCTCCACCTCGGTATAGTTTTGTGCGTGCCCTTTCTTCACCTTGTGCCTCTTTTTGGGCTTATACTTGAATATCATCTTCTTCTCTCCCCTCTTGTTCTCAACCACTTTTCCGGTAACTTTTGCTCCTTCTATATAAGGAGTTCCCAAAGAAAGCTTGCCATCCTTTTCCTCGCGCAAAAGCACCTCATTAAACTCCACTTTATCTCCCTCATTTTTGTCGAGTTTTTCCACTGTTATTTTGCTACCCGGAGAAACTATGTACTGTTTTCCTCCTGTGCGTATTACTGCTATCATACTTCTTTGTCCTGCGGACCGGTTATTTTTTTATCTTCTTTTAATATTTTATTTACCTTTTTTCCGAGAAGATTGACCCTCTTTTCAGAACTTTTATATGCCGAGGAAGCGTTATTTATGTGCACCCCCAACTTACGAAACTCCTCCATCAACTTCTCTCCATCCTTCTCCACTTGTGAGAGTCTTTTCATTATCTCTTGCGCGTGCCTTGTTATGCGTGTATCACGAAACCACTGCTCTACGGCTCGAAGAGTGAGATAGAAAGTGTTTGGCGAAGACAGTATGACCTTCCTTTTGCGAGCATACTCTGCGATATCGGTATCACGCTCCATGTTTATCTCGTAATAAACCGCTTCCGCGGGAACATACATAACAGCAAAATCAACCGTTCCCTCAGAGGGGTCTATGTACTTCTCCGATATCTCCTTTATACGCGCCTTTACATCGTTAAAAAATTTTTTACGAAAAGCTTCCTTCTCTTCTCCTTCTGCGTCGATCATCTTACGGAAATTCTCAAAAGGAAACTTGGAATCGATCGGAAGAAGTTTTCCGCTGGGAAGTTTAAGCACAGCATCTACTTTTTCACCGGAAGAGAATGTGTGTTGCATAGAGTAAAGCTCGGGAGGAAAGTACTCTCCCAACACATGCTCTAGTCCTGCTTCCCCCCACTGGCCACGAATCTTAGGAGAACGGAAAAACTCTTGAAAGGAAGATATCTCCTTTACCGCTTCTTGCATAGACTCCATCTCTTCTTTTATGCGAACAGTCTCCTTTGTAAAAGAAGATATTTGGTCATTCATAAAACGCGATGTGTGGTCCACACTTCCACGCACTTCTGACAGCTGTTTCGTTATCACGTCCGTAAGGCGACGCTCTACGTCAAGATTCGCTTTGCGAACGGACACAACAACAGCCAGCACGGCAAAAACAAATAAAATGAAAAGTACTACTTCACTCATGAGCGCTATGATAGCACTAAAAAGGATAAATATCAAACATATAGAAAGAAACAAAGAGCAGATAGACAACAAAAAGGATGAACGCCTCTTTCCTTGTTACCTTATTGCTTGTACGAACAAAGAATAAAAGCAGTGCCCCGCTGAATATAAGAAAGGCACGCGGAATCTCAAACACGGAAAAATCATCAATGTATATGGGATCTATAAGCGCTACCAATCCAAGCACAAGAGTAGAAGATATAGCAACCGCTCCCATGAGCCCTCCCATTATCATCCAACAGTGTCCTCTGCGTGCAAGCGCTACAGAGAAAAAAGTTTCCGGGAGTGCAACCCCTACCCCAATTCCAAATATTCCTACCACAGCAAGGGGAATCTCAAGAGAGTCACCTATATTCTGTGCCGAAAAAAGTATTCCTTCTGCACTGATAATAATAGCGGCAAAACCTAGCAGTATTGTAAGTATGTCCTTTAATGGGTGGTGATTCTTGTAAAGAGAGTCATAATCTTTTAGGAATCTGTCCCTCTCTGAGAAAAGCCAGTAGATATAAAAAAGAAAAGCAAGAATAAGAATCACGCCGTCTAAGCGAGAAAGGGTTCCGTTCCACAGAAGAATAAAAGGAAGGGTTACGGATATGAGCGCAAAAGTGGTTCCCGCGCGCACTGTTCTACTCTCAACCACTATCTCACGCAAAACAAAGGCACATATAGAGACAGAAAGAGTAAAAAGTATAATATTCTGCCCAATAATATTTCCCAGCGCAAGCTCCGGAATGCCTTTAAGTGCGGCACGCGTCCCGATTATAAGCTCCGGGATTACCGCTCCCACAGAAGCGGCAAAAAAAGCAACCACAAACTCTTTCCATCCCAGTCTTTTTGATAGATTATGCAAAGCATCTATTACTATCTTACTGGAGAAAACAATAACAATAAAAGAAACTGTCAGTATGGCAAGAGTGTGTATCATCCTATATAGTAGATAATTTCATAAGCTATGCCCGCAACAAACACAAAAATAAGCGGATAAGTTATGAGGCGAACTTTCTTTGATTTTATCTTTTCATACATAAAAGAGGCAAGAATAGCATCCACGGCTATCATTAACGCTCCCACTGTTCCGATAACAACAACAAAGTCACGCGCCCCAAAAATAAACAACAAAAAAGGAATAAGACATGTAATCGCCCAAGAAAGGTGTTTGTTTATTTTTAGATCATACCAAAATATCTTTTTCAAAGTAAGTCCTATAGCAACAAAAGAAGTAAAGGTAGCAAATAATCCGAAAAGAAGTGCAAGTGAAACAACTCCGTTGCCAAGAGAACCACCAAGACCACTAAGAGCGTCTTGTGTAACATTCTCTCCGCTCACACCCAAAATAATAAGCACAAACAGTATCGATATTATCACTGCAGCGATCACTCCTAAAAAAATAACAAGCGGAAGCTTCTTTTTTTCTTTTCCGAGAAGCTCCTCTATTTCCGGAATAAGAGATCCTCCCCAAAGAGCAAAAAGCAGGGGTCCATAAGGAAGAAAGGGATCAAAAGCCCCTTCTTTTATATAAAAAATGTTATCTAGCGATATGGTGTCCATACCGCGAAGTAGTATACCGACAAGTATAATAAAGAAAAATATTAACCCTCCAAGCTGCACCTTCGATATAGCCCTTATGCCAAAAAATATGAAATAAGCGCCAACAAGAAAGTAGATCGTCGTATAGAGCACCTCTCCCCCTCCAAAATACTGTGAAAACAAGGTGTAGAGAAAGCCGCCTCCCAGAATTATATAAGCGAGAACCGCACCCATCATGCCAAGTATCCCGGAAACATAAGCTACGTTCTGCGCCTTCTTGCCAAGATGATAGTTTGCAAACCCCGGAAGACGCATAAAATCGGGAGTCTCTAAGCTAACCTTTCCCAAAAAAAGGTGTATAAGCATGGAAACAACACCCAGAGCGACTATATACAGCACAATAAAGCTTATTCCTACCTGCGAAGCTATGTAGGGCAAAGAAAAAAGTCCCGCTCCAACAATAGTCCCGGCGAGAATGGAAACTCCGTAAAGGATACGCATATATTTTTTTATAAAATGTGACCCCAAGGGGATTCGAACCCCTGTTACCAGAATGAGAACCTGGCGTCCTAGACCAGACTAGACGATGGGGCCTTGTTGCACAAAATAATAACAGATTTTTAAACTTCTGTAAATATACGTCCTTCCCTTATGCTCGTCGATATTCCCACTAGATTAAGATCAAGCACTATTCCTGCTCCCAGTGCGGATATTACTCCGTATATCTCCCTGTTTTTGAGTCTTCCTTTGATCCAAAAAGGAGTCACACTTCCTTTATAATTCACTTTGAAGTTGGTTTCAATCCCCCTGTTTATATCGGTAACGTGCAAATCGGCGCTCTTTCTGTCACCAAACGTGATCACCTTTCTTGCCTTTCTCTCCTTTATCTTGCGCATCAAGCTATAGTCTATGATAATACAACCACTGTGAGAAAATCCTGACAGGAGCTTCTTTTTTCGTAAGCGTTCTCCTGTGCCAGTAAGAACGATCACGGGAGAAGAGCATCTACTCATAAACCTTCTTACCTCTGAAGGATCTTCTTTTTTATTGTCCTCAATAACAATTGCATCAGAAAAGAAAAGTGAAAAAAGGCTTCTCGCTTTCGGTAAACCACCTATGCTTAACACTCGAAAAGAGTCTTTCAAGAGAGAAGATATAGCAGCGGAAGACTCTTTTTTGTGCTCACCACAAACAAATATCACTTTTTTATTCTTTAGGATCATGGTAGTCAGGTGGTATCTGTTTATATTTAAGCATGTACTCTATAACGTCTCCCGCCACGGGAGCGGCAGACAGTTCTGCAGTTGGCGTATTTGGCTGATCAAGTCTTACAACAACAACAAACTCCGGGTCATAAGCAGGAGCATATCCTACAAAAGTTTGAATCGTTTCATCGGAATATCCGCTCTTCTGAATACCAAGAACAGAGTAAGGTATCTGCGAGGTACCTGTTTTACCGGCAACATAATACCCCGGAACACCCGCTCTCCAACCAGAGCCCTCATCAACAGAGGCAACAAGCATGGGGGTGATCTTCGATATGGTACTCGAAGACAACACACTTTCACGAGAATCAGATCCCATTCCTTGTGTTATATAAGGCACTATAAGATCTCCGCCGTTTGCAAGAACAGAAAATGCACGAAACAGTTGTATGGTAGTGACTTGTATTCCGTGACCATAAGCGGCAGTGGCAAAGTTCACGTCATGTCTTTCCAGTATATTTTTGTTCTCTGAAGCAACTTCTCCATGAGTATCAATCCCTGTTTTCTCAAAGAAGCCGAAGTCTTCCATGTACTCTAAAAAGAGATCTTGCCCAAGGCGATCACCAACCTCCACTATACCGGTGTTAATAGAGTTTCTCATTATGTCCGTCATACTTACCTCTCCCCAAGTCCTTCTTCCGTAGTTATGTATGGTTCTTCCATGAATCCTTACATGCCCTTCATCTTCATAGGTATCATCCGGTTCAACAACCATAGCATCAATTCCTCCCGCCATCGTTATGGGTTTAAATACGGATCCCGGCTCAAAAAAGCTTTGCACGGTTTGATTTTTGAATGCGGAAAAATCTTTTACTTCCGAGTAATGATTAGGATTAAATCCGGGGTTGCTCGCCATGGCAATGATCCTTCCCGTATTTGGATCACCAACAACAATGCTGGCACTAGAGCTATTAAACTCATCATATGCATCCCTCAAAACGTTTTCCGTGAAATGTTGCACGTTATAGTCCAAAGTAAGCATCACATTCAATCCTCTCTCTGTAGTATCACGCGTTATAAAAAAGCCTCCCGATCCTCTGCGACCCTCTTTTATACCCTCCCTTCCTTGCATAATACTGTCATAGTGCTGCTCTATACCGTATCTTCCCTCATCTTCCCTATCAACAAAACCTATGACATGAGAAGCAAAATTACCTTGCGGATAGTAGCGCATCACGTCTCTTTCCATATAAACGTTATCAACATCTCCCGCTTGCTCCGCCTCTTCTTCTGTTAATTTACGCTTCAAGATCTCATAAGAAGAGTCGCGATTCATACGCTCTAAAACAAAATCCTTGTTTAGGTCAAGCACCTCCGCTATCTCTATTGCCGTTTCTTCTTTTTCTTCTTCGCTGATCTCACGTGGTGATATGTATGCATGAAAAAATACCCTGTTTATAGCCAAAGGAACGGGATCCCCTTTTTTGTTCATCATGTATATCTCTCCCCTATCTCCCGTTGTTTGTTCAAAAAATATCTGCTGGCCACGAGCCTGCGCACTCCACTTTCCGCCCGACATGATCTGTATATCGAAAAGACGTAAGCAGACAGCCAAGGCAAGGCCTGTCATCAGGAATAAAACTAAATAGAGACGCACATTGCTCATCTTACTACAACATCTCTTCCAAGCACTTCTATGTAACTAACTTCTTTTGCTTCTTTGAACTGCATGTCTTTTGCTTTTCTTTCAACCTCAGAGAGAGATGCAAAAGAGTTGTGTGAAAGAGTTTCCCGAGACATGTTACTCATCTCTTGCTGATAACTTTGCATAAGATAAACCTCTTGGGTGTAGTTCATTATCTGAAAAATATAAAAAGAAGAAAGAAACAGTACCAGGAAGAAAGAAGATGCGTATATTAATTTAAATTTATTTTTCATTATTTTTTAATTGCCGCTCTTAACTTTGCCGACCTTGAACGGATGTTTTTATTTAACTCCTCATCCTGCGGAGTAACCGCTCTTTGTGTAATAATGTCCAGCTTGGAATCGTTCATGCGGAAAAACTTAAGAACCTCCTTGTCTTCTACGCCATGGAAAGTTATTACCACCAGTCTTCCTCCAACATCTAATACCTCCAAGCTTTGCTTCAATCCTTCTCTTAAATTTATTATCTCACCGTTCACCGCTATACGAAGAGCTTGAAAAGTTTTTGTCGCACAGTGTATTTTTCTTTTTTGCTTTGGAACAGACTCCTCTATTATCTCAACCAGCTGCTTGGTTCTTTCTATCGGCTTATCTTTTCTATAAAGAACTATCTTTTTTGCTATTCTCTTTGCGTAATCCTCCTCACCCCACTTACTCAGTATCTCCGCTATATTCTTTTCATTGTAATTGTTGACGATCTCTTTTGCGGTAAGTAGACCATCTTCGTTGTAACGCATATCAAGAGGTTCATCACGCATAAAAGAAAATCCTCTTCCACTCTCCTCTGTGTGAAAAGAAGAAAATCCCAGATCAAAAAGGATCCCGGAAACAGGGCCAAGACTGACTTCATCCACCGTCTCTTTTAGCATGGCATAGGAGTTATTTGCCTTTATCATGCGATCCATGTCTTCCAGTTTTGAAAAAAGAAACTTATCCCACTCTATGGCAAGAACCTTCCCTTCGGGGGCATTTCTTTCAAGAATAGCCCTGCTGTGACCACCCTGTCCGGCGGTACAGTCAATAAAGTTCTCGTTCTTTTTGACGTCCAAAAAGTGTATTACTTCTTCTTTTAAAACAGGAATATGCATAAGCTACATACCTAACTCTTTTAATCTTTCCGCTATATCGCCGACCTCATTTTCAGTTCTCTTTTTGTAGTCCTCCCATACTTCCTTATCCCAAATCTCTACACGGTTATAAACTCCCGCAATGACAACCTCTTTTTTAAGCAAAGCGTAACTTTTCAAGTAGTCCGGTATAAGTATTCTTCCCGTAGAGTCAACATCCACCTCCATTGCTCCAGCAAGCATAGTTCTGGAAAAACCACGCACATCAGCTTGTGAAAAAGGAAGTTTACTTATCTTCTCGGCAAGCTCTTTCCACTCATCCAACGTAAAAAGAAACAAAGAGCAATCCAATCCTTTTGTTATAACAACTTTCTTGCCTAGCTCTTCACGAAACTTGGGCGGCACAGCAAGTCTCTTCTTGTCATCTATCTTGTATGTATATTCTCCTATGAACATTTTTCCACAAAGAATGAGGGTTTTCCCCACTTTTTTCCACAGGCTTACCCTGTGAACCCATTCTATCCCACTAGCAAACCCGTGTCAACACTTAAAAACAAAAAACCCCTCTTTTAAGGGGTTTTTCTTTGTTATATTAAAAAATACCTACATAAAGACCTGCTCCAACAGTTCATCTATATTCTCATACTCATCCGGAGCCTCTATCTCAAACCCTTTATTGAGATCAAATATAGATATATCGAAAGACAAATCATGATTCTCAAGCAGTATGCGCTCGACATAACCACTCTCCTTGCTTACATGCAATAACAGTTCAAGCTCTTTCACGCCACCCGGTAAGTTTTCTTGATATAATAAATCCAAAACTTCAAAAACAACATCTTCATCTATTTTCACAAGATACTTTATAACACCGTCCTCCTCTCCTACGATCTCTTCTTGGTAGAGCTCTTCTTGTAAGGTAGTTATAAGCAGCTCATACAACTCTTCCGTTTCAATATATGCATCCACCTCTTCAATGTCCTCTACGGAAGAAGGAAATCTTATCCACATTGAATCCTCCAACTGTGAAGCAACAAAAGGAGGAAACATGAACTGCTCTGCCGCTACACTCGAAAAAGAGCTAAGCTTAACATAAAAATCATCTAAAGAAACAAACTCTGCTTCCAGAATGCCGCTGCCCTCCTCTGTGATCACTTCCAGATTTAGGTCTCCTTTTGTATTGTTATCGACAAAAACGTTTGCAGAAAGAGAAGATTGAAAGCCTTCATGATTTGCACCTGCACTCACATCTAAAGCAAAAGAGTCTATCTCTTGCATCATCGAACCCACTATCTCGCCAATCTCTTCTCTTTTAAGTTCTTCCATTCTTTCCTCGATGTTCTCTATGTACTCGGAAACATCCCTGCCCTCGTCCTGAAGAGAAAGAAACTTATCCAAGGCTATCTCAAGATTCTCTTCCTCATACTCCTCTAATGCTCTCTGGTAAAGCTCATCTAATTCTTCTTCTTTCTCTATCTGCTCTATCTCTTCTCTGATCCCTTCCGCTTGCTCTGAAGCAATCTCTCCTATGTCACCCCCCTTTTCTTCTAAAAGAAGCATCTTTTCCAAAGCCCCTTCAAGGTCTCCCTTTTCGTACGCTTCTACCGCTTCTATATAAAGAGCTTCTTTTTCGCCAGAGTGAAAGAGATTTAATGCAAAAAGCGTGCTTGCAAAAAACACAACAAATATCACCACCCCGCTTATAGAAAATATTGCTATTTTTCTGTTATCCATATTTTTAATTTTAATTTATGCCATCATTATTGCACAAAAAAATAAAACAATACAAATAAGAAAAACAAAAACCTCCTTTTTTCAAAAAAGGAGGTTCTCGCTTTAATGCTTTAGAACATCTGTTCCATCATATCCTCGTCTACTTCCCCAGGAGTCATTGGGTCTTGAGGCATCATCATAGGTCCAAACATATCTTCAAGCCTCTCATACTCGTCCGGAGCCTCTATCTCAAACTCTTCATTAAAATCATACATAGAGATATCAAAAGAAAGGTTTATTATCCCGTCTCCCTCAGGTTCATAAATGGAGTTTTCAAAAGCAATATCGTAAATATAGCCATCGCTGCTCCCCACTTTTACATTAACCCCCAGATCATATTCCATCATATCAAGAATATCTTGCAAATCACCAATAGCATTAGGCGGGGTTTCTATATCGGACATCTCGTTGGTGATGGCAATTATCTCTTGCAGTGCTTCAATTAGGTTGTCTTCATCAAAGACAACTTTATACTCTACCCAGTCAGAGTTCTCATCGACCACAGTAGCACTGTATATGTCCTTTTCTTTAATTATAGACACCATCATCTCAATTACCTCCTCCTCATCAATATCGTCTATTTCCTGCTCTACTTGTGGCGCATCGACCCCAACCCAAACATTTTGAAATCCCAGCGCCATAGGACCAAACTGATCAATGATATCTTGGGGCACAGAAGCCACTCTAAGATAAAACATCTCATTAACTGAAATTACTTCTAGTCCCAGATCAAAATCAAAATCATCTCTTTCATGCTGAGCATCAATGTTCATGTCAACATTTATGTCTCCATCTATATTATCTTCATCATCAAAGAGAAAGGTTGCATTGATAAGCGCCTGAAGTTCACCATGGCTATCGCGCCCACTAACGCTTACATCCAAATCCATAGCTAAAGAGTCTATGTCTTCCATCATTAACTCTACTGCCTCTTCAACTCCCACTTCTTCAGGATCATCTCTCTCTTCTTCAATATTCTCTATGTACTCGGAAACATCCCTGCCCTCGTCCTGAAGAGAAAGAAACTTATCCAAGGCTATCTCAAGATTCTCTTCCTCATACTCCTCTAATGCTCT
>SL_8KL_010_SEDDRAFT_10002751_pt1 | contig 14723 bp, 12 predicted proteins | sample SodLakKL_010_SED_4_FD_11160 | JGI IMG/M metagenome (IMG submission 11160) | reverse complement strand
TCTATAGAGGCATCTTTTATCCTCTGGAGATTGTTTCTAAACCTGTCTATCATCCCGTTTATACCGTCTATCAGCTTTCCTATATCGTCGTCTCTTTCCTTCTCTATCTTTACAGTCATGTCTCCGTCTTCAAATCTCATGACACCATCCAAGATCTTATCCACCTGTTCCTCAAGGTACTTTTTAGCCTCTTGCTGCTCTCTCTGGAGTCTCTTCATCTCGGTTATATCTTGGATGTAGCCAACAGTTTTTACAACTTCGCCTTGGACATTCTCATAAGGAGTACCTATAACAAGGCATTCTAAAGGATTACCATCCTTTCTTTGGAACTTTAACTCGTAAGTCTCTGTGACGCCTTCCTTTCTATCTTCAAGCTTTTGTCTGAGTTTTTGAGATTCTTCTTCACTCATCAATTCTGTAAAGTTTTTACTCTCTAGCTCTTCTTTAGGATATCCAAACGTATCTGCCATATACTCATTGGCAAAAAGGATATCACTTTCCAAATCATTAACGCAAATAGATAAGGGTGCGTTCTCTATCAGAGTTTCGTTCCTGTTTTTACTCTCCTTAAGTTCTTCTTCTATCTTCTTTTTCTCAGAGATATCTTTTAGGATAACAAGTGCTCTAGAAGAACCCCAATTTTCCAAGTTGAGGACCGAGACTAAAATGTGTTTAGTCCGACCCTCGATTTCATAACTCATTTCCCTATCAAAGACCTCTTTTCCTTCTGTAAGAGTAGTGTTGATCAGGCCTGATAAATCTTCAAAAACGTCCCTTACATCATTATGGAGCAGATCTGTTTTATCCGTTTCTAGACTTTCGGTTATGGTAGAATTCACTCGTTTTACGACTCCTTTTCCATCGACTATCATCATCGGTAAGATACCACTCTCAAAGAAAGATTCAAAATTTTTCTTATAGGTATGTTTCTCTTCCAAACATTCTTCTAATAATTGCTTAGTCTCCCTAAGCCCCTTCCTCTCATTTTTAATTTCTTTTCTGAGTTCTTCCTCTTTCTTGTCAAATAGTCCCATGGTAAAACCAATATAGAGAACGAACTAATAGGTAAAACTTTTTTCTATCCCATATCTTTGTTCTCAGGATTCATATTCGTTCACGAGCTCGGTAAGATCTTCGGCCAAACTCGATAATCGCTGAGCGGAAGCGGATAATTCTTCAACCGAGGCGTTCTGCTCTTCAGTGGAGGCCGCTACAGATTCTGCCTGACGGGAATTTTTATCAGCTATCTCAGTGACCGATTTTATCTTCGTAGCAGATTCTTGCAGTTGTTCCGTGACTTCATCTACAGCCCCAGATATGTTTTGGATAGAGTGAGAAACGGAATCTGTTGCATCTCGTATCTGTTCCAGCGTATCTAGATTTTCCTGGGTTACTTCGTCCACATTCTTCGCCTTATCAGTAACATCTTTGACTCCTTTAACGACGTCTGAGGCGTTATCCTGGGTCTTCTCTATTATGTTTTTGATATTATCAGTTTCTTCCTGTGTTTCCTCCGCCAGTTCTCTTACTGAATCAGCCACAACAGCAAAACCTTGCCCGTGCTCTCCTGCCCTAGCTGCCTCTATGGAAGCGTTGAGCGCGAGTAAATTGGTCTGTTCAGCTATATTTGAGATAGTTTCTATAACTTTTCCTATCTGATCGGATTGCTCATCCAGTTTTGAAGCTTTTTCCGCTGTCATGTCAAGAATCTCCTTTAGCTCTTTCACTTCTTTCGAGGCTTCTTCCGCGTACTTTTGTCCTTCATCAGTTTGAGCTGCCACCTCTTCAGAAGATGCAGCTATATCTTCAGCTGAAGCTGAAGTCTCTTGCATGTTCGCGGCGCTATCCTCGATCGCATGGGCTAGATCCTCAGCCATCTCAGATTGTTTAGAAGTCCCTTGAGATATATCTTGTACAGCCTCCGACACGTTCTCTGAGGTAGAGCTTAACTCTTCTGATGAAGCTGCCACCGTTTCAGAAGCATCTTTGAGTTCTCTGACAGCATCTTTCAACTCACGAATATTTTCTTTCGTATTCTCCATGCTCTGGTTTACTGCTTTCCCGATCACCAGATATTCTCCTCTCAATCCTACTATGTCAATTTCTTTATTTAGATCTCCATTCGCTAAAGCTTCCATCACTTCCTTAATATTTTTGACCGAACTTTCTACGGCTTCCAGAGTTTGATTAACAGATTCCCCCATCTCTCTGTAATCTCCAGACATCTCCTCAGTATCGATTTTAACACCAAACCTACCTTTAGCCAGACTATTCATAACTTGTTTAATCTGCTCAAGTGAAAGTCTAAGGGTCTCTAAACTCTGATTTACTGATAAAGCCATCCGTTTGTAATCTCCCTTCATATTTTCTTCATTAATTCCTACATCTAAATCTCCTGAAGCGAGGGAATTCATCACTCCTTTTATATCATCTATAGACTTTTTGACTGCCTCTACACTTTCGTTGACCGATTCAGCCATTCTTTTGTAGTCCCCTTGTAAATCATCGGAGTTTATATTGGCATCTAACTTCCCTTCTGATAAATCCTCCATTGTTTTATTTATGCTCTCTAAAGATCGTTGAACAGTAATTATGCTTTCATTCACAGATTTACCCATCTCTTCATATTCCCCTTCCAATGAAGCCGTATCTATTCTAGACTGAAGTTTTCCATTTTCTATATCCTTCATAACGACTTTAATTTCAGTCAATGACTTTTCTATACCATCCATGCTTTGATTGACAGTTTCAGCCATCGATTTATACTCTCCATGGAGACCCTCTGTGTTTACTCTTTTACTAAATTCCCCTCTTGATAAAGAAGTAAGGGTTTTCTGAATCATGAATATACTGTTTCTAAAATCTTTCCTCATTTTTTCAAAAGATGATACTAATCTACCAACTTCATCATCACCTGTATTTATATCGACTTTTTCTCCAAAATCGCCTTTAGCTACTTTGTCAGAAAGCTCGGTCAACTGAGTCAATGGACCTGTAATATATTTTTCAACAAAATATCTCACTAATAAGGCAACCACTATTACGATGGGAGCCATGACCCCCCCTCTTATAAACGGAGATTCATCTGCAAATGTGGCCCCGGCAAGATATAAGACGGCAGAAAGGATAGTAGCCATCACGAGTATTTTAAAAATAACTCTTCTTCTGTATAATAAATACCATATTATTATGAACACCAATACGAATAAACTAAGTTGACTTACTTGAATTAAGAAATCCATCATATTTTCTCACATAATACTATTGAAATGGCTCTATAAAGTATTTATGCGATTTTTAATAACTAGAAAAAATAGGATCTATATCTTGGATTCGACAGTCATCGACATCGAACCCACCTTGAATCTTACGTTTCTCGCGTGAGTACCGCCTATATCTTTTCCCGTTATAGGGATGTTTAAATCCTCTAGCTCTTTTATAACCGCTTCAACGTTTTTCCTGCCGACATCACCATTAGATTGAGTAGAGAACATGCTCGCACCTCCAGCTATCTTTGCTTCTAAGTTCTTTCTTTCGCCACCTGATTTCCGGATCTCTTTGACCATCCTATCTATAGCCTTATCAGCATAGAGGGCGGTTTTACCTTCTCTCTGTTTTTTTCCTTTTCCGAGAAGTATATGGGCCATCCCTCCGACTTCGTTTTCACTATCATATATTGCTACAGCTACGCAGGAACCTAGTGCTCTTGCCACTATTATTTTTTTATCATCGGTTATTTTCATCTCTCCGATCTTAATCTCTTCCTCTTCTGTCATGTTTGGTCCCTCAGAGTGTTAGAGGAGATGTTTATATGTATAACTTTTACATTCATATTGGCGATCATCTTCTCAAAACAAGTTATCAATAAAGTCTTCAGTCAGGGCATCGCTAGGAAGTAATATGTATCTTCCTTTGACACCCACGCCTTTAGCGACTAGTTTTACTTCAGATATGATAGCGTTGTTCTCAAGGCCTTCAGAATAGCTTAACAGATTTTCTAGATAGACTCCTATCATATCGTGTTTTAATTCTGGAGGAGTGTGCAGAATAGGAAGATCAAAATAATCTCCTATCTCCGCTAAAAAGTTCCCTAGAAGAATATTTCCCACTTCTCGCAAAGCGCTTCTCTCGTCCTCACCCAATTCATTAGATTTTTCGTCCCCTTTGCCGAGAAGCTTTCCAGAAAGCTTCATCGCACTTTTTTCATCCATCACGAAAAGAGAAATTCCGCCTTCTCCTTCTTTAAGTTCAGAGTAAAGAATAATACCTAAATTTTCTTTTTCTATCTCTTTTTCAACTAGTTCTAGCGGGTGAGTATAAATATTCAGTATCTCCGTATCCACCGAAGTCCCTAGCATCTTGGAGATGGATTCTGCAGCTTTACGCGCGGCAGTTTCAAGGATTTCTCTTAAAAGAAAGATGTTATCTTCGTTTAGTTCTATCTTTGTTTCTTCTTTTTGCTTGTTCTCCATAATATAAATATGGTAATCAACTACGTTTATATATTTGTTTCCCACACACACAGATATTTCATAAGTAAAGAATATTTTGAGCTAAAATAAAATTAGTATCATCAACTTCCTTTCACTTCTCTATCGATTTATTTGGTTATACTCAAATAAATGTTTGGTTAAAACTCGAACAGAAATAATAAATATGCCTACAGAAATATGGCATCGCCATGTCCAAAAGTGTCCTAATAGTTGACGACACCAATTTCATGCGGAAGATGTTAAGGGATCTAATATCAGAACATTACGAAGTGGTCGGTGAAGCAGAGAACGGAAAAGAGTGTTTAGAGATGATGGAAGAACATAATCCCGACTTGATAACTTTAGACGTCATAATGCCAGAGATGGATGGTTTAGAAGCTCTTCCCAAGATCAAAGAAAAAGACGGCAATCAGAAAGTTATCATGGTGACCTCAGTTGGTCAGCATGAAAAAGTCACCGAGGCGATGAAGAAAGGCGCTACTGGCTATATCATAAAGCCGTTCGATGAAGAAAAAGTCTTGGAAGAGATCGAAAAGGCATTTGAAAACTGATTTTTTTAAATTTTGAAAATAACTTTATTATTTTAAAATTCAATCCTCGTGAAGATGCTCAAAAACTTTCTCAGTTATAGCTGAGCCCATCCCCTTGATCTCGCCCAACTCTTCTCGAGATGCTTTTTTCAGATCGTCTATACTTGTGTAACCGCTTTCATATATCCTATCAGCGAGTTCAGGACCGACATATTTTAGATTCTGTAATTCTTCAATCACCTCTTGTTTGGTTTCTATATCTTCTTCCTCTTCTTTTTCATCCTCTTCATCCTTTTTTTCTTCGCCTTCAACTTCCTCTAAAGCCTCTTTTAACTCGTTCCTTTTTTCTTGTAAACTTTCGATCCTCTCCTGTTTTAGCTTTATAGTGTTTCGAAGCCTGTTCTTCTCCATTTCGAATTTATTCTCAACTTTTCTCTTTTCCTCTTCAAGCTCAGCGATTTCAGATTCCTTTTCCTCCAGCTCTTCTCTAATTTCTTTGTTTTCTTTTTCCAAACTTTGGATTTTCTCTTTAAGATCGCTTTCAACTTCTATTTCTTCCAATCCTTCCGGTCTCTCTCCAGTTTCTTCTTTTAATTCGTTTCGGAGGGTAGAACGAAGGTCTTTCGCATCCTCGTTTTCAGGATCGATTTTCAGAGATTTTTGCGTGGATCTCCAAGCCTCTTGAAGCTCGCCTATTTTTCTCAGGTAAGCAGCATAGATATAATGATACTCCGCTTTATTAGGCTTCAAATCGATCAATTTCTTTACAGTATCTTTCGCCTCTTCTAGTTCTCCTTTTTTCTCTAGGATGAACGCTTTGTTCAAGTAAGCGTCTTCGAAATCCGGATTGATTGATATCGCTTCATTTATAGATTCTAGACTTGTTTCATAATCCTCTTCTTTAAGATGACAGAGTGCCTTATTATTAAGAGCAACATGGTCCTCGGGATTTAGCTCTAGAACTTTTTCAAAATATCTAATCGCCTCGCTATATTCGCCTTGTATATACTTTTCTTTTCCTTTTTTACCCCATTCCATGATGTCTTCCGATCTATCAGAGGTCGTTTCTTCTGTACTTTCCTCGGTTTTTTGTTCTTCGCTTAGTTCTTCCAGATAACTTTCCACCTGAGAGAGCATATCAAATTTTTTTAAGAGTTTGTAAAATGGGGTGCCTCCAACAAATTCTATCCTTTCAGTTTTTTCAACACCTCTATCCCTGAGACTTGTTGTCAAAAATAACCCATATTTCCTTCCGCCCAAAAGTTCATGAAGTTCCCTTATCTCCTCCTTCAGGTTCTCTTCCGCCCTAGTGCATTTGATTAGATACTCCCGTATTTTACCTCCTCTTTCGATTTCTCCCTCAACCAATAAAGATTCATCTCTAGTTTCCGAAGAAGAGATCTCAAAACCCATCTTCTCCAATAGGGTTGAAGAGATTTTTTGAAAATCCCCTTGGCTAATAGATTTTAACGTTTGGATCGTTTCTTCTTCACTCAACAAGCTTTCACCTTTGGATTAGAGTATATTTAACACTTCTATTGGGAAACAGATTGAAGTTGTATTACATAACTTTTGTGATTTTTTAACAAGCGAACCAATTTAAAGTAGAAAGAAACTTTACCAAAAGATATTAAACGAGGAATTTATACTTAAACGATAAGATGTCTAAGATGCTGATATGCTATTATTCAAAAAGTGGTACCACAGAAAAAATGGCCGAAGAGATATCAGAGGGAGCAAAAAAGAGCGAAGCAGGTGTTGAAGTGGATCTAAAATCCGTTGATAAAGTAGAGATCGAATCTTTACCGGAGTACGACTGCCTCATACTCGGTTCTCCTACCTATTATGGACTTCCATCTTCTGAGATAAAGGAATTTTTAGATGAAAGTATCAAGCATCACGGTGATCTAGATGGTACAGTTGGAGGGGCTTTCACATCGAGTGCTAACACAGCTGGAGGAAACGAAACAACTATCGTGGCTCTGTTGGAATCTCTGATAATCCATGGGATGATAGTCAAGGGAATGCCAAAGGGAGACCATTACGGTCCCGTTGTCGTGGGTGAACCTGATGAAGAAGAACTCAAACAATGCAGTTATTATGGAGAATGGATGGCAGAATTTACGGAAAAGATAGCATCCCTGGAGGTTTAAAGTATGGAATTCAAAAAAGCGGCTGAAAAGAGAAGGAGTGTAAGATCTTATACTGATGAGAAGATACCCGAAGAAGATATCGAGGAAATAATAAGGATCGGTCATATGGCTCCTTCAGCAGGTAATCGACAGGCGAGGGACTTCATAATCGTTGAGGACGAAAAAGAGAAAGAGAAATTGGTGGATAACGCCTATGGACAGTCTTTCATAAGTGACGCCCCATGGGTTCTCGTGATATGTGCAAACAAAGAAAGATCAGCAGAAAGGTACGATGAAAGAGGAAGAGAACTTTACTCCATACAGGACGCTACAGCCGCGATTGAAAACATGCTTTTAGCCGTGGTTGATATGGGATATAGTTCCTGTTGGATAGGCGCTTTCGATGAAGATAAAGTCGCAGAACAATTTGAGATCCCCGAAGGAGTAAGACCTGTAGCTCTTTTGCCTATCGGTCATCCTGGACAGACACCCAGTAAGCCATCAAAGATGGATGCCGAAGAGTTGACCCACCATGGTAGTTGGTAAAAAGACAAAAAAGAAAGGTGACCTGAAACCACATCTTCTTCGGTATGGCGAGATAGGCACAAAAAGCTCCAATATCAGAAAACATTTCGAAGACATCTTGATAAACAACATAGAGAGGACATTTCTTTCTAGGGGCAAAGAAGTTGTTACCGAAAAAAGGGGATTAGGAAGGATATTCGCGTACACTCAAAATGAAAACTCCTATCTATTCTCAAGGACTTTCGGTATCGTCTCTTTTAGTCCGGTTAAAGAACTGAGCGCTGATCTTGAAAAAATAAAATCTGAGGGAAAGGAGTTCGCAAAAGATGTTTCTAGCACCTTTGCAGTTAGAGCTAGAAGAGTCGGCGAACATGAATACACAAGCCAGGATGTCGAGGAAGAAGTTGGTAGCGTGATACTAAACGAAAATCCAGATCTCCAGGTGGATCTTGACAAACCACAAAACGAATTTCATATCGAGATAAGACATTCCCATGCCTACATATTCACTGATATAGAAGAAGGTCCAGGTGGTTTACCGTTGAGTTCACAGGGTAAAGTCGCGGCTTATATTGAAGATAGATATGATTTTTTAGCAACTTGGATCATGATGAAAAGAGGAGCGCGTCCCTACGCTTTTGCCAAAGATAAAAGATGGACTGAGAGGTTGAAGAAGTGGGACCCGAACATCAAAATTATAGAGATCAAAAGTTTTGAGGAGATGCTCTCGATAGATATTCCTAAAGAGGTAAAGGCACTAGTAGTTGGTGAAAGACTGGAGGATTATTCTAGAAAGGAGTTTGATATGATGACGATAAGACCGCTTATCGGATTCACCGAAGAAAGGGTCGAAAAGTTTTTTGAGATCATAGAAAGATTGGAAGGTAAAAATCAGAGCGAGTAACTTTGATGAAACTTAACTATTCATACCCATTTTTCTTTTACCACTTCAGCATCTTCATCTATAGGTCGGATCCGACCTCTGATGTTTATATATTCCCCGTTAAGATCCAACTGACCACCATAATCTATTCCTCCGTCGATCTCCACGTTTTCGAAAATCTTAACATCCTTTTGGCTTAGGATATTTTTGACTCTAGTGTTGTTTTTCAACACCACATCTTCTTTTGCACTGACATCTTTCACTTTACTCCTTTCAGATATCGAGATAGAGTTTCCAGATATTTCACCAGTGATCTTACAATCCTTTCCTATGTCTACATCGCCTGATTCAGATACTACATCACCTTGAATCGTTGTGTCATCATCTAAGGCTATATTCTTTTTAGATTTTAGAGATCCCCTCAATGTAACCCCTTTCTGCACTTCGATGCTGTTCTCTGATTCTATGTCTTCAGCGATAGTAGAATTAGATCTGAGTATTGTCTTATTTTCCTCTTGTAAGATCCTATCATCGATCTCTTCTTCCTTACTTTCTTCCATGGGCTCCTTTTCATCTGCTTCGGATCTCTCTTTTTCCTCGGTTATATATTCATCTTCCAGTCTTGGTTCCCGGATCACTTCATGACCTTCTTCGGAGTATGCATCAGATACTCTTTCTGAGTCAATTTTATCCGTTGCTTCTTGATCATCTTCAGCCGGCTCCGCAGATGAGATCTCAGAGTCTATTATATCGGTCTTTATTTCTCCTTCTTCTCTAGACTCATCTTCTTTACTCATTTCCTGCGGGGCTTCTTTAGAAGATCCTTTTTTTATCGTCTTTACATCATCTCTTAAAGATCTAACTTCTTCCTCCAACTTACGCAGAGTACCCATTAGAGCAGGATGCCTTTTCGGTCTTTGCGAACCCTTTTCTTTTTCATGCTCGATCTGTTCCATCTGTTCCTCTATATCTTTTTTCTCTTCTTCGACCGTTGCAACTACTTCATCAACTATCTCCTCTTCAAATACGTCCTCTTCACCTTCTTCCTCTTTTTCTGTTTTGATCCTTTCTAACTCGTTTTTTAGAGCTCTATTCTCCTCTCTTAGGGTTTCAACTTCTTCTTTCAGTTCTTCTAGCTCCATAAATTCCGAGGCACCAGAAGGTGTTTCTTGATCTATTCTCTTTTCCTCTCTATCTATATAGTCCTCCTGTTCTTCAAGAAATTCCATCATACTCCTTACTTGGGAAACGAGATGTTCCTCATGCCCAGTAACAGGTGTTTCCCTTTCTTTCTCCGTAGTATCTTTGAGACTTTTGATCTCTAGATCGAGTTCGTCCTTTAATTTCTGGACTTCTTTTTCTTCGATTTTAGATGTGTTTAAAACTATCAAAAAAATACTTGATCCTTCTCTTACTCGATCTTGGGTAGATTGGATGAGACGTATAACTGCGGAAGTATCGTTTTTAGATATGAGGTAATCAGTACCGTGTAGAAGTATTACACCCTCCTGTTCAGATATGAACCTTTTTATGGTGAGACCCAACAGATCAAGTTCCTGGGGGCCGATGGAAGTTCTCTCACTGGAAGTAGAGAGGCGAGCGAATTTTGAGTCGTCAAGATCATATTTGTCCTTTATATTATCCGGATGTTCCTCCGTTATACAAAGACCAATTTTATTTTGAGTTAACGTTCGAAATGCTTCAAAAGAAGGGTCTTCAGATTCAGTTTCTAAAAGATAGGTCTTGCCGACCTCAAACTCTTCTGCATATTCCATATTTCCATCCTCGCTCTATGATTTTTCTAAGACTATTTGTATAATCAACTCTTTCATTTTCATGAGATATATGTACAATGCTTCTTTAACATTATAAATCTTCACATCAAAAATGACAAAAAACTTTATTTTACTTACCCTTATATCCGCTCTCGTGACAAAATGACTTCGACTAAATCTACAAGCGCTGATGGAGTTGAATGGGATCTAACCGATCTCTATGAAGGTCCAGAAGATGCTCAACTTGAGGAAGATATAGAGAAAAGTATACAAAAAGCGGAAAAGTTCAGAGAAAAGTACAAAGGTGATATAGAGAGCGCCGAACTCTCTGTAAAAGAGTTCAGAGAGGCGATGGAAGAATATGAAGATATTTTCGAATCTATAAACAGGATATCTTCCTTCGCTTCGTTGTATCACGCTATGGATACACAGGACCCAGATCGAGGAGCTCTACTTCAAAGAGTAGAACAGAAGAAGAGCGAGGTCAAAAACGAATTAATTTTCTTTGAGTTGGAGTGGCAGTCCTTATCCGAGGAAGAAGCGAAAGAATACATGGAGAGCGAGGAGTTAGAGCATTATGAAAGCTATCTTAACAATTGGAGAAGATATACGCCTTATATGCTTTCAGAGGATGAAGAACAGGTCATAGAGTCACTGCAGAATACAGGAAAGGAAGCTTTCAAGCGTTTGTTCGATCAGACAGTCGGCGATATCACGGTCGAATTCGAAGTCGAAGGAGAGAGTTATGAGATGGTGCTTGACCAAGCTCTATCTGTACTCTATGAAGAAGATAGGAAGAAGAGAAAAGCCGCGGCTGATGCCGTCACTGAATCGTTGAAAGAAGATAATAAAATTTTGAATTTCATATTCAACAATATCGTTCAAAATCATACTACCATATGCGAATTCCGTGACTATCCAGATCCCATGACCCCTAGAAATCTAGATAACAGAGTCGACAGAGAAACGGTAGATGCGCTTATGGAGACAGTGGAAGATAATACACACATAGTAGAACGGTTCTATAATTTGAAAAAAGACATCTGTGATTTTGACGAAGTTTTTGACTATGACAGGTACAGTCCCCTTCCTGGAGGTGTACCAGAGACAGATTTTGAAGAAAGTCGGGAAAAAGTGTTAGATGCATATGAGAATTTTACGCCTAAAATGAGAGATATAGCGGAAAAATTCTTTGAAAACGATTGGATCGACGCCGAGATAAAAAAAGGAAAGAGAGGCGGCGCCTTCAGTGCGAGTACCGTTCCCTCAGTTCATCCCTACATTATGTTGAACTTCTCCGATAAAACGAGCGATATGATAACCATGGCTCATGAACTCGGTCACGGAGTCCATCAATACCTAGCTAGGGAACAAGGAGCTCTTCAGCAAAGTACGCCCTTGACTACAGCCGAGATGGCGAGCGTCTTCGGGGAAATGCTGCTCTTCGATAAGTTGATGAACGATGTAGATGACGAAGAAACCAAGCTTGTACTTATAGGGAACAAGCTCCAGAGAGATTTCGCGACTGTTTTTAGACAGGTGATAATGACCAGATTTGAACAAAAACTACACGAGACCCATAGAGAAGGTGGTGAACTGAAGAGTGAAGAGATAAATGAGCTTTGGATGGAAGCGAATAGAGAAGAATTCGGAGATTCAATTGAGCTTAGAGAGGAATACGGATGGTGGTGGAGTTATGTCCTGCATTTCGTGCACTATCCTTTCTACTGCTATGCTTATGCGTTCGGGGAATTGTTGGTTTTGGCTTTATACGACATTTACCAGGAAAAAGGTGAAGAATTCGTTCCCCAATATCTCGATCTTTTGAAGGCCGGCGGCTCTGAAGATCCTAAAGATCTTCTTGAGAAGATAGGTATCGATATCACTGATCCTGATTTCTGGAAAAGAGGAATAAACGTATTAGAAGAAAAGGTCGAAAGGATGGAGGAACTCGCAAAAGATTCCGGTATGGTTTGAGATATTCCAAACCTAAACATTTTTAACGGATAAACCCTTAACTCCGGCGTGATACCTATGGATTGGGAACAGGAAGAAATAAGGAATCTGAAAGAAAATCAATATATCATAATAGATGATGAGCCCTGCGAGATAAAGAGTATAGATACTTCTAAACCAGGAAAACATGGAGAAGCAAAAGCTCGGATAGAAGCTAAAGGGATCTTCGATAATAAAAAACATAGTATGTTGAATCCGGTTACCACCAAGATCAGGGTACCGATAATAGATCGGAGAAAAGGGCAGGTGGTCAACAAATCTAGCGGTGAAGTGAACATAATGGACCTGGAATCCTACGACACTTTCCAGATAAACGTAGATGAAGACACATACGAGGAGATAGAACAGGGACAGGATATCCGGTATCTAGAAGCTATGGGTAGGAAGAAGATAATACAGACATGAAACAGGGTAGAACCTTCGCCAGTTTTGATTCAAGTTTTGAGAAAGGAGATTATATTCTCCTAGGCATCCCTTACGACGAAACTTCTTCTTTTCGTATTGGAACCCATAAAGGTCCAGAGGAGATACGGAAAGCCTCATATTGTTTTGAACCCTATATCATGGAATACGCTATTTCATTAGAACAGCTTGATCTCCACGATGCAGGAGATATAAAGGAAATTAAAAATTTTCAGGATCTTCGGGAAAAGATAAGCGAAGCGATATCTAAGATAATTGGTCAAGATAAATTTCCCATCATACTCGGTGGAGAACATTCGGTCACTCCTCCTATCGTTTCTTCGATCCAGAAAAATGTTTCAGATCTGAAGATTCTTGTTTTAGATGCACATCTGGATTTCAGAGACGAATATGAAGGGATGAAACACAGCCACGCCACAGTATCTAAAAGGATATCAGAGACCGTTGGACTAGAAAATATTACTATCGGAGGTGTAAGATCGATCTCTAGTGAATCCGTAGAAAAGAAAAAGCCTTTGTTTCTTACTTCTAAGCAGGTGGAAGAGAACGACTGTATTGATGAGATCTTGGAAGAAACAAGCCGGCCGATCTATCTATCCATAGACATGGACGTAGTAGATCCTTCTATTGCTCCGGGTGTAGGAAATCCCGAACCTTTCGGTTTATCATCAGTAAAGATGAAAGAGTTGGTATCTCGATTAGCGCCACGTCTTATTGGTATGGATATAGTAGAGATCAATCCAGAATACGACGAATCAAATATAACATCTAATCTAGGGGCGAGATTGATCTATGAACTGATCGGATCGAGAGAAAAAAAGAGATGAAGGAAAATAAGATTTTCACGCCACTTCCTCGATACCTTCTTTTTTAGAGACCTCATCAGCACTGAATATCTGTTTTGATTTTACTCCAGTTGCCACTATCATAACTTTGATTTTATCTTCTAGAGTTGGATCCACGCTAGCTCCCCATATTATATTAGCGCCCTCACCTGCTTTCTTTTCTACGCTCTCTGCTACCATCTCGGCTTCATGAACGCTCATGTCCTCGGGCCCGGTAACATTGATAAGGACTCCTGTAGCACCGGACATATCAACATCTAGGAGTGGGGAATTTATGGCTTCCTCTATAGCTTCTTCTGCTCTCTTGTCACCACCAGCGTCAGAATCACCCATACCGATCATAGCCTGGCCGGCGCCTTCCATTATCGTTTTTAGATCATTGTAGTCAAGATTTACAAGACCCGGTTTAGTGATTATTTCAGTCATGCCCTTTATGGCCCGCATCAACACTTCATCTGCAACCTTGAAAGCCTTGTTCAAAGGTAATCTAGGGACGAGATCTAACAATCTATCATTCGGTATCACTATGACCGTATCTGCTACACCCTTTATCCGTTTAAGACCCCAATTAGCATTTTTCATACGAGATTTGCCTTCGGCCTCGAAAGGCCTTGTCACTACAGCTATTGTTAAAGCACCAGCCTCTTTTGCTACCCGTGCAACGGGTGCAACTGAACCGGTACCAGTACCTCCTCCTAATCCACAGGTCAAAAAGACGATATCTGAATCTTCTAATATCTCTTGATATTTTTCTTTTGATTCTTTCGCAGCTTTTTCTCCTATGCCGGGTTTAGCACCAGCTCCGAGACCTTTAGTCAGATTTCTTCCCATCAAGACTTTTCTGTTCGCCCTAACGGTCAGTAGATCCTGGGCGTCGGTATTACCCGCTATCAAATCCGCACCGTGGATGCCTTCTTCAGATATACGATTTATCGTATTGCATCCTGCCCCTCCAAGGCCAACTATATGGATCCTAGTCTTGAGAGATTCTAAGACCTCCTTCAATTCTTCGTCGGTTTCCGTGTCTTGATATGCTTCACCTTCGGCTTCATCTTCGCTAGAAAGAGCTTCATCCACTAATGATTCCATGGTTCCATCGCC
>SL_8KL_010_SEDDRAFT_10002750_pt1 | contig 14725 bp, 11 predicted proteins | sample SodLakKL_010_SED_4_FD_11160 | JGI IMG/M metagenome (IMG submission 11160) | reverse complement strand
CAGGGAAATGTTTCTGGAGTAGCCAATGTATTTCCAGAAGAGTATCTGAAAATGTATAATTACCTCGAGCAAAAAGATCTTGTAAAACTTCAGCAGAGTCAGAGAAAGATCAAAAATATCATTAGAGCAATGCAGGGCCTGCCCAGTCTGGCATACTTAAAAGACACCCTGGCTCTAAGAGGCTTTAAGCAGACCTATCTGCGCTCACCACTTCAAGGAATTACCTCTGAAGAGAGGTCTCNACTTGAAAAGAATATTGGCCAGATTGCTGCTGAATATCCATCGCTGGATAAATATAGATAATTTAATTAATGAAAAACAGTTAATGGTAGATGGCGATGAGAGAGAGTAATGAAAAAGAATAATAAAGTTAAAATGAAAAGCTGATTAGCATTAAAAAGATTATAAGCATATATATTGAAAAATTGCCCTGATGTTTTCAGCCATTGTTGGTCCTGAAGGAGTAAGGGATTTGCCCTGAAAATTTGCAGTATATTTCCATGTCTTGTTGAGGTTCAAACGAGCATGGAGGGTTACCTAATTTTTTTCTGCAGATAGCAGCTGCAAATAGTTTTCCTGAGATATTGCTGACCTGATCAAGTTATTGCAAAGTTTTATTAAACCCTGGATATTTGCGAGAACAATTTTTGTGGCAATTATAAAATGATGAGAAAATTAAGATAAACAGAAAGTTGGAGAACATAATGGAAGCAGCAGCTTTGCTGGAGAAAATAGATAGCAAGAGAAAAAATAAGAATGATGCCCGGGAAACATTTGCCGCTGTTCTGGAAGGAAATAGGGTGGATGTTTTACCGATAATTTTCTGGAGATCCCATAGTGAAGCAGCAGGAACTGCTGTTTCAACCAGTCCGGGTACAAGTTATACCATGAAAGAGCAGTTTTACAGTAAAGAAAAAATGCTGCTCGGCCATCTGGAAGAAATTGCAGAAGTTGCTGGCGATACTCATCAAGGTATCTTTTGTCTCAGGCCTAATTTTGGGACTATTTTTATACCAGCCATTCTTGGACTTGATTTTCATGTGCCTGAAGTTGAATTTCCCTGGTTGACTGAAAAACTAAACAAAACAGAAGTTAATAAGCTTAAAATTGACGGCTTAGAGGACAGCAGTATGATGGAGCGAGCTATCGAATACTTATTATATTTCCAGACTAACCTTCCCGATTGGATTCATGTCTATCTCCCGGATACTCAGGGGCCCTTCGATCTGGCACATCTGATTTATGGTGATGATATTTTTCTCGATATCTATGATGACCCTGAATTTGTTCATTACTTGCTGGAATTTACAACAACAGCATATATTGAAGTCACAGAAAAATTAAAAGAAGTATTGGGAGAAAAAAGAAACGAGTGCTACCACGGCCAGGCCTTGCCCCGGGGAATATATATGAGTAATGGAGGAACGAGAATTTCTGAAGATACAGCAACTTTGATTTCACCTGCTCATATTGACGAATTTGTAATCCCCTATGACCATAAAGCTCTGCAGGCCTTTGGTGGAGGTTTTGTCCATTACTGCGGTAAACACGAATATTTGCTGGAATCTTATCTCCAGCTGGATGAAGTTAGAGCTATCAATTTTGGCAATCCAGAAAAATATGATTTTACCAGAACGATGGATAAGTTTTTGCAGTATAATAAGACCTATTTTGGTCTCTGGCCTAAAGAGGATCAGGAAGATCTTAAAGGTTATATTAACAGAATGCTGGAAGCTACTGAAGGTGGTAGCAGAGGATTATTGCTTCATTTTGACCAGGAATTATTTGTCGATTATTCTACTGAGGAAATTTTAGCATTATGGCAGAAGATGATTGAACAGAAGAAGATTGAACAAAATGAAGATAATCTATAGCATTATAATAGCTATGATGAAATAAGAATAGCTTTAGTTAGACAACAATAATAAAGGAGATTTAAAGATCTGAGGTTCTAAATAAACTCAAATAATTTTTCAAATATCATTAATTACATATTTCCCCACAAGGAGGTCATATCCTATGACTGAATTCAAAAATAGCTTTGTCAGTGAGGTTCCCAAAATCGGCATCCGGCCGGCTATTGACGGCCGCAAAGCTGTGCGGGAAGGAGAAAAGCAAACTACCCTCAAGATGGCCGAGATGGCTGGTGAATTTCTCAGCAAAAACTTAAGGCACCCCAACGGCCAGAGGGTGGAATGTGTTATAGCCGACCGCTGTATCGGCGGAGTAACCGAGGCCCGCCAGGCCGCAGAAAAGTTTAACAAAGAGGGTGTGGGAGTTACCCTGACGGTGAGCCCGGTCTGGTGCTATGGCTCGGAAACCATGGATATGGATCCTATGATGCCGAAGGGCGTCTGGGGTTTTAATGCCACCCAGAGACCTGGAGCTGTATATCTGGCGGCTTTGAAATCAGCTCACGATCAGAAGGGGCTGCCTATCTTTCCCATCTACGGCCGCCATGTCCAGGATGAGATGAATATTCCTGAAGGTGTTCAGGAGAAGCTGCTCAATTTTGCCAAAGCCGGCCTGGCAGTGGCCCGGATGAGAAATAAATCCTATCTGGCGATTGGCTCTGTCTCGATGGGAATAGCCAGCTCAGTTATCAAAGAGGAGTTCTTCCAGGACTATCTCGGCATGAGGAATGAGTATGTCGATATGACAGAGCTGATTAGAAGAATGGAAAGGGAGATATATGATTAGAAGAGTATGAGAGGGCTCTGAAGTGGGTGAAGGAGAACTGCCGGGAAGGTGAGGACCTCAACCCTCCTGAAATCCAGCAGTCCCGGGAGGAGAAGGATAGGGTCTGGGAAACAGTGGTTAAGATGACCCTGATTATCCGGGATTTAATGGTAGGCAATCCCAGGCTTAAGGAGATGGGATATGAGGAAGAATCGCTGGGCCATAACGCCATAGCAGCAGGTTTCCAGGGTCAGCGGGAATGGACCGATCATTTCCCCAATGGTGACTTCTCCGAAGCGATATTAAACTCCTCCTTTGACTGGAACGGTATCCGCCAGCCCTATATCCTGGCCACCGAGAATGACGCCTTAAATGCCGTATCGATGCTCTTTAATCACCTTCTAAGCAACAGAGCCCAGATCTTTGCCGATGTCAGGACCTACTGGAGTCCGGAGGCGGTGGAAAGAGTAACCGGTCATGAATTGCAAGGCAGAGCAGCAAAGGGCTTGATACATTTGAAAAATTCCGGACCGGCAGCTCTGGACGGCACCGGCAAACAGACCGACGCTGAGGGCAACCCTGTTATCAAACCCTTCTGGGAAATCACCGAAGAGGAGGTTAGGGAGTGCCTGAAAGCTACCAGCTGGAGGCCGGCTGCCCTGGATTATATGAGAGCAGGAGGTTATTCCAGCCAGTATAAATCAGAGGGCGGAATGCCCCTTACCATGTCCAGAATTAATCTAATAAAAGGACAGGGTCCGGTGCTGCAGATTGCTGAGGGCTATTCAGTCGATCTGCCAGAAGAGGTTCACCAGGCCCTGGATGAGAGAACCGATCCCGGCTGGCCCACCACCTGGTTTGTGCCGAAGATAACCGGCGAATATCCCTTCAGCGATGCCTATGAGGTGATGAATAACTGGGGCTCAAATCATGGTGCCATCAGCTACGGTCATATCGGTGATAAGCTGATCACCCTGGCCGCCATGCTGAGGATCCCGGTCTCGCTGCATAATATACCCCAGGAAAGAATCTTTCGTCCCAGCGCCTGGCAGGCCTTTGGCTCAATGGACCAGCAGGGAGCAGATTATCGGGCCTGTGATAATTTTGGGCCGCTTTATGGTTGATAGCATCTTGAGTATGAACAGAAAAAACAACGATCTGGCCGGAAAGTTGCAAATAAGAAATTGCGGCAGGGCTGGAAACAGCTCTGCCTTTATCTTTATGATATTAATTATCTTAAATCCAGTTTTGCTGCATAGAAATATATGGAAAATATATATGAAGAATACGATTTTCCCAGAAATAATTTGACAAAACAAAGTTATTATAATATTATTAATGTGAATTAGTTCTTAAAACACTTATAAAAAGAATTAAAAAATGTTTGCTGGTATTAAATTAAAAAGTTTAAGATGGTGAATATGAAAATGAGGAATGAACATCTCAGGAAAACCTTTATTAATATTCAAAGGAGTGCTCCCATCACCAGAAAAGCTCTGGCCAGGAGCACCGGTCAGAGTGTTGCAACTATCTCGAATCACGCCAATATACTTATAGACCAGGACCTTGTGTATGAAGAAGATAAAGGAAAATCAACAGGCGGACGAAGACCGGTTTTTTTAAACATCAATTCTCAGAAAAAAGCTATTTTTACAGTAGATATAAGGGTGGAGGGAATAGCTGCTTTAAATTTATATGATTTAAGTTTGCAGCAGATAAGCGAAAAAAACATAAAAATTGAACCAGATAGTTGTGAAAGAACTTTACATAAAATTTCTCAAGTAATAGAACCACTTTTATTTGATAACGACTTTTCAATTGAAAAATTGCTGGGGATAGGGGTTAGTGTTCCTGGCATTGTTGACAGGAAAAATGAAAGGCTAATATTTGCTCCAAATCTGAAATGGTCGGGAGCAAATATAACAGAATATTTACAGAAAACGATAAAGACAAGTGTTTTTGTTGAGAATGATGCTAACTGTGCCGTAGTTGGAGAACATATAGAAGCTTTTTCAGAGAAAGACAACTTGATTTATGTCCTCATCAAGGAAGGTATTGGCGGGGGCATTATTATTCAAAATACTTTATATAGAGGTTCAGATGGAAATGCAGGAGATTTTGGTCATATGATGATGGATTCATCTTCGGCGGCAAAGACTTGTTATTGCGGGGATAAAGGCTGCTGGGAAACTATAGCTTCAGAAAGGTATCTGCTTGAAGAATGCAGAAAGGCGTTAGATAATCAGTCCTTAACCAAAGCCCAATTATATGAACTGGGCAGAAAAAATCAGAAAATTAACTCTGTTATCAGTGAAACAGGTTATAATATCGGAGTAGGCCTGGCCAGTATTATTTCGGCATATAATCCAGGATTAATTGTTATTGGCGGGGGGATAGTAGAAGTCAGGAACATAATCCAGAGCGAAATAAAATCAGCCTTAAATAAGAGAATTACCGATACTATTCTGGAGGAACTGGAAATTAGGTTTTCCCGGTTAGCTGATAGTGGTATTTCGATTGGTTTGGCCCATCTAGTATTTGAAAAATATTTTGAAATCTAGCAAAATACTGTTTGAGTAGTTTTTGAGTTTTTATTAGTCAGCACACCATAGATGATAAATATCAAGGACAAATATAATTAGACATGAAAATCAAAGATTAAAATGAAACTTACTATATTGGTTTATTTGAAAAAGCTTATACTTCTATTAAGTGCTTTAAAATTATTTGTCGAGAAAACCTGTATCAGGGAGGTGATTTGAAAAACCTATAATTTATTTTTATGAGATAATCATACTGGAATTGACAGCAGAAGATTTATTTTCTTTCAAAAACTAAAAACATGGAGGCAAAATAATGAAAACTAAAATTTCTCTGGCTTTAATTACAGTTCTTGTTTTTACAATGGCTTTTGTTGGCTTCACCGGGCAGGCTCAGGCTGAAGAAGACTATCTTTATATTCAAGTATCAATGTTAAGCGCACTTGATTATTTTTATGACCACCAGATGGGATTAGAAGTTGCCGGGGAACATATGGGTGTAGAAACAAGATATATGGGCCCCTCAGATGATAATCTGGCAGCCATGGCAGATACACTGGAAGAAGCAATTGCAATGAATCCAGATGGCATCCTGGTTGTTGGTTTTGATGAAATGTTAAACCCTATTGTTAACGATGCTGTAGAACAGGGAATTCCCGTGGTTACTCTTGATTCTGACCTTCCCAATTCAGATAGAATAGCCTTTGTTGGCACCGGCAATTTTGAAGCCGGCTATATGGGTGGTCAGGAAATGGCAAATCTTTTAGATGGAGAAGGCCAGATAGGTTTGCTTACCCGTCCAGGACAGCCTAATCTGGAAGAAAGAGTCGATGGGTACAAAGCTGCTCTGGAAGAGTATGATATTGAAATAGTTCAAATTGCCAATACCGAAAGCGATGAAGTCGTTGCAGCCAGCGCTGCCTCCTCTATTTTAGAAAGGTTTCCCAATCTTGATGGCATTGCCTGTGTAGAAGCTGCCGGTGGAGTTGGAGCAGCAACTGCAGTAATGGAAGCAGGCAGAATTGGGGAAGTAGTTATAATATCCATGGACAGAGATGAAGAGACATTAAGCTATATAGAACAGGGAGTTATAACAGCATCAATCGCTCAGCAAACAGCTCTCATGCCTTATTACGGCCTGCAGCTGATGCACAACTTAAATACCGGAAATGTACCTGAGATTTCTTCTGACAACGCAGCTGCTGGAATAACCGGCACACCCGTTGAAATAGACACAGGTGTTGTTCTGGTTGATGAAACTAATTACCAGTATTTCCAGCGCGACTAGATAGATCATAAGATTTATAAGCTACATCTGCAGGGGAGAGGATTCTCCCCTGCTTTTTTCAAAAAGGAGAAATTTACTACCTGAAGGAGCTGTAACTATGAGTAATGGTAAAGAAGAAGCAGGCAGCCAGGAGCTGATTCTGGAAGCTGAAAATGTAAGTAAAGCTTATCCCGGAGTTCAGGCTCTTGATGCGGTTAAAATAAATTTAAAGAAAGCAGAAATTCATGGTCTTGTTGGTGAAAATGGAGCGGGGAAAAGCACATTAATTCATATATTTGGGGGCATTTGCACCCCTGATTCCTGCAAAATCTTTATCAAGGGGAAAAGAGTTGAGGAATTTAAACCTCATAAAGCTTCAGAATACGGGATTGGTGTAGTTTTTCAGGAGCTATCTCTGGTGAATAATATGTCAATTGCTGAAAATATTTTTGTTAACAGACAGCCAGTTAACAAATTTGGCTTTATCGATAAAAAGAAATTAAATAAAAGGACGGAAGAACTGCTGGACATTTTTGATTTGAAATTTGATCCTGATACAAAGGTAGGCAGTCTCAGCACAGGTGACAGGCAGTTGATCGAAATTTTAAAGGCACTCTCCAAAGACCCGGAAGTTTTGATTCTGGATGAACCTACTTCTTCATTGAGCCGGGGAGAAATAGATCGATTATTTAATTTACTGCTGAAATTAAAAGATGAAGGAATGGCAATTATATATATATCTCATCGCTTACAGGAAGTCTTTGATATTTGTGACAGAGTTTCAGTTTTAAGAGATGGAAAATATGTGGGGACAGAAGACGTTGAAAATGTTAATGAAAATGACCTGGTCAAAATGATGGTTGGCAAAGAGTTGGACAGTTTTTATGCCTCTGAGGAAAAAGAAATTGGCGAAAAATACTTTGAAATTAAAAACTTTTCCGGTCCTGATTTTAATGATATTAATATTTCTCTTTTTAAGGGTGAAATTTTAGGGGTTTTTGGCCTGGTTGGTTCTGGCAGAACAGAGCTGGCTGAAGCTATTTTTGGAATAGGCAAAAAGAGTGAAGGGGAAATTATTCTCAATGGGGAAAGTCTAAAAATTAATAAACCGATTCAAGCTATGAGAAATGGCATTTCCTACCTTACAGAGGACAGACACAGCAAAGGTTTATTATTAAATATGAATATCAAAGAAAATCTGGTTTCTTCAGTATTGAGAAATTTTGCCCGGGGCAGCCTGGGTTTAATGCAGGATAAAAAAATAGGAGAGTTCAGCAGAGAAATTGTTAAAAAATATAATATAGTCACACCCACTATTGAAAAAAAGGTTAGAAATCTCTCCGGGGGAAACCAGCAAAAAGTGCTCCTTGGCAAATGGGTTGGTACTGATCCCGAAGTTTTGATTGTTGATGAGCCGACCAGAGGAGTCGATGTTGGGGCAAAACAGGAAATTTACCGGTACTTAAATGAAATTTCAGATCGGGGAATAGGGATAATATTAATTTCCTCTGACCTGCCTGAGGTTATTAATATCAGTGATCGAATTTTGGTAATGAGAGAGGGAGAAATTGCTGGATGTGTTCCTAAAAATGAAGCCACCAAGGAAAATATACTGGCTTATGCTGCGGGAGCTACTAATTCAGGAGGGAATAATCGAGATGAAAAATGAAAATAAGGAACTGAGTTTAGTTAAAAAAATAATTAACATGCGAGAATTTATGATAGTTTTTATTATCTTAATAATTGGGGTGTTCATGACCTTTGCCTCACCACATTTTTTAACTGCTGGTAATATGAGGGCTTTATTTTTAAGAGTTTCAATTGCCTCAATACTGGCTATCGGAATGACTATTTTACTGACCTCCGGTGATTTTGATCTTTCTGTCGGGTCAGTTCTGGCTTTTTCCGGAGCAATTGTAGCAATTTCTCTAACTTCGGGGGTCCCGCTTCCTTTTGCAATATTATTTGCTCTGGCAGCCGGGACATTTATAGGGTTATTAAACGGTGTGATAGTTGCTAAAATTGGCATCAACCCTTTTATCACAACTCTGGCAACTATGATGGCTGTCAGGGGACTGGTAATGATAATTATGGGAGGGCGAAATATTGCCGGACTTCCTGATAATTTTACCGCTATCGGAAGAACTTATTTTTTGACCATTCAGAGCCCAATCTGGATAAGCCTGGTTTTGATTGTTCTCTTTGAATTTCTATTGAGGAAAACTAAATTTTTCCGCCAGAATTATTATATAGGAGGTAATCCGCTGGCAGCAATGTTTTCTGGAATTGAAGTTCAAAAAATGAGGATATTTAATTTTATGCTGACCGGGTTTCTTGCCGGATCAGCTGGAATTATAAATACAGCCAGATTTGCCGCCGCTACCACAACCGCAGGTCAGGGTATAGAACTTCAGGTTGTGGCTGCAGTAATCTTAGGTGGAGCAAGCCTTAAAGGCGGAGAGGGGACAATAGTTGGTGCTTTTTTTGGAGCTCTGTTAATGGGCTTGATTATTAATTCCCTGAATCTGTTAGGGGTTGATGTATACTGGCAGACCTTTGTCCAGGGCAGCATACTGCTTTTTGCAGTAATTGTAGATCAGTATGGCAAGAAAAAAACGATCAGCGCTGCAAATTAGTGGCTGAATAAGTGAATTTAATAGTACAGACAGAATTGATAAATGATTAAAAACAGGGGGGATTAGCATGTCTGAAATAACTTCAAGAGAACGTTTAGAAAAAACACTTAATCATGAAGAACCTGACAGGATTCCACTGGGGTTTGACGCTCATTGCTGCGGGATACACATCAAAACTTATAGAAAACTGAGAGAACATCTGGGACTGGATCCAGAAAAGGCCAGAGTCTCAGATCGAATCCAGCAGCTTGGCCATTTAGATCAGGACTTTAAAAAGAAAATCAATAACGATGTTGAAGGAATTTATTCCAGTCCGCCCTCAGGCTGGGAGTTTGAGCGCAAAGATAGGGACAAATACTGGGAATTTACAGATGAGTTTGGAATCACCTGGAGAATGCCCAAGGATGGAGGCTTTTATTATGATATGTGGGATCATCCCCTTCAGGATGCTGACAGTATAAAGGATATTGAAGAACTGGAATTTTACGATCCCCGGGATCCAGCCCGTTTTGAAGATATAGCTGAACAGTTTGCCCGGGCAGCCAGACTGAAGAAAGCCCCGGTTTTTAACCCCAACACCGGTGGTATCTTTGAAATGGCTCTCTGGCTTAGAGGTTTTGAAGAATTTTATCAGGATATGATTTTGAATCCCGGCATGGCAGAGGCTTTGCTGGATAAAGCTCTGGAATATAAAAAGAAATTCTGGGAAAAGGCCCTGGAGGCGGCCGGAGAAGAAATTCTGGTGGTGGCAGAGGCCGATGATATCGCCAGTCAGGATTCTCTACTGGTTTCACCGGATATGTACAGAAAATTTGTTAAACCCAGGCATAAAGAGCTCTTTAGCCATATTAAAAGCCAGGCAAAAACTAAGGCCTATATCTGGTATCACAGCTGTGGAGCGGTAAAAAGACTGCTGCCAGATCTAATAGAGGAAGGCGTTGATATTATTAATCCGGTCCAGCTCAGTGCAGCTGACATGAATGCTGAAGAATTGAAAAAAGAATTTGGCCGGGACTTGGTTTTCTGGGGAGGCGGAATAGATACTCAAAAAGCATTACCTAACTACTCGCCAGAAGAGGTCAAAGAGGCTACCAAAAGGAATATTGAAAATCTGGCACCTGGAGGAGGCTTTGTCTTTGCTCCTGTTCATAATGTTCAGGCTGATGTTCCAGCTGAAAATTTCTTAGCCATGCTGGAAGGCTTTGAAGAGATGAATTAAATACCACAGTAACCAATATAAATAAAAATAATTAAAGATAAAATTAAGCATACCAGCATAATAACCCTATAATATCTAAAACTATGAGGAGGAAATTACATGGATTATCTAAATAATATTGTTGAGGATCTTCAGGCAGGTAATGCTGAAGGTGTTAAAACTAATGTCGAGCAGGCTCTCGAATCCGGTATGAGTGCTGATGAAATTCTTCAGCAGGGAATGATGAAAGCTATGGCAGTTGTGGGAGAAAAATTTAAAAAGGATGAAATTTTTGTCCCCGAAGTTCTGGTTGCTGCCCGGGCGATGAAAAGCGGCATGGAAATATTAAAACCAGTTTTAGTTGATGATAAAGTTGAAAGTCAGGGCACGGTTCTGCTGGGTACTGTTAAGGGCGATCTCCATGACATCGGCAAAAATCTAGTCGGCATGATGCTCGAGGGTGGGGGCTTTGAAGTGATTGATATGGGTGTTGATGTTGAGGCAGCTGAATTTGTCGCTAAATTAAAAGAACAGCAGGCTGATGTTCTGGCAATGTCAGCGCTCTTAACCACTACCATGCCGGAAATGAAGAATGTAATCGATGTACTAAAAGAAGAGGGATTGCGGGACAAAGTTAAGGTTATAATTGGCGGAGCTCCGGTTACCGATGATTACGCAGAGCAGATTGAGGCTGATGCCTATGCCAAAGATGCTGCTTCGGCAGTGGATAAAGTAAAGGAAGCTGTAGCTGCCTTGAAATAAAATAGCTGAAGCCATAAATTTAGTTCTTCCTTGTAAAACAATGAGGGGAGCAAACCATTAAATGAAAAATCTTAAGAATTATAAAGACCACAATCACAGAGCCAGAGAAAAACTTAAAAATGCCTTTAAGTTTAGTAATCAAAAATCTCCGCTTTTAATTTATAATGCTAACTACTGGTTGTTTGGTGAGGCAGAGGATAAAATTCCGAAAAATTACTTCCATGAACCTGCTGTTATGCTGGAATATCAGCTAAATAAAATAACAGAGCATTATGCTAAATATCCTGATGACTGTTATATAGGGTTTTTAATGCCCTGGTATGGGACCGGTGTTTTATCTTCCAGCTTTGGAGTGGGGGTAAATTATCCTGAAAAAGCCGATCCTGTTTTAGATTTATTTATCATTGATGAGCCAGAGAAAATCAAAGATCTCAAACCGGATGATTTTTATGAAAATCCCTTGACTGCTAAAGTGCTCAAGACAATAGATTATTTTAAAGAAAACTCCAATTTGCCAGTAGGAGTTACTGATTGTCAGGGACCTTTAACCACCGCCCTCCAGATAGTGGGCTATGAAAATTATATTTACTGGATGCATGATTATCCAGACTTAATTCATCTCTTGATGGAAAAGGTAACAGAGGCCCTAATTGACTGGGTTAAATTACAAAAAAAACATGCAGGTCAGCCGCTGGATGGGGAGGCTTACATTTTAGGGGTTAGAATCCCTGAAGGATTTGGTGGTGTCTGGATTTCTGATGATGATTCGGTAATCTTTGGCAGTGAATTATATAGAGAATTTGTGGTACCATATAATTCAAAGGTTTTGAAAGCTTTTGGCGGGGGAGGAATACACTACTGTGGCAAAGCCACCCAGCAGATAGATAATTATCTGGCTACAGAAGGCTTAACCTGCATTCATAATATGATGCTGGATGATATAGCTAGTGCTTTGAAAATGAAGAATGCTCTGGCAGAGAAAAATATTGCTTATATAGCCGGTGATTTTTCTCCCACAGAAGACAGATTTGATACTTACTTTAAAGATCTTTTTTCAGCAATGGATCAATCCGGCTTGATTGTTTCTTCTTATCTTACTACTGCTGTTGGCTTGAAAAAGGGAGAATACAAAGCTGTAACCAGAGATCAACATAAGCTGGGCGAAAAAACCAGAGAGTTAATGATTGAAGCCCGGGATTCCCGGATATAAACCAGAAGTGTCCTTACAAGGAATAATCTTACAGCAAAAAATAACAGAGCAGTGCAAAGCACTGCTCTGTTAGCTGAATATTTATTTGTATTACCGGTATGGTTTGAGTTGTCAGTAAATTAATAGTAAAATTAAAGAGAGATGATTGAATTCATTGCCGCTCCACGATTTTATGCTGTATTTAACCGCTAGGCTATCGAGTCAATTTTACAGATGGGCTTTGTCGCTGCTTTATAACCGAAAACCTATTTGCGAAAGGAGCAAAGCCGTTCTCATGAACCAGGAAACCAGAAGCAAACTCAGCAGGATTGAAAAGTTCACTGAGAAGCATAATTTAGATGGCCTGCTGCTGGCTGACAGGGCCAATATTTCCTGGCTGACAGCAGGAAAAGACACGCACATAGAATTAATCGAAAAGACCGGCTCGGCAAAACTTGTCATTTTGCCCGGAGAGGGCAATTTTATCTTTACAGATAACATAGAAGAGCCCCGTCTGAAAGCTGAAGAACACTTCGGGCAGGATTTTGAGTTTATCACCAGCAGGTGGTATCAGGGTTCAAATAAGCTAAATAACTTTATCTCAGATTACAGGCTGGGAGCTGACCTGTATCACCCGGGAACCCGGTACATACCAGAAAAAATAGCCAGCCTGAGATTTCAGCTGACAGATGGCGAAAAGACCCGGATAAGAGAGCTCGGCAGTGAGAGCTCAAAAATCATTACCGGGCTCTGCCAGCAGGATGTAGCAAAAAACCAGACTGAAAATCAGGTTGCCGGCCTGGTCGCCAGAGAATTTTTGGCGGCCGGTATTAAACCAGCAGTTATTCTGATTGGTTCGGATGAGCGAATTTATAACTACAGGCATCCCATCCCCACAGATAAAAAAATAAATAAATATCTAATGGTGGTGGTCTGTGCTGAGAAACACGGATTTATTGTGAGCCTGACCCGTAAAGTTCATTTTGGTCCCCTGCCCCGGGAACTGCAGGAAAAGATGGAGGCCGTAAGAAAAATAGAACTTGCTTTCTGGGAAAAAACCAGACCGGGAGTTAAGATAAATGAAGTTTTCAAAAATGGCAGAGAGGCTTATGCCGAATTTGGCTATGAGAAAGAATGGGAAAACCATCATCAGGGAGGTCCGGCCGGTTATAAAACCAGAGATTTTCTCGCAACTCCAGAAACAAAAGCCGAGGTGAAAAACAATCAGGTATTTGCCTGGAATCCTTCCCTGACCGGAGTGAAGACTGAAGATACGATACTGGTTGCCGATGATAAAATTGAGATCATCACCGAAGATCCCGACTGGCCGCTAACCCGGGTTGAATATAATAATTTAACCTTCCCCAGGCCGGAGATAATGATAAAATAAATCTGCTCAGCTCACTGCAGAATTTTTAAGAAATTCTGCAGTATTTTTGAGCTATCTGGAGAATATTATACTTAATAGATTTTCTAATATATTATTATCAGATCTGCTATTTGCATTTCAGGAATACTAAAGATATAATTAACCTGCACAGGGCAATTGACTGAATATTATTTTTTTTGTAATAGATGTTGTCCGGATGTCTGCACAAGTTAAGGGTTTATCTCGAAGGGGGTCGCCTAAAAAATGTTAGAAGAACTGAAGGAAAGAGTCTGGAAGATGAATCTGGAACTGCCCCGCAATAATCTGGTTGCCATGACCAGCGGAAATGTTAGCGGGAGAGATCCAGAAAAGGATCTGGTTGTCATTAAACCCAGCGGGGTACCCTATGAAGAAATGGAAGCAGAGGATCTGGTGGTGGTTGACCTTGAAGGGAATATAGTTGAAGGTGATAAAAAACCCTCCAGTGATACAGACTCCCATCTTTATGTTTACCGCCATCGCCAGGATGTCAGGGGAGTCGTTCACACTCACAGCAACTATGCCACCAGTTTTGCAGCTCTGGGTCAGCCCCTGCCGGTATGTCTGACAGCTATAGCAGATGAGTTTGGCGGTGATGTTCCGGCCGGTCCCTATGCACCGATTGGAGGAGAGGAGATCGGGGAAGCCATTATAGAAAATATCGGCAGTTCCCGGGCAATTTTACTGAAAAATCACGGTGTTTTCACCATCGGTGACAGCCCGGAAAGCGCTTTAAAGGCAGCAGTTATGGTTGAAGATGCCGCTAAAACAGTGCATCTGGCGATGTTAAAGGGCAAACCAGAAAGACTGCCGGAAGAAGAAGTTGAGAAGGCTTATGAACGCTATCAAAATCGTTATGGTCAATAACAAGGGGGGAAGCCAGTGAAGGATACATATTCAATAGGCATTGATTTTGGAACAGAATCGGGCCGGGCTGTGCTTGTCAGGGTTAGAGATGGAAAGGAAATAGCTTCAGCCATATATGAGTATTCCAACGGTGTGATAGACAGCAGACTGCCGGGAGAAGAGGAGGTTCCTCTGGGCAC
>SL_8KL_010_SEDDRAFT_10002749_pt1 | contig 14729 bp, 17 predicted proteins | sample SodLakKL_010_SED_4_FD_11160 | JGI IMG/M metagenome (IMG submission 11160) | reverse complement strand
CAGGCGGATTAATACACCTTTTGACAAGGGCTCGGAAGATTGCCGCCGTTGTGGAGCCTGTATGTATATTTGTCCGATTTGCCAGGCCAGATGTCAGGGGCCCCAGGAAAAAAGCGCACTTTGCAATGCCTGCTTAAATCTGGCCCCACCTTGTTTGGAAAAACATGATCAGACTATGTGTTATATGGATCCCTGCGTGGCCTGTGAGATTAAAAACGAGAACAATTAAAGCATAAAAAAGCAGTTTGCAACAGAAAGGAGATAGAATTATGAGTACCAATTATAGACCCAATGCCTCAGCTGCTACTTTAACCAAAAATCGAACTGAAGGATCGACGAGTCCTTTAAGCGGCATGTGTGTAACTTGTGTAGAAGGTTGTGTGGGGATGTGTGAGATAGGAAAGTCTGCTTACCGCGGGCAGGAGACTCTCTATCCCCAGCCTTTTGGGATTATGACTACAGCTTCCGAAAAAAACTACCCTCTTGATTATTCTCATTTTTCAATAATGGGAACTGTAATCGGGGCACAGGGAATTGATGCCGATAGTGAAAAGGCAATATTTTCAGCTGCCAAACTGGAAAGGAAGATTGGCCGGGGAGAAGGAATCAAACTTAAAATGCCTTTTGTAATCTCCGGTATCGGTTCTACCGATGTGGCACGAAATAACTGGGAAGGCCTGGCTGCAGGAGCGGCCCTTAGCGGCACCATGCTTACAGTGGGTGAAAATGTAAGCGGTATGGATGAAAAAACAGTTATAGAAAATGGTCGTGTTGTAAACACGGATGATTTAAAGCGGAGAGTAGAGCTTTTCAAAAAATGGCAGAAGGACGGTTATGGAGCGATCATAATCCAGGCTAATGTTGAAGACAGTCGCCTGGGAGTTCTGGAGTATGCTCTTGATAAGCTTGATATTGACGCTGTTGAACTTAAATGGGGCCAGGGTGCTAAGGATATCGGTGGTGAGGTTAAGATCAAAAGCCTGGACAAAGCCTGTATGTTGAAGAAAAGGGGCTATGTTGTTTTGCCCGATCCTGAGAATCCTTCTGTTGTTGATTCTTACAACCGTGGAGGGTTTAAGGAATTTGAGCGTCATTCTCATTTGGGGATGGTCGAACAGGAAACTTTTATGCAAAGAGTGGAAAAGTTACGGGAAGCCGGAGCTAAAAATTTATTTCTCAAGACCGGAGCATACAGGCCGGCTGACCTGGCTCGTGCTTTGAAGTATTCATCTTTGGCCGGGATTGATATGCTTACTGTTGACGGCGCTGGTGGCGGAACAGGGATGAGTCCCTGGAGAATGATGAATGAATGGGGCATTCCCCCTGTAGAATTGCACTCTCTCCTTTATAATTATTGTGAAAAGCTAGAAGGTAAGGGGCACTATGTGCCCGATATCGCTCTTGGTGGAGGGTTTGCTTTTGAAGACCAAATTTATAAAGGACTGGCTATTGGCTCTCCTTATGTAAAGCTTATTGGTATGGCCCGGGCTCCTCTTGCTGCAGCCATGGTGGGAAAAACAATAGGATCGAGAATTGAGAAAGAAAAGCTTCCGGTCTATGTAGAACGTTTCGGTAAAAGTATCGAAGAAATCTTTGTTACTGCTTCAGAACTAAAAAATGAACTTGGGGAGGATAAATTCAACGAATTGCCCGCTGGTGCGTTAGGGCTCTATACTTATTATGAACGCCTGGCCCAGGGGTTAAAGCAGTTGATGTGTGGTAATCGCAAGTTTGATCTTGAATACATATCCAGAAATGATATCGCTGCATTAACCAGGGAAGCAGCGGAAGTAAGTGGAATTAGCTATATAACCGATCTGGACAAAGAAGAAGCAGAAAACATTTTGGATATCTAACAAAAGAAAAATCCAACTGTTAGCAAGATAGTAAAATTGCCGGGCAGGAATATGGACCGGTAAGAACGAACTTTAACTGATGAGCGGTCGAAAGCCAGTTCGTTTTTACTGCTTTGTACTTATCAGGATTAGAGGTGAACCCTTAATAGAGTGGATAACAGTTGGGAAGTGCTGGTTGAAACAAACAACGATATAGAAGCAGATATTATTTGCGGATTTCTGAGGGATAAAGGGGTCCCGGCCAGGAAAGCAGACAGCAACCCATATGCAGGTGCTATGCGGGTTATCGGCGGGCAGGCCGTTGAGGTTCAGGTTTTGGTTCCCAGACCTTTCCTGGAGCAGGCGAAAGAACTTCTGCAAGATTTTAGTTCTGACATTGATCCAGAGTTCACCTAAACGACTGCTGGTAGTTGCTCAATTTACTACACTTGTTTACCACCTGTCAGTAAACCCTTTTTTTCAGATGACCCGCAGCGTGAATCATTTTGGCTCTTATTCTTATTGGCAGTAACTGTAATATCGGTAGCAATTTTGATTTTTGCCTGGCCATTTACCCGTAGCGTTGAATTCATCAGCGCTTTGCAGCAGTGGCGCGATTTTCCAGCTGTAGAGGTATTTTTCCGGGTTTTTACCTTTATCGGCGACGATGAGTTTTTTATGATCTTATTCAGTGTCTTAATCTGGTGCGTCAGTAAATCACTGGGATTCTGGGGTGCGTTTATTCTTCTAAGCTCGGCAACTTACTCTAACCTGATTAAAGATATAACCTTGCTTGAGCGTCCCCCGATTGAAGGCATTGAGCATCCGGCCGGAAGTTATGCTTTTCCCAGCGGCCATACGCTGACTGCAGTAACTGTCTGGGGTTATCTGGCGGCTCGCATTAAAAGTACTGGTTTTTGGGTTTGGACTATTTTGGCTGTTGTTTTGATTGGATTCTCGAGGCTGGTACTCGGCTATCACTTTTTAGGTGATGTTCTGGGTGGCCTGGCTTTTGGTATACTATTCTTGTTATTCTTTCTCTGGTTAAGTGTCCGTTTTTTTGAAAAAGGATGGATTGATCAGTTTTCCACCCCGATTTTGATTACCCTTTCGATCGCGATACCGGTATTACTTGTCGTTGTTTTACCGGGAGCAGATCCTCCGAAAATTTTAGGCTATCTTGCCGGGATTTCTTTTGGGTATGTTATTGAAAAAGAAAAAATCAGATCAGATCTTTCTGCGTCATTACCGATTCAGGCTTTAAAAGTGCTGCTTGGTCTGGCAGTGTTGTTTGGTATTATTGTAGGCTTAGGAGGTATACTGCCTTCAGATACTGTTCCACTTGGGTTTGTGCGATATGCGCTGGGAGGGGTTTGGGCAACTCTTGGAGCGCCCGCCCTGTTTGTATATCTTAAGCTTTCGGCCAAAGAGAGATGAAAGTAAATATTTATTATAGAATATCGCAATTATTGTTGAGATAAGTTATAATAGTCATTGCATGAGGTCGCTCTATATTTGGAGGTGAGTAGATTGATCGGTGGCAAAATAGGCCTGTGGGAAGTATTACTTGTCCTTGTAGTTGCCTTGGTCATCTTCGGCCCGGCAAAATTGCCGGAAATGGGCCGTTCAATCGGCAACGGATTAAAGGAGTTTAAAAAGGCTACACGAGAGCTAAAGGAAACTATTAGTCTGGACGACAATGAGACTGATAAAAAAAGCGGTAGCTAATAATAAATTTCCTTTGCATGTGATAATATGTTACAATTAATGGGTAAAAAAATAATGTGTTAATTCTTTGCGAATTAATTCTCTATAGAGGAGGATTTGTTATGTTTGGAAGAATCGGACCGACAGAGATAATCCTTGTTTTAGCAGTAATTCTCTTGATCTTTGGTTCCACCAAGCTTCCTGAACTTGCTAAAGCGGTCGGTAAAAGTGTGGTTGAATTAAAAGAAGGATTAAAGGGAAGTTCTGAATCTGACGAATCGACTGCCCCAAACTCCGAGGCTGATAAGTAGGGGTTGCAGTGAAGTTTCCGGAGTTTACTAAAACAGGAAGGATATTGAAGCAGTGCCGGGAATGCCGGGAGGTATTCATATAAATTGAGTAAAAACAAAAACGGCACTATGCCTGTCCTTGACCATCTTTCAGAGTTGCGCCTGCGACTGATGATTTCAGCAGGCGCTTTGATTGTTGCAGCAGGAATCTGTTTTTCTTACATCGAGTTTATCCGCAGCATATTAACCCGCCCGCTCGGTGACCTAACCTTGATTTACCTTTCTCCTCCGGAAGCCTTTATGGCTAATTTAAAACTGGCCCTGTTCAGCGGGTTTATAGTTGCTCTACCTGTAATTCTTTATGAGCTGACAGCATATGTTTTCCCAGGGCTGGTCCGTAACGAAAAGAAGTTTTTTATTGCTGTCTTAGTGGGGATTATTGTTCTCTTCAGTGGTGGTGCGATATTCGCTTATTACGTTGTTTTCCCTTATACTATAAGCTTTTTCCTGCAATTTGCCGATGCTCAGCTGGAACCCCAACTCACTATCAGTGAGTATATTTCATTTGTTATTTCTTTTCATGTTGCTTTTGGTGCGGTTTTTCAATTACCCCTGTTTACTTGGACCCTTGGCAAGATTGGCTTAATAACGACTGACTTTTTGCGTCGTTACAGGAAGATTGCACTTTTAATCATGCTTTCAATCTCAGCAGTGATTACCCCGCCCGATATTATTTCCCAGGCAGTAATGATTGTGCCATTAATGCTGCTTTATGAAGTGGGCATTATCATGGTTAGAATCAGTGAAAGAAAACGTTTGGAATACCTGTCCGAATAAAAGATGGCCCATTAAAAACTGTTGGAGTTGGCTAGTGAAAGAGTGGATGATGCAATGGAGGATAGAGGTAAAATAAAGAGAGGAGCTGTAATCCTTGCCGGCGGTGACAGCAAACGGCTGGGCAGACCAAAAGGTTTACTGGATTTTAATGGACAAACCCTGTTTTTTTTTTTTGAATTTTTCCAGGAAATTACCGTGGTTACAGATCGACCGGATTTATATGAATTTTTACCGGCTCGTATAACCGGTGATTTGCTTACTGAGAATCAGAAAAGCTCTTTGCGGGGAATTCATGCCGGATTGAGCGCTTCAAATTTGCCTTATCAATTTGTGGCAGCCTGTGACTTGCCTTTTTTAAACTTGGAACTAATTAAATATATGTCCGGATTTGCTCCTGATTTTGATGCGGTTGTTCCGCGCATCGGCTCCTATTATCAGCCTCTCCATGCCTTTTACAAACGCTCTTGTATTGATATAATCGAAAGGCAGGTTCGGTCGGGACATTATAAGGTTACTGATTTTTATGATCATATAAAAATCAAGTTTATAACCTTGCCAGAAGTTCAGCGTTTTGACCCGGAGCAGCAAGCATTCATTAATATAAATACTTGGAATGATTATGAACAAGCCCTGGAGATAATAGCAGGTGAACGTGAAAGCAGCTGATTGAGAGGAGATGGACATTATGAAAATACCAGCATATATCGGATCTTTTGCATATGGCCTGAAAATGGGTGTAATACTGCCCGGGATGGATATCGTGGAAAAAATATGTGAATCTCTGCTGCTTTGCAGCCAGGATGGGCTTTTGGGAGATAACGATGTAGTCTGTGTCACTGAGTCGATCGTAGCTCGTGCTCAAAACAATTTTATTACGGTTGATGATATTGCCCGGGAAATAAAGGACAAGTTAAACCTTTCTGCGGACAGCCGTCTGGCAGTAATTTTTCCCATTGCCAGCCGTAATCGATTTTCAATGATCTTGAAAGGCCTGGCCCGGGCGGTTCCCCGGGGGGAAGTTGTTGTACAGTTTTCTTACCCGGCTGACGAAGTTGGTAACAAGGTTATAGCACCTGAATTTGTGGAGCAGTTAGGCAAAGAGCCGATCACCCTTGAGGATTTAGGGGATCAAATTTTTCTACATCCGGTTACCAGGGTGGACTATATCAGGCTTTACCAGAACATTATTGAAGAAGAAGGTCCGGATTCCAAGATCATTCTTTCCAATAATCCTTTAGATGTGCTTGAATATAAGCCGGATGGAGTGCTTGCAGCAGATATCCACACCAGGGAAGCTACAAAAAAGACGATTATGAAAAAATTTGCAAATTGCATAACCCTGAATCAGATCTGCAATGAGGGTGAAGTATATTCAGAATGGGGCCTTTTAGGCAGTAATATGTCTTCGGGGGAAAGACTCAAGTTGGCTCCCCGTAACTGTAAAGAGTTTGTTAATGCTTTGCAGGATAAGATTAAAAAAGAATTTGGGTATAATGTTGAAGTGATGATTTACGGAGATGGAGCTTACCTTGATCCTTCCAGTGGGATTTATGAATTGGCTGATCCCCGGGCTTCTTTTGCAGCTACAGATGGTTTGGATCGCATCAGGGAAGGAATTAAATATAAGTATCTGGCTGATCAGTGTTTTCATGAGCAGCATAAAAGTGCTGAGGAAATCGAAACAATTCTTTCTGAAAATGCTTCCCGGCAGGTGTCACAGGATAGTATGGAACGAGAAGGAACCACCCCGCGACAGATGGAAGATGTTCTGGCCAGCCTGGCAGATTTGGTTAGTGGGTCTGCTGATGCCGGAACACCGGTTGTGATTATTAAAAACTTACTTGTTAGTGTTTAGTTTCACGCTCCGGTCTTCGCCCGGGCTTAGTTTTAAAATAGATAAAGGGTGCTGTTAATAGCAAAAATGTTGCCCAGAAGGCCGGAAAGTAATCTCCAGCTTTGGTGTAGATTGTTTCACGGCGGGCCATATCTAATGGCAGAGTGAAGATTTCCTGCTTGTTTTTCCCCGATCTAAACAACTCCCGTCCCTGGTAATCGAAAGAGATGGTGATTCCGCTATTGGCAACCTGGGTTACCCCTGTCCCGGTTTCAGCAGCTCTGATAGCAGAAGCCTGGGCGTGCTGCTCTAACCCGATTGATTCACCAAACCAGGCGTCATTAGTTACAATAAACTGATGTTGGGCGCCTTTTTGGGTAAACAGACGCATATGATCGCCAAAATATGATTCGAAGCAGACCACTCCGGCTATCGGGATGTCGCCAACCTCAAAAATAGTAAGCTCCTCACCGGCAGTAAAACTGCCTAACAATAAGTCCAGTTTAAGTATTTGATTTAAAAGCTGTTCTGCAGGGAAGAATTCGACAAACGGGACCAGGCGATGCTTTTTGTAAACGGGGATTTCTTCCTGACCTTCACTAAAGAGGACAATCGAATTGTAAAGGTCGCCTTCCATTCGGATACGTGCCCCGTAGAGCAGATCTATATCATAATCTTCAGCCATCTGAACAATAGCCTGAGGATGGCTTCTATTTTCGATAAAATTTACCTGGACTACAGTTTCAGGCCAAGCCACCAAATCAAGGTCTGGTTCATTCTCTACAGCCTGCCTTGTCAAATTCAGATAGCGATCTAAAATTTCATCCCTGCTGTAATCAACGATCTCGTCCGGGTGGGTATTACCCTGAATTAAGCCAACCATTAGCGGTTGCTCGGTTTTTTCAACTTCCTGAAAAGTAGGTAAAGCAATGCCAACCAGTAATATAGCAGTGAAAACAAATTTTACAGCGTAATCGCTTAGTCCCCTTAGTTCCTTCCGGAAAGAAAGGAGCAGGATGATTTGGAAAAAGACAATCAGGAATGGCAGACCCCAGTACCCATAAACAGAAGCAATATTAAGCAAACCGGAATAACTCCACTGAGTATAACCTAAGTAGCCGACATTGTAAGCAAGAAAAGTGAGTGAACGTAGATATTCGACCAGGATCCACAGCGCAGGAACCGCGAGGGCTGTAAACCAGACTCTACCCATACGGTATATCAAACTTACTCCAAGGGAGAAGAGGGCGTAGAACAGGCTGATATATATGACCAGTAAAATCATAGCTAGTGTAGCCAGAAAGTCTGATAAGTAGGGGTATAATACTTTAGCTAAATACAAGTTGATATAGAAATTAAGAGGCAAGCCAAATATGAATCCACCCCAAAAGGCGCGAGAAGGCCGCATCTGGAGACAGCTCCAGAGCAGTGGTAATAAAGCGATCCAGGAGAGATAGCCCTGCTCAAAAGGAGGAAATGCAAAAATAAGGATTATTCCTGACAAAAAGGGAGCCAGAAAGAAGGCAAACCGATTTTTTGTTATGGTTTTTATCCTTACATTCCCTATCATAAACATTGCACCCCTCTGATTTTAACCTAAATGAAAACTGCATGTATTCTGACCCTTATTTTAACATAATGATTTTTTTTAGGGGAATCCTACTAGCGCGCAGCAATAACTTTAGCAGGCGTCTTGACCATGGTCATAATCAGTGATATAAATAAGTAAATAATTAACTTACTTAATAATTGACATGTCAAAATAGATTGTTAAGGAGAGGGTCCGTATTAAAAACGATGGTCTGATTGAATATATAAAAGAGCTTGATTACGTCTTTAGCCGGCTTATTTACCGGGTAAGGGTCCTTCATAATCGCTATACGGTTGATGAAATCACCGATACCCAGTTTGTAGTTCTTCGCGCTCTGCGGAAAGGCTCGTGTAATACTTCGTTTTTGGCTCATATGCTGGGGGTAACTCTAAGCGCAGTAACTGCACTAATTAACCGCCTGCATAAGATGGGTCTTGTGACCAGGGAAAGACAGGAAAAAGATCGCCGCCAGGTCTGGATTGCGATTACTCTGCAGGGGTTGGATGTCTTAAGCGATGTGGAGGACAAGCGCAACCTTTTACTGGCTGTTTATCTCTCTAATTTATCAGTAAGTGAACGGCAGCAACTGCTTGATTTGCTCAAGCGGGCCGGTAACCTGTTCGAGCGTGATGATATCCTCGAAAAAGACCTTTTGGTGGAAGAAAGCCCCCCGGATAACTAATTAACATAAGGATCGTTTCCATCCGTATATTGGAAGCACATAGTCCATTGTTTCCTGGAGAATATTCTATTATTGGTCATCGCTGTCTGTATACTTGGTTTCAGAAGAATCGCCTCTGGGGCCTGTTTTCCGCCTGTGATGTCTGCGGATTAGCAACCATATTATAATGGCAAGCACAATTACAATAATTAGGACAGGGATTAGGGCTGAGAAGGCTATGATCATGATTGAAATTGCATTTAAAACAAAGTTGATGCTGCCTATAAAAGCTTCTCTAATTCTGTTTCCCAGGTTCTGAAAAGCTATGGGAGAGATAGTTTCGCTCGGTATTGTCTCTTCTCGAATTGATACATGGATAGTAGAATAATTAATTTGGTCTTCCATCTGGGTTAGACGAGCAGTCATTGATTCAATCTCCCCTCTGACCCGGTGCAGTTCTTTTTCGACTTCCAGCACATCTTCTACTGACTCAGCCATGTCCAGAATGTCTTTTAGCCTTTCTTCCTGGGATTTCTGGTTGTCCAGACGTGATCGGAGGTCAACATAGTGCATGGTCACATCTTCAAGCTGGGTTTGAATATCAGTGGCTTTTCCCAGGTTTTCCAGTTGATCTAACAGAGTTTCAAAATGTTTTTCAGGGACTCGCAAAGTCATCCTTGCCCCGTATTGCCCTTCCCTTAATTCATAGACACTCGAACTGTCAATTAGGCCATCTAGATCATTAACAAGGTCACGGATCTCTGCTACTTTTTTTCTGGTATCCTCAACTGAAAGGCTAATCGATCCACTGCGGATTATCTGGCGCTGCTGAGTATGTTCAGCAACTGCCCCACTTTCGGCCATTGCCTCCTGATCTTCAGCTATTCTTTCATAGTCAGGGGCCTCTTCTACTACTTCCGCGTGATCTTTGGCAGTGCCATCATCAAGGTAGCCGGCTGCTGCGCATGATGTTAAATTAATTCCGGTTAAAGCGACCAGTGAAACTAAAGTAATAATCAGGACAATTTTTTTTACAGTCATACTTGTCACCCCTCTTTTTCTTACAGACAACCGAAAGTTTCGGATAGTTCCCTTGCAAGGCTATCAACTAAATAACCCGGTGGCCCAACCCTATAGCTACATCATTTCTGTGCAGCAGGCCTATGCCAAAAAAAATAGCGACTGCAATGTGGGTTTCTCCTCTTGCAATACCTACTTTGCCTCCCACATTGAGGCCCAGCGCTTTGGGCATAATTTGGGTCAGCGCTTCACGGGTTGCCCCGGCTACTGCACCGTCAGAGTGACTGGAGTCATCAATGATATCTTCCCTTTTTGAGGCGACTACGGCTCTTTCTACTACCTTTTGCAGCGAACTTAAAAATTCTCCACCGTAGTCTACAGCTAATGACTTAATTCCTTCTTCAAGATGCTTTTGCTTCATTTTCATTTCTTCTTCTCTGCTTCTGGTCATGGCAATAAATATAGCAGCTTGCGCAACATCGCGGCTTTCCAAAGCAATCGCCCCCTGTAAAATTTACTGTTTTAATTATCGCCTGAAGATGCTTAAAGAGCAAGCAAAATTTAAATAGAATTGATCGTTGCTACCCTGAAGTATGTTATAATTTAAATGGAGGGGAAGAGGATGAAAGAGAATTATTGTAGTACATGCGGTCAAGAATTTAAACCAAATGAACTATCTGTCCGCTGCCGTATGTGCATGTGTAATTACCATGCCAGATGTTGGGAAAAAACCGGCGGTTGTACTACTTATGGTTGTACCGGGCAACCGGCATTGGACAGTGGTGATGAAAAATTGTCTTATAAACGCTGTCCTTTTTGTGGCGAACAGATTATAGATTTTGCAGTGAAATGCCGTTATTGTCGATCATCGCTTGATTCTTCCGTAGAAGCTGTGCAAGAGAAGACAATTCGAGATGCCCGGCACAGCGGACCTGATTTCAGAAAAGATCCTATTTTAACCAGTCTTCTGAACCTCATATTTCCTGGCGCTGGTTATATGTACCTTGGTTTATTCAGTAAAGGATTAATGTGGTTTTTGATTGCAGTTATTGCCTGGTTTTTTGTGCGAGGATTAGGTCTGATTGGCGTATATCTCTGGGTTATGTATGATTCTGCCCGTCAGGCCAGGGCGATGAACCGGGGCGAACCGCCTCCTGATAACCAGAATATTAAAAGCAGGTTATAGTTTTTTCAATTGACTGTACCGGCCCTTATTATAAAAAATGAGATAATACTTATTTTGTTGTATATGGGCTTTTAACCGTTTGCTGCGGATAATGAAAGCAAAAATATCATATTTTTTACTTTGTAAACAGAACTATCCGATTGCTGTTAGTTCCTGATTGGTTATTTTTAACGCCCCATATATTAGATGTTTTTGTAAAGTCCTGTTGATTAACAACAACCCCGATACATTGAAATCCAAAATTCAATCCCAGGGGAATAACTGCTTCTTCCAATTTAATGCTGCCCCCTTTGACTTCACCAACTTCAAAAGCGACCCATCCACCCGGCCTGGTAATCCTGTAAAGCTCTTTAAAAACATTACTCATTACCGAGGACCATTCTTTGAGGGAGGTAGCCATAGTCATTTGCTGCTCAATATTTTGCATGTCGATATTATTAAACCAACCACGCAGCCAGTTATCTTCGGAGTATTGGACTACATTCAGAAAAGGCGGTGAAGTAACCGTCAGGCTGACACTTTCTGAGGCGATTTCTTCTGTTTCAGAAGCTTTCTTTTCTAAAAAAATTGCGCTGCCGGAAGCATTACGCAGACTAATCAATTGCTCATTTGACATATTACGAAGCAGCTGCAGGCTCTTTTTGATGATTAAAGATTTGACACAGCGATATTCCGGTTTCTGGTTACGTTGGAGGTTGATTCTTTTCTGCCGCTCGGCTGAAACTGCCTGATTTGGCGGCATAGTATAAACAGAGAAGAACCCTTTTGAATGGCCTGTTAGACGATTGGTTGCGATCATTTTGATCCAGCGGTCAGTAGAGTCTTCTTCACCATTATCTTTTCGTTCAATAAAATAATTGCGAAGGTTTAGTAATTCTGTTTCAGTCTGAGGATGGTAAAACATCGAAAGATCGAGGCTGGGATTGACCTTTACATGTAAAGGGATTTCAAAAAGCCGCTGCTTGATTTCATCAATTGAAGGCACGTCCAATCTTGGTTCAGAGAGAATTCTGCTTAGTGGATTTACATCATTTGAAATAACTAGACGGTCCAGTAAAGCTGCTTCTAGAGGTGTCGTTCCCCTGCCGGCAAAAGGATCGTATACAATTTCGCCTGGTCCGGTCAGCAATTTTATAAAAAAACGAGGCAGTTGTGGTTTAAAACAAGCCCGGTAAGAAATTTCCTGAATGGAGGAAGATTGTCGCTGCCGCGCGGTCCAGAATTCATTAATAAAAAGGTTTGTTGAATAACCTTCAAGATTTAGACATTTAAGGTGGGTGTGTTTTAACTTTTCATCAAATAACGAAGTTTGTTTTCCTTCAATCAGGTTAAATTCCTGAAGAAACCTGGTTATAGATGTTATGTCAGGCAAATGAGTTCACCTATTAATCAGCTTCTGTTTTCAGCAAAGGTATTTTGTTCCAGGCAAAATTTGCAGCGCCCGTAGAAATTTATGCGGTGTTCTTCTATCTTATGATCGGTAGCTTCATCCACCTGCTGATCGAAATCAGGGAGTATTGGATATGCTATGTCATATACGGAACTGCACTCCCGGCAGATGAAATGATAGTGTGGTGATACATTAGCGTCAAATCTATCAAAACTGCTCCCGGCTTCAATTTTAGTGACCAAATTTTGGTCGATTAAAATATTTATATTCCGATAGACCGTTCCCATACTCAGGTTGCTGAATTCCTTTTTCAACTCATCATAAACCCAGCTTGCTGTAGGATGGGTATCGGTATTTTGTAAGGTCTTCAAGATTAGTTCCCTTTGTCTGCTTCTTTTATACTTATATTTATGTTTATTCATAGTTGTGATCTTCATTCCTTATTATGTATTATTTAGGTACTCACTTATTAGTTCAAGTATAGCTATAATGAGTTTAAAAAGCAATAGCTCTTTTTAAATAAGCGGTGCGCTATTTTCCCTAGATCCAGGCAATTAAGAGGAGCCCCAGAACTGTTCCGGCAAAAATCCCACTAATTGCAAGATGAGATCCGGCGCTTTCGTAAGCATCAGGAATTAATTCATCACATACAATATAGAGCATTGCTCCGGCTGCGAAACCAAGCGAAATACCGAGAACCAGGGGGGAGATGCTGCTGATAGCTGCACCTATAAAAGCGCCCAGCCCCATCGGCACACCGGTAAGAGCAGTGATTCCCAGAACTTTAGTATTGCTGTAACCGCCATGGCTCAGCGGAACTGCCACGGCCATCCCTTCAGGAATGTTATGCAGGCCGATCAAAATGGCCAGGGTTGTTCCGAGCTCAGCAGAGCCAACATAGCCGGTGCCAATAGCAAGCCCTTCCGGCAGATTATGCAGGCCTATCCCCAGGGCCAGCATGGTTCCTTTTTTCAGGTAAGCACCCAGATGGACTTCTTCAGTGGTTACGGTGTGATGGTGCGGTAGTAAATGGTCCAGGAGGTACATCACCAGCATACCCAGGGTTAACCCGACCACAGCCGCCCAGTGTCCGCTAAAATCTATAGATTCCTCAAGAAGTTCCAGAAATACAATAGAAAGCATAATTCCGGCAGCAAAAGCCAGGATTGTCCCTGTAAAACGAGGGCTTGGTTTTTTTATAAAAAAAGAAAATAGTCCACCTGCTCCTGTGCCGATTACGCCGGCCAGCATGCCCAACGCCCCGATTTCAAACCAGCCCATCTTTGGCCCCCTATCTTGCAGCCTAAACCTTAACCAGGCCGGATTAATCAGTCCAATGATCCTCCGGCCTGGTCAGGTATGATCCTTATGATCCATGCACTTTTGTGAAAACTTACTTTCTGATTAAATGTATTTTTGCTTAGCCTAGATTAACCTTCTGGGCGCTATCCCACAGACCGTGAATATTGCAGTAACTCAATGCAACCAGCTCTCCTGATTTTTCAAGGGTTACCGTGGTGGTTACTTTCGGTTCGCATTTTGCGCTGCCCGCATTAGCTCCCTGTACTGCTTCTCCGTGAGCTTCGAACTGGTAAGTACCCAGGTGAACTAAAAACTTCTCATCTTCAGGCTTAAAGAATAACTGGATGTAGCGGATGTGATGTTCAGTCGTATGGGGGTGGGGGATTTCAGCCCCCACACTTAAGGCGATTTCACAAGGCTCTCCTTTTTTACCTGGTCCTTTAACCTCAATTACAGGAACATGTTTTTCACTTTTCCAGTCAGCTGATTGGATATGATCTCCAATTACGCTCATCAATATCCCTCCTTAGAGTGTATAAACGCTTACTTACTAAATATATATTCTGCAAAAAAGACAAACTTCCTTTTAATAATTAATGATTATTCTGTTTTATCATAATGGTTCCGGAATCAGTTATGTTATAATTAAATTTGGGCAAAATGTTCTGAGCATTCCATTTTAACTCAATAATTTTTAAGAGGTGAACTAATGTATACAGCACAGGTCATGGAGCACTTTACAAGCCCGCGTAATACAGGAAAAATTTCGGACGCTGACGGGGTAGGCACTATCGGAGACCCCGCTTGCGGTGATTTTGTAAGGATTTATATTCGGGTCAGGTCAAATCGCCTGCGAGAGGTGGCCTTTGAGATATGCGGCTGCCCGGCTTCGATTGCCACCACCAGTGTGGTTACTGAAATGGCGTCCGGTAAAACCCTTGATGAAGCAATTACGATCACAGAAGATGATGTTGTTAATGCCCTGAACGGTTTACCAGAAGAAAAGGTTCACTGTTCTAACCTGGGCACAGCTGCATTGCGTCAGGCTATTGTAGATTATCTGCAGCGTAATAAAA
>SL_8KL_010_SEDDRAFT_10002748_pt1 | contig 14735 bp, 12 predicted proteins | sample SodLakKL_010_SED_4_FD_11160 | JGI IMG/M metagenome (IMG submission 11160) | reverse complement strand
ACCCCGGTCAGGTAGTGGGCGTTAAAGCGGAAGAAGTCGGCCAGCTCGCCAACAGCCTCGATTTCAGCCTGATGCGGTGTCTTGGACTGACCCAGCATGGTGGCGGCGTTGATGGTGTAGCGCCAGGATCCGGTAAGCAGGTCGGCAGCTTTCAGGAATACGGCTACCCGTTCTTGCCAGGGAGTGGCTGCCCATGCAGCACGGGCATCCATGGCGGCCTCAATGGCCATGTTGATCTCCTTGCGTCCGGCTTTGTGATGGATGCCCAGTTTGTGTCCGTGCTTGTGGGGCATGACGACCGCGGAAGTGGCATCGGTGCGCACCTCCTGTCCGCCTATGATGAGTGGAATCTCGATTTCCTGCGAGCTGAGGCGCTTCAACTCGGCTTTCAGTGCATCACGTTCGGGTGTTCCCGGTGCATAGGAAAGATAATGTTCGTTTTTCGGCTCGGGTACGATAAAATTTGCCTGGGTCATGTCTGCTCCTGTTTTTCAATGATTTCTGTATGATTGATGTCGCGCAGCTTTACTGGTTAAAATAACGGATTGCCATGTTAAGATGCCAATAATTCCCGGTATCAGACTCCGTTCCAAGCCTGTCCATAGCCCGGTTGTATTAATTTCGTTTATATGAATCATTTACTACGTATTAAATTATTACTCTTATCACATTTTTTTATCACACTATTGTACATAATTAAAAGCCCTTCCAATAGTGCTTCCATAACTTTTTTGTATTTTTTTTATGAAAGTGTTCTTTTGTTTGAGAAAACAGTTGGAAAAGCGCTATCACATCAAATAAAAAAGTTGCCAATTGATAACTGCGTTCTCCCCGCACACTTGAATTTGATTAGAAAAGCCCTTACAGATAGCAACATTTTTTAGCTCTTGAGCTACGCTGGAATCGATTATGAACTAAATGATCAGGATTTTAGTTATATTTGCTCACGACGTCATAATGTGAAATAAATACTGTAAAAATGAATATCATCTATAACATATCGTGACACATTTATGACAAAAAAACCCTACATATCACGATACGAACATAATCATTGGAGGCAAAAACCACTATGAAAAACAATTCCCGCAAAGGAGAACTCATACTTTTTATTTCTGTCATTACCCTGCTGGCTGCTGCTGCAGTTCTGAATCTTATGAGAGTTGAATACCCGTCGGCGCCACCGTCATCCATCCATATGAACGAGAGTGCCTGGATGGCTTCATACAGTGAGGCTGACTTTTCTTCACCGGAGATCCGTGAGCTGGTTCGTCAGCTGCAGGAAATTTCGCGGGGCGACCGTGATCCGGAGATGCTGCGTCCGGTGATCATTCAGATTGGCGTGCATATGCGCAAGAACAACGAGGCGGTCCCAGCGGTTGTAGCCGACCTGCTCCGTGATCTCGCTGTTGAGCATCCCGTCAGGGACATCCGCCTTATGGCCTACTCCACCATGATCAACGCCCTCCAGAAAGAGGCTGGCGAGGACAGCATGGCAATAGGTTTCGCCGCGCGCTGATAACAATCGACTGACCAATCGGATCCTTGTGACTTAATCAGGTCTGATGTCGGCATCTGCGAGGTGCCGTCCCATTGTCAACATGCCCGGACTTTGCTATTTACCGCGGTTAATGTAACCCTTGCGCTGCGGCTCGGGACCCGGGCTCTTGAGGTTTCTTTTTCATATGGAGGCTCTTCATGGTATTATGTCCTTGACATATTGAACAAAAATCCACCCCCATGCAATACGCACTTCCATCCTCCCGTACGCTATCACTCCCATGCACCGCAATCATTTTGGCGATAATGCTGACATGGGCCTCTTGTGGCACCGACACCGGCCCAAACGATTTGGACCAGCCCGCAGGTATGGATCCTGCATCCGGACAGGCCGGACTTGACCCCGATGAAATGCCTGCCCTGTCCCCTAACCTACCATTACTGGTGGATTATGACCGTAACGTCTACATACCGGCCCTTGATGATCTGGTTCGCACACTGGAGGTGGCATTCGTCTACAACCGCGACTCCGTCCAGGTGCGTTACCGGTTTGCCACCGACCGTCCGTCGTGGTACCATCAGTACCTGGTCCATGAAAATGGCGAGTGGATCCGTTACGGCAGCGGCGGTGGCGGTCCGGACCGCCACGGGCTTTACGAAGATCGCATCTCCATGATGTTAGATGACGGTTCGGTGGATGGATTTGCGGAAATCGGAGGCTTTGTGGCCATGCATCCGGGCATGCGGACACTCACAAGTGCCGTATCGGCCGGTAAGGTCCGGGAGCATCACCACCTCGGCGGGCGGCTTGGCCGAAGCGACGTCCGCAAATTCATCCGCGAGTCGCGTGAAAGTGAGGATGGTGATGAGCCGGCGGACGAGCCAGGGTACTTGCAAAGCGACGAGCCGCGGAACGAGCCAGGCGACGAGCCGGGCGACGAACAGACGGACGACTCGGGCGACGAACTTGGCGACGAAATCTGGTCCCGCACCCGCGACCCCGAAGATCTGGACCGCCTGCGTGACGAGGGCGTTTTCCTGGATATCTGGCAGTGGCGCGCGCACCGATCCAACCCGCTGGGCTATGCCGATAACGGCTACGTGCTGGACTACCGCCACAGCTCGGATGGTACCGGAATGTTCACAGACAATCAGGATGAAGATGGCCGGCCACGGTTCATGTTCGACCCCGGGGCCACCGGCCTCCGGGCCTTGCGCAAGGACAGCCTGGTTGCCCGCGCCTACGGCCAGGATGATCCCTATTTCATCCACCAGGGCAATGCCGTTCCCTTTGATCCGGATCACGATTGGCAGGATGGGGACGCCATACCTCAGCGCTTCCTGCGCCAACCCGATGGTAGCCGCGGCGCACTGAAAGCCGACGGCATCTGGCGCAACGGAAATTGGGAGGTCGCCGTGACCCGCACCCTTGAGACGCCCAACCCGCGCGACAGCAAGTCCCTGGAAGAAGGCGGGTTGTATTACGCCGCGTTTGCCGTTCATGCTGACGGATCCGGCGCACGGTGGCATTACACCTCGGTTCCCTATTCGGTTGGATTCGGTGTGGATGCCGACATCGAAGCGGTGTTCGTGGACGGACCGCTTGACACAGCCGAAATCCGGTGGCATGAAATCCCCGTTTTTTACCCCGGTCAGGTGGATCTGAGCTGGCTGCTCAGCCCGGAACATCCCGGTCACTTTTTTGTCCGTGAAGGATCCATGCACATGCTCGAAATCCATGATATCGAACTGCTCAGCCAGTTCATCGTCCGCCAGGAACTTGAGCTGCTGGGCGAAGACCCGGCTGCGTATGGTATCGATCCGGAGCTCTCGTACTGAGGGTACTGATTTCATCCACCCGGAAAAAGTGCCCCCTCCGGTGGATGCGTCCGGAGCCTAAAACCTCAGCTCCATACCGGCCCGCACCCACCTGCCCGGTTGGGGTACGTTGCCGATGTCCACATACCGGGCGTTCCAAAGATTTGAGGCCTCGACGAACACGCGTGACGGGCCGTTGTCGAAGAAGATGCGGCCGTCGGTCAGCCAGAACGGTTCGAATGGCCTGACTCCGGTGAAGGCGTTGCCATCATAGTGCAGATAGCCGCCGGAGCGGTCCTGCCAGGTGAGGGTGGACTGTACTCCCCCCTGCCGAAGCAGCGGTATCGGGAGGCGCAACGGTACACCGAGCGCCAGGTCCACTTTGTGCGTGAGATGGTCCAGGGCGTAGTTGGAGAGGAACTCCCCGCTTTGCCTGTTGGCGTGGAGCCAGGTGTATTGCGCCGAGAGGGTTGCCTGGTTCAGGACGATTGTCACACCGGCCTCGAAACCGGTCATGATCACCCGCGTGAGGTTCTCGCTGCGCCAGGTCTCATCGTCGTGGCGGCGGATCCAGTCGATCATGTTGACCCCGCGGCGCTGAAAGACGGCGATGTCCGCGTGCCAACCGTTGCACTGCAGCTTGAAGCCGGTTTCCAGGCTTACGGCCTGCTCGGGTTGGAGGTCGGGGTTGCCCAGATTGTCCGGCCCGCTGTAGAACAGATCGGTGAAAGTGGGCAGGCGGAGTGTGCGGTTGACCGTGGCATACCAACGCAATGCATCGCTCAGCTGCCAGGCCACATCCACCCCGGGAAAAAGCGTGACGGGGGTGTCGAGGTCGGTGCTGGAAAACAGGAGCGCTCCGCCGGAAAGCGACAAGGCGCCGATGGTGACCGAGTGCTCGGCCATAAAGCTTATGCCGGTGCGGGAGTACGAGTGCGTGTATTCGGCGGCGGTGCGGGTCAGACGCGAGGGGACCGGGCGCGGGTTGGAGAGCGGGCGGCCCAGGACGTTGCTGAGGATGTACTCATGGCGCAGGTCGATGCCGGCCGAAAAGGTGCCGAAATCGGAGGAGTGGGCCCAGTTGACGGTGAGCCCGGTGATATCGGTGCGGTGGTAGTTGTGTCCGGCGTACCAGTCGGGCGCATCGTGGCGGAACAGCTCGAAGCGGTCGTGGTGGCGGCGCCAGTAGACGGCCGGGGTCAGGCGCAGGCGGCCTTCGGGCAGCCAGCGCAGGGAGAGGAACCCGGTGCGAGTGTGCTCGTACTGGTCGGGGAAGCGGGGCGTGTAGAAACTGTTGGCGCCGAATGCTTTTTCCTGGTAGCCGGCCTGCAGGTCCAGGCGTCCGGCATCCCACCCCATCCGCGATCGGTAGAACAGGTTGCCGGTCTGGAAGTCGGTGTTGGTGGTGTAGCCGTCGCTGGTCATGCCGCTGAGGGAGACGTGGTGGGACACGGGTCCGCTCCGGAATCCGGCCGAGGCGCCGGCATGTCCGAACCGGTGCTGTCCGCCGGTCAGCGACAGGTTCACGCGGGAATCGCCCGGCTCGGTGGTGATGATGTTGACTGCGCCGCTGAAGGCATTGGGGCCGAAGATACGCGCTGCCGGACCGTGCAGCACTTCGATGCGTTCGATGCTCATCAGGTCAACCGGCAGGTTGAGGTTGTGGTGGCCGGTCTGGGGATCAGTCACGTTGATGCCGTTGAGCAGAACGAGTGACTGGTCGAAGGTGCCACCACGGATGCCCAGGTCCGACTGCATGCCGAAGGTGCCGCGATGGCGGATGTCGATGCTTCTGACCGTGGCCAGCACCGATGCGAGATCGCGGGACGCCGATTCGGCGATCTGTCGCCGGGTGACGATCTGCACGGAGCGCTGGGTTTCGGAGTGCCGCACGGGGATGCGCCGGGAGCTGACGACCAACTCGTCGAGGTCGCGTTTGATCAGCTCTTCCTCCTCCCGGACTCTATCTTTATACACCGTATCGGTGGCGGCCGATTGTCCGCTCGCGATTCCATATCCACAAACAACAAAACCAACCAAAAATGCATGAAAAGCGAAACGCCGAAACTGTCCAGCCATGAAGATACCAACCTGATTTTTATTCTACCGTCCTGTGATCACATATCCTGCGATGGATCCTGATGCGGATCCGGTGGGGGGGTGCTGCGGGCCGGCTGAGGACATGCTTTGCGGGAATATAAAATATATTGGAAACCGATGCCTAAGCGAGGGATAATTAATGCGATTATGTCATTATCCAAAAGGCTAAAACCATGCTGAATCGGCATAAAAGCCACCAACCGCATCCAACAGAAAAATCGACAGCCACATCCAACCAATTAATCGAAATCTGCATCCAACAGAATAATCGACAACCGCATCCAACAGAAAAATAAGCGGCACCTTTGTTCAACAGAAGAATTGGGGAACGCGGTTGGGGTGACCGGGACAAGCTTATCCAGACTTCATTTGATTATCGCCCGCAAAGGTCATAATATGTCCGGTGGAAGCGCTTTTAATAAATTATTTTAACTTCACAGATCATCAAATTCGGAGGTATACATGGTCGTCTATTTGGCTGACAAGTTGCCGGAAAGGGCGTTAGAAGAATTGAACAAGATAGGCTGCACGGTCAGGAACGAGCCCGGTGCCACGGCCGCCGACCTTGACAAGGGTATTGGGGATGCAATGGTGCTGGTTGTGCGCTCTACGGTCGTCACGGAACAGTGCATCAAAAACAGCTCCAATCTGACGCTGATCATCCGCGCCGGGGCGGGTGTGAACAATATTGACCAGGAAGCGGCCAGCAAACACGGGATTTTCGTGGCCAACTGTCCGGGACAGAATTCAATTGCCGTGGCAGAGCTGGCCATGGGCCTGATTCTGTCGCTGGACCGGTTCATCCCTGATAACGTCGCGGATTTCCGCAAGGGTACCTGGAACAAGGCCGGTTATGGCAAGGCCGATGGATTGTTCGGCAAAACGCTTGGGGTGATCGGCACAGGTCAGATTGGCCAGCATGTAATCCGGCGGGCGCAGGCCTTCGGGATGCCTGTGGTGGCCTGGTCGCGATCGCTGACGCCGGAAAAAGCAGAATTGCTGGAGGTGGAATATGCCGGCAGCGTTGAGGAAGTTGCCTCCAAATGTGATATACTGAGCGTGCATCTGGCGCTTAAGCCGGAGACTCGGGGCATCATATCGGCCGGGGTGCTCTCGAAACTCAAGGACGGGGCGTTTTTCATCAACACGGCACGGGCCGAGGTGGTGGATGAGGAGGCGCTTTACGAGGAGCTGAAGTCCGGGCGGGTCAAGGCCGGGCTGGATGTCTTCAGCGAGGAGCCTGAGCAGAAAAAGGGTGAGGTCAAAAGCCGGTTCCAGGAGCTTGGCAATGTATATATCACGCATCATATCGGTGCCAGCACACAGCAGGCGCAGATTGCAGTGGCCATGGATGCCGTTGATATTGTGCGGGGATACGTCCAGGAGGGCTATGTACGCAACTGGCTGAACCGCTGCCGCCAGAACGATGTGCCCTGGCAGCTGGTCGTGCGCCACTATGACAAGCCAGGTGTTCTTGCGAACGTACTGGCCGAGCTTAAGATGGCCGGTATCAATGCCCAGGAGATGGAAAACGTCATTTTCGATGGCAAACTGACCGCCTGCTGCACCATCCAGCTGGATGTGCGGCCCGATGATTCCGTAATCGAGGCCATCAACAAGCTGCACGACGAGGTGATCACAGCCGTCCTTTTGGCGACCAAGTAGCCGCTGTCAGCAGCACCTGTCGGCAGCACCTGTCAGCACCTGTCGGCAGCACCTGTCATTTGTTCTTTTTGGCCCAGGCATCCCTGAGGGTCACTGTCCGGTTGAACACCTGTTTTTGGGGATCGGAGACCTTGTCCGGGTAGTAGTACCCCTTGCGCATAAACTGGTAGTATTGGCCGGACGGATCCCGGGCAACGGCGGGCTCTGCCCAGGCTTCATCAATGACCCGCAGACTTCCGGTGTTGATGTAATCGGTGAAGTCCTTTTCCTCCTGCTTTGCCTGATCGTCGGGATTCTCGACTTCGAAGAGCCGGTCATATTCGCGAAGCTCGATTTTGTGCGCATGCGGGATACTCACCCAGTGAAGGGTACCCTTGGCTTTGATGCCGGAGGTATCACTTCCGCTTTTGCTGTCGGGGTGATACCGGCACTGAATTTCGGTCAACCGGCCGTTCTCATCCTTCACAAAGTCGTCGCAGGTGATGATGAAGGCGCTTTTGAGACGGACGCTTCTTCCGGGACCCAGGCGGAAGAATTTTTTGGGGGCATCTTCCATGAAATCTTCCCGCTCTATGTACAGTTCTCGTCCGAACGGGATTTTCCGGGTACCGGTGGATGCATCCTCCGGATTGTTCTCGCTTTCCAGCTCTTCGAACTGCCCTTCCGGCCAGTTTGTGATCACCAGTTTCACCGGATTGGACACCACCATGCGGCGCAATGAGATCTTGTTCAGGTGTTCACGGGCGCAAAATTCGAGCAGTGACACATCGATGGTATTGTCGCGCTTGGCCACGCCGATCCGTCCACAGAAATCACGGATGGCTTCTGGCGTGAAGCCGCGGCGGCGCAGGCCCGATATGGTGGGCATGCGCGGGTCGTCCCATCCATCCACATAGTTCTCCTCCACCAGTCGCAGCAGCCGCCGTTTGCTCATGATGGTGTAGGACATGTTGAGGCGCGCAAATTCGTACTGGCGGGACGGGAACAGGTCCAGCTTGTCGATCAACCAGTCGTAGAGTTCACGGTGCGGCATGAACTCAAGTGTGCAAATGGAGTGGGTGATCTTTTCGATGGCGTCGCTTTGTCCGTGCGCCATGTCGTAAGTCGGATAGATGCACCATTTGTCACCCGTGCGGTGGTGCGGGGCGTGTTTGATGCGGTAGAGTACCGGGTCGCGCATAAGCATGTTGGGGGAGCTCATGTCTATTTTGGCACGCAGGGTGCGCGTTCCCTCGGGAAATTCTCCCTCGCGCATCCGCCGGAACAGGTCCTCGTTCTCTTCGGGAGTGCGGGAGCGGTACGGGCTGTCGGTGCCCGGGCGTGTGGGGGTGCCCTTCATTGCCGCAATCTCCTCGGAGGTGGAGTCATCGACGTAGGCCAGTCCGGTGCGGATCAAACGCATGGCGAACTCGTAGAGATGATCGAAATAGTCGCTGGCGTACAGTTCACGGGTCCATTCGAAGCCCAGCCATTTTACGTCGTTCTTGATATTTTCGACAAATTCGACCGTCTCGGTTACCGGGTTGGTGTCGTCAAAGCGCAGGTTGGTTTCGCCACCGTACTTTTCGGCCAGGCCGAAGTTGAGGGTGATCGACTTCGCATGTCCGATGTGCAGATACCCGTTGGGTTCCGGCGGGAACCGGGTGAGCACCGTTTTGTGCCTTCCCTCCTGCAGGTCCTTTTCGATGATTTCTTCGATGAAGTTTTTCGGGGTTCGTTCGGGGGAAGGCGTGGTATCAGACATGCTTGGTTCGGGAATTTCGATTAAGGGTGCTTACGGGAATCAGGCAATGTAAAGATAGCCATAAATCAGGATAATAGCATACGGACCGGCAAGTGCCGGAATCCTTGGAGCAGGAACCTCAGCCCGGGTTTTATAAAGCCATAAAGGTTCATATAATTCCGGGTTGGTATATTATCGGGTTGGTATATTATCGGGTTGATATATTATCGGGTTGATATATTATCGGGTTGATATATTATCGGGTTGATATATTATCGGCTTCATATATTACAAGGTGGCAGGAATTATTTTCAGGTTATTAAAGTCAGGCAAATCCATCAATGGCATCAAAAAAACGCAAAGGCAGATTCCGCTCCGGCCCGACCCATACGGGACAAGCCGTTGCTGGAAAGGCGGATACTACTGCTTCTCAGATGAGTCCGTCTGGAAAGTCAGCACATCCTGGAAGCACGGCACAAGAAGGGAAGGCAGCGCAAGCTGGAAAAAACACGCAATCTGGAAAGGCTCCGCGACCACGGCTGGACGTGCCAAAGGAGCCGTCGGACAGGGCTATTGAACTGGTCGGCTACGGAGCATTGCTGATGCTCTTCGGCATCCCGGCCATTTTCTATTACTCATTGCCCGAAACCATACCGATCCATTACGGATTCGACGGCGTGCCGGACGACTACGGGCCGCGTCACATGATCTGGCTGCTCCCGGGCATCGGTATCGCGGTTTATGCCGGCCTGATGTGGCTGGCCCATTATCCGCACTGGTTCAACTATCCCGTCAGACTGACCACGGAAAATATTTATCGCCAGTACCGGTATGCCCAGCGGTTGCTGCGGATGATCAGTACCCTGGTGGTTGTCATGTTTGCCTTCCTCAATTATATGGGCGTCCAGGTCGCCTTCGGCCAGATGGATGTCATTCCGACCTGGCCGCTGCTGCTGCTGCTTGGCGCGATATTCGGATCGGTCGGGGCGTATATATACAAAGCCTTAAAAAGCGGCTGAAGATGCATCCAACGGACTTTTCACCGCGTGTCCGCCTGTTTTCAGGACATGCGTATAGATCATTGTCGTTTTGACATCGTTATGCCCCAGAAGCTCCTGGTCGGTACGGATGCCGTATCCGGCCTGCAGCAAATGGGTGGCAAACGAGTGACGCAGGGCATGGCTGGATACCCGTTTTGTGATTCCCGCGATGCGCACGGCCTGGCGCAGATCCCGGTGCAGCGTCTCCCGGGAGACATGGAATCACGCCATACGGCCGGACCTCACATCCCGGCTGATTTTTTCTGATGGAAACAGGTACTGCCAGCCCAGCTCTTTGAAAATTGGAAAAACCACCCCAGCTCCTTCCTTTTGAACCGAATAAAATTGCACTTAAAACGCTTCTGTGCCACATTCCTTAAAGAGCTTTTTGCAGATTATTAATTAGTTATGTTTCTTCACCTATCACCTTTACTTAACACAATAGACTTTCATAATTCAAGTTAATAATATACATTATGGCTAGACTGTCTAGACATAGATGAGCCAAATGAAAATTAAAAAATGGCATTTACAGGACGCTAAAAACCGATTCAGTGAGGTTGTACGTAAAGCTTATGAAGAAGGCCCCCAGTTTGTAAGCAAACATGGGAAAGAGAGCGTTGTTGTTTTATCTATTGAAGACTATCGCAGGCTCGACCGATCCAGTAATTCGCTCATTGACTTTTTTCAGACCTCTCCACTTGCTTCTGTTAAATTGGATACAAAAAGAGACAAATCCCTCTCACGTGACATTTCTTTATGAGTTTTCTTATTGACACGTGTTGCATCTCTGAACTCACAAAAAAGCATCCGGACCGGAATGTCATGTCCTGGTTTTCCAGTCATGATGAAACTGAAATGTACGTAAGCGTCATTACATTTGGTGAACTGCTCAAAGGAGTCGAAAAACTAACTGTATCAAAAAAAAAAGCTGAGCTCAAACATTGGATAAACAATGACCTGAAGCAGAGATTCAGCAATAGAATCCTTGATATTTCTATGACCGAGGTAAAAAAGTGGGGTGAAATTCTCGCAGAATGCGAAAACAAGGGGGCTCCAATTCCGGCCATTGATGCATTCATAGCAGCCACCGCTCGAGTCCATGATTTAGCGGTTGTGACTAGAAATATCAAAGACATGCAACCATCAGGGATACTTACCGTAAATCCTTGGGAATCTGATAATAACGAAGAAATATAACACCGGTTTCAATCTGTCTTGGGCGTACGGGGCGTTCTTTGGGCGTGCAGTAAAAATCACTACTTTAGCTATTATTTGGTTCCGGCCATGCAGGTTAAACCGTAGGCCGTTAGAGCAACTACATCGCGCTTATCGCTCCTTGACTATATGTATCATTTTATGTACCACATATAGAACACAATTACATCTGGCCATAATTATATGAAGCGCATACATCTGGATAAAGACATTCAACCTCTTTCGGCTTTTCGGGCCAATGCAGCCGCTATTATCGAGCAGGTAAAAAAAGAACATCGCCCCATTGTCATCACCCAGCATGGAAAAGGGTCGGCAGTGCTGCTTGATGTATCTTACTATGAGGAAATGGTCGACACAATAGAAATGCTCCAGGAGGTTAATCAGGCCCGAAATGAGCTCGATAAGGGGAAAGGATTAGCGCATGATCAGGGTTTTGAATGATGAGAAAAAGCGATAACTGGTGATAATGGGAAACTGCCTGTCAGTTTACGAGATCCAGCCCGACGCCATTGAGATACTGACCATCCGCCATACCAAAGAGAATCCCAAATTATCTGATAAATAATTACTTTGTTTGTTGTGCTATAGCAAGTGTTTCAACCGGATTTGGCCATTTTTGAATTTATTGAAATCTGGTATAACCGTAAGCGATTGCATTCGGGACTCGGTTATCGAACCCCGGCTGAAGTCGAAATCCAACTGTCACATAAACAAGCTGCATGAGTGGCTTAACTTACTGTCCATTTTTTTGTTGCAATTCCAGTTTCAAATCTGTTTGTTTTAGGCGTAGTACAAGAGGTGATTTGAAATACACCTTCCGGTATAAAACCATGGATTGACAGCACCGACTCCATGGACACATAGGAAGGAGCATAGATGGCATTTGCGCAATAGCACAAATATGCTTCATCAACCTCGCGATCCATGAAGCGATAGTACGGGTTACGCAATTTCTGGATATAGCCTTTCTCCTGCCATTCTACCAGCCTTCGATTGTTGAATCCGGGAAAATGCTTTTCGACCTCCCGGACCGAGAAGACCGGAAACGCCTGCAGGGCTTCTTTGAATGTGGTATAGGTCATAGGTTTTATTTCTATTTATTGTTATTAATAACAATTTTTAGAAACACATTTACATGGATGTGCGCGTGAAAGACCGTCTGCCCGGTGTCGGAATCCGGAAGTCCTGTTATCTCCCCTTCGAACAAAGGAAGCAGTGCTCACACCAAAAATGGAAGGTACCCAGGTCACTCTTGAGGAAGTTATGGAATTTTTAGAAGGTACCGCTTTCAGGAAAAGCCCTCACTGTCGTGCGGAGCTTGTTATGTTATTTTGATGATCAATAACGTAACATCGTCCCGCCGNTCTTCATCGGGATCAAACCTTTCTACGCCGCGCAGTATTCCGTCATACACCGAGCGGGGTTCCTCCGACGGATCCANGTGATTCAATAATCCTTGTAATCGCNGATATCCGAATTCCTCGCCTGATCTGTTTCTTAGCTCGATAATTCCATCCGAATAGCACACAAAGAAATCATCGCGCACAATTTTACGTCTGAGCGTTTCAAAACTGGTTCTTTCAGTCAATCCCAAAGCGGTTCCTTTGGCCAGGATCTCCCCGGCTTTTCCTTTTCGCACATGATAGATCGGCTGATGGCCCGCATTGACAAACTCAACTTCAGCTCTCCTGAAATCAATAATACCGCATGCAAAGGAAACGAACATTCCCCTGCTGCGTTGATCGATAACCGTTTTGTTTAACGACTCCGCAATCGACACAAGATTGTCATTATACCGAAGCTCCGTCCTGAAAGAACTCTTCACAATCCCCATTATCAGTCCGGCAGCTATGTTGTGGCCGGACACGTCTCCCACGCAAAACGCGATTTTTTCGCTGCTGATTTTCAGGAAATCGAAGAAATCGCCGCCAATTTCCTGTGCATTGACGGTTTTCCCAAAAGCCTGGAACTGCTCCTCATGGATATCGATGACAGGCAGCAAATCACTTTGAATCTTTTGGGCAAGTCTGATTTCCGTATCAATCCGGGTTTTTTCGGATGACACTTCTTTAATTACACGGCCGTACAACCGGGCGCCGAATGTAATTGCCAAAAATCCCGCAAAAAGGGCGTACAGTGTAAAATCGTCAACCGATCCGGCAATGGGACGCAGAATTAAATTAAATGCAATCATCAAAATCAGAACGGAGAAAATAACAACCGGTAACGGATAGCGCTGCAATGACGGAATGAATACGGGGAGAATTACGATCGCAATACCTGTGATCAATAAAAAATAGCCGGCAAATAAAACAGCTCCAGAATGGGATTCGGCAGCCTGCAAAGGATTAAAAGCGATAAGCAGCATGATAATCAGTGCAACATACAGGCAACCTATGGCCAATGCACCGCGAATCTTCCACTTGGAAGGCAAACCAAAAAATACCTCGACGTCGCTGAACAGTGAGTTGATTAATCTGCGATAGATATTGCGTATGCGGTTCATGATAGCATAATATACGGACGGACGTCAGCCAGGTTACTTCTGTTCTGTACTTTAACCGCGCTGCTGAACCTGCATCCACCATGTTACAACTGCTCGATACCAGGTGTGTCGCCCTGCCTGACCCGAATACGCTGCACCACTTGCCCGGGCGGAAACTTCCGGAGTGCTTTTTGGAGGGGAACCGTTTACATTGCTCACATAGGGTTTCCCGGAGCACTCATCTACCAGATGCGATCTAGCTGGATATCACATCCGGCATTACAAATTCCCGGAAATTATCCCGCGTAATTCCCTGCACCGTTGCATTGTAAGTCTTTTCAAATGTTTTTGGGAAGCGGATTTTTCGCCGGGGATTCCACTTGAATTCATAACCGAAAACGGATCCGTTTATCACCTCCACGTAGTCAACTTCTTGCTGCTGTGTGGTTCTCCAAAAATAGATTTGCCGCCTGTCCTGCTGATATCTGAGTTGTTTTACCCGTTCACTGACCAGGAAATTTTCCCATAGCGCTCCAATGTCCTGTCGAACAGCCAGCGGCTGCAATGCCCCGATTACAGCATTTCTGATGCCATTGTCGAAGAAGTATATTTTGCTGTTTTTTTTGATTTCATTGCGCAGGTTTTTACTGAAAGCGGGCAAGCGGAACAGCACAAAAGCTTGCTCCAGTATGTCGATATAGCGGCTAACGGTTTTCGTGTCGAGGCCGATCAGGTCACCTACTTCCTTATGCACCACCTCCTGTCCAACCTGAAAAGCCAGCGCCCGAACGAGTTTTTGTAGAATATCAGGTTTTCTTATCCCTGCGTAGTTGAGGATGTCTTTATAGAGATAACTATCCATCAGCTCATGAAGAATTTCCTGTTTTTCGTCAGGATTGGTCAGCACTTCCGGATAAAAACCGTAAACAAGCCTGTTTTCAAGATCCTGTTCGGCCTTCAGGTAGCCCGCATGAAGTTGCCACTCCTCCCAGCTGACCGGAAGAAGATCGTAGCTCCATTTTCGTCCGGTCAGTGGTTCATTCATATTACCGCTTAACTCAAATGCAGAAGAGCCGCTGAGAATAAGCTGTTTTTCCTTGAACTGGTCAGTAATAATTTTGGATGTCAGTCCGATACCAGGAATACGCTGAGCTTCGTCGATAAAGATGATCGATGCGGAGCCGAG
>SL_8KL_010_SEDDRAFT_10002744_pt1 | contig 14754 bp, 12 predicted proteins | sample SodLakKL_010_SED_4_FD_11160 | JGI IMG/M metagenome (IMG submission 11160) | reverse complement strand
GATATAATCACGGAAGAAGACAGGGTGCAGGGTGTAATAACCAGCCGGGGTGAGATCAGCTGTTCTGTGGTCATAAATGCAGCCGGCCTCTATGCCGATGAAATTGCGGCTATGGTTGGTGAGGAATACAGAATAACTCCCCGCAAGGGTGAATACCATCTCTATGATAAGGAGCACGGTGATTTTGTCAATCATGTCATATTTCCCATGCCCGGAGAGAAGTCCAAGGGCATACTTATAACACCCACGGTGGCAGGTAATTTGCTTTTGGGCCCCAATTCTGAGGAAGTTGAGCATAAAGATGATATATCCGTTACCGCCGGCGGCCTGGAGGAAGTCAGAGCAGGCGGCAGAAAGCTCTTCCCGGATTTTCCCCGGAATGGTGTGATATCCTCTTTTGCCGGTCTCAGGGCCACACTTCCACATGAGGATTTTAAAATAGAAGCTCTGGATAATGTAGGAGGTTTTATAGATGTGGCGGGGATTCAATCTCCCGGATTGAGCTGTGCGCCGGCCATAGCCTGGATGGTGAGAGATATACTGGAGGATATTGAGAGCTCACTGGAGGCCGATCTGGATCTGGGCGAAAAACAGGATTTTGAGCCTGAGCTTCCCTCCCGCCCCCATCTTCAGGATTATGAGGGCTGTCGGGAAAGATGGCAGGAGCATTTTTCTCAGAACAAAACTTACGGTCAGATAGTGTGCCGGTGTGAGCATGTCACTAAAGGTGAGATTATTGATGCGCTCAATCGTCCCCTGGTATCTCCCACTTTAAACGGCATCAAGAGAAGAACAAGGGCCGGGGGCGGAAGATGTCAGGGGGGGTTCTGCGGTCCCCGGGTTGCGGAGATAATAGCCGAAGAGATGGGAATTTCGCCACTGGATGTGACCAAGAGCGGTCCCGGATCGGAGATACTCACAGATAAAATAAAAGATCTTACTCCTGATCTGGATATAAGCTATGGGGCAGGTGTAAACGATGAAGAGAGAACATGATCTGGTCATAATCGGAGGAGGACCGGCAGGTCTGGCGGCGGCTGTTTCCGCTTATGATGCCGGAATTGATGATATACTGCTGCTGGAGAGGGATGAATATCTGGGCGGAATACTGCCACAGTGTATTCACAGTGGATTCGGTGTGGAGTATTTCGGACAGGAGCTCACAGGTCCCGAATATGCCGAGAGATTTATAGGTGAGCTGGAAGAGCGCAATATCAGAGCTGAACTGGATACCATGGTTATAGATATAGATGAGAATAAAACCATCACAGCCCTCAATGATCGCGATGGAGTGATAACAATAGATGCTGAAGCTGTCATACTGGCCATGGGCTGCCGGGAGAGGACCAGAGAATCGATCAAGATACCGGGCAACAGGCCGGCCGGAATTCTGACTGCAGGCACAGCCCAGCGATATATCAATATCGAGGGCTATCTGCCGGGCAGAGAGGTTGTTATACTGGGTTCGGGAGATGTGGGGCTGATAATGGCCAGACACTTTGAACTGGAAGGGGCGAATGTAAAGGCCGTGCTGGAACTTATGCCCTATTCCTCGGGGCTGGTCAGAAATAAAGTGCAGTGTCTCGATGATTTTAACATCCCCCTGAAATTCCAGCACACTGTCAGCTATATTCACGGAAAGGAAAGAGTTGAAGCGGTCGATGTGGTGCAGGTCGATGACGATTTCAATGTAATCCCGGACAGTGTGGAGACTGTAAGCTGTGATACACTCCTGCTCTCGGTGGGCCTAATTCCGGAGAACGAGCTGAGCAGGGGGATGGGTATTAATCTGAGGGATGATACAGATGGCCCCGATGTCAATGAGGTGCGGGAGACGGAAAAAGAGGGTGTCTTTGCCTGTGGCAATGTTCTGCAGGTGCACGACCTGGTAGACCACGTCAGCGAGGAAGCGGAGGTTGCCGGACGGGCTGCAGCCAGCTATCTGCGGGGAAATCTTGAACGCCGGCGGCAGAGCATAGAAATTGAATCCGGGGCGGGCATAAATTATGTGCTCCCCGGCAGACTGACATATAAGCCCGGTGATAGCGATATATTAAAGCTCTATTTCAGAGTGAGATCTCCCCTGGAGAATGCCAGCATTCTGGTAACAGATGGTGAAGGGGAAAAAATAGCCAGCTACAGCAGAAAGGTCGTAACACCGGGTGAGATGGAGACGGTAAAACTGCCCTATCAACTCCTGGAAGATGATATGAGTGAGATAAAAGTTGGACTGGATTACAGTCAGTGAGGAGTGGTAAGATGAGTGTTAATGCTAAAAAAGAAACTGAAAAAGAAGAGATCATATGCATAAACTGTCCCAAAGGATGCCGTGTGGAGGTCGAGGCCGAAAACGGTGAGATCATCGATATGACTGGATATGAATGTCCGCTGGGCAAAGATTATGCGGCTGAGGAATATAAAAACCCCACCCGGGTACTTCCAACCACCGTGAGGGTCAGGGGAGGAGAACATCCTCTGGTCCCGGTTAAATCGGAAAAACCTATTTCCAAAGGCAGGCTCGGTCAGGCGATGAATGAGCTGGCCGAGGTGGAAGTTAAAGCCCCTATATGTGTGGGAGATGTGGTAAAAGAGGATATTGCCGGCACCGGAGTTGATATGGTTGCCACAAGGTCGGTTAAGAAAAAAGCAAATAACAGGAAGACAGGTAAAGCTGTGTGAAAGATTTACACCCCGCCTCCGGCGGGGATTTTTTATGGAATAATGTTCGATTTTTCTGCTGATTTCTGATAAAATAGTAAGCGAGTGAAAACAGGTAAACTCTAACGTAAGGGGAGGCAGAATAGAGTGGATTATTTTGAACGCAGCAGAATAAAAGATATTATCAACAGAAACAGGGAAGGTTTCAATGATGTAGTTGTGCTGGGATGGGTAAAAACACTGAGAGAGTCGAAGAATATAGCTTTTCTGGAGGTCAATGACGGCAGCTCCGTGGAAAACCTGCAGATTGTGATACTTGATCCGGAAGATTTCCCTCTGGAAAGTCTGAACAGAGGAGCCAGTGTCAGGATTGAGGGTTATGTGGAAGAGGTTGAGGGAAGAGAGCAGTCCGTGGAGATGAAGGCCGAAAAGATCGATATAATCGGAGAATCACCTGAGGATTATCCCCTCCAGAAAAAAGAACATACCTATGAATTTTTGCGGGAGATAGCACATCTCAGGCCCCGTACCAAAACTTTTGGAGCTATAAACCGTTTTCGCAGCAGGATGTCCTATGCCGTGCATAAATTCTTCCAGGAGAGGGGTTTTCAGTATATTCACACCCCTATAATAACAACAAGTGATGCCGAGGGTGCCGGAGAGATGTTCCGGGTCAGCACACTGGATTTAGAAGATCTGCCCCGGAGGGATGATGGGGAGATCGACTACGGCCAGGATTTCTTTGCCGAGAGGGCCGGGCTCACAGTAAGCGGCCAGCTGGAGGCTGAGCTTCTGGCCTGTGCGTTGGGTGATGTATATACCTTCGGCCCCACATTCAGAGCAGAAAACTCCAACACATCCCGCCATGCCTCAGAATTCTGGATGATAGAACCTGAAATGGCCTTCTGCGAACTCGATGAAATGCTGGTTTTGATTGAAGATTTTATCAAGTTTTTGCTGGAGTACGCCATGGATGAGGCGGAAGAGGAGATGGAATTCTTCTCTGAGTGGATCGAAGAGGACAGAGAGGAGATGCTGAAGAATATTGTCAGCTCTGAATTTGCCCGCATATCCTATACCGAAGCTGTCGATATACTGCTGGATGCGGATGTGGACTTTGAATTTCCGGTCGAGTGGGGGATTGACCTGCAGACAGAGCATGAGAGATATCTGACGGAAAAATATTTCAATAAACCTGTGATGGTTACCGATTATCCGGCCGATATCAAACCTTTCTATATGAAAGTCAATGAGGATGAGGAGAGAAAGACTGTCAGGGCTGTCGATTGTCTTGTGCCCGAGGTTGGTGAGATAGTAGGCGGCAGTCAGAGGGAAGAGAGGTATGAGGTTCTGAAGGAGAGAATGGAAGATGCTGATATGGATATGGAAAATTACCAGGGTTTTCTGGAGATAAGGCAGTACGGCACAGTGCCTCATTCCGGTTTTGGCCTGGGCTTTGAGCGTCTGCTCATGTATATTTCCGGTGTGGCCAATATCAGAGATGTAATTCCCTTCCCCAGGACACCGGGAAATGCCCGCTTTTAGAGTGAAGCGGTATATCAAACACTTATGGTATAATGACAGCATAAAACCAGCAAAAACATAAATCCGGGAGGAATATATATGAAATTTACACAGATAGAGAAGGCCATTGAGGGTTACAGAGATGATATAATTTCAGGTGTGCAGGATTTAATAAAACATGAGAGCACCGAGGGAGAAAAAGAAGAGGGAAAACCCTTCGGCCCGGAAGTAGCTGACTGTCTGGAAGAGGCCCTGCAGCTCGCTGATGATCTGGGCTTGAGAACTGAGAACATAGACGGATATGCCGGAATCGTGGAGATGGGAAGCGGTGAAGAGATGCTGGGGGTACTCTGTCATCTGGATATTGTGCCGGCAGGGGATGACTGGAGCTATCCTCCCTTCGAGGGAGTTATCGATGAGGGCAAATTATATGGGAGGGGAGTTCTGGATAACAAAGGGCCGGCAGTGGGTGTGATCTATGCCATGAAGGCCCTTAAAGATCTTGGTGTAAACCTGAATAGACGTCTGCGCCTCATTTTGGGCACAAATGAGGAGAGCGGTTTTGGCGGCATCACCTATTATTGTGAAAATGCCGAGCTGCCGGATATAGCATTCAGCCCGGATGCTGTTTACCCTGTGATACACGCTGAGAAGGGCATCACCATATTTGATCTCATCGAGAAATTTACCGGTGGTAATGAGGGGGATGATACAGGCCGCCTGAAGGTGGTTGAGATAGAGGGAGGCAATGCTCCCAATATGGTGCCAGATCGCTGTCTGGCCAGACTCACCGGTGATTATGAATATCTGGAAGAGAAGGTGGAGGAGTTCGATAAAAAATTTGAGGAAAAGCTGGAATTAAATCGCGGAGATAATTATTGCCATCTGGTCTGTCATGGTGTATCCGCACATGGCAGCAAACCCGGTGATGGCAAAAATGCCATATCACATCTTCTGGGTTTTCTGCAGGGAATCGATCTTGTCGAGGACGATATAACTTCTTTTATCCACAGCTATAATGAACTGATAGGTCTGGATTACCACGGCCAAAAGATAGGCTGTGCCATGGAAGATGATGTTTCAGGAAAACTTGTATTCAACGTGGGTCAGATAGAGATTGATGAAGCGGGAGCAAAAGTAACTGTCAACATCAGATACCCCGTCCGGAAAAAGGTGGATGAGGTCTATGAAAGGATTAATGAGAATATAGGTGAATTCGGCTGGGAGCTTAAAGAGCGCCGTCATAAGGAACCGCTATTTGTGGAAAAGGACGATGATCTGGTGCAGTCTCTGATGGAGGTTTACAGAACTGCAACAGGGGATGAGGATGCTGAGCCCATAGCTATCGGAGGCGGAACCTATGCCCGGGCTGTACCCAAGGGAGTGGCATTTGGACCGCTCTTTCCCGGTGAACCCGAGCTGGCCCATCAAAAAGATGAATACATCAAGGTCGATGATCTCATCAGAAATGCAGCAATATATACCGGAGCCATGATTGCCCTGGCCACTGATGAGGATATTGAATAGATATTATCAAATATATTCAGGGTATCCGGGCAGCCATGGCTGCCCGGAATGCATTTCAGGCCGTTAAAAACTTTAAAAATACAGGCGGATTAAACAGGGTGAGTGGAAATAATGCTGAGCCTAAAAATTTCTTACAGAACTGCAGCCAGGAGAATAGTGGCCTTTATACTGATAGTGCTGTTTCTCAATATATTTATCTTTCATCTAACTCCTTTTTTCCTGGCCTTTCTGGCCGCGATGTTAATGGAAAAGCCGGTCAATTTTCTCTCAAAATATCTGCCCAGACTGGCAGCAGTTCTGATTTCTTTAACCATTTTTCTTCTGATATTCATCAGCATTATAACCCTTCTCACCTCCAGCATCATTTCCGAGATGATAGATCTGGCCCGCTATCTTCCCCAGTACAGGGAGGCTATTTCCGCACAGATAGAGTCCATGATTCAACAGCAGGAGGAATTCTTTGAGGTTATCCCCGACGAGGTTGCCTCCTTAATAGAGCAGAATATATTTCTTATATACCAGCGCGGTGAGAGAATTCTCTCTCAGACCATGAACAGGATTTTGAATCTAACATTTAATATACCCGGCATCGTTGTCTTTATCATATTCACGATCTTCGCCACTTTTTTTATAAGCAGGGATAAGAATGAGCTGTTTAAATACATATCGAAAAAAATCGATATTTCAGATAAAAACAAGCTTAAGATGGTTAAAGATTTCACCACATATGTCCGTGTACAGCTTCTCATAATCACCAATACCACGATCTGGGTGGGTGTAATTCTCTCCATACTCGACTTTCCCTACGCCATTCTGCTGGCTGTTGCCGCGGGTATACTCGATCTCATCCCGGTGGTGGGACCGGGGTTTATACTGATGCCCCTGAGCATTCTCAATCTATTTATAAATCCTCTTCATTCTCTTATACTTCTGGCGGTATATCTTATAGTGACGAGCTTCAGGCCCTTTCTGGAATCAAATATGCTGGCAAGGAGCATAGGTGTACATCCTCTGATACTGCTTCTGGGACTCTATACGGGCCTAACGCTGATGGGTTTTCAGGGTATCATACTCGCTCCCCTGTCCATAATAATATTCAAGGTGCTGCTGGTGGCCGATGTCGGAATCTGATTATTCTGAAAGACAGCTAATCATCGATTATAACACAAAAAAAATGAGAAAATAAGGGAGGAAATTTTCCTGTTTTCTCGAATTATTGTTACAGGATGAAATGGATTTCATTATGCTTTCATCCTTATTTTCCAGCGGCGCATGAGTTTTGATTTTCAATTTTGGCAATCTTGCTTCGCGCCCTGGATACAATTTAAGAAAATTAAAATAAAAGGAGGGACAAAATGAAGAAGTTAATCGCCTGTTTGGTAGTCTTCTCGCTGGTATTTGCCTTTTCTGTGGAACTGGCTGAAGCGGATGAGCCGGAAGTTGAGCTGACCATAGCCGGTGGTTCTGTGGGAGCTGAGCTGGAAGCTACAGAAAAAGCTGCCGAAATGTACATGGAGGAGAATCCTCATGTTGAGGTAGATGTTCTCGATACCCCTGACGAAACCGATGAGAGAAGAAGCCTCTATCTTCAGTTCTTTGAAGCTGAGAGCTCTGAGGTCGATGTAATGCAGATCGATGTTATGTGGCCTGGAGATATGCAGGAACATCTTTTAGATCTCTACGAATATGGTGCTGAAGATTATGTGGATCGCCACATTGAGGGTATCGTCGATAACAACACCACTGCTGATGGTGAGCTCGTCGCCATGCCCTGGTTTGTCGATGCCGGGCTGATCTATTACCGTGATGACCTTCTGGAAGAATATGACCTCGAGGTCCCGGAGACCTGGGCCGAACTGGAAGAGGCCGCCCGCATAATCCAGGAGGGTGAGCGAGAGGATAACCCCGACTTTCACGGTTTTGTCTGGCAGGGAGATGCCTATGAGGGGTTGACCTGCAATGTACTCGAGTGGTTTGCCTCCAACGATGGCGGCAATTTTGTATCACATGATGAAGTAGTCACAGTTCTCAATGATAACAATCAATATATGCTGGAGAAGGCTGCCGGTTGGGTCGGAGATATCACCCCTGAAGGTGTAACCGGTTATGCCGAGGAAGATGCCAGGGCGGTATTCCAGGATGGCAATGCGGCCTTTATGAGAAACTGGCCCTATGCCTATCCCCTGGCGGAGGAAAGTGAAGCTTTTGAACCCGAAGACTTTGATGTGACAGAAATCCCTGCAGGTCCCGAGGGAGAGAGTGCAGCAACTCTGGGCGGATGGCAGATAGCTGCCAGTGAATACAGTGAGCATCCGGAATATGCTGCCGATCTGGCGCTGTTCCTAGCCAGTGAAGAGGTCCAGAAAGAGAGGGCCCTGATTGCAGGAGATCCTCCGACAATAGAAGACCTCTATGAAGATGAGGAGATACTCGAGGCCTATCCCTACTGGGAGGATTTCTTCGATGTATTCGTCAATGCCGTGCCCAGGCCTTCGACAGTTACCGCTCCCGATTATGAAGCAGTATCGGAGGCTATTTTCAGCGAAACACACGATGTTCTGACAGGAGAACAGGATGCCCTGACCGCACTGGAATATATGGAGATCAGGATAATGGATGTAACAGGCTTTCCACCTGGTGAGCCCAATTAATCGATTGGACTAAAAATAGCCTAGTGCTTTAAAGTTTTATAGTGTTGAGGATATCCGGGGGGATTTTATCCCCTCGGCCTATCTTTTTTATTTTTTTATACAAAATCCAATTAGTCGCAGTACCGGAAGGAGGCTGAGGAGTTGAATTTAAAGCAGCGGGAGCGCCGCCTGGCCTTTAAACTTATGGCTCCGGCTTTTATAGTGCTTCTGGTTGTGGCCCTCTATCCCCTGGGCCATGTTTTCTACACGAGCATGACCGACAGGGTTTTTGCCGGGAGAGAGGCGCCGGAGTTTATCGGGCTGGAAAATTACAGAAAATTGCTGGGAGTTTCAATTGAAGAACTGCCCCCGGTTATAGACGAGGAAACGGGGGAGCAGAAGATTGACGAGGAGACAGGTGAACCCGTCTACGAACGACCCATAAGGGTGCTGCCGAGAGAACCGGATCTGCATCGAGAGCTGACCCAGTTCAGCCTTTTTGGCAACAGATATGTGATCGGGGCAATAACCCCCGCCTTTTTAGGTGCGGTCTGGAACACACTCTATTTTACCGTGGTTTCCGTTTTTCTGGAGACAGTCCTTGGTCTGATAATAGCTCTGGTCGTTAACAGCAGCTTCAAGGGGCGGGGTGTGATGAGAGCAACCATGCTGGTGCCCTGGGCTGTGATCACTGTTGTTTCGGCCCGGATGTGGGAGTGGATGTTCCATTCCAGCCGCATGGGGCTTTTCAACACTGTGCTCGATTATCTCAATGTGATAGATGAGCCCATAGCCTTCCTGACCATAAGTGAACTGCAGATTCCCTCGCTAATAGCTGTTGACGTCTGGAAGACGACACCTTTCATGGCTCTTTTGATACTGGCCGGGCTGCAGATGATACCGAGAGAGCTCTATGAGGCAGCCCGTGTGGATGGAGCGGGGAAAATAAGGCAGTTTTTCACCATAACACTTCCTCTGATTAAGCCATCGCTGGCCGTGGCTCTGGTCTTCAGAACCCTGGATGCCCTGAGAGTATTCGATGTATTCCATGTTATGCTGGCCCGCTCACGTTATTCCATGGCCTCTATGAATTACTATGAGCTGGTGGGCAACAGAAATATGGGGCTTTCCTCCGCTATCGGGGTTATAATCTTCATCATAATCTTTGCCTTTGCCGTAGTCTATATGAAAATGCTGGGGGTGGAAAAGGAATGATAGATTTCAGCGAAAAGCCGATCAAATCAGCCCTATTTTTGCTCATGCTGGCCCTGATTATCATATATCTTCTCTTTCCCTTTTACTGGGCCGTTAACTCCTCTCTTAAAACCGAAGCACAGCTGTTTATGACACCGGCGACAATGGTGCCCCGTGATCCGGTTACAATGGAATTTTCGCCCAACCTTGCGAACTACATTCACATTTTTCAATCGGGCGAATTTATCAGGGGATTGAGAAACAGCGCAATAGTGGGGGTTACCTCCACATTTCTGGCCCTCATGATAGGATCTTTTGCCGCCTTTGCTCTGGGCAAACTGAGGTTTAGAGGGAAAAAACCCTCACTCTATATAATACTGGCGATGACTATGTTTCCGCAGGTGACGATACTGGCAGGGTTATATGCCATAATCACCCGGCTGCCCCTGGGGACGGTTCCGGGGATGATATTCTCGTATCTGATATTTACACTGCCCTTTACCACCTGGGTTTTGACCTCATTTTTTAAAGATCTTCCCATAGAGATTATGCAGTCTGCCCAGGTCGATGGTGCCACCCCCATGCAGACTTTCTATCACATACTGCTCCCTTTGACCGCTCCCGCGCTGGTAACCTGCGGTTTGCTGGCCTTCATCCAGTGCTGGAATGAATATGTATTCGCACTCACATTTACATCTATTGATCCTGGAGCACGCACCGTGCCCGTGGCCATTGCCCTCTTTACAGGTGAGGCTGCCATGCAGGAGCCGATGGGAGAGATACTCGCTGCGGCAGTGGTGGTGACGGTTCCGGTAGTTCTGCTCGTGCTCATATTCCAGAGGAGAATAGTTGCCGGCCTCACGGCAGGTGCGGTCAAAGGATAATTCGAGGAGTTGAATTTATGGGTGCTACTATCAAAGATGTGGCTCGCGCAGCCCGGGTATCTCCTGCCACGGTTTCCCGGGTCATAAATGATAGTGCCCGGGTGAGCGAGGATACGGCGATAAGAGTGAGGGAGGCTATTGAGAGGCTGGATTATGAAATAAATGATCCGGCCAGAACCCTCAGAACCAAGACGAGCCGTCTGATCGGAGTTATAGGTGCCAGGCTGAAAAACCCCTTTCTCATGCAGCTATTGCAGAGCGCTGAGAAGGCGGCAAGAAAGGAAAATTTTAATCTCCTTCTGGGTGATACTGGTGACAGCCTGGATAAGAAGATCGATTACCTGCAGATTATGAAGCAGAAGAATATCGATGGAATAATTGTGATTGGCTCCAATCCGGAGGGTGATTTTCTGGACAGGCTGCGTGAGAGCGAGATCCCGGCAGTCATAGCTTCCGGACAGGTGGAAGACAGTGCCCTGCCCGGTGTCAGCATAGATAACGAACAGGCCGGAGCCGAGGTGATGGAATATCTGCTGGAGCTGGGACACAGGGATATCGGCATAATATCAGGCCCTCAATATGACATGATGTCCAGCAGCAAGAGGTTATCGGGGGCCCTCAAGGCCCTGAGTGCGGGGGGATTTGATCTCAGACGCGAGAATATACACAGCGGTGATTACAGCTTCGCCTCCGGTTTCAGGGGGGCTCAGAATCTTCTGGAGGAGAACAGCAGCATAACAGCCCTGTTTGCTTTTGATGACAGGATGGCTGTGGGTGCGATAAGAGGTATAAGGGCTCTGGGCCGGAATGTGCCCGGGGATTGTGCGGTGGTGGGTTTTGATAATATTGAAATCTCCAGATATATTCATCCTGCCCTCACCACAGTGCATCAACCCTGCAATGAGCTGGGCCGGAAAGCTATGGAGCTTCTGCTGAAAATAATCAAGGGTGATATTGATCCGGCAGGAGAGAAAAGGATTTTAGAACATGAGCTCATCATCAGGGAAAGCACAGCGGAATTATAGAAATATTAGGTCCATCTCCCGCTCAGAGCGGCCGGAGATGGGCCTTCATTGATTTTTGGGCTTTATTTAGATATAATTTATATCAGTTAAATCATTTTTAGGAGGAAATATAGATGGCTTCAGATTATGATTTTTCCCGCAAAATAGATAGAGAGGGCACCTCTTCGGTCAAGTGGGATTTGAGGGGGGAGATTTTTCCCAATCCTGATGTTACACCTCTGTGGGTGGCAGATGCGGACTGGCCCACCGCCCCTGAGATCAAAACCGCCCTGGAGGAGAGACTAAAACATGGTGTATTTGGCTATACATATCCATCACGTGAGATAAAAAACTCCATCTGCAGATGGTATAAAAATAGATATGACTGGAGCATAGAACCGGCCTGGATAGAGCTAATACAGGGTGTTGTGCCGGGCATCAATGTGGCTCTGAATGAGTTTTCGGCTGAGGGTGAGGGTGCTATCATCCAGTCCCCTGTCTATTATCCCTTTTATGAGGTGATAGAGCAGAATAAAAATGATCTGATCAAAAACCCACTTTATCTCTCTGAAAGTGGCCGCTATGTCATGGATTATAGGGATCTGGAAACAAAACTGTCTGCAGATGATTCGGCCAGTATATTGATACTATGCAGCCCCCATAATCCTGTGGGCAGGGTCTGGGATGAAAGAGAACTGCAGAGATTGGGGGAGATCTGTCTGGAGAATGATATTCTCATGATTTCTGATGAAATTCACGCCGATTTTATCTATGGGGAGAAAGCACATCATCCTCTGGCATCTCTGAATAAAGATATCGCCCATAATTCCATAACTTTTCACGCTCCCACCAAGACTTTCAATCTGGCCGGGCTGAGGATAGCCTTTGCTGTGATACCATCAGAAAAAATCAGAGAGAGATTCACAACTGCCAGCCGGAGGAAGATCTCCGGCAGCAATATTTTTGCTTATGAAGCGCTAAAAGCAGCCTATGATAGGGGAGAGGACTGGCTGGAAGCACAGCTTGAGTATCTGGAAAATAATCTCAATACGGTCCGAAATATAGTAGAGAGTATTCCCGGTGTCAACATGGTTGAACCTGAAGGAACCTATCTTGTCTGGCTGGATTTCCGTTCCTCCGGTCTCAGCCGTGAAGAGATTAGAGATGTGATCTATCATAAGGCGGAGATAGGTCTGGAACCGGGTGAATGGTTTGGGCCTGAAGGTGAAGGTTTTTACCGCCTCAACATCGCCACAGCTGAACCCAGACTGGAAAAGGCATTGTGTAAGCTTAAGGACAGCTGGCCTCTGGATGAGGTATGAAAGATGAAAACTCTGGTTGTAGGCGGAGGTCCGGCGGGTCTTTTTGCAGCTTTCACAGCCTCCAGCAGAGGTGATGATGTTCTGCTTCTGGAGAAGAACAAAAGGCCCGGAAAAAAACTGCTGCTGACGGGAGAGGGCCGCTGCAATGTCACCTCAACTCTGAGCCCGGAGGGTGTGCTGGATAATGTTTTTGTGGCCCGGAATTTCCTCTACAGCGCCCTCTACAGCTTCAGCCCCCTGGACACCCGTAATTTTTTTGCAGAGAGGGGCCTAAAGCTCAAGGAGGAGAGGGGACGCAGGCTCTATCCTGTGACAGATAGAGCAGAGAGTGTGAGAAAGGTTCTGGTCGAGGCTGTGCGAGCGGCCGGCGGGGAAATACAGACCGGCAGAGAAACAGTTGAACTCATAATTGATAATAAGATCGAAGGGGTGAGAACAGCCGGCGGAGAGGAATATACGGCCGACAGGGTAATACTGGCCGCCGGGGGAAGCTCCTATCCCTCTACAGGATCAGATGGCAGCGGATTTGAACTGGCCAGACAGGCCGGTCACAGGCTGCATCCCCGGCCCCGGCCGGCACTTGTGCCCCTTAAATCAGAGGAAGAATGGCTGGACAGTGTGGCCGGTCTCAAGCTGAAGAATATCGAACTGAGTCTGATGGCAGGAGAAGAGGTTAAATTCTCCGAGATCGGAGAGGTGGAGCTGAGAGAGGATGAGATAGGGGGTGCACTGGGGCTTCTGGCCAGCTGTCATTACGAAGAAGCTGAAGAAGATGATTATAGAATTCTCCTGGACCTTAAACCTGGTTTGAGCAGAGAAAAACTGGACGGCAGGCTGCAGCGGGATTTCTCCCGTTACAGCAACAAAATGTATAAAAACGTCTATCAGGATCTTCTGCCCGCCTGGCTGCGTCCTGTAATAGTTGATATGTCCGGAATTTCACCGGAGCGGCGTGTGCATCAGATAGATTCTGAGGAGAGGAGGAGAATATGTCAGCTCCTGAAAAATCTCGAGATATTTCTCAGCGGCACCGCGGGTTTTAAGAGAGCTATAATAACAGCGGGAGGAGTTGACACAGATGAAATAGTGCCGGGCAGCATGGCTTCCAGGATTGCTCCCGGTCTTTTTCTGGCCGGGGAGATGCTTGCTCCGGCAGCATATACCGGAGGTCACAATCTGCAGATTGCTTTCTCCACGGGCTTTCTGGCCGGCAGAGCAGGTGATTAAATTTTATGCTGAGGGAAAAATAAAAACCGCAGCATTTTCAGCTGCGGTCCGGTATGATTCATAATAATTCTTTTATTAAATCTTAAGTTCGAATGAAAGTTTACGTTATTATCTGGCCGCCTCCTGCATCTTCTTCAGGGGCCTGCTCTTTACCCTGCAGGGCATCGCTGATGATCTCATTTACATTTTCCATGACCTCATTGAATTGCTGCTGGGCTGAGAGAAAATCGCTGATTTTGGCATTCTGCTGCATCCTGGCCTTGAGATTCTGTATCTTTTTCTGCTGCTGCTGATCGATCTCCTGACCGTTCATCTGTGCCATCTGAATTCTCTGCTGAACGGATTCCAGCTCTTCCATGAGATCGCTGGCTTCATCATCGTTCATAACTGCCTGCTCGGCCTGCTTCATCTCTTCATATTCAGATGAATTGATAATTTCCTGAGCCAGTTCATGTGCTTTTTCTTTTATAGCCATAATATCACCTCACTTGCTTAATGCTGCATTAATGTTAACATTATTATCAGAGGGTGTCAAACTGAAGAGGAGAAGGGGCATATCAATTATTTCCTTTAAAACTGGTCAATTTATTTATATAATATAAGAACAGAGGATATATAATCCCCCATAACTGGAGAGAATAGTATGACAGAAATAAACGATAGTTCTTACCGGGAATATCACATAAACAGCATAAGAGATTATCTGCAGAATAACTGTACAGAACGCGAGGATTATCTTCTGGGAAGTGAGATGGAGTTCTTCGTGGTTAAAGAGGAATCAGGG
>SL_8KL_010_SEDDRAFT_10002740_pt1 | contig 14764 bp, 10 predicted proteins | sample SodLakKL_010_SED_4_FD_11160 | JGI IMG/M metagenome (IMG submission 11160) | reverse complement strand
CCCGGTCGAGCCGTTGCGAGCCGGGTCCTCGGCGGGAGTGGGCATGGGCGGCTCCTGACGCGGCGGGGGTGAGGGTGCCTCGAGCGGTCAGCCCTCGACGGGCTGGCTGCTCGGCGTGCGATCGGGGGCCTTGGTGGCCAGCGACACGACGATGAAGGTGAGCAGGGAGGCGAGCCCGCCGACGACGATGACGGGCCAGTCGCCGTAGTCGGCGAGCCCGGTCTCGCCCAGCAGACCCATCAGCGAACCGGCGGCGATCGCCGAGACGGCGCCCGGTGCGGTGGCACGGGGCCACAGCAGGCCGCCGACCACCGGGACGAAGACGCCGCCAGCGTACATCGTGTAGGCGAACACCAGCGTGTCGACGATGCCGGGCATCACCTGGTACAGCCCGAGAGCGCCGAGCCCGAGGACCGCCACCGACACGCGGGCGATGATCAGGGTCTCGCGGGCGTCCTCGCCGTGATCGCGGCCCAGGATCTTGCGGGCGAAGTCGTTGGTGACGTGCGAGGAGCCGGCCACCAGCAGCGAGTCCGCGGTCGACATCACCGCCGCCAGGATCGCGCCCACCAGGATCGCGCCGGCCCACACGGGCATGACCTCGGTGACGAGCTCGGGGATCGCCGCGGCGCTGTCCTCCAGGTCGGGGAACATCACGCGGGAGGCCATGCCCGCCAGCGCCGGGAAGATGCCGAACACCAGCAGGATCAGCCCGGCGATGAGGGCGCTGGCGCGGGCGATGGTCGCACTGCGGGCAGCGAACAGGCGCTGGTAGAAGTCCTGGCCGATCAGGTCGTACATGACGACCGGCACGATGATGCCCGCCACGACGAAGGTCCCCATGCCCACCGGCGAGAAGAAGCTGTCGGCGGTGAGGTCGTCGGCGGCGGCGACCTCGGCCTGCAGCCCCGACAGACCCCCGATCTCCGCCAGGGCGAGCCCGGCGGCGATCGGCAGGCCGATGAAGATGACCAGGATCTGCAGCGCGTCGGTGAGCGTCACGCCCCAGATCCCCGCGAAGAAGGTGTAGGCCACGAACAGCACGACCGCGACCACGGCCCCGGTCTGGGGCGCCAGGCCGATGATCCCCAGCGCGCCGCTGGTGGCACCGACCTGGGCGGCGAGGATGCCGGTGACAGCCACCAGCGACAGCGCCGCGCCGAGGCCGCGCACCAGCTGACTGTCGTAGCGCTGGGCCAGGTAGTCAGCGATGGTGTACAGGGCCAGCGCACGCAGGCGTCGCGCCGCCACCAGGCCGAGGGCGATCAGACCGGCACCGGTGCCCAGCGCGAAGGCGATGCCGCTCAAGCCGTGGGTCCAGCTGTCCTCGCCCACGCCGAGGACGAACCCGCCGCCGAAGTGGGTGGCCGCGAGCCCCGCCACGACCAGCGGTGCGCCGAGCTTGCGCCCGGCCAGCAGGAAGTCCGAGGTGCTGCGCACCAGGCGCGAGGCCGCGAACCCGACCGCGACCACGGCGGCGAGGTACAGCACGATGATGGTCAGGGGCAGGGGGTCCATGGTCCGATGACCTCCACCTGGTCGCGTTCCCGTCCCGCTGCGACGAACCCGGTGTTGGTCGCAACGCCGCGGCCCAGCACCCCGCTGCGGTAGCCCCGCTGACCCCACTGCCCGCGCGGGCAGCACGATCCGACCTGGGTCGCGGTGCTCCCACCTGTGGGTGAGGACGGCCGTACGGTGCCACGCACTGCCCTGCCCTGCCACCCGCGCCGCTGGCGCGGGCGGTGACGGCTCACCGTCGCTGGCCCCACAGCAGGCCGCGGGCGAGCAGCGAGGCCGGCCTGCCGAGCATGGTGCCCAGCAGCTTGGCGCGCACCGGCGTCGGCGCCACGGTGAACAGCCGCAGCATCGCCGCGGTCAGCCGCACCGGTGGCAGGGTGCTGTCGAGGTAGCCCTGCCACGTGTGATCGGGCAGGGCGAAGAAGGCATCGAAGAACGCGCGCGTCTCGTGGGCGTCGAGGCGCTGCAGCGCGGTCAGCCCGAACGCCTCCAGCGCCCTGCGGCGCAACGCGGTGCGCGACCACACCGCGGCCCAGCCGGCGTGGGCGGCGGTGACCGGGTCGGTGCGCGGGTCTCCCAGCGCCCCTGCGAGCGCGGAGGCCAGGCGCGGCGCGCGACGCAGCGCGTGACCGAGCTGGTAGCCGGTCGCCGGGTGGACCAGGGAGGCGGCACCCCCGAAGCCGATGACGCGCTGGCGCGTGTCGGGCACCGGCAGGCCCATGGGGATGAGCACGCGCTCGACAGCGGGCGGCTCCACCGCCTCCGTGCCGAGGTGGGCCAGCCGGCGTCGCAGCCGGTCCTCCAGGGTGGCCTGGTCCAGCGCGGGTCGACGCGCGAGCGAGGTCTCCTCCACCAGCCACGTGCCGTCACCGAAGTCCAGGGCGTAGCAGAACGTGGCGTCGGCGGCGCGCTCGTGCGGCTCGAGGTGATCGGCCGAGAAGTCCATGATCATGGCGCTGCCCGGCGTGTAGGGGGGCCTCGACCAGGCCGCGCGGAGGCCGTAGGCGGCCTGCGCCGGTGCGTCCGGGGCAGGCTGGCGCTGCACCAGCACCGGGTGGTGGCCCGTGGCATCGACCACCACGCGCGCTGCGGCCTCGCGCCCGTCGTCGAGGGCGAGCACCGTGCCGTCGTGCCGATGGTCGGCGGCGCTCACCAGCCCCTCGTGCAGCGTGGCGCCCGCGTCAGCGGCACGCTTGCGCAGACGGCCGCGCAGCACATCACCGTCGATGCGCGCGTAGCCGCGCCGCAGCACGCGCGTGCGCCCTGCGGGGCGCACCAGCGTCTGCGGCCACCACGCCTCGAGGTCACCGGGCTCGAGGTGGGCGTGGGCCTCGTCGGCCCAGACGCCGTAGGTGCCGACCCAGCGATCCTCATCAGGGGTGAGCACCGCGGTGCGCAGTCCGGTCTCGGCGATCTCGGCCGCAGCGACGGCCCCCGCAGGGCCGCCGCCGACGATCGCTACGTCATGGTCTGGTCTCGCCTCGCGCACGCGCCGCTCTCCGCCTCGCCGCCATCGGGATCCTGCGTCGCCGAGTAGTGGATGCCCCGTCGCGCTTCCCGTGACACGTGCCGCGGCTGCGGGCGCACCGACGCTAGGGTGCCGGGGCCGTGTTCAGCACCGACGCCCTCCTCGACTTCGCCGAGCAGCTCGCCGCGCCTCAGGACCTGCTGCTGCGCGCGCTCGCCTCGGTCCTGCTGATCCTCGCGCTGGTGCTGCTGCGCTGGATCGCGGTGCGCGTCACCGACCGGCGCGTGCAGGACCAGGCGCTGCGCTACCGCCTCGCCAAGATCTCGACCTATGTGGCGCTCGTCGTGGGCGTGCTCGGCCTCGGCCGGGTGTGGATCACCGGGATCGACACGCTCATCACGATCCTGGGGCTGGTGGCCGCCGGGCTGGTGGTCGCCAACACCGACGTGATCCGCAACCTCGCCGGCGGGCTCTACATCGCCGTGCGACACCCGCTGCGGGTCGGCGACCGCGTGGAGATCGACGGCAGGGCTGGGGATGTCGTCGGCGTGGGCAGCCTCGGGTTCAACCTGCTGGAGATCCAGGGCTGGGTCGACGCCGACCAGTCCACCGGGCGCGTGCTGCACGTGCCCAACGGGCTGCTGCTCACCCACCCCCTGGCGAACTTCGGCGCCGGCTTCAGCTGGATCTGGCACGAGGTCGTGGTGCCACTCACCTTCGACAGCGACGTGGCCCGAGCCCGGCGCATCCTCGCCGACACCCTGGAGCGTCACGCCCCGTCCCTCGAGGCCGACGACCCGGGCCGCGAGCGCGACCTGCTCATCAGCTACACGCGCCTCGCCCCGGCGACCTACGTCAGCGCCGACGAGCGCGGCGTGCGCCTCGCCGGCCGGCTGCGGGTCGACAGCCGCGAGCGCCGCCGCGTCGACAGCGCGATCTGGGCGGACCTGCTGGAGCGACTGGCGAGCGAGCCCGCCATCACCCTGACCTACGCGGCGGTGCGCACCGAGCTCGCCGGCGGCGTGCACCTCGACGGGAACGGGACCGCAGGAGCGGCCACGCCCGGGCAGGAGGGGGCGCGAGGCCCCGGCGGCCAGCGCTCGGAGGGCGGCGGGGGCGGCGTCGGCTAGCCTGCGGGCACGCCGGGCCCTCACCGACCCGCCCGGACGCCCCACCTCATGAGCGACGACCCCCGCGAGCTGCCCGCCGTGCGTGCCGCACTGGACGCGCTCGCCGAGCGCGATGCCGTGCGACGGCTGCACGAGCGCGACACCAGCGTCTTCTCCGACGACCCCACCGTGCAAGACGCCGCCGGCGACCGCCTGGGCTGGCTGGACTGCGTGCCACCGCCCCCCGAGTGGGTGCCGCGCCTGCGCGCACACGCCGCCGAGGTCGTCGACGCAGGCTTCGACGAGGTGATCCTGCTGGGCATGGGCGGGTCGAGCCTGGCGCCCGAGGTGCTGGCTCGCGTGCTGGGCCCGGGCGCACGGGGCCTGCCGCTGACGGTGTGCGACTCGACCCACCCCGAGGTGGCCGCGACGCTGGATCGTGACCTGTCGGGCGCGCTGGTCATCGTGGCCAGCAAGTCCGGGGGCACCGCGGAGACCGCGGCCCTCGGGGCCCTGGCCGCCGAGCGGGTCCCCGACCCCTCCCATCTCGTGGCGATCACCGACGCCGGGACGACGCTGGCGGCCCGCGCGCGCGACGAGGGCTGGCGCGAGGTCTTCCTCAACCCCGCCGACATCGGCGGCCGCTTCGCCGCCCTGTCGCTGGTCGGGATGGTCCCCGCCGCCCTGCTCGGGGCCTCGCTGGAGGAGCTGTGGGGCTCGGCGGGCCGCCTGGCCGAAGCCTGCGCCCCCGGCCAGCCGATCGACGAGGACCCCTCGGCGGTCCTCGGTGCGTTCATGGCCGGCCTCGCCCAGCAGGGACGCGACAAGCTGACCCTGCTCACCGATCCGCGCCTGGACGCGCTGGGCGACTGGGTCGAGCAGCTGGTCGCCGAGTCGACCGGCAAGCAGGGGCTGGGCGTGGTCCCCGTGGTGGGCGAGCCCGTGGGCCCACCACAGGTCTACGGCGCCGACCGCGCGGTGGTCGAGGTGCGCCTGGGCGGCGAGCCCGTCGCCGGCGTGGCCGCCCTGATCGAGGCCGGCGTGCCCGTGCTCACCCTGGACATCGCCGACGTCGGCGAGCTCGGCGCGGCGTTCCTGCAGTGGGAGCTGGCCACCGCCTACGCCGGGATGCTGCTCGGCGTCAACCCCTTCGACGAGCCCGACGTGAACGCGAGCAAGGCCAACACCAAGGCGCTGCTGGCCGAGCTGTCCACCCCAGAGGCCCTCGGCGAGCCCGAGGACGACGACCCCGCTCCCCTGCTCGCCGGCGCGCGCCCCGGCGACTACGTCGCGCTGCAGGCCTACCTGCCCATGACCGCAGACCACGTGGCGGCGCTGACCGAGCTGCGCCGGGAGCTGCGCGACGGGCTCGGCCTGGCCACCACCGTCGGCTTCGGACCCCGCTTCCTGCACTCGACCGGGCAGCTGCACAAGGGCGGGCCCGGCTCGGTGGTGGTGCTGCGCCTGGCCGATGCCCCCACCGGCGGTCCGCCCATCCCCGGGCAGCGCTACGACTTCGCCACCCTGGTGCGCGCCCAGGCCGCCGGCGACCTGCAGGCGCTGCGCGACCGCGGACGGCGCGTGGCGTCGGTGCGCGCCGATGACCTCCACGCCGCCTGCGAGCGCATCCGCGCCGCCCTGCCCANCCACGNCGGGGGCGGCTAGAGGATCCGTGGCGCCGCGGCCGCGGCGCCACTGCCCGCACGAGCGTGACCCCACCCCAGGTGGGGTGGGCGTGCTAGGGTGGAGCGCATGAGCAGCAGCCACACCCAGCAGGTCGGCAACCGGCTGCGCACCGCGCGGGGCCACCTCGACGCGGTCATCCGCATGGTCGAGGACGAGGCCTACTGCCCCGACATCCTCAAGCAGATGACCGCGGTGCAGGGCCTGCTCGAGGGCTCGGGACGGATGGTGTTCCGCAACCACCTCGAGACCTGCGTCGCCAAGGCGATGCAGGAGGGCCGCACCGAGGAGATCGTCGACGAGCTGATGGAGACGCTGAAGTTCGACAAGCGGCTGCTGCGCCCCACCCCCGAGGAACCGACCCAGGGAGGAACGACGATGGCCGTCGAGACCATCCACGTGCCCGAGATCCACTGCGGCCACTGCAAGAGCTCCATCGAGGGCGCGCTCCAGCCGCTGGACGGCGTGGCCAGCGCCACGGTCGACATCGAGGCGCGCCTGGTCACCGTCGACTACGACGTCGACAAGCTCGACCGCACCGCGCTGATCAGCGAGATCGAGGATCAGGGCTACGAGGTGCCGGCCTAGGGCCTTGGCCCTCCCCCCAGCCCGCGTCGCGGTCGCGACGCGGGAGACTCGCGACCGCGTCGCGACCGCGTCCCCGCACCGGAGGTCCCATGNGCACCCCCACCGAGCAGCACGACCCTGTCGCCGCGGCGGCCGGCGGCGAGCTCGACCTCACCGTCGACGGCATGACGTGTGGCTCGTGCTCGGCGCGCGTGCAGCGCATCCTGGAGCGCCAGGAGGGCGTGACGCGCGCCGACGTGAACTTCGCCACCGGCCGCGCCCGCGTGCAGCTCGACGACGACGCCGCGGTCGACCTCGACCGCCTCTCGGCGGCGATCGACAAGATCGGCTATGAGGTCACCGGCGCGGTGCTGCCGGGCGAGGAGCCCGACGAGCCGCGCGACCCCGGCGAGGCGCACGCCGCCGATGAGCGCCGCTGGTTCTGGCGGGCGATGCTCGCCCTGCCGCCGGCGCTGGTCGTCACGTGGATCTCGATGGTCCACACCGGCATGCTCACCGGCGTCGAGGAGGGCTTCGAGCCCTGGGAGCGGTGGACCGTCTTCCTGCTGACGCTGCCGGTGCAGTTCGTGGTCGGCTGGCCGTTCCTGGTCGAGGCGGCCCGTCGCGCCGTCCGGGTGACGGCGAACATGGACACGCTGATCTCGATCGGCACGCTCGCGGCGTTCATCTACTCGACGGTGGAGTTCGTGCGCGGCGGCGACGACCTGTACTTCGAGGTCGCCGCGGTGATCATCGCCTTCCTCGCCCTTGGCCGCTACTTCGAGGCCCGAGCGAAGGGGCGTGCCGGCAGCGCCCTGCGGGCCCTGCTCGAGCTCGGGGCCAAGGACGCCCGTCGCGTCGATCCCGACAGCGGCGACGAGGAGCTGGTGCCCGTGGCCGACGTGGCCGTCGGCGACCTGCTCAAGGTCCGCCCGGGCGAGAAGGTCCCGACCGACGGCGAGGTCGTGGCCGGCGAGTCCGCGGTCGACGAGTCGATGCTGACCGGCGAGTCGGTGCCGATCGACAAGGTCCCCGGGGATCGCGTCGCGGGCGCCACGGTCAACAGCGCCGGCGCGCTGACGGTCCGCGCCACCGCGGTGGGCAGCGACACCGCGCTGAACCAGATCGTGCGCCAGGTCGAGCAGGCCCAGGCCGGCAAGGCCGAGGTGCAGCGGCTGGCCGACCGCGTCTCGGCGGTCTTCGTGCCGGCGGTGCTGGTCATCGCCGCGGCGACGTTCGCCATCTGGGCCTTGGCCATCGGCGCGCCGGTGCAGGGGCTGACCGCCGCGGTGGCCGTGCTGATCATCGCCTGCCCCTGCGCGCTGGGCCTGGCCACCCCCACCGGCATCATGGTCGGCACCGGCCGCGGCGCCGAGCTCGGCGTGCTCATCAAGCAGATCGACGTCCTGGAGCGCAGCCGCCAGGCCACCACCGTGGTGTTCGACAAGACCGGCACGCTCACGCGCGGCGAGATGCAGGTCACCGAGGTGGCCACCGACGGCGAGACCGACCCTGGCACGGTGCTGCGCCGGGCCGGCGCGGTCGAGGCCGACAGCGAGCACCCCATCGGCCAGGCGATCACCGCCCACGCCCGCGCCGAGGCCGGCGACCTGCCCCTAGCCGAGGGCTTCACCGCGGTGTCGGGCCACGGCGTGCGGGCACAGGTGGAGGGCACCTGGGTGACCGTCGGGCGGCGCAAGCTGCTCGCCGAGAGCGGCGTGATCGTCCCCGAGCGGCTGGAGACGGCCGCCGAGCGGCTCGAGGCCCAGGGCACCACCGTGGTGCTGGTCGGCTGGGACGGCGCCGCGCGCGGCGCGGTCGCCGTGGCCGACACGCTCAAGGAGGGCGCGGCCGAGGTCGTCGAGGCCCTGCACGGCCTGGGCCTGTCGGTGGCGATGCTCACCGGCGACACCCAGACCACCGCGCGGGCCATCGCCGACCAGGTCGGCATCGACCGGGTGCTCGCCGAGGTCCTGCCCGCCGACAAGCAGGCCGAGGTCGAGCGCCTCCAGGCCGAGGGCGAGATCGTGGCCATGGTCGGCGACGGCGTCAACGACGCCCCCGCCCTCGTGGCCGCCGACCTCGGCGTGGCGATCGGCACCGGCACCGACGTGGCCATCGAGTCCAGCGACCTCACGCTGATGCGCGGCGACCTGCAGGGCGTCGTCACCGCCATCCGCCTGTCGCAGCAGACCTACAAGGTGATCCGCCAGAACCTGTTCTGGGCCTTCTTCTACAACACCGCGGCGATCCCGCTGGCCGCCGTGGGCCTGCTGAACCCGATGATCGCCGGCGCGGCGATGGCCATCTCCAGCGTCAGCGTCGTCTCCAACTCGCTGCGCCTGCGGCGCTTCACCGGCTGACCGCCGGTCGGCGCAGCCATGGTGGCCACGCCTGCGAAGACCTGATAAAATCTAGGCCAGCGATCGACATCGCCACGCACGGTCCCTCACCTGCTCCCCCTCCCAGGTGAGGGACCGTGCTCGTTGGCGACCAGGAGCCCGCGACCCCGGCCCGCGATCCCGGCCGGGGTCGCGGGCTCCTTCGCGTGAAGGGCTCACAGGTCGATGTCGGGCAGCGCGGTCAGCGCCGCCTCCAGGGCCGTCTGGTCGTGCCCGCGGTCCTCGAGGCGTCCGGCCAGGTAGGCGTCGTAGGCGGCCATGTCGAAGTGACCGTGGCCGCANAGCGCGGTGAGGATGACGGTCTCCTCGCCGGTCTCGGTGCAGCGGGCCGCCTCCTCGATGGTGCTGGCCAGGGCGTGGGTGGGCTCGGGTGCCGGGACGATGCCCTCGGTGCGCGCGAACGCCAGCCCGGCCGCGAACGAGCTCGACTGCTCATAGGCCCGCGGCTCGATCAGGCCCAGCTCGACCACGTGCGACAGCAGCGGGCTCATCCCGTGGTAGCGCAGCCCGCCCGCATGGATCGCATCGGGCACGAAGTCGTGGCCCAGCGTGTGCATCTTCATCAGCGGGGTCAGCCCGGCCGTGTCGCCGTAGTCGTAGGCGTAGCGCCCACGCGTCAGCGTCGGGCAGGCGGCGGGCTCGACCGCGAGGATCCGCGGGCCCTGACCGCCCCGGTCGAGCCGGTCGGCCAGGAACGGGAACGCCAGGCCAGCGAAGTTCGACCCGCCGCCAGTGCACCCGATCAGCAGGTCGGGGGTCTCGCCGATCGCGGCGAGCTGCGTCTGCGCCTCCTGGCCGATGACGGTCTGGTGGAGCAGCACGTGGTTGAGCACGCTGCCCAGCGCGTAGCGCGTCACGTCGCTGCCAGCGGCCGCCTCGACGGCCTCGCTGATCGCGATGCCGAGGCTGCCCGGGTGGTCCGGGGTGTCGGCGAGCACCTTGCGGCCCGCCTCGGTGCGGTCCGAGGGGCTCGGGTGGACCGTGCCACCGAACACCCGCATCATCGAGCCGCGGTAGGGCTTCTGCTCGAAGCTGGCGCGCACCTGCCACACCTCGCACTCGAGGCCGAACTGCGCGCAGGCGAACGCCAGGGCGCTGCCCCACTGCCCCGCGCCGGTCTCGGTGGTGAGCCGCTGCACGCCCGCCTCGGCGTTGGCGTGCGCCTGGGCGACGGCGGTGTTGGGCTTGTGGGAGCCCGCGGGGCTGCCACCCTCGTACTTGTAGTAGATCCGGGCGGGGGTGCCGAGCGCCGCCTCCAGGCGGTGGGCGCGGTGCAGCGGCGTGGGCCGCCACAGGCGGTAGACGTCACGCACCGCCTCGGGGATGGGCACACGGGCCTCGGTGGAGGCCTCCTGAGCGACCAGCGCTGGTGGGAACAGCGGCGCCAGGTCCTCGGGCGTGATCGGCTCGTGGGTCGCCGGGTGCAGCACCGGCGGCGGGGGCTCGGGGAGGTGGGGGATCAGGTTGACCCAGTGGGTCGGCAGCTGATCCTCGGACAGCTGGGTGCGGGTGGCCACGTCGGTCATGGGCTGCAGTATGGCGGCCCAGGCCTCGCACGGCACATCCGGCTCGGCACATCAGGCTGCGCGCCGCACCGGCTCGACTGACCTGCAGGACGCGACCTCGCGAATCGGGCATCGCTGCGGGCGACAACCCCGCGGGGGGTCCGGTAGGGTGCCGCCCATGGATCAGCCTCAGGTGCTCTCGATGGTCCTCGCCGGCGGTGAGGGCAAGCGGCTCATGCCGCTGACCCACGACCGCGCCAAGCCTGCGGTGCCCTTCGGCGGCGAGTACCGCCTCATCGACTTCGTGCTCTCCAACCTCATCCACGCCGGCTTCCTGCGCGTGGTGGTGCTCACCCAGTACAAGAGCCACAGCCTGGATCGCCACATCGCCCAGACCTGGCGGATGAGCCCGCTGCTGCGGCACTACGTCGCACCCGTGCCCGCCCAGATGCGACGCGGGAAGCACTGGTTCGCCGGCTCGGCGGACGCCATCTTCCAGAACCTGAACCTCATCAACGACGAGCGCCCCGACCACGTGGTGGTCTTCGGCGCCGATCACATCTACCGCATGGACCCCCGTCAGATGCTCGACTACCACATCGAGCAGGGCGCGGGCGTGACGGTCGCCGGCATCCGCCAGCCGATCGAGACCGCTGACCAGTTCGGCGTCATCGAGCCCGACGCCACAGGCACCCGCATCCACCGCTTCCGCGAGAAGCCGTCGGATCCCGTGGGGCTGCCCGACGCGCCCGAGCAGGTCTACGCCTCGATGGGCAACTACGTCTTCTCCACCGAGGCGCTGATCGAGGCCGTCACCGCCGACGCCGGCGACGAGGAGTCCGGCCACGACCTCGGCGGCGACATCATCCCGGCGATGGTCGACAAGGGCGAGGCCGCCGTCTACGACTTCACCCGCAACCGGGTGCCGGGTGCCACCGAGCGCGACCACGCCTACTGGCGCGACGTGGGCACGCTCGACGCCTACTACGACGCCCACATGGACCTCATCTCGGTCCACCCGGTCTTCAACCTCTACAACGACCGCTGGCCGATCCTCACCAGCCGTGATCCGGCACCGCCCGCCAAGTTCGTCCACCACGAGCCCGACCGCATCGGCACCGCCACCGACTCGATGGTGTGCGGCGGCACCGTGGTCAGCGGCGGCACCGTGCGCGGGTCGGTGCTCGCGCCCGGGGTGTACGTCCACTCCTACTCCACCGTCGAGGGCTCGGTGCTCATGAGCGACGTGCGGGTCGGTCGCCATGCGGTGGTGCGCAACGCCATCATCGACAAGAACGTGGTGATCCCCCCGGGCGCGGAGATCGGCGTGGACCCCGCCCGCGACCGCGAGCGCTTCACCATCAGCGACAACGGGATCGTGGTGCTGGGCAAGAACGAGGTGGTGGAGCCATGAGGGTGGGGCTGCTGACCCGCGAGTACCCGCCGGAGGTCTACGGCGGCGCCGGGGTGCACGTCGAGCACCTCGCTCGCGCGCTGGCCTACGAGGTCGAGGTCGCGGTGCACTGCGCGGGTGGCCCGCGCAACGATCGGCTGGTCGCCTCGACGTCCAACCCGTGGGAGGCCCTATCCGGCGAATCGTCCCACCGCGGCGCGCTGGGCTGGTTCTCGGTGTCGCTGGCGCAGGCCGCTGCCGCCGAGGCCTCCGACATCGTCCACAGCCACACCTGGTACGCCAACCTGGGCGGGCACCTCGCCAAGCTCACCTACGACATCCCCCACGTGGTCACCAGCCACTCGCTGGAGCCGCTGCGACCGTGGAAGGCCGAGCAGCTCGGCGGCGGCTACGCGCTGTCGTCGTTCGCAGAGCGCACCGCGATCGAGGGTGCCGACGCGGTCATCGCCGTGTCCTCGGGGATGCGCGACGACGTGCTCGCCTGCTACCCGGGCGTGGACCCCGATCGGATCGAGGTGATCCACAACGGCATCGACGCCGAGGCCTACCGGCCGATCGACGACCCGACGGTCCTGGCGCGCCACGACATCCACCCGGACCTGCCCACGGTCGCCTTCGTCGGGCGCATCACCCGCCAGAAGGGCGTGCCCCACCTCCTCGACGCGGCCCGTCACCTGCCCGCCGGCACCCAGCTGATCCTGTGCGCCGGCCAGCCTGACACCCCCGAGATCGGCCGCGAGGTGGTCGAGCGGGTGGAGCGGCTGCGCGCCGACGGCCACGTGCGCGTGGTCTGGATCGATCACATGCTGCCGCGCACCGAGATCGTCGCGCTGCTGTCGGCCGCCGACGTGTTCGCCTGCCCGAGCGTCTACGAGCCGTTCGGGCTGGTCAACGTGGAGGCGATGGCCACCGGCACCGCCGTGGTCGCCTCGGCGGTCGGCGGCATCCCCGAGATCATCGTCGAGGGCGAGACCGGCCACCTGGTGCCCTTCGAGGCCGGCGACGACGCCTACGGCACACCCCGCGACCCCGAGGCGTTCGCCCGCGACCTGGCAGCCGGCCTGTCACCGCTGCTCACCGACCGGGACCGGGCCGCCGCGATGGGGGCGGCGGGCCGTGAGCGGGTGGTCGAGCACTTCGCCTGGGAGGCGATCGCCGCGCGCACCGCCGACCTCTACCGCCGCCTGCTCGCCTAGCGGCGACCTGCGCGCCTAGCGGCGTCCGGTGGCGCTGGCGGTCAGCCGCCGCCGCGCACGTAGGTGGCCAGCGACTCGGCCTCCAGCTCCAGCTCGTCCATGCGCGACTTGACCACGTCGCCGATCGACACGATGCCCACCAGCACACCGGCCTCGACCACGGGCACGTGGCGCACCCGCCTGTGGGTCATGAGGGCGGTCAGGTCGTCGACGCTCGTGTCGGGCGAGCAGGTCACCACCTCGTCGACCATCACCGCCCGCACCGGCTCGTCGCCGCATGCCGACCCGAGCCGTGCCAGCGCCCGCGCGAGGTCCCGCTCGGAGATGATCCCCTCGATCGTGGCGCCGTCGGGTGCCACGACCAGCGCCCCGACATCGTGGTGGGCCAGCTCGTGGGCGGCCTCGGCCAGGGATGCTCCGGGCGCGATCGTGGCCACGCGACGGCCCTTGCGCTCCAACACCACTGACACCGGTACCGACATGGCGCTCACCTCCCGGGTGCAGGGTGGCCCGCCGCCCGGCTCGTGGTCAACCCCGATCGGCCCGGCCCTGCGGCGGTCCGCGGGAGGCGTCGCGTGCTGGGCGGTGGCCACGGTCAGGCGGCGCGCGCCAGCACCTGCCACAGGTGGTCGACGTGGCGCTCGGTGGTGCGAGCGCCACCGATGGCCACGCGCAGCACGAGCCGCCCGTCGACGCGGGTGTGGGTCACCAGCAGCTGCGGATCGGCGTTGATGGCCTCGAGGAGGCGCTGCGTGGCGGCGTCGCCCTCGGCGTGGGTCACGCAGACCAGCGCGAGCTCGGCCGGGGCCGCCAGGTGCAGGCGCGGGTGATCGTCGACGCGCGCGGCCAGTCGCTGCGCCAGCGCGACGTGGCGGCGCACGTGGGCGCGCAGCCCCTCCGCGCCGATCAGCCGCAGCACGAACCAGAGCTTGAGCGCGCGGAAGCGCCGTCCCAACCCGATCTGCCAGTCGCGATAGTCGATCACCGCGCCCGAGTCGCTGGCAGCGTTGCGCAGGTACTCGGGCGTCACGGTCAGCGCGCGCTCCAGCCACGTCGGGTCGGCCACCCACAGCGCCGAGCAGTCGATGGCGGTCAGCAGCCACTTGTGCGGGTTGGTGACGTAGCTGTCGGCGGCGCCGAGCCCCTCCCCCACCCAGCGCAGCTCCGGGCACACCGCCGCCGTGCCGGCCCAGGCACCGTCGACGTGCAGCCACACGTCGCGGTCGGCGACCGCTGCGGCGATGGCGTCCAGCGGATCGAACGCGCCGGTGGAGGTGGTGCCGGCGGTGGCCACGAGGAACACCGGTCCGTCCTGGGCTGCGAGCAGGTCAGCGAGCGCGGCGGGGTCCAGGCGCTGGCGCACGTCGACCGGCACCCGCACGATGGCCTCGCGCTCCAGCCCGGCCACCGCCACCGCCTTGTCCAGCGCGCTGTGCGCCTCCGAGGAGGCCATCACGGTCAGCTCACGGCCGCCCGCGGCCGCCCGCTCGCGGGCGGCCAGCAGCGCGCACAGCGTCGCCGACGAGGCCGTGTCCTGGATCACCCCGCGTCCGCGGAACCGCGCGGGCAGGCCCAGCAGCTCGGCGAGCCAGTCCAGGACGTGGGTCTCCAGCTCGGTGGCCGCCGGCGAGGTGGACCACAGCATCCCCTGCACCCCGAGCCCGGCGGTGGCGAGCTCGGCCAGCGCGCTGGGCCCGGAGGTGCCCGCGGGGAAGTAGCCGAAGAAGCCCGGGTGCTGCCACTGGGTGAGCCCGGGCACGATCACCCGGTCGAGGTCGGACAGGACCGCCGACAGCGGCTCGGGCTCCTCCGGTGGCCTGGCCGGCAGCTGCGCGCGGACGTCGCCGGGTGCGACGTCGGAGCGCACCGGCAGGTCCTCCAGGCGGTCCCAGTGGTCGGCGA
>SL_8KL_010_SEDDRAFT_10002735_pt1 | contig 14779 bp, 13 predicted proteins | sample SodLakKL_010_SED_4_FD_11160 | JGI IMG/M metagenome (IMG submission 11160) | reverse complement strand
TTTCGGCATGGCGCTGACCTTCGCCCCGGGGGTGGTGGCCGGCAGCTGGCTGGCCAGCCGCGTCGCCCATCGCCTCGACCGTCGCCTGCTGCAGGGGGCGTCGCTGGCGCTCTGTACTCTCGCCGCGCTGGGGCTGCTGCTCTGACGTTGCGAACTCCGAGAGCGCTGTCACACAATATTCATCAATCCGGCGCGTCATGTCACCGAAGTGTCATGGGGTCTCCCTATAGTCGCCTCCATCGATCCACGGATAGCGGATCGAGTCCTCAACGCTGCGACATGCGGCGCACGACACCTGGAGACCAAGATGAAACTCAAGCTCATCGCTGCCGCCGTTATCGGTGCCTCTTTCGTCAGCACCGCCGCCATGGCGGAACGCGTCGACCCCAACCTGCCCGACTATGAGTCCGTGAGCGGCATTTCCGGCAACATGACCAGCATCGGCTCCGATACCCTGAACAACCTCATGACCCTCTGGGCAGAGGAATTCGCCAGCATCTACCCCAATATCAATATCCAGATCCAGGGCGCCGGCTCCGGCACTGCGCCTACCGCGCTGACCGAGGGCACCGCCCAGTTCGGTCCGATGAGCCGCGAGATGCGCACTTCCGAAGTTCAGGCCTTCGAGGATCGTCACGGCTATCCGCCGACCATGGTGCCTGTGGCCATCGACGCGCTGGCCGTCTACGTCAACCAGGACAACCCCCTGGAAAGCATCACTCTGCCGCAGGTCGACGCCATCTTCTCCAGCACGCGTCGTTGTGGCTACCCGGAAGACATTACCCGCTGGGGGCAGCTGGGTCTGGACGGCAGCTGGGAGAACCGCGACTTCACCCTCTACAGCCGTAACGCCGTCTCCGGCACCTATGGCTTCTTCGCCGAGAATGCTCTGTGCGGCGGTGACTTCAAGGATTCCATCAACGAGCAGCCGGGTTCTGCCTCGGTGGTCCAGGGCGTTAGCGAGTCGATCAACGGCATCGGCTATTCCGGCATCGGCTACATCACCTCCCAGGTCCGCGCGGTGCCGGTGGCACGCGATGAGGGCGAGGAAGCCTTCACGGTGGAAAACGAAAACTACCCGCTGGCCCGCTTCCTCATGGTCTACGTGAACAAGCACCCCAACGAGGATCTGGCCCCGCAGCAGGCCGAGTTCCTGCGCATGGTGCTCTCCAGGCAGGGCCAGGAAGTGACCGCCCGCGACGGTTACATCCCGCTGCCCGAGACCGTGGCCAGCCGCGTGCGTGGCGAGCTGGGTCTCGACTAGTCATCTACTAGCCAAGGCTTTACCCGGGGGCGCTCAGGCGCCCCTTTCTAATTTCTGGAGCTGTCACATAGCTGTCACGGACCCTGCTTACCCTCTGCGTATCTTTCCACCTGACGGGATTGCCCATCCGCCATGAATGACATGTCCCAACGCCCCAGGTCGGGTCAAGGCCGGTCGCTGCTGCCCACCCCTGAGCAGCGCGAGCGCCTGCGGCGCAAGCGCACGCTGAAGGACAACATTTCCCGCTACGGTATCGGTGCCGCCGGCATCGGAGTCGTGATCGCCCTCGGGATGATCTTCGTCTATCTGTTCTCCGAGGTCATGCCGCTGTTCAAGTCGGCCGAGGTCTCGACGCAGCAGGCCTATGCCATTCCCGGGGTGGAAAGCGGCGAGTCACTCGAGCACCTCACCATCGACCGCTACGACACTCTGGGGGCGAGCTTCACCGACACCGGGCGCATCACCTTCTTCGACCTGGACGGAGGCGCCTGGCGTTCGTCGTTCGAGATGCCCCGACCCGATGACGCGATGCGCTCGGCATTTGCGACCGCCTTCGCCACCACGGGGGCCTTCGCCTACGGGTACGACAACGGCACCATCAGCCTTGGCCGGGTGGACTACGCGATCACCTATCCGGACAACCTGCGCCAGATCGAGCCCGAGCTGAAATTTCCCTTCGGCGAGGAGCCACTGGTCCTGGACGAGGCAGGGCGTGCCATCCAGGTGCTGGGTCTGCAGGTCAGCGACCGCGGTACCTATGCCGCTGCCGAACTCGAGGACGGCACCCTGATGGTGACCTCCTTCGATCGCCGGGAGAACATCATGACCGGTGCGGTGACCGTGGAGCAGGCCACGTCCGAGCTGCCCGGCTTCGACGGCCGCGCCCGGCAGATACTGATCGACAATCGCTACCGTCACCTCTACGTCTCCGACGACGCCGGCTACATCCATCACTACAACATCGGCAACCTCAGCAATCCCCGCTACCTCGGGGCCGTTCAGGTCACGGACAGCGGCTACGTGTCGGAGATGACCTATCTCAATGGCACGGTATCGATCATTGCCGGTACCTCCGATGGTCAGGTGCGCCAATACTTCCCGGTGCGCGATGCCCAGAACCAGTACGACCTGACCCACATTCGTGATTTCGCCCGCTATGACGCCCCGATCACCCATATCGCACCGGAGCACATGCGGCGGGGCTTTCTGGTGGGTGACGAGCTGGGCAACCTGGGTATTCATCACGCCACGGCGGGGGCTGACGTCTTCGATGCGCCGATGACCGACGGTCCGCTGTCGCGTATCGCCATCTCGCCGGTCAACTCGTTGGCGCTGTTTGCCGACGAGAACCACCAACTCCAGGTGGCAAGCGTCAACAACCCGCACCCCGGTATCTCATTCTCCTCCCTCTGGCAGAAGGTCTGGTACGAGGGCAGCAGCCAGCCGCGCTATGTGTGGCAGTCCACCGCCGGCGGCGACGAGTATGAACCCAAGATGAGCCTGATGCCCCTGACCCTGGGCACTCTGAAGGCGGCCTTCTACGCCATGCTGTTTGCCACCCCGCTGGCGCTGATGGGAGCCATCTATACCGCCTACTTCATGTCCCCGAAGCTGCGCGGCAAGGTCAAGCCCACCATCGAGGTGATGGAGGCCCTGCCCACGGTCATCCTCGGCTTCCTGGCCGGGCTTTGGCTCGCCCCCTTCGTCGAGAATCGGCTGCCGGCGGTGTTCAGCATCCTGATCCTGATGCCCATTGCCATGCTGGTCTTTGCCTACCTCTGGAGTCGCCTGCCCGAGTGGCTGCGCACTCGGGTGCCCGACGGCTGGGAGGCGGTGCTGCTGATGCCGATCATCATTTTCGTAGGCTGGGCCTGCGTCACGGCGAGCCCCTACGTGGAGATCATGTTTTTCGACGGCAGCATGCGCCAATGGTTGACCGACAACGGCTTCACCTACGACCAGCGCAACGCTCTGGTGGTAGGTATCGCCATGGGCTTCGCGGTGATCCCGACCATCTTCTCCATCGCCGAAGATGCGGTCTTCAACGTGCCCAAACATCTTACCCAGGGCTCCCTGGCCCTGGGCGCCACCCGCTGGCAGACCGTGGTCGGCGTGGTGCTGCCCACTGCGAGCATCGGGATGTTCTCGGCCGTGATGATGGGCTTCGGCCGTGCGGTGGGGGAGACCATGATCGTGCTGATGGCCACCGGCAACAGCCCGATCATGAATTTCAATATCTTCGAGGGAATGCGCACCCTGTCGGCCAACATCGCGGTGGAGCTGACGGAGACCGCGGTGGGGTCCAGCCACTTCCGGGTCCTGTTCCTGGCCGCCCTGGTCCTGCTGGCNATGACCTTCCTGGTCAATACGCTGGCCGAGATCATTCGTCAGCGCCTTCGCAAGCGCTACGGCAACCTCTAAATCCGGGAGACTTCGATGAAACTNTGGTGGAAAAGCGGTGCCCCCTGGGTGTGGTTGAATGCCGGCGCGGTAGCGGTCTCGGTGATCATGGTGTTGGGCCTGATCGGCCTGTCGGCCTGATCGCGGTGCGCGGCCTGAGCCACTTCTACCCCAGCGAGATTGTCGAGTTCCAGGTCGGCGACCCCGAGCTGGGCCTCGGTCGGATGGTGATGGGGGAGCACGTTCGCTCCGAGACCATCCCGGTTCCCGTGGCGCGGGATGCGGGCATCGCCGTGCCCCCGGAGCTCGATAGCGATGACCTGGTGGTCCGGCATCTGATCAAGCAGGGCAACCGCGACGTCACCGGCCAGGACTTCGCCTGGTATGCCGAACTGCAGATGTCCGAGTGGCAAGCGCCACCGGATGCCATGCGCCTGGAGCGCCGCGAGTGGGGCGACTTCTACGGTTATGCGCTGCGGGTGCTGGAGGGCGGCGAGGTGGTCGCCGAGGGAGAGGGGCTGTGGGAAGAGTTGCAGTCGCGGGTCGAGAGAGCCAATACCCTCTTTCGGGAGCTGCGTCGGATCGAGCGTAACGACGTGGGGGTGATCAGCGCGGAAATGGAGGAGCTGCGCCTGCGTGAGCGTGCCCTGCAGCGCGATCCCGACATCGAACCCGACGCACTTCGGGCGCAGCTGGATCAGATTCAGGATAGGCAGGCCATTCTGGATCAGGAGTTCCAGACCTTGCGCGGTGAGATCGATATTCTGCGCCGTGAGCTTTATCGCGACACCCTGGTGGCCACGGTCACCGGCGGCCAGGAGGTGCAGATACGTATCGGCGACATCGTGCGGGCCGTTCAGCCCAACAGCCTGTCGCTGACCGCCAAGGCGGTGGAGTATGTGCAACAGTTCTGGGCCTTCGTCAGCGGTGAGCCTCGCGAGGCCAATACGGCCGGCGGCATCTTCCCGGCGATCTTCGGCACCGTGACCATGGTGCTGCTGATGTCGATGATCGTCAGCCCCTTCGGCGTGCTGGCCGCCATCTACCTGCGCGAATATGCCACACAGGGCCCGCTGCTGCGTCTGATCCGTATCTCGGTCTACAACCTCGCCGGGGTGCCCTCCATCGTCTACGGGGTCTTCGGCCTGGGCTTCTTCATCTACACCATGGGGGGGTCCATCGACCAGCTGTTCTACTCGGAGCGCCTGCCATCCCCCACCTTCGGGTCGCCGGCGTTGATCTGGGCCTCGCTGACGCTGGCACTGTTGACCCTGCCGGTGGTGATCGTCTCCACCGAGGAGGGCCTGGCGCGGATTCCCTCATCGGTGCGCCATGGCTCCCTGGCGCTGGGGGCGACCAAGTCGGAGACGCTCTGGAAGGTGGTGGTGCCGCTGGCCACGCCGGCGATGATGACCGGCATGATCCTGGCCATTGCCCGGGCCGCGGGCGAGGTGGCGCCGCTGATGCTGGTGGGCGTGGTCAAGCTGGCGCCGACCCTGCCGGTGGATTCCACCTTTCCGTTCATTCATCTGGAGCGGCAGATCATGCACCTGGGCTTCCATATCTATGACGTTGGCTTCCAGAGCCCCAACGTCGAGGCTGCCCGCCCGCTGGTCTACGCCACGGCACTGGTGCTGGTGATCCTGATCATCGTCCTCAACCTGACCGCCATCAGCATTCGTAATCGGCTGCGCGAGCGCTACCGCGCCGCCTCGGACTGACGGACGGCGATTCTCCGGATAACGATCGGCGGTCAAGGCCGCCGATCACCAGAACACGAGACACGAGACACGAGACCATGACCTCAATGACTACCGCTCCCCGTCCCGTCGCCAGCCCTGCCAAGACTCCCTCGGGAATGAAGGGCGTCACCTTCCAGGTGCGCGACCTCAACCTCTACTACGGCAAGGAGCAGGCGCTCAAGGGCATCAACCTGGACATCCCGCGTCACAAGGTCACCGCCTTCATCGGGCCGTCCGGCTGTGGCAAGTCGACCCTGCTGCGCTGTTTCAACCGCATGAACGACCTGGTGGACGTCTGCCGGGTCGAAGGCAAGATCCTGCTCGACGGCGACGACATCTATGCGCGCGGTGTCGACGTGGCCGAGCTGCGTCGCAAGGTAGGCATGGTGTTCCAGAAGCCCAACCCCTTTCCCAAGTCGATCTACGAGAACGTGGCCTATGGCCTGCGCCTGCAGGGCGTCAACAACAAGGCTGTCCTCGATGAGGTGGTGGAGCGCTCGCTGCGCGGCGCCGCGCTGTGGGACGAGGTCAAGGATCGCCTGGGCGACAACGCCTTCGGGTTGTCCGGCGGCCAGCAGCAGCGTCTGGTGATCGCGAGGGCCATTGCCATCGAGCCCGAGGTAATCCTGCTCGATGAGCCGGCCTCCGCGCTGGATCCCATCTCCACGCTGAAGATCGAGGAGCTGATCAATGAACTCAAGAACCAGTACACCATCCTGATCGTGACCCACAACATGCAGCAGGCGGCCCGGGTCTCGGATTACACCGCCTTCATGTATCTGGGCGACCTGGTGGAGTACGACGAGACCGACAAGATCTTCACCGAGCCCGAGAAGAAGCAGACCGAGGATTACATCACCGGCCGCTACGGTTAGATCAGGTTCCCCGTCCGGCATAGCGGACCCATCGATGGGATACCGGAGGACCCATCGATGGGATGTCGGACGGGTTTCTATGGCGTAGAATTTGCTACATCCCATTTCTGCTAGGTGGCATTGTGATCCCGCTGAATCCCGCTCGACTGTTCAAGTGCCTGGGCGACGATACCCGCCTGACCCTGACCCTGCTCATTCGTCGTGAGGGGGAGCTCTGCGTCTGCGAGATGACCCACTGCCTGCAGGAGTCGCAGCCCAAGGTGTCTCGCCACCTGGCTCAGCTGCGTACCTGCGGCCTGCTCAACGATCGCCGCGAGGGCCAGTGGGTCTACTACCGCATTGCCGAGACGGTGTCGGACTGGGTCGACGAGGCGCTGATGGCCGCCGAGAAGGGGCAGGGCGAGCGCCTGGCCGGGCTGCAGGCGCGCCTGGCCGGCATGGGTAACCGTCCCGAGCGGCGGCTGGCCATGTGCTGAGGCGCTGTGGCCCTTCGCTTATCCTTCCACCTCTCTCTCCACCTCACTCCACCCCTCTCCACTTTTCTGTCCACTTGCTCCGCTACAACCAGCGATCCATTCGCCACCTTATCCCGGCCATTTTCGACTAGCCTTGCATCTAATTGCTGGATCCTGTCAGAAGCGGTACCCGTACCACTGCGCTTTTGACTCGACGTGGCCTGTGGCGGAGTGTTCACACGTGGAATTCAAGGATTACTATCAGATGCTCGGGGTGGCGAAGAGCGCGACGGCCGAGGACATCAAGAAGGCCTACCGCACGCTGGCGCGCAAGTTTCATCCCGATGTCAGCAAGGAGCCCGACGCCGAACAGCGTATGCAGGAGATCAATGAGGCCAAGGCGGTGCTTTCCGATCCCGAGAAGCGTCTCGCCTATGACCAGCTGTATCAGCAATACCACTCGGGTCAGGATTTTCAGCCACCGCCCGACTGGGATGCGGGCTTCGAGTTCAGCGGCCGTGGTTTCGAGGAGGCCGACCTCGGGGAGTTCAGTGACTTCTTCGCCAATCTGTTCGGCCAGGGCGGCAGGGGCGGCCAGGCAGGGCGCGGGGGGCGTGGCTCTCGAAGGCGAGGCGAGGATCGTCACGCCAAGGTCATCATCGACCTGGCGGACGCCTTCCACGGCGCGACCCGGGCGATCACCCTGCAGGTGCCTCAGGTCGATGCGCAAGGGCGCGTGGTCTCCCGCGAACACACCCTGAGCGTGCGAATCCCCAGGGGCGTCAAGGAGGGGCAGCATATCCGTCTGACGGGGCAGGGCAGTCCCGGCGTCGGCGGTGGCCCGGCGGGTGACCTGTATCTGGAGATCCATTTTTCGCCGGATTCGCGTTATCGAGTCGAGGGGCGGGATGTGTATCAAACGGTACCTGTGGCGCCCTGGGAAGCTGCTCTGGGGGCCAGCATCGAAACTCCGACCCCCTCGGGGGTGGTGAAGCTCAAGGTGCCTGCCGGTTCACAGACCGGTCGCCGATTGCGCCTGAAGGGGCGCGGTATCCCCGGGCAGGAGCCGGGTGATCTGTATGTGGAGCTCGAGGTAGTGCTGCCCCCGGCCGATACCGACAAGGCCCGGGAACTGTATGAGACCATGGCGCATGAACTCGCTTTCGATCCGCGCCAGAGCAAGGGGAGCTAGGAAATGGCTCAGCAGCGTGTCGTCAACGGGGAACTGATCGACGAGGCAACCCTCACCCTCGAGGATCTGGCGCGGGCCTGCTCGGTTGAAACCGACTGGGTCGTCGAGCGCATCGAGAGCGGCCTGCTGGCCGACGGGTCGCCCTATGTGGCGAGCTGGCGCTTCACCAGTCGCGACCTGACCCGTGCCCGACGGCTGTGTCAGCTGGAGCGAGACTTCGAGGCAGCGCCCGAGCTCGCCGCCCTGGCGACCGACCTGATCGAGGAGAACCAGCGCCTGAGGGAGCGGCTGCGGGCCGCGGGATTGGCTGCCGACTAGCACCGCTCTCCCATGGGGCAATGGGCGGCGTACTCCCCGGATACCTGTTGCATAACGCAATGTGACGCTTGCCGGCTTGAGCTCTCATTCATCAAGCGTGACCCAGCGGATCGGCTGGTAGTCCAGTTCCCCCTGGGGTGGCCGCCTGCCCGGCTGGACCTCCTGGATCCGGATCTCCCAGGTCACGGTCCTGCCGGCCAGGGGGTGATTGCCGTCCAGCATGGCGCCGCGCTCGGTAAGACCGACCACCTTGAGTGAGAACCTGCCCCGCTGGCCGCCCGGCGTCAGCGTCATCCCGACGCGAATCTCCTGGCCCGGGGGCAGGTTGTCGCGTATTGCCTCGAAGACCAGTTCCGGCCGATGGGGGCCATAGGCCTGCTCCGGCGTCAATGTCACGCTGACTGCGTCGCCGGCCCGGTGGCCCTCCAGCGCTGCCTCCAGCGCCGGCAGCATCTGGCCCGTGCCGTGCACATAGGAGAGCGGTGCTTCGGGCGTCGAAGCCGCCAGGCGTTCGTCATCCTCGTCGGTCAGCACGTACTCGGCGGTGACCTCGCACAAGGGGGAGATGGTCGTCATGGGAGGCTCCTGTTTCCTACTGCCGTGTCAGTCATTGCCAGGCCTTCATACCTGCGCCGGGCGGCTTCAGTGAAGGCGAGGCGGCATCGCGGCCCTGGCAGCGCGGGCAGACCGTCATATGGTCGGCGCTGACACCGGCGGCGGCAAGCCGCTGGCGCATTTCCGCGAGCACCGGGTCGCTTTCGAAGGTCTCGCCACAGCGGCGGCAGGTCAGCCTCTCTCGTGGGGCCTCGCTTTTCTCGAAGGTCTCCAGGGCAGCCTGAGACATGTCCTGACTTGGCGCTGGGGCGGCCCTCGGGGTAGGGGCGGTCATCAGCGGCTTGAGGCGCGCCAGGTCATGGCTAAGCTGGGAATGGGTCAGGTCGACCAGCAGCCGCCAGGGACGGGTGAGTGCATCCTCCACGCCGGCCTGGACCAGCTTGCCGCGCAGGGCCGCCAGGGCGGGCAGGGTGACGTCGTGCAGCATGGTCGCGGCGTCTGTCAGCGCGGGGGTAGCGTCCGTCCCGGCTTCGCGGGTCTCCATGGCCTCGCTGTAGACCCAGGCCAGCCACTGCAGGTTGAGCGACAGGTGGTCGGGCAGGTCGTGAAATGTCGAGTCGGGTTCCAGTCCGTGACGTCGGTAGAGCGCGAGCATCGACTGGGTGCTCTGGCCCATCATCGCGCCGTCCAGGTAGGCGCCCAGGTTGAGCGGCGCGGGGGCCGGGGGCGTCAGGAACAGGCGGCTATAGCCCAGGATCAGCTGCTGCGTATCGGGCAGCGCCGTCAGTGCCAGGGAGAGGGCGTCGATGCGCTCGGTCTGAAGGGCCGGGAGCGCATCGGCCAGACTGCGCAGGTCCTCGAGCAATGGGCCCTGCGCTTCCTCCAGCGTCACCCCTGCCTGTGGGGCGAGGAAGGCCCGGGAGAGACAGAGGTTGAGCTCGGCGGCCGGCAGCAGGTCGGGGAGTTGCGAATGTGGTGTCATAGTGCTGACGGGGCGGCCTGCCGACTGGCAGGCGGCCCCTTCTCCTTCAGGATGCAGCGGGTAGGGTGATTCAGGCAGTGCCCGCCTGGGTGCCAGCTGCTGGAGCCTCGGCTATCTGGCGCGGCATGTCCCCCAGGGTCAGGAACTTCTCGCCGAGCAGGTAGAGCACGAAGCACAGCGACCAGCCGAACAGGGTCAAGGCCCACTCGGTGGCGGAGGGGGTATAGCTGAGCAGCCCGGGCTCCCAGGTGCCCTTGAAGAGCGGCACCACCTGCCCGCCCACCACGAAGTAGAAGCGCTCGGCGAACAGCCCCAGGAATACCAGGCAGGCGACCAGCACCTGCACGTCCATGCGGTTGCGGAGCGAGGCGCTGAGCATCACCACGAAGGGCAGCAGCAGGCCCAGCAGCAGGGCGGCGTTGTAGAGCGGCGAGGCGAACAGGTAGTCGGTCCACACCAGGTTGATTTCCGGGTGGTTGCTGTAGAGCCCGGTGATGGCACGCACCGTGATGAACAGCAGGGTGCCGCCGATCAGCGCGGCGAACAGCTTGGGCATGGCGCCGGTCAGCAGGGCCTGCAGGGCAGGGTTCATACGGTCACGCTGGAAGCCGTGAGCCAGATAGGTGAAGAACACCAGGGCGGCCATGCCGCTGGTTACGCCGGTGAAGTAGAAGTAGATCGGCAGCAGGGCATCGAACCAGAAGGGGCGCATGCTCATCATGCCGAAGATCAGCGCCAGGTTGCCGCTGGCCAGCAGCACCCCGATGAACGACGCGATGCCCACCTGCTTGGCGGTCCTGCTGTCCCACTCACCGCCCTGCAGCTTGCTGAATTTCCACAGCAGGAAGAGTAGATCCAGGGCGTAGAAGACACCCATCCAGAACATCGCCGACTGCACCTGCAGGTTCAGCGGGATGGCCCACAGCATGCGGAAGACGTGGCCGAGCTCCAGGGCCAGCACCAGCATGCCCGAGATCAGCACGATGAAAGCCAGGAAGATGCAGCGCTTGGCCACCGGGTAGTACTGCTTGAAGCCGAAGACCAGCGGCAGCGAGGCGATCAGCCCCAGCCCCGAGGACGCCAGGGCAAAGTAGAGATAGGTGGCGATGGGCTGCCCCCAGGGCAGGTTGGAGCTGGTGTTGAAGGAGGTGTGGCCAGTGGTCGTCAGCTGGTAGAGGCCGAAGCCCAGGCTGACCACCATTACCACGGCGGCGATCACCAGCAGCCCCCAGCCCAGCGGGCCCTGGAGGGCGTTGTCATGCGTCCTGGGTGTCATGCCTTTCATGGAAGAGCTCATGCGTCATTCTCCCTGTCGGCGGGGGTGAAGGCAGGCACACCGGCGCCGGCACCCAGATAGTAGACCTGTGGCTTGTTGCCGGTATGGTCCTTGAGGCGAACCCCGTGCTTGTCACCGATCAGCCGGTTGACCTGGCTTTCGGGGTTATCCAGGTCGCCGAAGTAGCGCGCCTTGGGCGCACAGGTGCGTACGCAGGCCGGCACATACTCCTTGACCTCGGGATTGTCCTCGTCGAGGTCGGCGATCCCTTCGGGGGCATGCTTGACCTTGTGATAGCAGAAGGTGCATTTGGAAACCACGCCCTTGGGCTGGATGCCGATGCCGCGCCGCCAGTCCTCTTCGGGATTCTGGTAGGGCGGGCTCCACAGCTGGCCGTTCTCGCCGGGGTAGGCGTCGCGGATGTCGGGTTCGATCAGCGGCTTCTCATCGGAGTAGAAGCGCACGCCGTAGGGGCAGGCGATCATGCAGTACTTGCAGCCGATGCACTTGTTCCAGTCGACGAAGACGATGCCGCCGGCATCGGGGTCCTTGTAGGTCGCCCGGGTCGGGCAGACATGCACGCAGGAGGGGTTCTCACACTGCATGCAGGGCCGTGGCAGCCACTTCATCTGGGCGCTGGGGTACTCCCCGGCGTTGTAGAAGAGCACGTCCTGCCAGCTCTCGCCCGGCAGGGTGTTGTTTTCCATCGAGCAGGCGGTGGTGCAGGCCTGGCAGCCGGTGCACTTGTCCAGGTCGATGACCATTCCCCACTTAGCCATAGTCTTGTGTCCTCAATGCCTTGTTCGGTCTGGGTTCAGGATCAGGCGCGTTCGAGCTTGACCTTGCCGGTGTAGTAGCTGGCGAGCCCGGAGATGGGGTCGGAAACGTTGCGCGTCACCTCGCCCGAGTGACCCGGCCCGCGCCCCTTGGCCCAGCGCCCCTGGGCCCAGTGGCCGAACTCGAAGGGCAGTACGATGGTGTCCGGGCGGTGGCCGGCCACGAAGCGGCACTCGGCCTCGATGGTGCCGAGATCGGAGGTGATCTTGACCCGGTCGCCGTTGCGGATGCCGCGCTCGCTGGCGGTCTTCGGGTGCACCTCCAGGTAGACGGTGCCCCGCCCGCCTGCGATAGGCTGATGGATCGCCATCTGGTGGGGGACGTTGGCTCCGCGTCCCTCGGCATGCAGCGGGGTCTTGGGCGTCACGAAGAAGAGATCGCCGTCGCCGCCGGTGTGCACGGGCTCGACCCACTGGATCAGGCCGGCGCGGTCCCGCGGGATGCCGAGCTCCAATTCGATGTACTCGGCGTGGGCCTCCAGGAAGCCGGACTTGAACTCGAACTTGCCGCTGGGCGTCTTGAGCAAGGTCTCCTTGACCTCCTCCTCGCTCATGCGGACCGAGTAGCGCTGGCCGTCCCAGCGATAGAAGTCGCCGCGGTGATAGCGGAAGTGGTAGGGCTTCTGGTACCAGACACCCTTCTCCTTCCAGCTCTCGAAGTCGGTGACGCCATTGTCGCCCGGGTTCTCGGCGAAGCCCGCGGCGCGGTGGCGCAGCATGTTCTCGACGCTGTCGAGCTCGTGGTAGTACTCACCGATGCGACCGTCGAGGCGCTTGCCGATGCCGATCATGATGTCGCCGAAATGCCGTGTGTCGTAGATCGGGTCCACCGCAGGCACCCTCAGGGCGGTCATCGGCCACCCCTCGAAGGGGTAGGTGGGCGAATCCTGCAGGCGCTCCAGGTAGGTGGACTCCGGCAATATCAGGTCGGCGAACATGGCGGTCTCGCCGGGGTAGGGCGAGGTGTCGATAACGAAGACATCCTTGAGCGCTTCTTCCCACTCCTTGGGGTCGGGCGATGACCAGATCGGGTTGGTGTAGAAGAACATGGCGGTGTCGAGCTTGTAGGGCTCCTCCGCCAGGTGGTTCCTGGCCGTCTCCTGCATCATGTTGTCGGCCATGGGCCAGCGGCCGGTGCGCGCCATATCGATGCGCGGCTGGTTGCGCCAGGCGCCGTTGCGGGAGTAGGTGTCCGTGTAGTCGTCGGCGCTCACCGGCAGGGCCCCGTAGGGCACGCCCATCTGGTAACCCAGGCCGCCCTCGGCGAACAGCGAGCCCACCAGAGCGTTCAGGGCGTGGATCGCCATGCCGTTGTAGGTGCCGTTGCTGTGGCCGGTGGGGCCGCGCTCGAATAGTGCCACCGCGGGCCGGGTGGAACCGAACTCCATGGCGGTCTGGCGGATATCGCGGGCGCGAATGCTGGTGACCTCCTCGGCCCACTCGGGGGTACGGTCCTTGAGCTCCTCATTCCACCACTCTGCAAGGCCGTGGCCCCAGCGCTCCTCGAAGTCATCTGCGTCGATGGTTTCACCGGTGACGAAGCGGCGGTTGGGATCGCTGAATTCGCCGATGAACTCGCGATCCCACAGCCCCTCGGTGAGGATCACATGGGCCACGGCCAGGGCGAAGGCACCGTCGGTGCCGGGCTTGATGTAGAGAGCCCGGTCGGAGGCGGCCATGGTGGGATTCATGCGCACGTCCACCGTGGTGACCCGCGTCTTGGGGCTCTTGCTGCGCATCTCGCCCCACATCTGCATGACGTTGTTGTAGGGACGGAAGGCCTCGAGGAAGCTGGCGCCCACGATCAGCAGGTAGTTGGTACGGCGGTAGTCGTAGCTGTTGTAGGAGTTGTTGCCGTCGGTGGCCTGCTTGGCCTTCTTGGAGCCATCGGCGCACATGGAGGAGTGGCCGATAGCCGAGTTGGGCGTGCCGTAGAGGCGGCCGAAGTCTCCGTAGAGGCCGGCGTCCGATGAGCCCCAGCCGCGGCCATAGAAGTGGGCGAAGCGGTGGGACTCCCCCTTGGCGCGCAGGTCATTCAAGCGTGCGGCCACCGTGTCCAGCGCCTCGTCCCAGGAGATCGGCACGAAGCCGGGATCCTCGTCGCGGCCCTTGTTGGGATTCGTACGCTTCATGGGTCCCTTGAAGCGATCCGGGTCGTAGAGGAAGTAGCTGCCCAGGTGCCCCTTGGGACACAGCTTGCCGTTGGCGATAGGGTTGCCGGTGTCGCCGTAGATGGCATGGACGCGGCCATCGGTGGTGTAGACGTCGATGCCACAGCGCGCCGGGCACTGGGCACAGATACTCTTGGTGACCACCGTCTCGCCGCGACGCGTCTGGGCGCGGGCCTCTGGTGCCGGCGTGAGCCCGGTCAGGCCGGTGAAGCCCGCTGTCACGGCGCCGGCGGCGCCGACGGCGGCCGACGACTGCAGGAAGCGGCGCCGGTTGATCAGGGTCTGGAACAGTTTCATCGGATCTCCCTCGGGATGTTAGCCAAACAGGTCATCGAAGCTCTCCTCCATCAGTGCCGCCTCTCGCCGGCAGGCCGGACAGGTGGCTGTGTCTTTGATGTTGTCCCGGGTGCCTTTGCCGGCATGTGGGGTGAAGGGGCGCCCGCACAGGAAGCAGTCGATGCGCTGAGTCTTGCGCAGCGTCACGGCTTCCTTGCCCATCGATTCGCCGCTGGCCAGGGCGCCCTCCGGGCAGGCGGTCAGGCAGTGGCCGCAGTCGAGGCAGGCCTGCGGGTCGAAGGTCAGCTCGCCGCCCTGGGTCTCCCGCAGGGCGGCGGTGGGGCAGACCCGGGCACATACACCGTGGGCCAGGCAGGCGTCGGTCGTCAGACTCAGCCCGGGCAGCGGCGGTGCCAGCCGCGGGTCGCCCAGCGCCG
>SL_8KL_010_SEDDRAFT_10002734_pt1 | contig 14792 bp, 3 predicted proteins | sample SodLakKL_010_SED_4_FD_11160 | JGI IMG/M metagenome (IMG submission 11160) | reverse complement strand
CCAGGCGAATATGAGGTCGTTGTCTCCAGCGACGACCATGAAGAGTCCTTCGAGTTAACGGTATTACGTGCTGCGTACTTCGAAGTCAGTATCATTTCACCCGGAGATGGAGATGAATTCGACAAAGGAGAAGAGATAACCATCGGATTCAATGTCACGAACACAGGCGATGTTCAAGGCACCTATAGCGTCGAACTCTATGTGGATGACGAATATGTAGATACTATCGAAGGCTCCCTTGACCCTGAAGAAGTATATCAGGGCGAGTTCACTTGGGAGGCCGAAGAAGATGGCGAGTTCGAATTTAACCTCAGGTGCGGTGAAAGTGACGAGTTCATACAAGCGTCGGTGAGAGAACCTGAAGATGATACTGACGATTCATTCCCATGGTGGATCATATTGGTGCTTCTACTCATCGTAGGAATAATCTTGGTGGTTATACTAGTGATGCGTAGAGGAGATGAAGAGGAGGAAGAGGATATACCTCCTCCAGACATGTATACAGGACCTCCTGTGGGAGACCAAGGAAGCGAACAGCCTGATCAAACGGGAGTAGAAGACCAAGTCGCTCCGTCAGCGGGCTCTACCATGCCGGCTCCGGAAACGGAAGAGAAAGAAGAAGTAAGCTCTTGTTCTACCTGTGGAAACGAACTGAGTTACATCGATGAATACGATAGGTGGTACTGCTACGAGTGTGAAGAGTACCAGTGAATCAAGGATCAGATGAATTAATAGAGCAAAAAACCTTTTTCTTTTATTTTTTCGGAGAAACACAAATCCTATATATAGTCAGATTCATTTAGATCGACAAAGAGGATGTCTATGGATAAAACTATTTTGAAAAATAGTGGTGCGTTGGTTTTTATCGGTATGCTTGTGATCACCTCAGTGGTTCCTTTTTTTGTAGGTTCAAGCACACCGATTTTGGATATCGATGAAACAGGTGAACTAACACCGCGCTATGCTGAAGGAGAACAACTCTGCGTTGAATATACCGAGGAAAGAGATGTTAGTAGGCTCACCTACACACTGAATGGGTTCCATGATCGAAGTGTAGATATAGATGGTGAAAAATATTATGAGTTAAGCCTCGAAGGAGAATCCAACTCTCTAAATAAAGGATATCCCGAATTACCCACAGTGACTAGAAGCATCATCGTACCCGACGATAAGATGATGGAGATCGATGTTACGTCCGAGGAGTACGTTGAGTATGATTCTATATCCATCGCTCCTTCAAAAGGTTCTTTATCTCGCAGTGAACATCCGGATCCCTCAGAAGTTCCATACGAATTCGGTGATGTTTACGAAAGGGATGAGTGGTATCCTCAAGACATAGCTCGATTGCGTGATCCTTACATAATTCGGGATTTCAGAGGACAGGTGGTCGAGTTTTATCCTTTCCAATACAATCCTGTTAGAGATGTATTAAGGGTTCACACCGACGTCCATGTCGAAGTGTTTTCCGTGGGAAGGGACAATAGGAACGTTTTATCACGTTCAGGACCTTTAGAAACGGTTTCTAGAGATTTTGCTAGGATCTACGAAAGGCGTTTTTTAAATTACCAGGAAACCTTGGAAAACTTGAATTATGATCCCGTTGAAGAGGAAGGAGATATGTTGGTGATCACCCACGACGACTTTGCCCATCTGATGTATCCTTTTTTGGACTGGAAGAATTCCCGAGGGCTTCCCACGGAGATGGTTAATCTTTCAGACATAGGCGACACAAGCGATGATATCAAGGAGTTCATCGAGGATTATTATCATGATACGGATCTGACTTACGTTCTGTTGGTAGGCGATGACGACCACGTACCAACACCTACGCCGTGGGATCTATGGTCCCGTGCTTCTGACCCTAGTTACTCTTTTATCGAGGGAGAAGACTACTATCCTGATATCTTCGTCGGCAGGTTTTCTGCCTCCGAAGAAGCCCATGTGGAAACTCAAGTAGAACGATCGATCTTTTATGAGCAGGATCTAGGTGGTGAATGGCGTAAAGATACTATGGGTATCGCATCCGATGAAGGACCTGGATATCAAAATCTTATGGATTATGAATTCATCGATATGCTCAGCGACAGACTATTAGATTACGGTTATGAGCATGCTGATCGATTTTATGACGGGGGTCATGGAGAATTACCAGGAGATCCTAGTTCACAGGACGTATCAGACGGTATAAATGATGGTAGGAACTTGATAAATTATGCAGGTCATGGTTATTCGGATAGTTTGTACACAAGCGGTTTTTCCACAGAGGATATGGCTGGACTTGAAAATATAAACGAACTTCCATTTTTCATCACAGTGGCTTGTCTTACTGGAAATTTTATAGAATCTCAGGAACCTTGTTTCGGAGAAAAATGGACCAGGGCGACTCACGATGGGCATCCGACCGGAGGCATAGCCGCTTTCTCATCATCTAAATTGCAGGATTGGTCGCCGCCCATGGCTGCTCTGGATGAGATGATGCACCTTTACACCGAAACCTACGAGGATAATGTAAAGATCACAACTGGTGGCATCGCTTTCAACGGTTGTATGTTCATGAACGATGAGTACGATAACGGTTGGGAAGAAACAGGGACTTGGCATCTGTTCGGTGATCCATCCATACAGTTCGGAAAGTCTATCCCTGAGGGCGAACCTCCCGAGGTGGATGTTACAAATCCTACTAGCGGTGATGTTTTAGATGCGTATGACCATGTGGATATCACGTGGGAGTCAACAGAAGGAGATGATCCTATCCGGCGTATCAACCTGTATTATAGTACGGATGAAGGAGATACTTGGCAAACTATAGATACGGATCTAGGAGATATCGACAGTTATGTATGGGATGTACCTAATGAACACAGTACTGACTGTTTGGTAAGGGTCAGAGCCGTAGACGAGGTGGGAAGAACGGGAGATGGTATCAATGATGGTACTTTCACCATAGAAGGTGTCCCTCCCGGGGAGCCTCAAGGACGAGATGTGGAGCAGTATGCCTTGATAGGTGAAGCCGTAGAGAACAAAAACTTTGTCGATTATTATTATCCATGGGAACTCGAGAGAGTTAACGTTGAAGGAGAAGCCAGCTGGGATGAAGAGGGTTATGAAGAAGGAGGTTCCATCCATATCAGAGCGGAACAATTTGGAGAAGGTACAACCACTACTGAGGCCTACTGGGAACAAGAGATAGTTCCTACATCCAGCCAGATAAAAGTTGATGGAGTATTTAGAAGGAATATAGAGCTCGATGATCCTGATTGTAGTGTAGATCCTGCGGTAGTTGAGCTCTTAGTTCATGATACGGGCTCGGGTTGGGAGACCATATATTCAGATGGAGATACTTCCGAAGGAGATACTGGTTGGCTCGAATTTGGAGAAGAAAGGTATCAACCCATAGGTCATGTGGACGCTGTACGAGCTCATATGCACATCGAAGCTGAAGGGACCGATCCGTTCATCCTGCCACCCCAGGATGCACTAGGTGAACTCTGGATAGATGAGATAAGCGTGTATGTGGATGCATATGATGAAAAAGAACATAACTTGATATCATGGGGGCCGAGTCTTGACGATCCAGGCGAAGTGAGCCATTACAATATATACAGATCAGAGGATCAGAACGGTCCTTGGGATACTCCTATAGACAGTGTAGAAGCGGACGGTTCAGATCTATACGAGTATGTCGATCTTGAAAAAGGTGAAGCTGACGACGTCTACTGGTGGTATGTGGTAAGAGCCGTAGGCGAGAACGGACTTGAAGAGAAAAACGAAGATGCGGTCCAAGAACCTATCGGCGAACCGGGACCCTTGATGCCTTCGGACCCTGAGCCGGAAGATGGAGCTATAGATGTGACTACAGAGGTGGAACTGAGCGTTCGTGTGGAGCACGATGAAGCAGAAACTATGGACGTTGAATTCTATGACGCTTCGGACGATTTTATAGGGAGTGAGAGCGGAGTTGAAAGTGGAGAACGAGCTTCAGTTACTTGGCCTGGATTAGAATATGAAACAGTTTATGATTGGTACGCCGTAGCGGATGACGGTGAACAAACAGCTAGATCTTTTACATGGTCGTTCACCACCGAGGCGGAGTTATCCGATGTTTTGCCCCCTACGGATCCCGTACCTGAAGATGGAGCCCTGGATGTAACTACAGAGGTGGAACTGAGCGTTTATGTTCAGCATATGGAAGAGGAAAACATGGAAGTATCTTTCTATGACGCTTCGGATGATAGTCTGATCGGTTTTGAAGACGGATCTCACGGTGAAAGAGTTGAAGTAACGTGGGAGGATTTAGATCACGAGATAGAATATCGGTGGTACGCTGTAGCGGATGACGGTGAAAACACTGCAATATCTTCCACCTGGAGTTTTACCACAGTAGATGAGTCGGGATTGGTCGCACCTACGGGATTGACGGTGGAGGTAGATCTGGATACGGGTGAATTGATCCTGGATTGGAACGATGTTGGAGCACCGGGATACAACATATATCATTCTGAAGATCGATACGAGGATTTTGAGGCCTGGAACTATCTTGACATGACGGAGGAGACGAGTTACGTTCACAAAGGTGCGTTGGGTGGAGAGAACTACTACGTGATCAGAGCTACGGACGGAGTGAATGAAAGTGCTAGGTCATCCATGGTTTTCTGTGTGGAGAGGAATTTTGTCCCCGGCAGAACTTTCGTATCGATACCCATGGGACTTGGTCGTGATGGAGAACTGAGAGCCAGCGATCTAGTAATGATGATCGAAGGAGATCTTGACTCTAGTGACTACATATCCGAGGTGGCGAGATGGGATCACCTTATCAGGGGTTACGACGAGGTGTATCATCACCAAGAGGGGCGATGGTCGAACGACTTCTTCATAGAACCCGGAGACGGTATCGTATTTACCGTGGAGAGTGAGTTCACCTGGCACATAAACGCCACGGATACAGAACACCATATCTTCTTTGGTGATGAGAGACCAAGACATTATACATCCCTACCATACACCTTGAAAGACCATACCGGTGATGGGATCTTAAGAGCCAGTGATATAGTCATGATGGTCGAAGGGGATCTTGACTCTAGTGACTACATATTCGATTTAGTGCGATTCGATCCCGAAACAGGAGGTTACGAGGATAGATTTTATTACGACGGTTTTTCAGGGGAATGGAAGAACGACTTTATCATCGAACCGGGCGACGGTATAGGGTTCGGGGTGAAAGGAGAGTTCACATTAGAGATCGAACTGATCACTCCTGAACGAGGTTGAAAAGCTTTTTTGACACTTACCAAAATAAGCACAAATCCTATATACAATCAAATTCCTTATTTGAGGTAATAAGTGGATATTTATGAATGAAAACACTTTGAAAAATTGTGGCGCGTTTGTTTTCATCGGCATCCTTGTGATGGCATCGGTAGTCCCTTTTTTTGTGGGATCTAGCACGTCTGTAGATGTTTTAGATACCAACGAAGCAAGTGATGAATTATCTTTTCCGCTCTATGCCGACGGAGAACAACTCGGTGTTGAATATGCCGAGAGAAGAGATGTTAGTAGGCTTACCTACACACTGAACGGGTTCAATGCCCGAAGTGTAGATATCGAAGGCGAAGAGCATTATGAATTAAGCCTCGATGGGGAATCCAACTCTCTAAACAAAGGCTATCCCGAATTACCGACGGTAGCTAGAAGTATCATAGTACCCGACTATAAGATGATGGACGTAAACGTGGATGAAGCTGAGTATGTTGAATACGATTCCGTATCCATAGCTCCTTCAAAAGGTTCTTTATCTCGTAGTGAACATCCTGATCCTTCAGAAGTTCCATACGAATTTGGAGATGTGTACGAAAGGGATGCATGGTATCCTGAAGATATCGCTCAGTTGCGTGATCCTTATATAATTCGAGACTTCAGAGGACAGGTGGTCGAGTTTTATCCGTTTCAATACAATCCTGTTAGAGAGGTATTAAGGGTGTACACCGACGTCCATGTCGAAGTGTTTTCCGTAGGAAGGGGCGGTGAGAACGTTTTATCACGTTCAGGACCTTTGGAAACGGTTTCTAGAGATTTTGCTAGGATCTACGAAAGACGTTTTTTAAATTACCAGGAAACGTTGGACCGATTGAGATACGATCCCGTGGAAGAAGAAGGTGATATGTTGATCATCAGTCACGATGACTTTTCAAGTGAGATGACTGATTTTGTGGACCATAAGAACAGCATAGGGGTTCCCACTGAGTTGGTCGACCTTTCTGAAGTCGGTAGTACTGCCGATGATATTAGTGATTATATCGAGGATTATTATCATGACGAAGATCTGACCTACGTTCTTTTAGTGGGTGACGACGACCACGTTCCTACACACGGATTGGGATGGAGTAATGACGCATCTGATCCAACTTATTCTTACATAGAAGGGGATGACTCTTATCCAGATATATTCGTTGGTAGGTTTTCGGCTTCTGAGCCGTCTCACGTTGCTACTCAGGTAGAGAGGTCTATCTATTTCGAGCAGAATCCGGATATGGACGGAGAATGGCGTGAGAAAGCAATGGGGTTAGCATGTGACGAGGGGCCGGGATACCAAGATATGATGGACTACGAATTCATGGATTATATTCGTGATAGATTGCTGGATTCTGGTGATTATACCCATGTAGATCAATTTTATGATAGTGGTTATGGCGAATTGCCTGGAAGTCCTGATCCCAGTCACGTTTCAGATGGTATCGAGGATGGTAGGCATCTGATAAATTACGTTGGTCATGGTTTGACTGATCTGATTGCCACAAGCGGTTTTAATACTGGGCATATGGAAGACCTTGAGAACGAACATCTTCCGTTCTTCATCACCGTCGCCTGTTTAACAGGAGAATTCGATGCATCTTCAGATCCCTGTTTTGGAGAACAGTGGGTTCGTGTTACACATAATGGTGAACCAACGGGAGGAACGGCAGCATTTTCCTCCTCGATCTCTCAAGCATGGGCACCTCCTATGGCGGGCCAGGATGAGATGAACCATCTGATCGCGGAAACTTATGAAGATAATATAAAAACTACCACCGGCGGCATCGCTTTCAATGGCTGTATGTTCATGAACGACGAATACGGGTCTCAAGGAGAAAGAGAGACAGACCACTGGCATCTCTTCGGTGATCCATCACTGCAGTTCCGAGGTGAAACCGTTCCTGAAGGTGATCCTCCCGAGGTGGATGTTACAAACCCTACTGGTGGTGAAGAGCTCCATGCCGGTGACGAAGTGGAAATAACGTGGGAAACGACCGAAGGAGATGATCCTGTGGAGTCTATAAATTTGGCTTACAGTACAGACGCAGGAGAATCTTGGAACAATATAGAAACGGACCTGCCCTATACGAGTTCTTATCAATGGACCGTACCGAACGAACACAGCACGGAATGTCTAGTGCGTGTTCAGGCAGTTGATGAGTCCGGACGTATCGGCCAAAATGTGAGCGCAGATCTCTTTGATATCTTAGGTGTATCACCAGAACCACCACATGGTCTTACCGTGCAGCATTACGGTGAGACGGTACAAGTTATCTTTGAAGATGACGTGTCTGAAGATAAGGGTTATACTACTGGGGAATCCCACGCCGAGGCCAGCGACTGGGGTATACGAGAGCACGGTTCTGCTGTAGGAGACAGTTCGTGGGACTTTGGTGATGACGGATTCAACAAGGACGACGGAGACAGTATGTTGAGCTGGTTGATATCACCTAGTATAGAGATACCTGAAAATGTTGATGAAGAGGAAGGTGTTACATTTACTTTCCAACACTGGCGTGACTTCGGTGATGATTCTCAATACGATGCCGGGAATGTCAAGATATCTACACAAGGCGTAGATGGTCCGTTTGAATTGATCACGCCTGAAGAAGGCTACGATGGAGAAGTCCCCACTACATGGGATAATCCTTTAGGTGGAGAACAAGCTTGGGGCGGAAACCACGACTGGGAGACAGCTACTTTTGACCTAACGGACTATATCGGAGAAGAGATACACGTCAGATGGGATGCAGGCGTAGAAGCCTGGGATGGGCTATATGGAGACGGCTGGCGTATCGATGATCTTTACATGGATGCTCTGATGATCGACGAGGAGGGCGACGACCACAACCTTGTAAGTTGGTATGCAAGCCAAGACGATCCTGAGGATGTAAGCCATTATAATATATACAGATCAGAAGGTCAGAACGGTCCTTGGGATACTCCCATAGATAGTGTAGAAGCTGACGGTTCGGACCAATATGAGTATGTAGATCCTGAAAAAGGTGAAGCCGATGACATCTACTGGTGGTACGTGGTAAGAGCAGTAGGCGAGAACGGACTGGAAGAAGATAACGAAGATTCTGTCCAAGAACCTGGCGGTGAACCTGGACCCATGACTCCTTCAGACCCTGAACCGGAAGACGGTGCAATGGACGTGAGTACAGAGATAGAACTCAGCGTTTATGTGGAGCACGACGAAGGTGAGTCCATGGACGTTGAATTCTATGATGCTTCAGATCATAGTTCCATCGGTTTTGAAGGCGGTGTGGCCAGCGGTGAACGAGTTGAAGTGACATGGAGTGATCTAGATCACGAGACCATGTATGAATGGTACGCTGTAGCGGATGACGGTGAACAGAGCGCTCAATCTTCGGCTTGGAGTTTCACCACGAAAGAAGAGGTTTTAGGACCATCACCTCCAATTGATCCAGAACCCGAAGATGGGGCCACGGGAGTGAGTACCGATGTAGAATTGAGTGTCTTGGTCGAGCACGAATCAGAACAGCGCTTTGAAAGTGAGTTAATAAGAGATACACCTTCCGGTTATAGAGCGCCGGCTCAAAGAGAACGTGCTGAAGAGATACTCATCAGTTGGGATTGGAGTTATGAGACTTACCATACTGATATAGCTGTAGCGATATCTGAAGAAACTACAGTTCAGATCATAGTTGAAAGTGATAACGAAGCTGACGATGTTGAAAATGTTCTTGCGGATGCGAACATGGATAATGTGGAGTTCACCGTCATGGGTGGCGATACTCCAGAAGCACATTGGATCAGGGATTACGGTCCTATACCGCTCATTGATGAGGAAAGTGGAGAATTATCCTTCGTCAATGCCGAGTATTTCAGAGCAGGTTCAAGGCCAAATGCCAACGAATTTCCAAGGAACTACGCTGACGAGATAGGTATAGATCACTACGACATGGAAGAAGATGGTGATTGGTTCGTCATAGACGGAGGCCACAAATTCGTGGAAGGTTCTGGAGTGTTGTATACTACAGATGATGTTTACGAGCAAAATTCACATCTAGGTGGTGAAGCTGTAGTAGAGCAGTGGGCCATGGATTATTTGAACCTAGAAAGGTTCGAGACCGTTGACGGTAGTTATGGACTCCATCATCTAGATATGCAGGCGAACATATTGGATGAGACTACGGTTCTAGTGTCCGAGTTTGTAGACCCTAATGTTGATACCGATGCTGCTGCATTGTTGGACGATACAGCCGAATTTTTCAAAAACGAAGTAACTGGAAGAAGCGGTGAATCCTTCGATGTTGAAAGACTGCCCATGTATGTTGACTCCGGTTTTGGCGGTAACACCTATTACACCCATGCGAACTCTTTGATCGTGAACGATATCGTTTTAGTTCCTACGTTTGGCCAAGGTACGGATGATGATGCGATAAGCGTGTATGAAAGTGTTCTTCCCGACCATGATATAATCGGGATAGATGCAGCTGCGGTTGCGAATTTAGGCGGCGCGATCCACTGCACGACCAGAGAGATCCCCAAGCAGAACGCTCCGCCCTCCATAGATATCACGGACGTTCATGCCGTTTCTGAAGAGAACGTGGTGATCGAAGCGGACATAATTACCGATGCAGACTTGTCTTCAGCTCATGTTTACTACGGTAGTGATTTTGATAAGATAGAGATGGAGCACGTGGCTGGCGATATCTACGAAGCGGAATTACCTTCTTATCCGGAAGGAACGGAACTCGATTTCTTCATACGGGTAGAAGATGATTTTAATGCGGTCAGTTACAACGGCGATGCCTGGGATCCGCACACCGTAGAAGTGGAGGAAGAATTGACCATGGACGTTACTTTCCACGACGCATCCGATGATAGCATCATAGGTACGGTTGAAGACGTATCCCACGGTGAACGAGCAGACACCATGTGGGAGGATCTTGAACTAGACACAACTTACCAGTGGTACGTTATAGCCGACGATGGAACAGAAACAGCTCAGTCCGAGACGTGGAGTTTCATCACGGCTGACGGTTCGGAACTGTTCGCACCTACGGGATTGACGGTTGAGGTGGATCGTGAAGCGGGAGACTTGATCCTTCATTGGGATGACGTAGGTGCCCCTGAATACAACATATATCATTCTCAAGACCAATATGCAGACTTTGAAACCTGGAACGATCTTGATACCACAGGCGATTCTAGCTACACACACCAAGATACGTTGGGTGGAGAGAACTATTACATAGTTAGAGCCACCGACGGAGTAGACGAAAGCGAAAATTCCTCGATAGCGTTCTGTGTAGAAAGGCATATCAGCGATGAGAGACCACGACACTTTGTTTCTATACCCATGGGCTTCGATTATAATGGAAACGAAGAGTTGAGAGCCAGCGATATAGTGATGTCCATCGAAGGAGATCTTGAATCTAGTGACTACATCTCCGATGTGGTCGTATGGGATTATCTCACAAGGGATTACGGTGAAAGGTTCTACTACGACGGTTACTCTGAAGAGTGGATCGACGACTTCGTTATCGAACCGGGAGAAAGTGTAGGATTTACGGTGGAAGAATCATTCACATGGTACATAAACGCCACGGATAGGGAATACGAGATACACTATGGTGACGAGCGGCCGAGGCACTACACATCCATACCTTACACGTTGGCTGATGTTGCGGAAAACGGTGAGTTGAGAGCCAGCGATCTAGTCATGATGATCGAAGGAGATCTTGAATCTAGTGACTACATCTTTGATATAATGAGATTCGACCCGGAGAGCAGGGGTCACGACGAGAGATACTATTACGACGGCTTTGCAGGCGAGTGGGTGGACGATTTCGTCATCGAGCCCGGCGACGGCATCATATTCGGTGTAAAAAATGAATTCACATTGGAGATCGAATTGATAACCGAAGACAAGGGATGATCTTCTAGTTCTGGGATCGAAATACGATGCGTAAGGAAGAGTTATCGGCGAGTGTTTAGAAGTGGTGCTTTGCTATCTTGAAAACTCTTGAGCAACGTTCCTAGAGGGATTTCCACAGATCCCCATACCGTAAAATCATACGGCAAACGGCGTTACTATCATATTTTTAGGCCTTATCGGGAATTTCTTTTGACTATTATGGTGTGTGCCTGTCAACAAGGCTAATATTTTAAATAAACCTCCATATATCCCACTCTAAGATCACGATGCTTGGAAGAAAAAGTTTCCTGGTGACGATCAGTCGCTTCGTCGAATACTTCACGGGTTGGATCGGCCTTTTCTTCATAGCCAGGTTCATGGCCAATCCAGACTTCAACTACGGTATAGTTCAGTTCGCACTCGGTACCGTTGCGTTATTGGGTTTTATCGGCACCTTTTTTGACGGCGCCCACGTAAAGAGATTGTCAGGAAAAGAGATAGAAGAAAGTAAGATAATGGGTACGTACATAAGCTTGAAAACTCTTGCCACCTTGGTCACTGTTTTAGTTATCTTCGGAGGGATCATGTTCTGGAAGTACGTCATGGGCATGGGTTTTGAGAGTCCTACCCATGAGACCGCGGTCTACATAATACTCGGCTTCTTTCTGTTGAAAAGTGTGGGACAGATAGCCACTCAAACTTTTCGTGCTAAAAAAGAGATAGCGAAGAAGGAACTACTTGGATTCATGGACAAATCCGTACCCACTATATTCATCATCTACGTAGCGGTGACAGGAGGTGAGGCACTGGAACTCGCTTTGACCTACGTGGCAGGGGGCGCTTTGATGGCCCTTTTTGCTATCTTCTATCTTAAAGATGTAAAAGTGACGAAGCCCTCGATGGATTCCATAAGGAGTTATTGGAATTTTGCTCTTCCCGGTTTTTTTAGTAAATTGGTGGGTCGGTTGGGTAATAAGTTGGATATAGTCATGGTACAGCTCTTTTGGAGTTCTTCTAATGTGGGTTTTTATGCGGCGGGAAGACAACTAGCTATGATCGTTAATGGATTGGTCGCGGGTGTAGGTATCCTGATATTTCCTACTATCTCGGAATACCACGCAAAGGCGGATTGGGATAGTTTACGTAAAGCTGTTGAAGGAGCCGCACGGTACACAAGTCTCGCGATCTCTCCAGTGATAGTGTTCTTGATATTATTTCCTGAAGAGATCATCACCATCATGATCAGCCGTGATTTTCTTCCTGCAGCACCAATAGTTAGGATATTAGCTTTAAACTCATTTTTCATACTGTATTTCCGGCCTTTCAAGTATGTGATCACCGGCACAGATCGACCCGAATTGGCAGCCAAGATCTCCATCGCCGGCAACATAGCCAATGTGGCGTTGAACGTGATCCTCATACCAGATTCTTTGTTCGGCGTTCCCCTCTTAGGTCTCAAAGAAGTCGGTGCGGCTATCGCAACTCTCACAGCGGGCGTGAGCATATGTATAGCCAAATTTTTAGTTTCTAAACGTTTAGCAGACGTAAAATTCACATGGGGCACCGTGTACCATATAGGTGCGGCCATCTTTTCCGGTTTGATCCTCTACGCATGGCAGTGGCAGGTCATGCCGATAGCCCGTTTCTTTCACCTTCTGTTCTATGGCGCAGCGATGATCGGTATCTACACAGCTATACTTTACCTCGTAGGCGAATTCACTAAAACTGAATGGGACTACATAATGGAATCCGTTAACCCCAAAAAGATGTGGATTTACGTCAAGGACGAACTGACGGGCAAAGAAGATAAGAAAAATTAAGATCCCAAGATGAGTCAATCCCAAACTTCAAATAAAGCTTATTAAATGAACAGATCGATAAAGATGAGTGTAGGACGTATATTTTTAGACCGAAATAGGGAAAGAAAAATCAAACCGATGATATTACTGTGTACATTTTTATTAGTGATCTCCGTTGCAACGCCGATGGTTACTGGCCTCGGATATCACGGTGAGCAGGATGATACCATGAGCGATGTGGGTTTGTATTATAATCACGAACCCATGCCAGAAGCAGATGAAGCCATGGAGTCGGATGAAAAGGTTACTGTTACGGAGCAAGGAGACCACGGAGACGGTCTCGACCAGATCACTTTTGATCCGGTGGATGAAAACCCCTCTGTAGGTATGGCCTTCGCTGCGGGTATGGAGGTCAATCCACGGGTCTATGCACCTCTCGCCCGTGCCATCGCTGAAGAAGGATATTTTGTAGTCCTATTCTACGCAGATACAATGGCTCCTAGTGGTGGTCCGTTCTATGACGTCATGCCGAATTATCCCGAGATAGAGGAATGGTCCGTAGGAGGCCATTCTCACGGCGGAGTTTGTGCGGCAGACTATTTTGACGACGAAGAGCCCGAAGGACTGAACTTATGGGCGTCTTATCCCAATCCGGGTATTCTTGGCTTCGGTGAAACCGACTTGAGCGACAAAGAGGGCGAATTTGCCTCTATTTATGGAACCGAGGACGGTTTGACCACGGTGGATGATATAGAAGACAGCGAACAACGTCTACCCGATGACACGGATTTCGTAGAGATAGCCGGTGGTAACCATGCTCAATTCGGCTGGTATGGTGAACAGAGCGGTGACGGTGAAGCGACCATCAGCAGAGAAGAGCAGCAGGATATCATAGTGAGTTCAAGTTTGGAACACTTGGATGCTATAAGAGGCGTTATGACTTTTGAACTTACCATAGATGCAGGAGAAGGAGGTACCACGGATCCTGAACCTGGTACCCATACTTACGAAGAAGGAGAAGAAGCAGTGGTGAAGGCTTTACCCGAAGCGGGCTATGAATTCGTGGAGTGGACCGGCGATCATGAGGGTACCGAGGAAGAGATAACCATAACCATGGACGGCGATAAGCAAATAATAGCGCACTTCCAAGAAGAGGAGACGGAGGGGTACGTGTTGAGAGTAAATACCCAAGGCGAAGGTGAAGTAAACATCGATCCAGATCAAGAAGAATACGAGGAAGGTACTGAAGTAACACTAACAGCGAATCCCGCGGATGACTGGGAATTCGTGGAGTGGTCTGGTGATGCTGATGGTACAGAAGATACTACAACCGTTGTGATGGACGACCATAAAGATGTAACCGCACACTTCGAAGAGGATGTAGAATACTATGGACTTACGGTGAACATAGATGGCGAAGGTGAAGTGAACATAGTTCCTGATCAAGAGGAATACGAAGAAGGTACTGAAGTCACATTGACCGCGGAACCGTACTTTGACTGGGAATTCGTGGAGTGGACAGGAGACTACGAGGGAACCGAAGAGGAGATAAGTCTGATCATGGATCAGGACTACGAGCTAACGGCTCACTTCGAAGAGACTTTCGTTGAATACGATCTGATCATAGAGGCAGGAGAAGGAGGTACTACGGATCCTGAGCCAGGAACTTACATTCATGAAGACGGAGAAGAAGTTGAAGTGACTGCAATACCTGACGACGGATGGAGATTTGTAGAGTGGACGGGAGACCATGAGGGAACTGATGAGGATATAACTCTACTTATGGATGAGAACAAGGAGATAACAGCTCACTT
>SL_8KL_010_SEDDRAFT_10002733_pt1 | contig 14799 bp, 13 predicted proteins | sample SodLakKL_010_SED_4_FD_11160 | JGI IMG/M metagenome (IMG submission 11160) | reverse complement strand
AGGTAAAGGCAATGATTTTGCCACTGCTGTACAGATGTCCCGGGATATTGAAAGCGCCTGTGACGACCTGCTAAGGGCTGAGATTAAAAAAATTGACCTGGGCCGGGTATTGGGACGCTACTTTATCAATTCTGTCGGAGTCGGATTTGATGCGGCCGTAGCACAAAGAGCCAACCGGGGAGTAAAGTTTTTTAACGGAGTATCTGCTTATGTTTATGCTTTCTTCGAAACCTTGTTTACTTACGAATTTGTGGAAGCTGAAATAGACTTGGGCAATGGGGCGGTAAGAACAACTCCCATCTTGGTGGCCGTGGGCATTGGCCAGGCATACGGCGGCGGGATGAGGATTGTGCCCGATGCCATCCAGGACGATGGGCTTTTTGATATCTGTGTGTTTGAAAAAATCAGCCGCCCGGAAATGGTTTATCATTTCCCCAAGGTTTTTAGCGGTAAATTGAAACATGTAAAGCATGCGGGAATGTTCCGAGCCAGGGAAGTAAAATTAAGTTTGAACAAAAAACGCCCGCTGCACATGGAAGGAGAGATCTTTGTCGGCGATGAAATGCATTTCACTCTCCAACAAAGAGCAATTCCGGTAATTACTGGCACAAACCGTAGATGAGTCCTTTTTGACTTTATCGAACAGATGTTTTATAATGCTTTTGAGAAAACTTGTAAAAAGGCAGGCTGTTGCAAATGGCCAGGAAGCGTAAAAAGAGCGCCGGACAGGAAATGCGGTCCCAGGTTAAAGGAATCTTGTTAATAGCCCTGGCTGTTTTTTGTTATGTAGGATTGGTGCAGACCGCTCAAACCGGTGGCATCGGGCTTGTGGTTAGTACAACCTTAGAAGCCCTGGCCGGAAAAGCTGCAATAATAGTGCCATTTTTTATTGGCTTACTGGGGTTGCGCATGGTTTTACCCCAGGACCGGTTTAAAATAAAATCACGCCTGATCGGTTTTTTGATCCTATTCTTGCTCTCTATGACCTGGTTTCACCTGCAGGAAATTGCGGTAAGAATTCCATCATTCACAGCTGACAGGGCATTTATTGAAAGCTTTATGATTGGCGTCAACGGCGAAGGTGGTGGGATTGTCGGCGCTTTATTTGCCGTGCCACTTTATTTTTTACTTGGTCAGGTGGGCAGCCGGATCCTGCTGGCTGCCCTTGGTTTGATTGCTGTCCTGCTGGTGCTTGATATCTCGTTAAAGCGCCTGTTTAATATCATATTTCGTTTATTGGAGCGCCTGTTTTACTACCTGAAAATTGTTTTTCGAGGTTTTTATAACTATGCCGGCAAGTTGTTTAACCTTTCCAGGCGTAAGCTTGAAGAGGCAGAGGTCAAGCGTAAGGAAACCGCTGCTTTGAAAAACGGACAAGCCGAAGAACCATCTGCCGTTTTTGAAGGTCCCGGGCAACTAACCGAAGAGGCTGCCGCCCCTATTAACACTTGGTACGAAGCGGCAGGTGAAACAATTTCCCCGGATAATGGAAGTCCGCATGAAGAAAAGCAAATTAGGTTACCGGAAGTTTCAGGCGAAGATAAACAAGATAACGAAATGCCCGCAGTAGTTTCACAGAAAAATAAGGCGCCATCAGATTACATCTTTCCGTCACTGGATTTGCTTACCAGGCCGGGTGCCGATAATGGACAGCAGCATTTGAAAAACAGCAAAGAACGGGCTAAAAAACTGGAAAACACCTTGCAAAATTTTGGAGTTAGAGCTAAGGTTATCCATGTCCAGTCCGGTCCCACGGTAACCCGTTTTGAAGTGCAGCCGGATGCGGGGGTGAAGGTCAGTAAAATTATCAACCTTTCAGATGATCTGGCCTTGAACCTGGCAGCGCCGAGAGTGAGGATCGAAGCTCCTATACCGGGTAAAGCAGCTTTGGGTATTGAAGTTCCCAATAATATTATTTCCCTGGTTCACCTGCGAGAAGTAATCGAGGAAAACACTTTTAAAAACAGTGCTTCTTTGCTCACGGTAGGCCTGGGTAAAGATATAACCGGTGTGCCGGTGATTGCCGATTTGAGCAAGATGCCCCACCTGTTGATTGCCGGGGCTACCGGTGCCGGTAAGAGTGTCTGCCTGAATACACTGATTGTCAGCCTCCTCTACAAGGGCGGCCCCGAGCGGCTTCGCTTCATGATGATTGATCCCAAGGTGGTTGAGCTAAGCGTTTACAACGGAATTCCTCATTTGCTTATGCCGGTGCTGACTGACCCGCGCAAATCTTCGTTGGCCCTGCGCAACATGGTTAAGGAAATGAGCAGGCGATATGATCTTTTTGCGCGCCTTGGCGTTAGGGACATCAGCGCTTACAACGAAATGGCTGCTGTGGATCGGGAAATGGAAACCCTGCCCTATATTGTAATTGTAATCGATGAGTTGGCTGACTTGATGCATGTTTCTCCGGGAGAAGTGGAAGATGCCATTGCAAGGCTTTCGCAGATGTCCAGGGCAGCCGGGATCCACTTGATTGTTGCTACCCAGAGACCTTCGGTAGATGTTTTAACCGGGATTATCAAGGCCAATATTACCTCCAGGATTGCCTTTACGGTATCCTCACAGTTTGATTCACGGACCATTCTTGACAGCGCGGGAGCGGAAAAACTGCTCGGCCGTGGCGATATGTTGTTTTATCCTGTAGGTGCGGTTAAACCTTACCGGGTTCAGGGAGCCTTTATCAGCGAAAATGAAGTTAAAAATATTGCCGATTTTATCAAAGAGCAGGGATTGATTGAAAAAGATGACAGCGGAATATTTTTAGAAGCTCCCGAAGAAATCGAGGAAGAAGAAACCGATACTCTTTTTACAGAAGCGGTTGATGTAGTAGTACGCACCGGCCAGGCTTCGATTTCATTGCTCCAAAGGCGTTTCCGCATAGGGTACACCAGGGCAGCTCGCCTGATCGATGACCTGGAAAGAAGGGGGATAGTCGGACCGTTCGAAGGCAGTAAGCCGAGAGAAATTTTGGTAACCGAAGAACAGGCTGCCCAGATTTGCGAAGAGATTAACAAGGAACCTGAATAAACCGGCAGGTATGGTGATTAAATGAGCGACACGGAAAAAGCGCAAACAGGTAGACCCATGCTGGCGGCTATTTCCCTGGGGTGTGCCAAGAACAGGATTGACACTGAAGAAGTGCTGGGCTACCTGGCCGGGAAGGGTTTTATCTTAACCGACGATTATGAACGAGCAGATGTAATATTTGTCAATACCTGCAGTTTTATTGACCAGGCCCAGCAGGAGTCGGTCAACACCCTGCTCGAGCTTACAGAACAGAATATTCCTGGTGGATGGGAAAGACCGAGAATTGTCGCTGCAGGTTGCCTGGTCGAGATTTACGGGGATAAAATTCTAGAGGAACTTCCCTTTGTTGACGGTGCCATCGGTGTGCACAGTTACTTTAAGTTGGACCGGTTTATCGATGATTTGTTTAAGGGCAAGCGACCGGTATTCAAGGAGAAAGCACCAAAAAAATACTCTACCCTTGCTTCAAGGGTATTGACCACACCGGTACACAGTGCCAATCTTAAAATTGCCGAGGGATGTAGCAATCGCTGTCATTACTGCCTGATCCCTACTATCAGGGGGCCCTATCGTAGCCGCAACCCCGAGGATATTGTTGACGAGGCCAGGTATTTAGCAAAACTGGGTGCCAGGGAAATAAATATTATTGCTCAAGATACCACTGCTTATGGGATGGACTGCGATGAATACCCGGATTTAGCAGGCCTGCTGAAAAAGATACTCAAGACCAGTACCGGCTTCCGCCTGCGGATAATGTATACCTACCCGTCTCGCATTACGGATGATTTGATCGATCTAATCGCTTCAGAAGCTCGCATTTGCAAGTACCTGGATATACCGATTCAGCATTGCAGTAGCAGAGTATTAAAAAAAATGGGCCGTCATTATAACAAACAAGACTTGGAAGAACTATTTTCCGGACTGCACCGGAAGATACCGGGTCTCGCTATGCGCACCACCCTGATGATCGGCTATCCCGGCGAGAGGTCGATTGATTTTCATGAATTGCTTGATTTTGTAGCGCACTATCCCTTTGAAAGCCTCGGGGCTTTTACCTACTCACCCCAGAAAAATTCTCCGGCAGGCGATGCCGGAGCACAGGTGTCAAAAAGGATCAGTCGCAAGCGCTACCGGCAGTTGATGCTTAAGCAAAGATCAATCGCCCGCGGGCTTAATGAAAAAAAGATCGGCGAGCGGATTAATGTCCTGGTGGATGGAGCGCTCACAGAGGGAGGAGAATGGTACTGCGGAAAAAGCGAGTTTCAAGCTCCGGAAGTGGACGGGGCAACTTTCATTCGTTCTAAACAACCGCTCGCACCCGGGTCAATGGTGTCCGTCCGGGTCCGGGCTGTTTCACCGTATAATTTTATCGGGATAAACCCGAAAAAGTTATAACAAACAAAGGTATATTAACAATCAGGGTATAACAACTCTTTAGTCGCCATTTATGGCTCAGGCCTGGGTAGCCTTCCTCCATTCAAGGAAGCAATACCCCAGTTCCCATGCTTCCTGCGTAAGAGGTGAGCGCAAATTGAAAGCAGACTTAATCTGCGTGGGTAATGAAATATTAACCGGGTTGATTGAAAACAGCAATGCTGGCTTTTTGTCACGGCGCTTGTGGTCTCAAGGAATTGTGGTTAGAGAGACTGCAGTGGTTGCTGACAGCAAAGAAGCTATCGGTGAAGCAATGGAAAGAGCGCTGGAAAATAGCGAGATCGTGATCATAACCGGAGGGCTTGGACCTACCGATGACGATCTGACCAGGGAAGCGGTTGCATCAGTGCTTAATCTACCACTGGTTTTGGACCGGCAGTGGCTTGAACGAATCGAAAATTTTTTCGAACGCCGTGGTATGAAAATGCCTGAAAACAACCGGAAACAGGCTATGTTAATTGAAGGAAGCACTACTATGCCCAACCCCGGTGGTACGGCACCCGGGGCACTCCTTGAATACGGGGACCGGTTAATCATAATGCTGCCCGGCCCGCCTAATGAGTTGCAGGTTATTTATGAACAATCGGTGCGGCCTTATATCGAGGAATACAACCGGGGCAAGGTTTTTAAGCTGAAAACTTTGAAATGTACCGGTATCGGTGAGTCTATGCTGGAAGAAAAAATTAAGGCCCTGGGAAATCAAGATCTACCGCCGCTTTCTTATGTAGCCAGGGGTTTTGAAGTGCACCTGCAGGTAAAAGGGGAAGGTGATCCTGAAACGGCAACACGGATCATAGAAAGGGCTGAGAAAAAGCTGCGCCATGCTCTGGGCAACCATATTTACGGGGTTGATGATGAGACCCTGGCCGGTAAAGTAGCTGAATTGATGATAGAAAAACAGGCTACCCTGGGCATGGCCGAGTCATGCACCGGTGGGATGTTATCAAGCATGATAACCGATATCCCGGGCAGTTCAAAATTTTACCGGGGAGGCCTGGTTACTTATACCGAAGATGCGAAAACAGGGATCCTCGGGGTGGACAAAGATGTTATTGCAAGAGAAGGAGCGGTCAGTGAACCGGTTGCCAGGCAGATGGCAGAAAGAGTGCGTATTGTCCTTGGTTCGATGATCGGTTTAGGTATTACCGGCCTTGCCGGCCCACATAGTGATGGTTCCGGTAAACCGGTAGGCCTGGCCTATATTGCTGTATCTCTTGCGGGGGATTCTCAGTGCAAAGAACTAACTCTTGGAAGCGGTAGGCAGGCCTTTAAGGAGCGGGCTTCCCAGGTGGCTCTTGATATGTTGCGCAGGGTTCTTTTGGATTTACAGTAAGGGGGTATTATTTTGTTACGGTTGTTTATAGCCATTGAATTGTCAGAGAAACAAAAAGAAGAAGTAACCGGCTTGCAAAATAAATTAAAACAATACCTGGACGGGGTTCGCTGGGTTAAACCTGCAGGGATGCACCTGACCTTGAAATTTCTTGGTGATACAGAACCGGCACAGGTGGAGCAGGTTAAAGCTGCAATGGATGAGGCTGTTTCTGACCTGGGCAGTTTCGGTCTGGCTTATGGACGGAGCGGAGTATTTCCCTCTCCGGCAAAAGCAAGGGTAATCTGGCTGGGCTTAAAGGACGGGGAAGAACAGGTTAGGAAACTTGCTGAAAACATGGAACAAGCGCTTTACAGCCGCGGTTTTCCCAGAGATAAGAAGGCTTTTACCCCGCATCTGACTATTGGCAGAGCCCGCGGCCGGATTCCAAAAAATAAAATTGAATGTTTTATCGAACAGGAAGAAGCTTTTGAAACTGCCAGAGTTAGAGTGGACGGGGTGGTGCTTTTTGAAAGCAGGCTTAACCCGGAAGGGGCTATCCACACTCCGCTTTATACAGCTTCCCTGGAGAGTTGATTTTTTTAAGACTGAATGAACTGTTTTCCCAATTGATGGCTGGTATAATCAAAGAGTCTTTTTAAGAGACAAATAATTTTATTTTTATCCAAGCAAAAAGAATGCAGGAAATCATTTAGTAAAAAAGAATTTAGAACATCGGGGATTAACCCTGTTTATCAAGGGAGGTAAGTTTAGTTGGAAAAAGATAAAGCGTTGGAAACTACTTTATTACAGATTGAAAAACAGTTTGGTAAAGGGTCAATCATGAAACTGGGGCAAAACGCTATCGCTGAAGTGGCGGTAATCCCAACCGGTTGTCTGGCGATTGATTCCGCTCTTGGAGTTGGTGGAGTGCCAAGGGGCAGAGTTACAGAAATATATGGCCCTGAAGCCTCGGGTAAAACTACTGTTGCTTTGCATGTTATAGCTGAAGCGCAGAAGAGAGGCGGTTATGCAGCATTTATTGATGCTGAAAATGCTCTTGATCCTCAGTATGCCACCAATCTCGGGGTGAACCTGGACGAACTACTGGTATCTCAACCGGACACCGGTGAACAGGCCTTAGAAATTGCAGAAGCACTGGTTCGTAGCGGTGCAATCGATATTATAGTTGTCGACTCGGTTGCCGCCCTGGTTCCGCGGGCTGAGATTGAAGGAGAGATGGGGGATGCCCATGTCGGACTGCAGGCGAGGCTAATGTCGCAAGCTTTGAGAAAGCTGTCCGGGGTAATCAACAAGTCCAAGACCAGTGCTGTATTTATCAACCAGGTTCGTGAAAAAGTTGGGGTTATGTTCGGTAACCCGGAAGTAACTCCCGGTGGAAGAGCCCTGAAGTTTTATTCTTCGGTAAGGATGGAAGTAAGGCGAATTGAATCGCTTAAGGTGGGTTCCGACCAGATCATCGGTAACCGCACCAAGGTCAAAGTAGTAAAAAATAAGGTGGCTCCGCCGTTTAAAGTTGCTGAATTTGATATTATTTACGGTAAAGGTATTTCTGCTGAAGGTTCCCTGATTGACTTGGGACTCGATTACAAGGTGATCACTAAAAGCGGCGCCTGGTATTCATACGGTGAAGAAAGAATGGGACAGGGTCGAGAAAACGTGCGGGAGTACCTTCAGGAAAACCCGGAAGTACGGCAAGAAATTGAAGACAAGGTCCGAGAAATGGCCGGTTTGCCGAAATCAATGGTTCCCAGGCAAGAAAATGCCGGAGATAATAACCAATCCGCAGAAAAAAGTGCACAGGAGACCAAGAAAAAACAACAGTAAGGCAGTTCAGATGGAGCTGAAACCGATTGGATGAAGAAGCGGCCCTGAAAAAAGCGCGAAACCTGGTTCTACGTTTTTTAACCTATCGGGCACGCAGCCGGAAAGAGGTTTCAGAATACCTGGTAGGCCGCAAAGGTTTTTCTGAAGATATAAGTGAAGCTGTCATCAGAGAGATGGAAGATTATGGATACATTGATGATGAACGCTTTGCCAGGGATTTTGTATCCTATCGAAAACTGCGCGGTTTCGGTATACTGAAGGTTCGCTATGAGCTTTCTTTAAAGGGAATCGATGACAATCTCGTTGACCAGGTAACCGAAGAGTTGTTTGATCCTGGAGAGGACCTGGATAGAATAAAGGAGCTCATCAATAAAAGAGCTTTCAACAAGCGGAAAGATGCGCAGTCATACGATCGTTGGTTCAGGAAAGAAGCGTCATTTTTGCAGAGGCGCGGTTTTCAGGATAACTTAATTGTGAAAGCCTTAAAAGAGTACGACCATTCTGAGTAATCTTACCTTGACATAATATCTCATCCAAGATAGAATGAATAAAGAAAAATAGTTTTATATTGATAAGTGTTCAGTTCATAACTAATAAGAGAAAGCCTAAGTGTCCTTAGACACTATGGATAAATAAAAAAATGCATAGATTTTACGGTAAAGGGGTAAGTGCACCTTTTTCTGACCTTTCTCTTTTTAAGCTGTGTCCTGGACACAGCTTATATTTTTAAACAGAACTTAAGATATGGCAACGATCAATCAAACGGAGGTGAGCACCTTGCTGGAAACTGTATTGATAATTGTCGCCGCCCTGATTGTTGGTATTGGTGGTGGTTATTTTATACGGAAGATGATTGCTGAAGCTAAAATATCTTCGGCCGAAGCAGCGGCAAAAAAAATCATCGATGAAGCCGAACAAAAAGCTGATTCCCTGAAACGGGAAAAAGAGCTTGAAGCGAAAGAAGAAACCCATCGTTTAAGAAGTGAACTGGATAAAGAGACCAAGGAAAGACGCTCGGAATTGCAGCGCCTTGAACGCAGGTTGGTTCAGAAAGAAGAAAGCCTGGACAAAAAAATAAGTAATACCGAACGCAAAGAAGAAGAACTGAGAAAGAAAGAAGAAGAGAATCGAGAAGCAAAAGAAAAACTGGATGAGCTGTACCAGCAACAACTTGCTGAATTGGAGAAAATATCAGGAATTACCCAGGATGAAGCCAAAGATATACTCCTTCAGAGCGTAAGGGAAGAAATGGAGCACGAAATGACCGTGATGGCCAAGGAAATTGAAAATCAAGCTCGGGCAGAAGGAGAAAAGAAAGCCAGGGAGATTGTGACCCTGGCTATACAGCGTTGTGCCGCCGATCATGTTTCCGAGTCGACGGTTTCGGTGGTATCCTTGCCTAATGACGAAATGAAGGGAAGAATTATCGGTAGGGAAGGAAGAAATATACGGGCTCTTGAAACCCTAACCGGCATTGATTTAATTATTGATGATACCCCGGAAGCGGTAATCATATCCGGATTTGACCCGATCAGGAGGGAGGTTGCCCGGTTAGCTCTCGAAAAACTGGTTAGCGACGGACGTATTCACCCCGCCCGAATTGAAGAAATTGTAGAAAAAACTCGCAAGGAAGTAGATAACCAGATTAAAGAAGAAGGAGAAAGGGCTGCCTTTGAAACCAAGGTCCACGGCCTGCACCCTGAAGTAATTCAACTTTTGGGTAAGCTTCGTTTTAGGACCAGCTACGGGCAAAACGTGCTGCAGCATTCGATTGAAGTTTCGCATTTGGCCGGGATCATGGCAGCGGAACTGGGACTTGATATAAACCTCTCCAAACGAGCCGGTTTGCTTCATGATATCGGAAAAGCTGTGGACCATGAGACTGAGGGATCCCACGTACAAATTGGTGGAGATTTAGCCAAGAAATATAAAGAGTCTCAGACTATAATTAATGCCATCGAAGCACACCATGGAGATACCGATTTTAATACCCTGGAAGCTGTGCTAATCCAATCAGCCGATGCGATTTCTGCTGTTCGCCCGGGTGCGCGTCGTGAAACCCTTGAAGCTTATATCAAGCGGTTAGAAAAGCTGGAGAACATTGCCGACTCGTTTGAAGGAGTCGAAAAAGCATACGCTATCCATGCAGGCCGGGAGATCAGGATCATGGTCAAGCCGGACAGGATTGATGATTACAATTCTGTTAAAGTGGCAAGGGATATAGTCAAGAAAGTGGAAAGCGAACTTGAATATCCCGGCCAGATAAAAATAACCGTGATCAGAGAAACCAGGGCGATAGACTACGCAAAGTAAGCTGTGTTTTCCGACTGGTTGCCAAGAAATAATCTCTAAGCTTTAAAAGGTGTCTAAAAGGCACCTTTTTTTGTATCTTGCAGGAATATGACACTACAGAAAAGAATATTTATCTATAGTATAGAATGTTTATACTGTTTAAGCTTTTTTGCGAAGCATTACTGGCGTCTGACTGTATCTTTTTATGGAGCTGTTGCTATGCGCCTTTTGTTTATCGGCGATATTGTGGGGAAGCCGGGACGGCGTTACCTAAAAAAGTATTTGGCACAACTGCGGGAAAAGCATAAAGTTGATTTAATTATAGCCAATGCCGAAAATGCCGCCGGCGGAGCCGGGTTGACAGAAAAGTCATTGAGAGAGCTACAAGGCACAGGAGTAGATATTTTAACCGGTGGAAACCATATTTGGGATAGGAAAGATGTTTTTAACTTTATTGATCAAGAACAAACCCTGGTTAGGCCGGCTAATTATCCCCCGGAAACTACGCCGGGAAGAGGATCCGTGGTGGTACCCCTGGAAGGACAAAATTTTAAGGTGGCAGTATTAAATCTACTCGGCAGGGTGTTTATGGAACAAGTCGATTGTCCTTTTAGAACAGCGGATAAAGAAATTAACCGGCTTGCGGAAAATGCGGAGATATTGATCGTCGATTTTCATGCGGAGGCAACCTCAGAAAAGCAGGCGATGGGTTGGTATTTGAATGGGCGGGTAGGTGCCGTTATCGGTACGCACAGCCATGTCCAGACTGCTGATGAACGGATTCTGCCCGGGGGTACCGCATATATCACCGATGTAGGAATGGTCGGCCTTTATGATGCAATTCTGGGGGTTGATAAAGAAGGTCCAATAAAGAGGTTTGTTACCCAACTGCCCTGCAAGTTTGAAGTACCGGATACGGGGAAAACTGTTTTTAACGCTGTATTGATTAATTTTAATGAGAAGGGTGGGACAGCTAAATCAATAGAAAGGCTTTTTGAAGTTATCTAAGCAGGTCGCATCAAATTATTCTTATAATTCAGGCAGGAATTTTGGCAATTTGGAAGAATATGTACAGCAAATCCGCAAAGGAGGATCACCACACAATGGAAGTATTAAAGGTCTCAGCAAAATCCAACCCTAATTCCGTAGCTGGAGCCTTGGCAGGAGTGCTCAGAGAAAGAGGAGGAGCAGAGATTCAGACTATTGGAGCGGGGGCTCTCAACCAGGCTGTTAAAGCAGTGGCAATAGCGAGGGGGTTTGTCGCTCCGGGTGGTATTGACTTGATCTGTATCCCAGCCTTTACGGACATCGAGATTGACGGGGAGGAAAGAACGGCAATTAAATTAATTGTCGAACCTCGCTAAGGCAATCTTAATTGGTTTTATAGCTGTATTGATGCTGGAAACGCCCTCTTATCCTTTTTAGGTGAGGGTGTTTTTTTATTTTTTATGCGATAGTCGTGATAACTTTAATATAGTAACTTTGAAAAATATTTTCCCAGAAGCGGGATCTAAATGTATAATGTGATGCAGAAACAATAACATTTACAGGACAGGCAGGCGGTAATAATAATGGCAATAGTAGATCTACATATGCATAGCAATGTATCCGACGGACTTAACACTCCGGGTGAATTAATCCAGCTGGCGCATCGCTACCATTTAAGTGCGATCGGATTGACTGACCATGATACCATAGCAGGATTGCCCGAAGCGGAATTAGCTGCCAACAAGTATGGAGTGGAACTGGTTCCCGGGGTGGAAATCAGTATTCTGGAAAACAATGAGGAAATTCATATTCTAGGATATTATCCAAGTAAACTTAAACTGTTAAGCAACGCTCTGGAAGAAATTCAGGCCGAGAGGTTTAAGCGGATGGGTAAAATGGTGGACAAATTAAAAGAGCTGGGCTTTAAAATTGAATATAATGAAGTGGAAAAAGAAGCCGGTAATGCCGCTCCCGGCAGGATGCACCTGGCCCGGTTGCTGGTAAAGAAAAAATATGTTCACACTTTAGATGAAGCTTTTTCGATGTACCTAACCAGGAATCGCCAGGCTTATGTTCCCCGCGAAACGATGACTTTAAAGCAGGCAATGGCACTTTTACGTGAAGTGAAAGCGGTGATTGTTATTGCCCACCCGGGGTTCCATAAGGAAGATATCACTGACAAACTTATAACAATGGGATTGGACGGAATAGAAGTGTTTCATCCCGACCACACCAAACAGCAAATACGTTATTACCACAATACCGCCCTGGAGAAAGGTTTGCTGATCACCGGTGGCACCGATTACCACGGTGACAGCAGGAAAGAAATCCGCTACCCGAGGGAAATGGCTGTTCCAAAACACTACCTGGATGAGTTAAAGAATGCAACCCTTTAATTCACTGCCATAAATTAGTTTAATTTTCCTCTTTTCATCAAGGTAAAAAAATGCTAAAATCTAATATACGATTTTTGAGGGGTCAATGGTGGCAAGCAGGCCCTAGTCTTCATATAATTGTATTCCTGAGCACAAAATTTTTGCGGGAACGGGCCAGAGGTAAGTTGATCTACTAAATAATTTTGTATTGATCTATGCAGCTAAAGTTAATCTAAGAAAAGAAGGGGATAAAGTTGGAATTACCATACCAACCTGGTTTTTTCGGTTTGACCTTGGGTCATATTATCCTGATTATTGCCGGCTTAGCTTTTATATATCTTGCCATCGTTAAAAAATGGGAACCATATGAGTTGCTTCCTATCGGAGTGGGGATGATTCTGGCCAACCTGCCCTTTACAGGGCTTTTGGTAGAGCCCGGACCTGGCCTGGGTCCTGCAGAAGCAGGTTTACTCGGCATTCTTCGTTATTATGGCATATTTCAGTTTACTATATTACCCCAGTTAATTTTTTTGGGCCTTGGGGCGATGACCGACTTTGGGCCACTTTTAGCCGACCGGAAAGGATTTTTTCTTGGAGTGGCAGCGCAGATTGGTATTATTATTGCTTTTTTCGGAGCCCTGGCGTTGGGCTTATGGGGAGTTGCCGATTTTGGGTTGGAAGAAGCTGCTTCCATAGCGATTATTGGGGGAGCTGATGGGCCGACTACAATTTATGTTACGGCGATGTTGGCCCCTGACCTTTTGGGTATTACAGCGGTTTCTGCTTATTCGTACATGGCCATGGTTGCTATCATTCAGCCACCGATAATTAAGCGCCTCACCAGTAAAAAAGAAAGAGAAACCTACATGAAACCTCAGCTCAGGGAGGTTTCCCAGTTGGAACGGATTATGTTTCCCATCCTGCTTCTGGTTGTAGTTTGTTTAATTGTTCCCCGGGTAGCACCCCTGGTAGGAATGTTCGCTTTTGGCAACCTGTTGCGGGAAAGTAAAGTGGTGGAAAGGTTATCACAAACTGCACAGTCAGCTTTTATCGATGTGCTGACTATATTATTAATGTTAAGCATAGGCGCATCGCTTCCGGCAGACGTGGTGCTGCAGCCCGAGACTCTGATGGTACTTGGTTTGGGTCTGGTAGCTTTTGCTACCGCAACCGCCGGGGGAGTGCTGTTTGGAAAACTTATCGCTAAGTTTTCGAAGGATTCTTTCAACCCGATGCTTGGAGCTTCCGGGGTTTCCGCCGTGCCCATGGCTGCCAGGGTAGTTCACCATGAAGGAGTGAAGGCAAATCCACGCAATTTTCTGTTAATGCACGCAATGGGCCCAAATGTGGCCGGGGTTATTGGATCTGCGATCGTAGCAGGGGTTTTTCTGGAAATGGTCCTCCGGTAAAATTGTAAGCGATCTGGATAGGTTAAATTTATTAATTGTTGCAAGGGGAGAGAAGCTTTATGCTGCACGCAATGACATTACTGGCTTGGAATTGGAGCCAGGCTGTGGAAATCGGCGTTTCCGGAATCATTACCGCCTTAGTAATTATGATGTTTATGGTTTTAATGATGCGTTTACTGCAAATCGCAGCTAAAAGGGTTGAGGACAATAAAAATGACGTTGAACCAGTAAGACCAATTAGTGCTCCCGGTAAAGAAGTTATTCCGGCTGAAGCGGAAGAAGGTCATAACCAGAGAGTGGTTGCTGCCATATCAGCAGCTGTAATCAGTTATATAAACGAACAGACTCCGTCTTTCAAAGCGGGAAAAATATCGGTTACCAGGCAGGATTCATTGGTAACCGCTGTAAATAGCTGGCGCCTTGCCGGCAGAAAAGAACTGCTGCAAACCAGGCATGAATTAGAAAGAATCAGGAGGAATAAAAACCGTGAAAACTTTTAAGGTTGTTGTTGACGGACAGACTTATACAGTCCAGGTTGAGGAGTTAAAAGAAGAGGATTCAAGCAGCGAACCGGCTAAAACAAATACCACTCCTCAAACACCAAAACCACAGGCTGGGGGAAGCGCCACTTCTTCAACAGACACAACACTGGCAAAGGAAGAGAAAAAAGAAGTTGCCAATGAAAGCAATCAGGGCGCTGCTTCTACACCGGAACCCAAAAAAACTGCATCATCGGAAGGTGAGGTAAGCTTAAAAGCGCCTATGCCGGGTTCTGTGCTGGAAGTAAGGGTTAATGAAGGAGATAAGGTAGAAGCAGGCGATGTGTTGCTGATCCTGGAAGCAATGAAAATGGAAAACGAACTAACTGCATCTCAGGCCGGGACAGTGGAAAAAATTCTGGTTAGTAAAGGTGATACGGTTGACAATGAAGAGCCTCTGGTTATCCTTTCATAAACATTTTTTAGATTACTTGACTATTTGATTTCATAAAAAGAGGTGTAGTTGTGTCTGAAGTCAGAGTGAGATTCGCGCCAAGTCCAACCGGAGAACTTCACATTGGCGGGGCCAGAACGGCCCTCTTCAATTATCTATTTGTCCGCAATAAAGG
>SL_8KL_010_SEDDRAFT_10002730_pt1 | contig 14805 bp, 18 predicted proteins | sample SodLakKL_010_SED_4_FD_11160 | JGI IMG/M metagenome (IMG submission 11160) | reverse complement strand
GGAATACCAATATTTTATGTAAAGTGCCTTTCTAGAGAAATCACGAAAAAATTTCCGGCTATCTCTCTATTAGTAGACTCTCAATCGCTCTCATAAATACAACCTTACTTTATTTTCTTCTAACACACTATAGAAAAATAATATTATGCAATAGGAATCAGAGACTCTTTTTATTTTCCATTTTCTCATGTCATTCGAAAATAAGGAAAATGCGATAGGAATCGAAGATTCCTTCTTTTCAATTACTTTCCTCAATACCCTCGGAAAGAAAATTGAATGCGAGGGACGTGAGTCCCTCTTTACTTCGAAAGGCTGTCGCCTTTCTGCGTATGCGAGGGAAGGGAACCTAACGCCAATTTGTATACAACCTTCCCTCTTTTATTTCATTGTAAATAAAATAATGCGAGGGAAGGGATTTGAACCCTCGGACCCCTACGGGACAGCGCCCTCAACGCTGCGCCGTTGGCCTAGCTTGGCTACCCTCGCGGGAAGTATCTACCATCAGTTATTTATTTGAACAAAACAGAGAAGTAACTCAGATATTTAAATTCTGTTGATTAGAAAGTAGGAATTTTCTTTACTAGATATCTTCGATTAGATTTACCATGTTTGTGAACTTTTCGTTAAGCACTTCTAACCCTTTTTTCAGGGCGTCTTCAGTGCTTACGGATCCATCGGTTTCAAAGTTCAGAATGAATTTGTCATCTCGTCCTTTCACTGTGATAGCGTCTTTGCCACAAGCTTCCTCACAAGCAGAACAGAGTTTACATTCCTCCACATCTGTAACTGTCAATTCGCCATCTTTCATCTTTAGGATATCGACGGGACACACTTCAACACACTCTTCGCATTCGTCGCATTCTTCTGAGTTGATTTCTATCTCTGGATAATATTTGTAGGCAACACCGCTAGTTGGCTGCCATTTAGCATGGTCTTTAGCAGTACCGAGTTCAGCAGTAGCGTACATCAATAAGGCTTGTTCTTCGTTGAGTTTTACAATAGGTATAAGATCATCTACGGGTCTTAATTCATTTTCACCGACTGGAATTAGATCACCAGAGTAAACCGTGCAAGGTCCCTTCTTATTCAAACTGTAGATAACAGTACAGTTCGGACAGCCGTCACCACTACATTCCTCACATTCTGATCGATAATTAAAAAGCTCTAGATCAGTTGGAATTGGCAACATACCCAATCTATGAGCTATGATCTCATCAAATAAAGGAGCCGCACTCTCATATTCTTTGTCTTCTTCGTCTCCCCCGATTGTCCCTAGATGAAATTCAACATCTTCTATAGCTAATTTGGGTATATCTGCGATAAGTACTCTTCTGAGTGCATTTGCCATCGGTGGATTGGTATCCGAAAGCAAAAGTTGAGCTTTTCTTTCTTCCAATTTTCTAATTTCTATTTCCATCTTTGACCCTTCTGTTTTTACACACGTCTGCCTCGACGTCCACCCTTAGCTTTCGTGGAGTCGTGAGGTATCGGTGTAACGTCTTCTATCGTTCCTATCTTCATCCCTGATCTCGCAAAGGCCCTGATAGCAGCCTGTGAACCAGGTCCTGGAGATCTAGATTTACTACCTCCAGGAGCTCTTATCTTTACGTGCAATTTCGTAATCCCCTTGTCTTTTGCCTCTTTTACTGCTTCTTCGGCAGCTTCCATCGCTGCATAAGGGGAAGATTGGTCTTTATCTTGTCTAACTACCATTCCTCCAGAATATTTTGCGAGAGTCTCAGCACCGGTTATATCCGTTATGGTTATTATAACATTATTGTAAGATGCATATACGTGAGCTATACCCCATTTTCCCATGTTTTATCCTCTCCTATTATAATCTCTTTGACTTTGTTGATCGTTTTGTATCATCTTTGGGATCCTGGTAGGAGTGACCTCTTCCTCTGGTCTTTCTGGATGAAGTTCATCCGATAACGGTGAATTAGAATAGTAATCGATGGTTGACTCTTCTTCTTTGTTCACTATATAACTAGGAACGGTCACTCTTCTTCCATTGATAGCCACGTGGCCGTGAATTATGAATTGCCTAGCTTGTTTCGGAGAGTGAGCTAATCCCTTATGATAAACCAAAGTTTGGAATCTTCTATTGAGGATATTTTCCACACTCAAGTTCAACACATCATTTAAAGTGTGATCCTGTCCTTTCAGATAACCCTTATCTAATAACTTCTCTAAAAGAGCGTCCATCTCTTCTCTCGCCTGTTTTTCACCGTACCTTAAACGAGCCTGTAAATTTCTAGCTTGAGCTCTGATGTTTTTTAGGATGGATCTTGCTTTCCAAAATTCCTTCTTATTTTTCAGAGCGTAATGTCTTATATAATCGTTTTCTTCTCTTATCCTTTCTTCCTGCCATGGATGCGACGGTTTTTCAAACTTTTTTCTACTGAATTTTGGATCTCCCATGTATCATCACCTTCTGATCAACCTTCTTCATCACCACTGGCAGCTTGGGCTCTAGCGACTTTCTTTTCAACACCGAGTTCCATTCCAGTTCTCCCATTAGATTTAGTTCTCTGGCCTCGTACTTTTTGTCCTCTTTCATGTCGAATACCCTTGTAAGAGCTAATCTTCTGCATCCTGTTGATATCCTCTCTGTGGACAGTGTCCAATTCGTTTTTAAGAACATGGTTGTTCTCTCCTGTAACTGGGTCTCTTTTCCTATTAACCGCCCATGGTGGGGCCTCGTCTGTAAAGTTCATTAGCGATTCTCTGACTTTCTCTATTTTTTCGTCTTCTAGATATCCGATCTTAGCATTCGGATCAACATCAGTAGAATTTACCACCATCTCTGCTACTCTAGTACCTACCCCTTTTATATCTCTTAGAGCATAGACTAAAGGCTTATCTCCGTCCAGGTCTGTGTTCATCAACCTGACGATATATTGGAAATCATCATCTTCTTCTTGATTTTTTTCTTCAGGCAAAGTGTTTCCTCCATTGTAAATCTCGCTAAAGTGAGTTATAGTATTGCGAATTGGCTTAAGAATCCATGTAGTATAAAAGCGTTGTGCCTTTGAAGACCAGAAATTCATCTCTTTTTACCCTTGAAATTTTTCCCTATAACATACATCTCTGAACTAGATTCTCTCGAAGCGTGCGGAGAATGACCGTAAACGAAGTGAAATACATCTTTTACACTATCTAAATAGTTTTTAAAATCTTCTCCTTGAAAGACTTTTACAACGAAGTTCCCTCCTTTAGATAAGTTTGCGTAGCAAAATTTTAGAGCTTGTTGAGCTAAATAGACAGATCTAGCATGATCCATTGAATAGTTTCCGGTTATATTTGGAGACATATCGGACATCACCACGTCTACATCCCCAGCGATAATAGAAATCCTTCTCAAAAAGTCCTTATCAGTCATATCTCCCTGATGGAATGATACTCCCTCTATTTCCCTTATCCTTTTTTTATCTACAGCGAGAACGTTTCCTTCGCCAACGTGTTCGACAGCATACTCACTCCAGCTTCCTGGGGCGGCCCCTAAATCCACAACTACATCTCCTTCTTTAAATAGATTAAATTTTTCATCTATTTGTTTTAGTTTGTAAATAGCTCTGGAGCGGTATCCTTCTTCTTGGGCTTTGCGATAGTAGCCGTCTTTTCTCTTGTAGGCTGCCATTATATTTGAAAGATTAAGTTAGGGCCGTACTTAACTTTTCTGAATAATACTTGATCAAATCTCGCCTTACAACAGAAAATTTTTAATCAAAAGATTGAATTTAACATTATATGTCATCTCAAGACGCCTTCGATAGAGTGACCGAAGTAATAAAGAAGATCCGCGAGCCGGGAGAGAAGCCCGAGAGCGATCTTTATTCGATGGATAAGTTCGTTTGCGATCTCTGTCAGGGCGTCAGAGAGAGAGAAGGGATAACTCAATGCGGTTTCTGCGGCAGATGGGTTTGCAAAGGAGATAATTCCTGTTGGGATGAAGAACTCAAGTGTTGCGAAAGTTGTAGCGGTCTTATAATTCTGGCTAAAAGAGGAAATCTCGTAGAAGAAGATGAAGAAAATGAAAATGAGGCTGATAAAGATGAGTGATGTAGAAAAAACCATGCGAGAATTAGAGTGGAAAAAAAGATTACAAGGAGTTAGATTTGATGATGAAACTGAAAAGACTAACAATCAAACCTCCAATATTTTGGTAGCGTTTTTGATAGGCTTTCTTTTTGGTCTGATCATCGCTGGAATATTGATCCCACAAATTACTGGTATTGTTTGAAGGTGATATAGATGAAAATACTGCTGATCCACTCCGATTACTTAAGATATGAAGTCAAAAAAGATACTCCCGTAGCTGAAGAAATAGAAGAGGAGATGAAACGAGGAGAGATGGAGGAATGTCTTTCTGTATTCACTGCTGTTGAAGAGAGAGACCAGAGCAAAGTAAAAGAAGTCGTTGAGAAAGGTTTTGAAGAGATCAAAAGCACAGCTGAAGAGTTAGATATAAAGAGGATCATGATTTATCCATACGCTCATTTGAGCTCTGAACTTTCTGATCCTGACACCGCTGTTGAAGTACTTAACGGTTTGGAGGATCAACTGAGTAGAGAATATGAAGTCCATAGATCTCCGTTCGGCTGGTATAAATCATTCGAGTTGAGTTGCAAAGGCCATCCTCTTTCTGAACTTTCAAAAGAGATCGTTGTGGAAAAGGAAGAAAAAGAAGTTGTTTCAAAGGCCCTTAAGGCCGAAGAAACTTTAGAATCGACTTGGGGTGTCCTTGAAGAAGACGGTACCTTTCACAAGGTCGAAATCGACGGCGATGATGTAAAGGGTTACGATTTCCAAGGCAAGAAAGATCTGAAAAATTTTTTCGTATACGAAGCTGGAGAGAAGGAAAAAGCTGGAGGAAAATCACCACACGTAGATCTCATGAGAGAACATGAACTGGTGGATTACGAGCCAGGTTCAGATCCAGGTAATTTGAGGTACTATCCCAAGGGAAGGATGATGAAGGGGCTCCTTGAAGGTTTCGTAAGTGAAGAGACTAGAAGATACGGCGCTATGGAGATCGAATCACCGGTGATGTATGACATGAATCATCCGACATTGAAAAAATATCTAGACAGGTTTCCGGAGAGACAGTATCAGATCGAAACCCCGGACAAAAACGTCTTTTTGAGATTCGCAGCTTGTTTCGGCCAATTTTTGATCGGTCACGACATGACACTTTCTTACAGACAACTACCGGTAAGACTTTACGAATTAACCAGGTACTCTTTCCGTATGGAACAGAGAGGTGAACTAACGGGATTGAGGAGGCTGAGAGCTTTTACGATGCCAGATAGCCACGCTTTGTGTGAAGACATTGAACAAGCTGAGGAAGAGATGATGACCAGGATGAACCTGGCTATCAAGATTCTCAACAAGATTGGTATAGAATTACCTGAAACACTAAAATTAGGTATCCGATGCACTGAGGACTATTTTGAGGAAAACAAGGATCACTTGGTAGAGATAGTCAAGAATTACGGTGAACCCGCCCTGATAGAGATTTGGGATGAACGTTTCTTTTACTATATAATGAAATACGAGTTCAACTATATCGACAAGCTGGGTAGAGCTAGTGCTTTGGTGACCGATCAGCTCGACGTAGAAAACGCAGAAAGGTATGGGATAACATATGTGAATGAAGAAGGCGAAGAGAAACATCCTTATCTTCTACACCTCTCCCCAAGTGGCGCTATAGAAAGAGTCATGTTTACTCTTCTAGAAAAGGCTGCGGAGCAAAAAGAAAAGGGAGAGAAGCCTGAATTTCCTTACTGGCTCGTTCCTACACAGGTTAGACTAGTCCCGATATCTGACGACCAATTTGAATATGTGAAGGAACTAGAAAAGAAGATAAATCATGCTAGAGTTGACATAGACGATACTGATAGAACTGTAGGAAAAAAGATCAGAGCGGCAGAGAAGGAATGGATTCCATTTGTAGTAGTGATAGGCCCCGACGAAGTGGAGAGCGGCGAGTTATCTGTTAGGATAAGGGGTGAAGAGAAGCAAGCAACTATGGATTTAGATACTTTAAATTCCAAGCTGAAAAAGAAACAAAGAGATATGCCTTTCAGAGAGTTACCTCTGCCCAAACTGCTATCTGACCGACCTATCTTCGTCGGTTGAAACCTTTTTCTTCTTTAATTTGAACAACTGTTGGATCTAAGATGACTGTTTTTCTATTTTTTAATCTTGAAAATACATTCTACAAAGAAATTATATAGTTACATTGCAATGATGTAGTGCATATAAGGTTGGGATATATAATGAGTGAAATAGACAAAATTTTAGAAGCGATGGAAGATGTAGGTATACCGAGCGAAGATCCAAAAGATCTTCCTAAATCCGGGAAGACTTTCCCTGATGGAGCTAACTACCGTATGGAGATATCTGGAATAGAACGACCTTCGACGTTGAGGGCTCTAATAGAGGAGAGGGATAAAAGAAACATCCCTATCCATAGACTTATCAGTACTGTCATGGGTAGCACGTATCTTACCGATGACGAGCTTGAGGAATTTGCACAGCTCGCCCACGACAATGATATGGAAGTCATAATAACTCCTGGTCCTAGATCGGGCTGGAACACGGGTAGACAGATCGCGACTCCAGAAGGTGCACTATCCGGATTAAGAGTGAGAGGATCTGATAATCTTGTTAGAGCCTTCAAAGACATAAAGAGATGTATAGACTTCGGTTTCCGTGGCTTTTTGGTAACCGATGAAGGCATGCTTTGGCTGGCAAATGAGCTCAAAAAGAAAGGGTTGATCCCTGAAGATATAACTTTTAAGGTGTCCATCTACGCAGGACATGCAAATGCAGCTGGAGGAAAGTTGTTAGAAGATCTTGGAGCTGGAACCTTCAATCCTTTAGGAGATATAAGCATACCTATGTTCGCCTCTATAAGAAAAGCCATAGACATCCCGATAGACATCCATATCGAGCTCGCGGAATCCATGGGCGGTTTTAATAGATTCTACGAAGGACCAGAAATGGCTCGTGTAGCTTCTCCCTGTTATTTCAAAATCGAACCTGGTGAAGGTCTAGCAGCAACAGGTGGGATGTACAAACCTTGGACTGATCCGGAGTTCCTTCAATTCCTCGCTAAGGAGAAGGTTAAACACGCGGAAATAATACACAATATAATACAAGAGGAATATCCTGACCTGAAACTTTCAGAGCATGGAGCTAAAGATCTTTGCATACCTCAGCCCTAAGCTGAGGTGACATTCATGAATAAAGGTCTGGCCGGCGATTTCTCCATGCTGAGAGGAGAGCCGCCGATCAAATTCTTGACTAAAGCTAACAGGATGGAAAGAGAAGGAAAAGACGTGGTCAGATTCGAGATCGGTCAACCTGATTTTGACACACCAGAGAACGTTAAAGAAGCTGCTAAACAAGCACTGGATGAGGGATTCACTGATTACGTACCTACAACCGGAATTCCTGAACTCAAAGAAGCTATTCAAGATGATATTGAGGAAACGAGAGGTTTTCGGCCTAAAGAAGAACAGATAATCGTCTTACCAGGTGCTAAACCGGGACTATTTTTTGGATTACTTTCTACTATCCAAAAAGGTGACGAGGTGATTTATCAAAATCCCTTCTATTTCACATACGATTCGATGATCGGATATATGGGTGCTAAAAAGGTCCAAATACCGCTTCATGAGGAAGACGAATTCAGGATGACTCCTGAGCAGATAAAAGAAAGAGTTACCGAAGATACGGAACTTATCCTGCTCAATAGTCCTCAAAATCCGACTGGATCTGTCCTAACAGAAAAGGACGTCAAAGCTATCGCAGAGATAGCTGAAGAGAATGATATCTACGTGGTTTCTGACGAGATTTACAGCAAGATGCTTTATGAAGGCCTAGATCACCACTCTCCGGCCTATCTAGATGAATGTCGTGAAAGAACTATCCTCATCGATGGATTCTCCAAAGCTTATTCGATGACAGGTTGGAGGTTAGGTTATGCAGTGGCTCCTGAGGAGATAATCCATAAAATGGACCTTCTTTTAGCAGATGCAGTTTCATGCACGACTTCTTTTGTTCAAAAAGGAGGAGTCGAAGCTCTTAGAAATTCTCAAGATTTCGTTAACATGATAATGGACCATTTTGCTGAAAGAAGAGAAGCTATTGTATCCGGCTTGAATGAAGTTCCTGGTTTTAGCTGCATCTATCCAAAAGGAGCTTTCTACGTATTTCCAAATATAAGGGATACAGGGATGAAAAGTGAAGAGCTTGCGGATCACATGCTTGAAGAAGCGGAAGTTTGTTTACTTCCAGGAACCGCTTTTGGTAGTCAGGGTGAAGGATACCTCCGTCTCTCCTATGCCAGTTCATTAGAGGAGATTGAGAAAGGCATAGAGCGGATGAAAGAGACTATGTCTAAGGTAATTTGAACTTAAAAACCCTTATTTTCTCATTTTTCTGAAGGACAAGTTTTATATTGGGGTAGTTAAATCGGATGGGCGAATCCACGAGGAATCAATATGGGAAATATAAGGCCAACCTACATAAAACGAGTAGCAATCGAGTTAGTCGAAAGGTATCCTGAACAGTTCAAAAAAGATGATTATGAACATAATAAGGATAAGGTAGAGGAACTCACGAATGTGGATTCCAATACGATGAGGAATAAAATAGCTGGTTATATAGTTCGATATATGAATCGAGGTAATAATTGAGTTTTTGAACTTTTTTTATTCTACGTTATGAGTTTCTTCCGCGATAGTTACACAATTCAACAGATCATCGACCGTCTGTAATAGCTGCAATGGACCTTTTGACTCGATCCTGCAAATTATAGTTGAGTCCTTAATGGCCATCTCAACATAACCTTCATTGTCAGGCTCTATTGATTTTCCTATAACAGAAGCTGTTTTTTTATCATCATAAACTAGCTTTAATTTACACTGGATCATGATTATCTCATCCTCTTTCCGTCCTTCAAAACGACGGCATTAGTAGATCCGCTCATTTTAACTACATCTTGTAGATTTTCTGCGTAATCCTCGCCATCCGATCGAATCAATTCTTCGATGTGATCCGCTAAGAATTCGCCGGATTCTACTTCGGAGTCTTCGTATTTCCATCTTTTCGAGTCTCCTTTACCAAATACGATATAAAAACCATAGGCGATGGACTTGAGACGGGTGTCTGAAAGGTTGTGATTTTCTATTTCGTTTATAGCCTCTCCCTGACCTTTTACCTTGTAAGTCCTGGCGATAGAATCTGCAAATTCAGCTTCAGGTGGTAATTTTTTAAATTCAGGTAAAGTATCCATCTCTTCTTTTTTCTTTTTGATTTCTTTAAGTTCCCTGAGCTTTTCTCTCGGACGTACATTTTTTGAAAGCACTTCCTCTATCGATTGATCATCATCAAAAATAGCTCTCATCACATCACTTTTATATTCATCCCAATAAAGCTCCAAGAACTCATTGACTGTCCCTTCATCTAAGACCGCTCCATTCGTTCTCTTTATCAATTCTACCAAAGCAGGTCTTTCCCATGACTCATGGAGGATGTTCTTCAAAAATTCTTTTTTATCCTTCCCATAACAAGTATCGCCTATGATGAAGATTTCTTTTTCATTTTTCAAAACAGACCTAGCTTCCTCTGAATAACGATCTATAAGCTTTTTATCTGAAAGATTTTTGAAATATTTATCAGTTAAATCTTCAGAGACTGGTATTTTTCTTGTCAATTCACAACTCTCACAATCACCTTTACATTCCAATCCAAGACTAGCAGATAAAGAGAATGATTTTGAATTATCGGGAGAGAGCATCCTTCCTGTTATTACCTTAAATAGATTAGTTGAATCTTTAGCACAATCCTCACATATAGAAAAAGTTTTATCAGCGCTTTTCCAGCGCAAATTCAATCTACTTTTATCTCTTTTAGTGTGCCCACAAGTATAATCCCCTTCTTTTTTTGATATATTGTAAGGTATTTTTTCTATAACAGTCTTAACAAATCTTTTAGGTGGATCAGGTTTTTTCCCCGTACAAACCACTTTGTCCTCAAGAGAATAAAAATAATATCCTTTCTCTGCTTCTTTGCTAAAAGCTAGCAATCTTTTCTTTGGATCGTCAAAATGCTGTATACCTACTAATCTTTTTTTGGTAGCTCCACCTATCTTCGCATAAGCTATCTCCCCTTCGGGAGATTTAGCAGTGGTTATCTTTTTTGCTTCCTCTTGTATGCCAAAAAGTATCGTTCCCGCCACAGCTTGAGACAGGTCTGGTCCTCGTTTAGCGTACTTTTCGAGCTTTCTTTCATTATTTGCATATTTTTTTATCTTTTTGATCTTTCTTTTAGCTCTACCAAACTTGCAAAAAAGACAGCTATCCTGACATTCAGGTACGACCTTCATCGGGTTCTCTGCTAACTTTTTTGCGTTCTCTATAAGATTTTTCTTCTGGATTTTGCTAGCTTTTCTAGGACCTCTTCTAAATCTCATTTAATTTTGATAAGGAAAGCCGATTAATAAAAGTTGTGAGGATGAAGAAGTTCTTTTATTTGTCTATATAAAGACCAGTGGGTTTTTTTACATATTTTTCGACTTTTCTCGCCCTTAGGATTTCTTTAGCCACAGCCATTTTTCGAGGAAGTTCCTCTGGTTCCTCTACACCTTCTTCACGCGCCATTTCATTCAATTCTTCACGAGTATTTTCATACACCATCTGTTGAGCCTTTTTTTCATCTACCTTGAGCATATTATCATAAGTATCATTGTTTTAACAATATTTTATTTTTTTGAATCAAATATCGTGGGAAAAGGGGGAAAAAATTTAACGAAGTCCTATCTACTGTACATGGTAAGATGCGAGAGATTTGGACAGAAAAATACAGACCAGAAAAACTCGAAGGGGTTTACGGTCAACAAAAGGTAGTCGAAAGGTTAAAAGCTTATGTAGAAAAAGAAAGTATGCCCCACCTTCTTTTTGCCGGCCCTGCAGGCACCGGTAAAACAACCTCCGCTATAGCTCTTTCCAAAGAGATGTATGGAGAAGATTGGAAAACTAACTTTTTTGAATTAAATGCATCTGACGAAAGAGGCATAGACGTTATCAGGAACAAGATAAAGGAGTACGCAAAAACAACCACTGTAAGTGATATAGGGTTCAAAATCATTTTCATGGACGAGGCCGACTCGTTAACTCCAGAAGCTCAGGCCGCCCTTCGAAGGACCATGGAAAAATATTCGCATAACTGTCGATTTATACTATCATGTAATTACTCATCAAAGATAATTGATCCAATACAATCTAGATGCGCTGTTTTCAGATTTAGAACTCTTATCGACGAAGATGTAGATGAATGGATAGATCATATAGCTAAAGAGGAGGATTTAAAGGTTTCTCAAGGTGCTAAGGAGCTTCTGATCAGTGTAGTAGGAGGAGACTTAAGGAGGATCACTAACTTACTTCAGATATCTGCATCTACGACTTCAGAGATAACAGAAGAGATAGTCAGAGAGAGTGCCAACATAGCTAGACCAGAAGATATCAAAGAGCTGGTTAAAAAAGCGGCTGATGGAGACTTTATGGAGGCTAAGAAAAAGCTTGACGAACTCATCGTAGACAATGGGCTTTCTGGAGAAGACATAATAAAACAGATTCATGATGAAATATACGATATCCCAATGGATAATAGAAAAAAAATGGAACTCGTTGATAGAATAGGAGAAACCGAATTCAGATTGGTTGAAGGCTCGGATGAAAGGATACAACTTGAAGCCTTGATTGCTTCGATCTCCAAAAAATACTGAAGGTTATTCTCCTATCATCTTAACTATGACTTCTCTATTCCTAGCTTTTACATCCATATCACAAAGGATGATCTGCTGCCAAGTTCCCAGTTCAATTTTTCCATCGGTGATCGGCGCGGTAAATGACTGACCGATAAACGAAGCCCGGATATGTGAGTGTCCGTTACCGTCGTGCCATTTTTCATGATGTTTGTAATATATGTCTTTAGGAAATAGTCTGTCTAGAGCCTCTGAGATGTCATATATCAAACCGGACTCGTATTCTATAGTGGTTATGGCCGCAGTGGAGCCAGCGACGAAAAAAGTCACTGTACCTTCATTTATACCGCTTTCTCGTACGAGTTTTTCTCCCTTCTCAGTTATATTTTTTATATCTAATCCGCTCTTCGTTTCTACAACAAATCTTCTATCTTCTACTGTCATGTGGTAATCTATGAAACAAAGATTAAAACAAATTTCGGTTTGACGGGTTAAACGCAAAGGAAAACAAATATATATGAAATCGGGTTAATAAAGTTGCAGGCAATGTTTTCCTGTTTCCAGCCGACCAAGCCAGGAAACAGCTGAGAGGTGGTTATTTGAAGGAGAATCTCGATCACTGGCTTGAAGATAACAGGATAGTTTGGCTACTGATATTCGGGGGTCTTTTTCTATTCTCCATCGATTATTGGGCTTGGAGTTCTGAACAGTTATTGTTTAATTTTCTTCCTGTTTGGATTTTGAGATTGGTGATCTTGCAATTTATCCTTGTGATTTTTTTCTATCTATTTTCGACTAAATATTGGAGGGGTCAAAATTGTTAGGTCCCACCGCTTTGGTCATGGTCATAATTACCACATATCTTATGATAACTTTATTTGTAGGTATATATGGGTATAAATTTTCGAAAAAAAGTGTTACAGATTATTTCCTTGCCGATAGGAAGATCGGAACTTTCGTTCTTTTTTTCACTTTAGCTTCCACTAACTTTAGCGCTTTCACATTTTTAGGCTTTTCTGGGAGCGCTTACGAGATGGGTTATTCATTCTATGGTCTGATGGCATTCGGTACTTCATTCTTTGCTTTGTCTTTTTACATCATTGGAAGGAAAGTAAGAAAGCTAGGTGCCGAAAATGGCTATATCACTCCTCCGGAACTGATAGGAAGCGAGACCGATAGTTACTTACTGAGGATTTTATTTTTGACCGTCATGGTGATCTTTACACTTCCTTATCTAGCAATCCAGCCGATGAGTGCTGGCTACGTTTTAACCACTTTGACAGATGGTGTGATCCCATACTTTTGGGGTGCGGTCTTTCTTACTTTCTTCATCATAATTTATGTGTTCCTTGGAGGTATGAGGAGCATAGCTTGGACCGATGTCTTACAGGGTTTGATGGTTTTCTCGTTTTTACTAATCGCGGTCTTAGTGGTTGCTAGTAGCCTCGGTGGTGTCTCAGAAGCACATGCACAAGCTGAAACCGTAGAACCGAATATATTCATCCGGGAAAGTTCAGTATCTGTCAGAATATGGTTTAGTTACACTCTACTGTGGTCTCTTTGTAATCCCATGTTTCCCCAACTGTTTCAAAGGTTCTTTATGGCAGATAGTGATAAAGCACTCAAAAGATCTATGATTATTTTTCCTATAGTAGTTTCGATACTCTTTTTATTTCCAGTTATGATCGGTGTCATGGGTCGGGGAGCTATACCTGGTTTGAGTCCAACCGATGCCGACAGTATTTTACCTCTTTTGCTGGAAAGATACTCACCTCTCTGGCTGTCAGCTTTGATAATGAGTGGAGGATTCGCTGCTTTTATGTCCACTGCTGATAGTCAATTGTTAACATTGAGTTCTATGTTCACCCGAGATGTTTTTCATAATTTAGGACCGAGTTGGGAAAAGTTCGATTATAAGATGGGCCATGTAATGGTAATTGTACTCGCTTTGGTAGGTTTAGCACTCGCCTACAGACCTCCGGCTACCATATTTACAATTGTAACATGGGCATTCACTGGATTGGCCATCCTTTATCCGATAACGTTAGGGGTGCTATATTTTGATGTGGATTCTAAAGCCTGTATTTTATCAATAGTTACTGGGCTTATCTTAGTAATCTGCTATAATTATCGAATTCTGCCAACTTTTGGTTTCCTTCCAGCTATTCCCATAGTGGCTCTATCTACTTCAATTCTTCTAGTATCTAATCATCTCATCAAATCTCAGGATAGAAAAGTAAATCAAGGTAAAATCTGAAAAGTATTTATGGGCCTTGGTTTATGTCAGAACAAGTGATGATCAGACCCTTACTGAGCCTTTACAGAGGCGATGATGAAGATCTTGAGTACTGATCTAGGGTTCAACTATTTCACTATCTTCCGTATCAAATGGCTCAAGAACCAAAACGAAAAAACCTATCCATACTATGAGAAAAATCGAGATTAGGATATGATCAGGTCGATAGATATGATTGACAAGGATACCTATGATAGGTATAATCACGGCGATGAGCAAGTAAATAAATTTCCTCAGATTAGAATGCTGTTCTCTAGCCATCGAAGCGGGAAGAATATGGACAAATAAAAAGTTTTTGGGGTAGTATAGGAACGTGCTAACTATTTGGAAGAAAAGAAGATAGATCGGTTCTACTTTAATTTGGCTTTCAGAAAAAATATTGGTGTGAAAAGGGTTAAATACATCTTTGTACAATGACTTTAATCCAACTCACTGAAAGAGTTGGGTTACCACGAATGGGAAACCAAAAAGTTAAATAGATGTCCCTTTGTGGGAAGAAACGCTTCAAATGGGGATTCAAGAAACCCGGAGTTTTGCTTCGTGAACTCTTGAATCCGACAGACGTATAATGAAAGGTGTAATTTGTTCACCCCGCCGTGTAGGGTAATCAACATATTTGGATTCTAATTATTTCTACACAACGAACCCGCCAATTCGTTGTGCTTCCTTACTCAATTCCGGTTGATCCTGCCGGCGGTCACCGCTATTGGAGTTTGATTAAGACATGCGA
>SL_8KL_010_SEDDRAFT_10002729_pt1 | contig 14806 bp, 12 predicted proteins | sample SodLakKL_010_SED_4_FD_11160 | JGI IMG/M metagenome (IMG submission 11160) | reverse complement strand
ATTTTCAACAGGACACCTCCTGATCAATGCGTTATGCTTAACCTCATATAACGCTTATACAAATATAGATCCTGCAGGCGCCCCTGTCAAGCCAGACCCACCAGTATAAAAAAGTTCCTAACCGCCGTCCCGTAAAAGCACAGAACAGCGCCAAGTATATTTTTGCTCATCATGAGGATTTAAGGGAAAACACACCCAACTGTTAATCTAAAGCACATGAAGCCGAATTTATTGTATAGAAAGTTTAAGGCCTTAAATAGCTCAACTTGTTTTTAGTGCTGTAGATTCTTTGTGAGTCTGTATCCGTAATTTCCTGAACAATCACTTCTCCCATCAACCAGGTCTCGATCCCCGGGCGCAGACAGCCGACTGCTGTTTCGTCTCCGCGGCCCAGGGCGCCGTGGATATGCGCCCTGGGATTCCCTTCCCGGTCAGGAGCGATAATTCCCAGGCTGATTGTCTCCCGCGGCTGCCTGTCAATTTCCTTAAACATCGGTTCAACTACATCCAGGGAATCAGTTTCGGGGCCAACCACCATCCGGCCCTCCCTCAATCCACCGACTATATGAATGAGCCCAACCTGAATGTTCTTTTCATCGGCAAAATTCTCCAGGCAATCCGGCAGCAGATCTCCGTCTTCCAGCCTGATCACAAAAACACGTCCCGGCTTTCCTTCTGCAGACTGCATCTTTACCTCCCATAAAACCGGCTTTGCAAGCTTTTATCACACCGCATCAACAGGTGCACTGCTTTCAGCATAACCCAATAATAATTGCTGCTTAGAAACCTCCTCATTAAAGCCAACAATCATATCAAAACAGAAAAATTAACTATTGATAGCCTAAAGTGAATACTTGTAATACATATGCCAGGCGAAGCTTGAAGGGGCCAAAACGGGATGCTAATGATCACCGGCTGAGAGTTTAGTGATTAGATCCAGGTCTAATCAAACTTCGATCAACACCGAATCACCCTGGGCCAGGCCACCACAGATAGCGGCCACTCCCAGGCCCCCGCCCCTGCGGCACAGTTCAAAAGCCAGGGTCATCACCAGCCGGGCTCCACTGGCACCTACCGGATGACCGATGGCAATGGCTCCGCCGTTAACATTGGTTTTGCTGCGCAGGTCTTCCAATTTTTTCGCTTCCTCTCCAGCCAGGATTTTGGTGCTGACCAGGGGCATAGCGGCAAAAGCCTCGTTAATCTCAATCAAGTTAACTGCTTCCAGGTCTATTCCGCCGGCCTTTTCCAGGGCCTTTTCTATAGCCGGGGCCGGGACTGAAGCAATCTGGTGCGGCTCCAGGGCCACACTGCCGATACTTTTCACTATGGCCAGGAACTCAATACCCAGTTCTTCAGCTTTTTCACGGGACATCAGCACCAGGGCGGCGGCGCCGGTATTCAGGCCGGGCGCATTGCCGGATGTGACCGTAGGGCTGCCATATATTAATGGAAGCCCGGCCAGTTCTTCCAGGGTGGTGTCAGGCCGGGGCTGTTCATCCTGCTCAACCAGAAAAGAGCCCTTCCTGCCCTCAATCCTGACCGGGAATATTTCCTCTTCAAACCTGCCATTTTCCAGGGCTTGACTGTATCGCTGCTGGCTGAGCAAAGCCCAGCGGTCCTGTTCTTCCCGGTCCACATTGTACTCCAGGGCTACTTCTCCGGCATCAACGGCAACAGGGTTCCATCCTTTATAACCGAGCGCAAACATAGGATCGACCAGTTCTGCCGGACCCAGCCGGCGCCCCCAGCGCACATCGGGTGCTAAAAAGGGTGTCCGGCTCATGTTTTCCGCACCTACCGCCACTACCACATCTGCTTCTCCACTCCTGATCGAACGGTAACCCATATGCAGAGCCGTCATGGAGGAGCAGCAGGCCCGGTCAATGGTCAGGGAGAGCACCTCTGGTCGTAAGCCGGCTTTAAGGACGGCTTGCCGGGCCAGGACATTGGTTTCCAGGGCATTTTCCGAAAGGACACAGGTGCCGAAATAAAGTTCATCGACCAGATCAGAGCCCTTGTCCAGGCGGCTCAACGCTTCCCGGACAGCCATCACCCCCAGGTCCAGGCTGCTGATGTTTTTCATCGCACCGCCAAATTTGCCAAAGGGAGTACGGGCGCAGGCGGTGATCACTACCTCATTCCTGGCGCTCATATGGAGCTCCTTTCATGTGATAAATATAGATTAAAGGCCCTAGTCATACTGGTAAAAACCACGCCCGGTTTTACGACCCAGGTGGCCCGCTTCAACCAGTTTTTTTAGAATCTGAGGAGCGCGAAACCGGTCTCCGTAAGCCTCAGTCAGACCCTCCGCCGCAAAAACCATGGTATCCAGACCAACATAATCGGCCAGTTCAAAGGGACCCATCGGATAGTTAAGGCCGAGCCTGACCGCCTTGTCGATATCTTCAGCATTGGCCACCCCTTCCTCCAGCACTCGCATGCACTCAAGCATGTGAGCAGCCAGGACCCGGCTGGTTACAAAACCCTGGGCGTCTTTAACCAGGACGGTTTCTTTACCCGCTTTGTGGGCCAGATCCTGAATAAGCTCCACTGTTTCAGCCGAGGTGTCCACTCCGGCAACAATTTCCACCAGCCTCATCAAAGGCGCCGGGTTAAACCAGTGCATGCCGATGACCCTGTCCGGACGGTCGGTCGCAGAAGCCAGATCGCTAATACTCAGCTCAGTGGTATTGCTGGCCAGAACTGTTTCCTGGTCGCAAATCTTATCCAGGGTAGTAAAAATTTCTTTTTTAAGGGCCAGATCTTCAGGGACCGCTTCGATTACAACCTGGGCTCCCTGCACCGCTTCGGTCATTTCTGTAGTCGTGGTTATCGCTTTTAAAATCTCTTCGACTTTTTCCTCGCTCACTTTGCCCGATTTGACGAAACGATCCAGGCTTTTCTTAATCCCCTTCATCCCCCGGGAAATAACTTCCTCGGATATATCAAGCAACCCGACCCGGTAGCCGGTTGAAGCCAACACCTGGGCAATGCCACTGCCCATCTGGCCGGCTCCCAGAACAGCAATTTTTTTAATTTCCATCGTGAACTCCCTCCTTGAAAGATATTTAACCACTACTAGGCCTGCCCTTTAATCATATACCTTTGTTTTTCGCTTTTCAGTTTTTACGCCACAGGGGCAGGTCGGTTTCGGGATCGTGTTCGCGCTGCAGATCCGGGCCAACAATCTCCTCGATAGCAAATTCTCCGGCAAAAACTACGGTTCCTTTCTGCAGATGACCACCTTTGACATTACCTTCACTATCACCGAGGGTAACATGCAGGTGAGCCGCAGGTTCGCCATCCCGCAAACTCAAGTTACCCAGGCAGTTTAAAATTTCCAGGTGTTGATTAAATTCAATATCCTGGTAAATCCGCCTGTCCTGATCATAATAACTGATTACTGCCTTCTCGACGGCGCCAATAATCTCCACCCTGGCGCATTTAATCCCTTCTCTCGCGGCAAATTGTTGAACGCTATCCAGCAGGTCCGAACGGAAGGGGACTCGCCCGATCCAGATTCGCCCTTTTTCGCCTATTTGATGCCACATGTAAAAACCTCCTGTACCATTGCTGAGCTGATTAATCAAAAACCTCCCGGCCTGAACCGCCGGAACATTAAAATACGCTGTAACTGTAGAAAGCAAAGCCGGCGATCATGCTGATAATAATCCCGAGCAAACCCATGGCCAGACTAATTATGATCAGAACACCCTGAATTTTAAAGTAAATATTCAAGTTCTCCACAAACATGTTAAAGTTACCGGAGTAAAGCTCAGTATCCTGTTCCATTAACAATGCTTCAGCATACTGCTTGGCATTGCGCAACTTCACCCCAAGCACAATAGCAATGATTCCGGGAATTGCCCCGACCACGAAAGCAAATACTCCGGCCAGTGCCGATAAAACTCCTCCAATAATGGTAATAATCCCTACAAACCCCATCCAGGCACTCAACTGCTGCATTTTCACGCGATCCAACATTATCATCCCTTTCTTTAGTTAATATAACCCATGCAGGCTGAACACATCTTCACCGCCAATCCGGCAGCCTCTTCTAAACTGAAACAAGTTTGCCTTGAAACAGTTCCGCCGTCTGCGGATCGCAGGTTGCGATCAGGGTCTGTTTAGCTTGGGCAAAATCCTGAACGGCCCTGGCGGCGGACTGCTTTCTATCCGGGTCCAGGTTCACCAGGGGGTCGTCCATGATTAAAAAGCCCCCGGCTTCCTGGAGAAGATATTCCGCCATAGCCAGCCTCAGGGAAAGAGCCGCTCCGCTGGCTGTCCCCGCTGACAACAAATGCACAGGTAAGGTTTTGCCCTCTGCCGCAGTAACGCTTAGGGGCAGAGCTCCTTCCAGATCACCCAGGTGATAGCGGTAATTTGTGGCCAGGCTTAAGTACCTGGCAAATGCATCTTTCAGAGGTGCATAAGTATCACTATCCAGTTCAGCTTTCAGGTCATAAAATTCCTCTTTGACCTGTGCGATCGCCCGTCCTTGAAGCTTAAGCTTTGCCAGGTGTTCATCGGCCTGCTCAAAGCCGACCTGGAGTTCCTCGGTAGATTCCTCAGGCATACGGCTTTTCAGTTCAGCCAACTCGGCCTTTAAATCAAAAATCCGTTCCTTTATTTGCTGGTTTTGGCTGCGCATTCTTTTTAATGAATCGATAAACTGATCGGCGCTTGTAAATTCTGCGGGTAAAGGGGCCAGCCCCTCCAGTTTTTTCTTTATTTCAACCGCCTGCTGCCGCAAACCGGCCAGTTCATCCAGGGCCTGATCATGGCTGCCGTATTTTTCCTCCCACTTTTGGAGCTTCTCTTGTTCCTGTTCCTGCCTGTAGTTAGAAGAATTCAAAGTAAACCTGACTTCCTCGATATCAGCTTTGACCTGCTCCGGATCACGGACATTTATCTCGGTGCCGGTTTCTTCAACTGCCTTTTCCAGTTCTTCTATGGTAAACCGCCCCAGGCTGCTTTCCAGTTTGAGCCGGTTTGCTTCAATTTTTTTCTCCAGCTCTTCCCGCCGGGCAGCTGTTTCTCGAGCCTGTTCCAAATCGTCAAGGGACAATTCTTCAAGTTTTTCATTAAAATCTCTAGCGGCTTTTTCAGCCTGCTCAATAAGATCTTCCACATCCTCATCACCAGCCTGGATGTTAATAGCCCATTCTTCACCTTCGATGATCAGTCTCCCGGACCCTTCCAGAAATAATTCCCTGGCCACTTCAACTTTCCGGCTCTCTTCTAAACCCGAAGTTACAGTCAGTTCAAGGGGGCGTTTGGCCCGGAAAGATGCTTTAATTTTCATCGCTTCGGCCAGTTCTTTCAACCGCTCCCTTTCGCGATGTTTCTGTTCCAGGAATTTCAGTTCATCCTTGCCAACAGGAGGTAATTTTTGTCTTTCCGCTTCCTTGTTTTTAATTTCTTCCTGCAAGGGTCCGGCCTGCTGGAGCAGTTCCCTCTTCCGGCGGGTTTCAATAATCTTTTCCGCAGCCTCAAGTTCTTCCTGCAAAGCTTCCTGCCGGTGTTTCCCCTCCTTAATTTCTCTTGCCAGCCCTTCAACCCTCTCTTCAGTCCGGGGCCATTCAGAAATTACCCCTTTGAGGCCTGCTTCTTTTTCCCGGATCGAGTCCAGTTTTGGTTCCAGGCTTGCTCTCTGTCGGGCATCCTCCTCCAGAGCTTCCATTTCTGTTAGCCGGCCCGATGCTGAATCCAATTCCTTCTTTTTCTCAGCCAGCTCTTTTGTAAGGACGGTAATTTTAGCTTCAAGCGCCTGCGTGTCTCTCAACCTGCGGCGTAACCCTTCCCGCCTGTAATAAGCGGACAGGATGGCGCCGACATTCTTTTTGTGGGGATTGTTTATGTCACGCCCACCCCGGGGACCGTCCAAATCCGGATCCCAGTTTTGCATAAGGTGATCGTATTCCTGGTTTATTTTTGTTTCAAGCTCCGCCAGGGATACACCCCCTGATTCATGCAGGGCTGAACGAAGTAAATCGGACACAGTAGCGAGCGCTTCCCGGTTATCTTTCAGCCTTTCGAAAGTCCGGTTTATTTCCTCTTGCCTGGCAAATAGTATTCCTTTATAGGTCCCTGCTCCAAAACGAAGCTGATCCTGCAATCGCCTCCGCGCTTCTCCAGGATCGTTTATTTCACTGCCGTCAGGCAGGAACATCTTCTCTTCCCTGGCCCCTCCCCAGGCACAGCGGTAGGAAACTATTTCACTGTAGATAGTTTCAAACTCAATTTCCACCCGGGCAGTATCCCCGGATGGATAGGGCAGGCAGTTCTGCAGGAAACTCTTCCAGTCCTCGCTTGATTTCCGAACATGGGCGGGAATAAACAAAACGGCATAAATAGCGTTGATCAGAGTGCTTTTCCCGGCCTCATTGGGGCCGAGCAGGATATTTAGCCCCCTATCGAAAGCATAGGATTTATCAGCCACGGCCCCAAAAGGCGCCAGGCGCACCTTCCTGATAATCATTGTTTCACCTCTTCAACCAGGCGGTATGCTGTTTGTAAAGCCTCTGGATCATCCCTTTCTGCCAGCCGGTTTAAGAAACGGTAAGGAAAAGAACCTTCCGGGTAGTGGGCGGCGATTACAGCGGGAGTAATTTTTAAAGTCAGATCACTATCGTCTATTTCAAGGTAAAGCAGCTCTTCTTGCCAGTTATTGTAGGCTAGATAACGAGCTTTGTAATCTTCTTCAGGCAGAGTTCCGGAGAGTCTTAGCTTGACCAGGGTCTGTCCGGCTTCAGCAAAACCGGCCAGATCCCGCTGCAGATTTTCAAGATCTTCCCTGTTTCGGACCTGGCCGTGTATTTCAGTAAAACAAAAACGGCCTGTTTCGATCAAACGGCTCAGCGAGCGCCCCGACTCGTCAATCTCCGTAATCCACGCTCGCCCTTGATGGCGGCAGTCAAAGCCATCCGGTTCGGGGGTTCCGGCATATATAAAAGGCCTGTTTTCGGCCACTTTTTGATCAGGGTGAGAAATATGGGTATGACCCAGGCAAATGTGATCCAGGTTGAGGGAAACCAGTTCTGCTTCTTCCATCGGGTAATACAGGTTTTCAAAATCAGGTGAAATGCCACTTACTGCGCCGTGGGCTACTCCGATGTGCCATCTGCCCTGCGGTTTTTCAACAAGTTCTTTGATCCAGCCCAGGCGGTTGGTTGGGGAATGCTTGGCATCGCAAGGAGCAGGGTAGAGCACTGCTTCAATGCCGTAATCATGAAGGGGATAGGGTTTCATATCTGTCAGCAGGAGCAGTTCTTCCGGGGCCCTTTCTCTAAACTCGGACCAGAGCGATCCATATGGTTCATAATAGTCGTGGTTGCCGGGTAAAATGGCCACACAACCCTGGAAGCGGCTCAAGGTTTCTACCGCCCTTTTGACCACCACAGAGGCTATGTTAACCCGGTGAAACAGGTCTCCGGCAATAATCATCAGCCGGCATTGCTCTTTATTGCCCCGTGCTACCAGTCCGCTCAGGGTATCAAACCTGGCTTCGCTCAGCTTTTCCCGCACTTCTTCGGGGTAATCACGGTTTCTAAAAGTCATACCCAGGTGCAGGTCGGCCGTATGTAATATTTTTAAAGACAAGCTAACCCCTCCCCGCTCGATAGATGCAGGAAACACAAGTTTACTGTAAATATTCGCGAAGACCCGGCCAAACCCTTTTAAATCAACCATATTCATCGAGGCCACAGGCTGTCTTCCCGGCCGTTAATTACCGCCTGATGGTTGAAACTGGGTGGCTGTGGTAAGACCGCTTCCCTTATCCACTCGCCTTTAAAGCGGTGTAAACTTTAAGTAGGTTTTAAGTAGGTAATGAGGGATTGGAAATAGAAAGAGACCTCTTACGCTGTTGCTACCGAACTCTTTAATGTGTTTTTGCGCTTCATTAAAACTTACTTTATAATTAAAATATAAGCCCTCAGCAAACAGGCTTTACCCTGCCTGGCCTATTCCCTTACCACCATCGGGCAGGCAGTTGCATTTCAACCTGCAGCCCAAACGGGAGTGTCGACAAATGCCTGAAGGAAATATGCACCGGGATCTTGGCCGCCTGCTGTCGGCCCAGCAACATTTTTTTTACAGCGGAGCCACCCTGAATACTGATTTCAGGTTAGAGGCCCTGAAAAACCTTAAGCGAGTTTTGATAAAAAACGCAGACAGGATAGCAGAAGCACTGTCGGCAGATCTCCGAAAACCCTTGTTTGAAAGTTACGCTTCCGAAACAGGATATATTATTAAAGAAATAAACTTTGCTTTAAAAAATCTTCCTAAATGGGTAAGGCGAAAAAGGACCAGGAGTATCCTGGCCACCCTTCCTTCCAGTAATTACATTATTAACGAGCCTTATGGGCTGAGCTTGATTATAGGTCCCTGGAACTACCCTTTTCACCTGACCTTCGCCCCCCTGCTAGGGGCGATTGCTGCCGGCAACTGCTGCCTGGTCAAACCCTCAGAAATAGCCGAAAACTCCTCGGCCTTGATAGCTGAAATTATTAATGACAATTTTGACGATAACTATATCGCGGCAGTGGAAGGAGGCGTCGACGTTGCTGGAGCTCTGCTCGATCTCAACTTTGATAAAATCTTTTTCACGGGCAGCCCGGCGGTAGGAAAAATTGTCATGGAAAAAGCGGCCCAAAATCTGACCGAGGTCACCCTGGAACTGGGGGGGAAAAGCCCCTGTCTGGTAGACAGCAATGCTGACATCTACCTGGCAGCAAAAAGAATCGTCTACGGCAAGTTCTTCAATGCCGGACAGACCTGCATAACCCCCGATTATGTGCTGGCCCATCAGGACATTAAGGGAAAACTCTGCCATGCCATGCAGGACCGGCTGGCCCGCTTTTACGGCGCCGATCCCAAGGCCAGCCCTGATTATGCCAGGATCATAAACCGGAAACATTTCCGGAGATTAACCGGCTACCTGGCCGACGGCAACCTAATCGCTGGAGGGGAGCACGACGAAAGGGACCTTTACCTGGCCCCTACCATCCTCGAAGTTGACGACCTGGACAAACCGGTCATGCAGGAAGAAATCTTCGGCCCGATCCTGCCTGTAATCGAATACAGCAGCCTTGATCAGGCCGAGGAAATAATAGCCCGGAACCCGGACCCGCTGGCCTGCTATATCTTTTCCAGAAACCGCAGCAATATTGATAGGCTGACCACCCGGATCCCCTTTGGCGGCGGGTGCATCAACGACACCATAATTTACAACTACAACCACCACCTGCCATTCGGCGGCAGGGGCAGCAGCGGCATGGGCAAATACCACGGAAAATACAGTTTTGATGTATTTTCGCACCAAAAAGCAATCATGGCCAGGAAATCCTTCCTGGACCCGTCCATAATCTACCCGCCTTATAAAAATATCCACAATTTATTAAAGAAATTCTTGCTCCGTTAGGTCGGAAAGGGCCAACCGTCCTTTTAAATCGTTGACAAACTGCCTGGCCGTCCGCCCCGAGCGGGAGTTCTGCCAGAGCGCCCATTTCAGGGACAGGTCGCACAACTTCACTTCATCAAGGTCAACGCCGCTTTTTTGAGCTAATTCTTTTACGGTCTGCAGGTATTTTTTCTGGACGGGGGTGGAGTAAACCAGCTTGATGCCAAAGCGGCTGTCCTAGTAATCCAGCAGGTGATTCTTACACAGATCATTTTCTTCTAGGCCCCGTTATGGGACAAATCAAGCAACCCCCGACGAAAGCAAAGCATCTTTCTACGGCGACCCGATCGCCGTCAAAGTCGACTTTAAAATTTCTTTCAACTGCTAGAGAACACATCTTTCAAATAACCGCCGATAAACAGTCAAACAATCAATTGCAGTCTGGAACTTCTGTATTTCAATCTTGAAATCGTTGATCATGGTACCACAATCTATATAATTAAATAATCAAAGAGATCATTTCCGCCCGATGATATAGCGGCGGGGATCTACTTCGCTTCTCAGTATCTCCAGTTCTTCTTCCGAGGGAGGTGCGCTTTCAAAGACTTCATCTGCCCATAACAGTTCAAAGCCCGTATTCTCAATAATTTGCTCCCGGGTAACACCAGGGTGGACCAATTCTACCCGCATCCGGCAGGTTTCTTCGTCAAAGCCCATCACGGTCAGGTTAGTTATTATTTTATATGGTCCTCCTCCAGGAGGCAAACCGGCTTTCTCCCGGGCTCCTTTGCCGGTTAAATATCCCGGAGAAGTGATAAAGTTGATATTGTTGGTAAACCGGTTTTTATCCTGGGGGGTGATCATCATTGTCTTCCAGCATAAAGAAGCCAGGTCGTTTGCCCCACCGCTCCCTGGAAAACGGACCTTTGGTCTTTCATAATCACCAATATGGGTAGAATTAATATTGCCGTACATATCTATCTGGGCCCCGCCGAGGAATGTATAATCAGCCATACCTCGCTGGCAAGTCTCCATAATTTCAGGCATACTAGTAGATACCAGACCTTTGTAATAAGTCCGTGAATCTCCTACTGATATTGGCATGGAAGGCAGTTGCGGTCCCACTCCTCCAGCTTCAAACATGATCATCAGTTTGGGAGCACGGGTTCGCTGGGCCAGCATTGCCGCTGCACAGGGGGCACCTGTGCCAACGACCACGGTACCATCATCTTGAAGGTACCTGGAGGCCAGGCAAATCATCAGTTCCATACCGTTGTACTCACTCATCTAGAACACTCCTTTGGCAAAAATAATGTCACAAATCACTACCTTCTATCGGTAAGGTTTTCCTGGGCTTTCAATTCATTTAAGCGCTCCAGGCCTCCGTTAACTTTTAAGTAATCCCAGTGATCTTTGCAATTGTAGATGTTTTTATCCATAAAATTCTTGAACTCTTCCTCGTCTTTTTCTGCTTTGAGCCATTCCATGAGATGATCTTCATCGGTAAAGTATTCGTAAGCCATATTCGAAGGATAAGCACCATAAGGAACTTCGATGACAGCATCAACCAGGTAATAGGGAATAACCGTGCTGTGGGGAGTCTGGCGGATTTCATCATTATGGATGATTTTTTCTGTGGTGATAATCAAATGTTTGGCTGCCCTGGCCAGATCCAAATCTGAAACGGCAATACCCTGGATCTGGCAGTTGCCGTAGATGTCACTGCGGTGGACATGAATGGCAGCTACGTCGGGGTATAAAGCCGGCACTGCTGCGTATTTTTTCCCCGTAAATGGGCAGGACATTTGAACTGCAGCGCTATAATTGATGGTGTCAGTTCCCAGAAGGGAACGGGCGGGCAAAAACGACAGGCCCATGGCTGCCGCCTTATACCGCCAGGCCAGGGTAGCATTGCTCCATTCTGTAGATTCGATTTCACCATTTTCAAAACCCTTGCGGGATACTTTTGACAGCCCCCGTGCTTCTAAGCCTACAATATAAGCGGCATCGCAGCGGTTGATGCACTTGCCCGCTATCAATATTTGCATATCATGGGTAGAAGTATGGCCGGCAAAACCGAGGTTTTTTTTCTTTTGCCTGACAATTTCGTGCAAGACAGCAGCAGGAATCCTGTTGCTGCCGAAGCCACCTGCGGCAAAATAGTCTCCGTCGTGGACGTATTTTGCCACTGCTTCTTTAACAGTAGCCGTTTTATCGATCATACGCCTTGATTTGGCATGGAAGTGTTCCCTGGCTTCATCGGCGTCGGGATTGCTGTATAAAGGACGATGTCCGACTTTTATATATTTAACTTCCTGATCGCCTGAAACACTATAGTCAACTCTGCTGTATTCGTGGTTTACAACTACTTTTTTGGACATATTTATAACACCTCCGGTTAATTTTATTTAAGATACTATATCGATAACCGCTTAATGCTTCGACAAAGCTCTTTTCTATAATCAGGGTGAGCTATGTTAATCAGTTTTAACGCCCTTTGTTTTAATGAAAGATAACGAAGGTCAGCAACGCCAAACTCTGTTACAACAAAATCAACATCAGTTCTTGCTATGGACACGGGAGCATCCTCACTTAGATGTGGTACTATTTTGGATTTGTTTTGAACTGTAGATGGCATTGCGATAATCGATTTACCTTTTGGGGACAACCTGGCTATTCGAGCAAAATCAACCTGACCTCCTACTGAGGAGATTTGTTTTCCTTCAATAAATTCAGAATTAATCTGGCCTGTTAGATCGATTTCAAGTGCCGAATTTATTGAAACGAATTTGTATAAACCCCTTATGATTGAAGAATTATGAGTATACGTAGTTGGATGAACCTCTATAACCGGATTGCAATTACTAAATTCATAAAGACGGTCTGTTCCCAACAACTGGCCAGTTACGACTTTTCTTGAATCAATACTTTTTTTGATCCCTGTAACCACTCCAGATTCAATCAGGTTTAGCATACTCTCTGTTAAAACTCCCGAATGAATTCCAAGATCACTTTTGCTTCGTAAGGCTAACATTACTGCATCGGGCACCCTCCCAATCCCAACCTGTATAGTGCTTCCATTATCAATTAAAGAAGATACATTTTCACCAATTTGACTTTCAACTTCTTTCGGTAACGTGGAAGGAATTTGTACTAAATCTTGGTCTTCCTCGACTATATAATCTATTTCCGATATATGTATACAAGAATCGCCGCATGTAAAAGGCATCTTTCTATTAGCTTGTGCAACTACTATTTTTGCTGACTTAACAGCAGCTTTATTATATTCTACTGCCGCTCCTAAACTACAAAAACCTGACGAATTAGGGGGCGTTACCTGAACTAAAGTTATATCCGGTTTATATTTTGTCGATAATGCTTTAGGTATTTCCGAAAGATGAATAGGTATATACTCCACATTTATACCTGAAGAGGCCTCTACCAACTCTTTATTTGAAAAAAAAGCATAAATATCCCATTGATCTGCATAAATGGGTAAAGCAAATTGAAGCTTATTAATATTCGGTAACGGCACTATTATTAACTTCAACCCTTTTACTGAACTCTCCATTAACATTTTAATAAGGGCAAGTGGTTCAGCAGGACCTTGCTCTATAAAAATATTATTACTTTGATTGATAAGTGAAATAAAATCTTTTTTAGTAACTAGCTTTTGACTATAGTTCTTGGACATAATATTCATTACTCCATCACGCTTTAGTTATATTTATAGTGTTTACGCAGATTATAATTTGCATTATAGACTTTTTCATATTAACAAGTTTATCCTTGGATTATTTGGCATTGTAATTTAAGTAATTCAATATACCATTGATTGTATTTCTATAATCCATTATTAACTCTAGTTCTGCTTCAACTACTTCACAATTTATATCTAAATCAGTCAAATAAGGAAACAACTCTTTTTCTGAGCGTTCTTTTAATTCTTTTTGTATTTTATTAAAAGGGTATTCCTCGCTTAAATATTTTTTTGCCGTTTCAAGGCAAAACCACAACTTACCTGTAATAATATCAATTACTATCTGTGGTGAAATGGATGTTCCAAAATGTGAAAAATGTATTCTTCTAATATCACTCTGAGCCAATCTATATAAATCTTGCTTCATTAATTCACCATTAAAATCTGGTCCAGGCGTGGCAGGGCGCATAACAGGATGGTTTAATTTCTTTGTAAGTACAGGTGCATATAGCCCAACCGCATCACCACTAAATAGACCTTTGGTTTTATGATCGAAAAAACAAACATGATGCTTCGCATGACCTGGCATTTCCCATACTTCCAATATCCTCCCACCTAAACTTATTTTAGTCCCTTCATTTAAAATATTTATTCTCTCTTCCGGCACAGGTAAAACATCTCCATACTGATTAAACTTTTCTAATCCATGTACAGCTTTAGCTCCTTCTATTAATCTGCTGGGGTCAATCATGTGCTTTTTACCTTTCTCATGAACCCACATTTGAGCATTCTTAAAGTAACTAGCTAATAAACCAAGCCCCCCGGCATGATCAATATGAATGTGTGTTACTGCTATATGTTTTAGGTTGTCATAAGAAATGTTGAGCTCTTTTGCTGCATCAAAAATTATTTCCAAAGAGCTTGCTGGCCCTGTTTCTATTAGCATCCAACTGTTATCTTCCCCTTTTATAAAATATCCTGCAGTTCTTCCAGGTATACCACGTTCAAATAGATCTACCTGCCATATTTCACCATCATATTCTATAATTTCACTCAATTAAACTATTCAACTCCTCGACTGTCGCTTTGTCTCTTATTAAGGATGCGAAAGATAAGCTTGATGATTAAAAATGCGATACACTAGTGAAGCCATTATCACAAGAACTCCAAAAAGGAACCAACTTAACATATAACCTTCTTGCATATCAGCTATTAGACCAAAAATTGGAGGTGCTATAAGCATACCTGTTCTTAAAAAAAGCAAGGAAAATCCTGTTGCTATACCCAAATGGGCATCTCCGGCAAATTCACCTATAGACACAAAGTGTACTCCCATCCATCCAAATGCTGAAAAACCCAAAAAAAACGAAAAAACTAAAACAACAAAATAATTAACATTCAAAACATAGTTAAACAGCCCAAAGAACAAATACATAATTCCAATAATAACTCCTATTACAAATAAAATGTGACCTCTGTTACTTTGGCAGAATCTGTCTGAAATCATTCCCCAAAAGGGTCTTCCAATAATTCCTCCAATTTGAAATGAACCAAGTCCTAATCCTGCAGCAGTGCGGCTCATACTTAGATCCTCTGAAAGGAAAACAGCAAAGTGTGAGAGCACAGCACCTGACGAAACACCAAAAATTAACCCAAGAACACAAACCTGAAACAACCGCCTATTTTCTATGATAGTTAAG
>SL_8KL_010_SEDDRAFT_10002727_pt1 | contig 14808 bp, 14 predicted proteins | sample SodLakKL_010_SED_4_FD_11160 | JGI IMG/M metagenome (IMG submission 11160) | reverse complement strand
TAAGGTCGTTGTATGGTAGCGCAGGGCAAAATTTATCAATGTCCTTCTGTCCAGCCTGCTGAACTCATCCCGGTCCAGGCGAAGGTCCTGGAAAAGAAGGTTCTTAATGCCTTTAATGGAACGTATCCCGGGTATGCGATACAACTCATCGCAAAGGGCTTTTTCCGGGGAAGCCATAAGAAAACGCCTGTGGCTGTCTCCAATAAGACCTATTCCCAGTGGATACGCCCGTGCAGGAACGTCCTGATAGAAAAACGATCCCACCGGAGTATCATATCTCTTTTTTCTGCCCCTGTTGAACGTGACAGAAGTAATGTGCTGCACATGCTCAGGTATCAGGCCATACCACCTCAAGGCATAAACAAATGACACGTACGAAGGGCCGTAAATGCGGTTGGCGGCCCTGCACTGAATGAAAACGTCGCGTTCGCCATCAGCGTGGATGTACAGTCCTCTCTTGAGGCGATAAAGAACTCCCTGGCGGACCAGGCGGGCTATCCTGGCCCTGGGATTGGCATAATCCCTGAAATAGTCCTGAAGCCACAGGGAATCCGGGATGTCAACCGGCAATTCTTGCATATTTCCTCCAACAAGTATATTTATGGTATACTTGCTGGTGATAATAAGCAAGCGACAACTGCCCCTGGATTAGAATTTTATCCTCCTGCGTTCACACCAAGCACTTCCTGATACATTTTCTTCTCCCAACTGGTGGTCAACCTTGAATTATGCCACAAAAGGACGAATTCTCCTCCGAACATGGAGCAATATTTTTTTAGCTTCTGCATGTAATTCACTGCAGACTCAAAATCCTGCATGTCCATGTATTTGGAATCCAGCACGCTGCATTCCATGACAATCAAAGGACGCTCCACAATGTTCAGCTGCTCCTTTTGTCTAAGATCAAATACGGGAAATGGACGGCACGTGCCGCAGCGAAACCCGGCGTGATCAGCATAACCAAGGGAGGTGTCATAAGTAAGCCCAGCATCAGCCCAGCTTCGCCAGGTTTCCGGAACAGAGAAGCGTAGAAAATGCTGCCGTCCGCCTTTAAGATTTACGGATTTAGGCAAAGTCTCTGTTAAGAGCTGGAACTCCTGACGCCAGAGATCTTTGTTCATGTATGTCCAATAACCTGGGTGAAAACCAGTTTCATGGCCCCGATCTCCGATTTCTTGAAAAAGTGCCTGAATACGTGGATGCTGCAGAGAGTATTCCGGGTCAAAGCGTCCATTTTGCGCTGCCTTGAAATAAAAGGCTGATTGAACTCCCAGTCTTTCTGACTGCCGCATCAGCCAGTCAAACGTATTAAAGGGGTCTTCTGCCTTGCCTTTTCTGAACCGGACATAACGTAAACTCCGTTCTGCAGCCTGCTTAAAAGACCTCCTTTTAAGTACATCCGCTCCAGATGAGAGGATCAGCTTTTTAAAGCTTGTAAGCGAAGGATCAAAGGGATCATCCACATCGTGGGTCGGGAAAATGCGAAAAGGTGATTTCTTGCGCTCCAACCACGGCCAGAGACTTTTCATGGCTGCCCAGAGCACCTCAACATATTCGTCAACAATGGGCCGATCAAGAAAGTTTTCCTGATAGGCCAGGGAAGCCCGGGCCGGAAAGCGGTCATGCTGATCGCGATCAGGTTTAACCATTTCCTCGTACCGGGTGAGCATGAAAAAGGCTGAGCCGAAGATGTCTATGGGAAGTTTCAAGGTGGAAGATTGAGCGCCAAGTATAAAAGGAGAAGATGCATCCCTGCCTTTTACCTGCCCAGTCAAATCCAGGTCACCTTGATGTTGTGTCACTAAGGATCTTTGATCACTGACGTCTGACTTCTGATCTCTGACTTCTGACCTTTGGTTTCCGTATATCACGGGCAGGTGCTTATCAGTCAAATTGACCGACAAACCCAGTTCACCACTGTTCCAGACAGCAAGTGGCTGGGATGGCAGGGATGCAAGCGCGAGCCAGTCCTGATCAGGCGTCTGGAACAGGATATCCGGCAGGCGGATTTCACCTGAATGGCCCTGCAGGCTGATGCGGGTATCCGGCCTGTCTGATGGCACACGTTGCCAGTCAAGCCCTAGGAACTCGCCCAGGACTACCGATAGGATGTAGTCGCGCTCAGGTGCGCGGGTGTCTGGGGTTTCTATTATAAGGGACATGGATTATGAGGTATGGATTATGTGTTGGTTTTGCGTTTAAGCGAGGCAATGAGGCCGTTGAGCATTTTGCTTATATCCTCGCATTGCTCTTCCAGTTGCTGCCGGTTCGCATCCTGAAGATAGCCAAGATCCCTGGAGAGCAGGAGAAAATATCTTACTTCTTCCAGCGATCCTCTGGCCTGATACAGAAAGTGCATGTAGTCTTTTGTCGTATTCCGGGAATTTCCCTCAACAATATTTGCAGGCACGGATGCAGCCGCTCTCCGTAACTGGCTGGTCAGGCCATACCGCTCATCAGCAGGAAACATGGCAGTAACCTTGTACACCTCCAGAACCAACCCATGCGCCTTTTTCCAAACCTCCAGCTCACTCCAATGCATACCCCTTTACCTCCTTACCCCTTAATCCTTACCCCTTGTCCCTTGCCCCTGGCCTCTACCCCATACCCCATAATCCATATCCCTCATGCCCTATACCCCGAAAAAAATCCCCTTGACAAAAAAATTTTCCTGGATATACTTATAACCGAATTCATTGCCCATCGGCTCTGAATCTATCGAGGTTTCGGCCGCTGAACCAGCGTAGCTAATCAGCGGCCTTTTTATTTCAAGGCATCCAGGCAGGCTTTCCTGGTCCAGCACGGTGAATTCCTGATCTTGCCTATGCTGTTGTCAGCCTGATAGCAGGTTACGAAATTTGCCTTCAGCGCACCGTTTTTCTTCATGCTCATTTTTATCACTACCACAAAATTTTCGTACACAACCGCCACACGGTGGCTGGCATCATAGCGTCGCCCCTTCTTGTCCCAGCCCTGAAACAGATCCGCCTCCGGGTTTTCCAGCGTTGCCCTGATCCAGTCAATTCGCTGCGCCCTCACAAAAGAAAAAGCATCCTTGCGTCCATCCCGTGAAGTGCTTTCAAAAAACACATGGTTGAAACGCCCTGGACTAAAATGCACACGTATGCCATCAAAAGTATGAATCCTGCCCTGACAATAAATACGATTATAGTGTTCACGGTATTCGTCCACCGAGGCATAATGCACCAGCGGCGGGGTCACTACCAGCCTCCCTGCAGGCGGATCCGAAAGATATTGAATTTTTCTTCGTTTTTTGGAGTTGGCTCCAGGCGGTGTCCCAAGGCTGCTTCAAGATGTCGCACGAGATCCGTTTTGGCAGTGCCTTCGGTCAAAGTTTGATTCATGCGGCTGCTTGCTGCACCCAGCAATAAATCGCAAAGCTGGATTGGGACGACCTGCCCGGACGGCAAGGATTGGATGTTTTCAATTTTCGAGGTCAGGTTTGAGTATGAAAGACACCTTGCAAGCACGGACAGCCGCTTTGGGTCCCGGTTGCTTTTGGTGTCGCAAAAAATCCGGTAAACGTTGTAGTCGAGTATCCAGTGGTGCAAAAGCTGATAATAAAACTTATAAAAACCGAGTTCACTGTCATCTTCGTAAAGCGCCTGATTCAGTTGAGTCCGATCCACAGCAATGCACCGGAAACGAAGGTCTTTTCCGAACTCCGTGAATAAATCTGCCAGGGCAATATAAAAAGCCTGCCTGCTGGGAGAGACCTTGCTCCACTTGATTTCTCCCCAGGTCTTATGGGTCTGGCGCAACTCTCTAACTTTGATCTTGATCTGCTCCCGAAGGTCTGCCGGCAGCCAAAGACTGCCGATCATAAGGTATCTCATTCGGGGTTTAGCGGAGGTCAACACATCCGGGTGGGCCTCGTCGCAATAAACCTCAAATCTCATGATTGATTCTCCCCGGATTCATTCTTTGCACTTACCTCATACCCCATAATCCATATCCCTCATGCCCATCGCCCATTGCCTATCGCCTCTGGCCTCGTGCTGCACGAACTGAACATATTTTTCTATAAACTTTTTTTAATGGCTGTTTCGCGAAAGCGGGAATTACTCCTTGAAGCAGGGACATACTCCAGCCTGGATAAATTATTTTGTGTGACGATATTATGGTAGCGATATTCTTTAAAATAAAACGCGGCCCTCGCGCCAAGGCACGATTGATAAAAACAATGCGGTCGATATTTTCTTTGGGAACATTGACATCAAACAACAGTTTGAAGAACCTGGGCTCGGTTCTAAATGCAAATTCACATGAAGCCCAAAACTTTGCATTAATTTCCATAAATACAAAGTCTTTTCGATTTGGACAATATTTGAATTCAGCCAATCCCCATCCTGAGTAATTTATGTGCTTCAATATTTTTGCAGTATAATGCTCTAGCCTTTTGTTTGAAAGATGCTCAATAATTACTGCTGAGCCTCCAGCAGCAGGGGAACTTTCTATTTCAAAATGTGTAGATTGAACCAGGATGTTTCCATTATCAGCAATAAATCCAACTCCGTATGTTCCTGACGATGGTATATATTCCTGAAAAATTAAATCGCTTATGTACTCATTTGGGATATCCTTTTCAACTGTAGCAACACCTCGATCTCCACCTCCATGCTCCTTCTTTTTTTTAAAAAAAATGGGGTAACAATCAATTTCAGATACACTGTACCATGTTGCAGGGACGGGAACGTTAACCATTTTTGCTTTAGATATGGACCATTCTTTTTCAAAGACTCGCAAAGCATCTTGGCTTAGTCGTGCGGAACCTAATATTACATCAAACTTATTTAGTAAAAACTCCGTGGAAATAGCTCCAGTAGGGATAGTTGATTTAACTAGTTTATCTACTTGAATATCTGAAATTGAAACGAATTCATCATATGTATTTGATATACGTTTTGCTGACTCACCATCCATCAGCACACCAATCAAATGAACATCTTGCTTGTTTTTTTTCAAAAGTTTAGCAATAGCGATCGATTGTGATGCGCTTGGATTCATGATGTAATATTTTTGATTCATACAAAGTTGTTATCTAATTTAAATTTAAAGTATAGTTCCTTAAGTTTTCTATTTAATACTTCCAACTCACTATCATCAATTTTTTGTGTCTTTGATATATGAAATTTATCTGGAAAATCATTATTTCGAATGCTTATAGAACGTCCAGACATAGAATCGTACCAATCTTTTAGCTGCCTCATGATATTTAAAGGTTGAGTGCAAAAATCTTCATATCTTACATTAAAAACTTTATCAGAACCAATTTTTTGAATATCGAATTTAAGTTGTTCTTCAATACCATAAAGGTAGGCACAAACCTGTTCGATATAATCCCGGCCTTCATATTGTTTATAGCTGACGGGGACCCTCGAAATGCTTTTGCCAGGATCTCCTGTTAAATCATACCTTCCTTTCAAGATAGATTGTGCATTTTGCAGATAATCCCGCTGAACTCTGATGAAAAGCGCATTAGGAAAAGCACTCGCAAGCTGTAGAAGATAAACGCTGAATCCAGGCCACTTGTTCACAAAAGGAGCTTGATAACACTTTTCAATATATGAAAGTGTTCCAGTCAACTTTCTTTTATTTGCTTGCGAAAATTCTAATCTGTTCGCGCTTTGATTTTTAGGAAACCACCTGATCCATATCTGATGTCCCTGTGATGGGGCGTTCCAACCTTTTACTTTGCCATAATTACTGCTAAAGTTCTTTGGAGAAGAACATCCATTTACATATGATAATATTTTTGCAGTGATAGCAGGTACAGAAGGAAAAAAAGTCATTGAGTTTGAAAAATATGATACATTAAAATAATATATAATAGATTGGTAAATTAAAGTTGTCCCAGATCGGGCTGGACCAACTATGAATATTGGTGGATACTCTGGTTGATCTTGTTTGGCAGTTATATAATTTTCAACATGACCAAGCGTTGAATCGATTCCTTTTTTTGCAACCCAAAGAATTCCTTTTCTTGCTTTATTGCCTATCTTAATCTTTTTTCTATTCATATGCGTTGGTATTCTGTTTTTTAGAACACTTCTGTTTACGCTAGCTTTGGGAAATACCCCGTGGTCTTGCCGAACTTCATCTTGATATAAATTAATGTGGCGATGTTCCAGCCAGCAAGGCTAATCATTGCGGCCGTTGCTGCCCCATATATGCCGTACTCAGGGACAAGTAAGAAATTGATCCCGACATTGCATAAGGCTGCAATAAATACAATATTTCTAAAAATGTTTTGATTGCCAGTCATATTCATGAACAGCCCGGTTGAACCGGCAATGGAGTTGATAAATTGGCCTAATACAAGCATTACCAAAGGTAGATAAGCCACCGCGAATTCGGGACCGAACAAAATGTGCAAAATAGGCTTCCCCAGTATAACAAAGATTAGAAGTATGGGCGTGGTGGCCCAGAAGATGAGCTTGGCTGATTTTTTTGCCACGTAAAAAAGCTCATCCATTTGGTCTGAATGATACAGCTCTGAAAATTTGGGGCCAGCCATGGAATTGACCGCTTGTAAAATAAAGGCGGTCAAAGTGGCCAGTTTGACCGCAATGTGATAATAACCAACTTCGGCCTCTGGCCGAAAGATGCCCAGCATGATCACCCCAGTCTGACCGATGATGAACGTCATAGTAGCAGTCATGAGCATTGGCGTGGAGATGGTCAGAATTTCCTTTAAAGTCATAGAGTGCAGTATGTCTGTCGGAGCGGATTTTTTTTTAAATATGCGGTTCATTATCCAAACTCCAATCAGAGCACTTGTTGCAAAGGATGCAAACAGTGAGTAAATGGGGTTATCCTTATGAAAAAAGAAAACAGTAATAAATACAAGAACACCTAACATAAACAGATGAGGCAAAACTTGCATGAAAGCAAAGGTTCGTATTAGTCGTACCCCACGGATAGCTTGAGTATTAAGGTCCATAAGTGCCTTGAAGATAATAAAAAACGCTGCCAAGGCAAAATAAAACTGCAGGTGAGGTTTAGAAAAAATTGTCTCTGCAATAAAACCTGAACCAAAAAAAAGCAGTGTGCCGGTAATCACAGATACACTTGCGACAATATATTGTGTCTTGCGGTAGATCTTGAAAGCTGAACTTGGGGAATATCTGGTTAGGTGCTCGGGAATCAGCCGTAAAATAGAGGTATTTGTTCCCAATAAGGTAAAAACAGTTGCCAGCATGAGAAAAGAATTGAGCATAGCTACTATACCCAGAACTTCAGCACTATAAGCTCTGGCAATGATAATTGTCGTAGCCAGTCCCAAGCCGGTGGCAATTATCCTTGCTCCCAAGGCCCAGGCTGATCCTCTTAAAATCTCAGAAAATTTATGATCAGAAACCAAGTCATGAATTTCGCGTCTTATTATGCTTATCAATGCTACCTCAGGTTGCAGGCAAAAAACGGCTTTGACTATTCTTTATAGAATAGGTTTCAATCATGAGATTGGGGGTTAACAGAAATCAGCCTTTCATTTTCAAGGCGGTAGACCTCCCCTGTAATAGGACAGGTTGCCTGGGCATTGCCCTGCAGGGGCAGGTCAAGGCGTTCACCATGTCTGCTCACCCATCCCACCTGCCTGCCCGGGTTACCCACGATCAGGGCATAATTCGGCACATCCTTTGTTACAACTGCTCCTGCACCTACAAAGGCGTATTCACCTATGGTCACCCCGCAGATAATGGTGCAGTTGGCGCCCAGGGTGACGTGTTGTTTGACCAGGGTGGGGCGGATCTGGTCCATCTTGCGGATGGCTGCCCTGGGGTTGAAAATATTGGTGAACACCACTCCTGGCCCGCAGAAAACATATTCCTCCAGGGTTACGCCTTTGAACACGTTGACATTGTTCTGGATCTTGCAACCTCTGCCAATGCTCACGTCAGGCCCGATCTCCACAGATTTGCCGATGACGCAGTTCTCACCGATTATTGAATTTTTCAGAATATGGCAGAAATGCCAGACTTTGGTGCCTGTGCCGATGCTGACATTTTCATCAACATAACTTGATTTATGGATAAAATATTCGCTCATGGTTTGATCCCGGCGGCAAAAGGGTGGTACTGGCCGGTTAAGCCAACTGGAGTGAGATTGCGGATGGTAGAGACTATCTCAATGGAGTTTCTGCAGTCCTCCAGGCCAAAGCCCTGGCCTTCCAGGATATGTTCATAGCTCCTGGTGTGCAGGTCGGTAAAGCCCCGGCTGAATTCCAGCTCTTCTCCATCCACGGTGATTGAGCGAAAGGTGCGCTGTCCTCTGGATCTGGCCTGTTCGGGAAGATATTTTTCATTTACGCTCAAGAACCAGCGGACATTTGCATTGGCCAGTCTCAGGTATCCCGCGTTGGCGTCCGGCTCTTTGACGTGGACTGTGTTTTCAACCACAGGCCCGAAAATCCAGGAGAGCATATCAAAAAAATGGATTCCAATATTGGTGGCAATGCCTCCTGACTTTTTTTCATCGCCCTTCCAGCTGATGAAATACCAGTTGCCCCTGCTGGTCAGGTAGGTCAGGTCAATAGCATACATGCGGTCTGGATTGTCTGCCAGTTCAGAGGCGACCTTTTCCCTGAGGGCGATTATGCTGGGATGCAGGCGAAGCTGCAGAATGGTGTACACTTTTTTGCCGCTTTCTTTTTCCAGCTCGGCCAGGCCGTCAATGTTCCAGGGATTGAGGACCAGGGGCTTTTCACAGATTGCGTGGGCCTGGCTTCTGAGAGAGAAGCGGATGTGAGCGTCATGCAGGTAGTTAGGGGAACAGATGGCGACGTAATCCACCTTGTCTCCCTTGCGGCGAAGCTTGTCAACGTGGCGGTCAAAGCGTTCAAATTCCACAAAGAAGTCAGAGTCAGGAAAATAGCTGTCAATAATCCCCACTGAATCACTGGGGTCCAGGGCAGCTGCAAGAGTGTTGCCGGTATCCCTGATGGCCTTCATATGCCGCGGCGCGACATACCCTCCCGCCCCGATAAGGGCAAAACGCTTCATCTCGAAGTCTCCTTGTCTTTAGAACCAGGATAAAATTTCACATTCATATTCCGTGCCTCCTCCCCAGGTAGGCAATATACGGCAATCATTGTATTCTCAAACGGTTACTGCTCATTTGAACTTTATGTTTACACATCGCGTCAAGCGCGAAGTGTAAACATAAGCCCATTCGAATTATATCAAGAGCTACAATTATCATCATTCATCAACAGCCGTTTTGGAGGGCTGAGGGCAAAGAGAGGGCTGAGGGCTGAAACCTGAAACCTGAGATTGAAGAGGAGAAGGAGTAAGATATTTATTTTTCATCGGTTTTCTTTTTCACATTTTTTGACATGGTTACAAAGACGGAGATGAGCTGATTGGATTCGTTCAGAAGCCAGTCCAGCCGTGGTGATGATATTTTGCAATCATCCCGGAGAAGTTCCAGCCAGAGCATGGATTCATCAGCTTCCTGAGCGCATAACTCAATTTTTGCGACAAACTCGGCGTCACTCCTGGCCCTGGATGCTTCCCTGTAATTGGCCGCTACTGATGTGCCGGCCTTAAGAAGCTGCTTTCCCATAACCTGGCATTCCATCCTGTTTTTGGGCAGCTCGCAATAAAGCCGGATCACCTCCGAGGCATATTTCTTGGTCCTCTGCCTGAAAAGATTTTTTCTGTCTTCTCCTCTTTCCATCATCTTCCTTCTTTTTTCAATCCTGAGATTTATTTTTTCAAGCTTCAGGTTTCATCCTTCAGCCTTCAGGTTTCAACTTTCAGGTTTCAGGTCTCAGGTTTCCTCCCTCATCCTTCAGCTCTCAGGTCTCAGGTTTCAAGTCTCAAGTTTCAAGTTTCAAGTTTCAGGTTTCAAGTTCCAGGTTTCTCAATACAAAAATCCGAACAGCCACAGAGGTATTCTTCGTCCGTGGCCGACTTCGATGTCGTCGATTGCCAGGTAGCTCTGGGGTGTATCCGCAATCTGACTTTGTTTTTTGCCCTTGCCGCCAATTTCGAAAGTCCATTGCCCCTTGACCAGAAAATCACCCCGCGCGGGGATAGACAGATCCTGGCTGACCAGGTGTTGCCGGGCCTGGGAAACGGCAATCTGGCTGGCGAAGAAAGTTTCCCGGATGCTGCCCAGGTCAGGAATCTGGGCCAGGGCGCCTGCAAGGTTGGTGTTGTCCAGATAGATTTTTTCCGGCCTGGCCAAAACTCCTGCCCCTCCTCCAGCCTGCCTGACCAGGCGAATGATTCTGGCTTCATGAAGTTTTTCCAGATAGTCATAAATGCTGGGCCGGGAGATTCCAGTCATTCTGGCCAGCTTGGCGATATCCGGTATCGCGGGCGTGCTGATGGAGAGCAGGTAGAGCAGTTTCTTCAATTTGCCCACCTGTCTGGGAGCAATGGAAGCGGCCAGAGGCAGGTCTGACTCCAGGACCTGTCCAAGAACAGCGCTTAGTTTCAGCTGGTAATTGTCTATCCCCTCAAGGAAAAACGGATAGTAACCATGTTCGAGATACTCCTTGAAGGGCGGAAGTATCTTGATCTGCCGAACAACTTCGTTTGCCAGTGGGACATGATTGTCCAGTATTTCCTTAAGATCAAGACAGGACAGGTCCAGGCCGCGAGAGAAAAACAGGTATTCCCTGAATGATAATCCATTAAGTTCATAAACCAGCGCCCTTCGGCTGAGATCAGCCTTTTGGGCGCTCATCCTGAGGATAGACGAGCCGGAAAAAACAACCCGCAAGTCCGGAATGGAATCGTAGATGGCCTTGATCTGGCTGGACCATTCCGGGTACTTGTGCACCTCGTCCACGCAGAGCAACTCACCTCCGTAGGAGGCAAAGGTTTCAGCAAAATCATACAGAGGGCGGGCTTCAAAGTATGGATGGTCAATGCTCACGTACGCCGCCTTGTCGCTGCTGCCGTAGAGATCCTTGATGCGCTGAAGCATCATGGTTGTTTTACCTACTCCCCGAGGGCCGATAATGCCTATGAGACGCTGATCCCAATTGATACGGTGGAAAAGGTAGCGCTTGCGCTCTGACAGATTGGACAGCAGTCGATGCTGCAGTAAAAAAAGGGCATCCATTATTTTCTTCTCAAAAGTTCATCCTTAACAGGCTGTTGAAAATCTCCCAATTGCTGCGTCGCTGCAAAAATTTCAAACTCTTACGTATCCTAAATACGCCACGACCTTGAACTTTTTTTGCTCCTTGCACTTGGAATTTTTGAACAGCCTGTCTAATAAGGACTTTTTCAACACGTTGTTAAATTTTTCAATGGCCAGGCAACGAGTTTATGACTTTGCCATAATTATTTATGTAATATTAATTTTACAATATTAACGTTAAAGTGTAAATGTTTTTTTACTTATTATAAAAATCTCTTGAAGTAGAGTGCTGCGCAATTTTTGCAAATTAAGTGGGGACAGTCCCCGTGCCGGGCTGTAACATATTACTTTTTCCACAGAATATTGCTAAGACAAACGCATGCAAAGTGTTTTCAAAAAATGCGTAACGCTCCCCTGGAACTTGCTGAAGTGTTACGTATTCAGGCTTCAAGTTTCAGGTCTCAGTTTTTATTGTTTCAAGTCTCAGGTTTCAGGTTTCAAGTTTCATCCCTCTCCTACTCAGGTTTCAGATTTCAAGTCTCAGGTTTCAGATTTCAAGTTTCAAGTTTCAGGTTTCAGCCCTCATCCTTCCCTCTCTCCCAGACCAGAAAGTGCGGGCGGTTCTGCAGTTGAGGCAAAAAGTCCTTGAACTCCTCCCTGGTCAGGGCCAGGGTGCGAATTTTGCGTTTGATATAGCGTTCAGTTTTCCTGGTCAGATCGTTCAGGTGATACTGGTCAATATTGCCAACCAGGACCAGGTCGATAATGCCTGTATCCTTGCCCTCGGCGTAGTCGTCAATGAGCCAGGCCTGCTCCAGATGGCCCAGCCTGGTAATGATGCTGTCCATAACCTGGTCCAGTCCCATGACTTTGGTGACCATGGATCTCAGTTCCGGGAAGAGTGGGTGGGAATCGTTAGCTTTATAATAGACGCTGCGGCCGTTTTTTTCCGAGGTGAGCAGTTTGGTATTGGTAAGCTGGTTGAGTTCTTCGCGCACAGCATTGGTGGAGACCTGGAACTCCTTGGCCAGCTCCCTGAGATAGGCCCTGGTACCGGGATTGAAAAAGAAGCGCACCAGGAGCTTGATCCTGGTCTTGGAAGAAATAAGCCCGGCAAAAAGGTCGTTCATTAATGCTCCGTTATGAGTAGTTTTTTTGCTCATAACAAGCACTGTTTTTAATTGTCAAGTATTATTTTTATTTATTTAATCGAAATCTGCTTTTATAAACCCAAGCTGATTTATGTTTACACTTCGCGCTTTCCCAATGAAATTTCTTCTCATTTCATCGGGGTCAAGCGCAAAATGTAAACTTAACTGTTATCTCGATATATCTGAAACATGAATGAGCGCAGAAAACTCAGCGCCTGGGATCAATTTTTACAGAAGAAGATGTCTTTATTTGCTGAATTTTTCAGGGTTGGTTTTTGTATCATGTCTTTTTTCATGAATACTTGGCCTCTGGTGATCGGGGGGGCTGTCTTTTTTGAGGCCAAAGAATTGGAGCAGGCGGTGCCAGTAGATTTTTGCAACTACTGCTACGGCAGCCAGGCCGCCTATGATTCCCTGAAGTATCATGCTGCCTGTTCCCGGGTCCAGGTAGGCATAGGCTTGAGATGGAAATAAAAACAGTCCGGAAATGGCAGCTATTACAAGGTATGAAAAAATTCTGGAAAATGAATTGGACATGATGAGCACCCCCTGGATCGGGTTGAATATTTATATGTTATTGAACCAGCCAAGGTTCAAATTTTACGCATTAGATATAAAATCCTTTCAGAACCTTTGATTTGAGTTTTGTCTTTTATAGCAAAATATCTGCCAAAATCCTGTTCAAAAGCTTCCTGTGTATAATCAGGGAAGATGTCTTTTCTTGTGGCCAGGAGTCTTTGCACCTGGGAGTCTTTTTTAGGAACAAACTCAATAATCAGCCACTGGCAGACCTGTTGCATGAAATCCGCGACTTTGGCAAATGGAAGATTGTTGGAAATAGCCAGATGGTGAATCAAAGCCAGGGCGATCAAGGTGTCAGCCAATCCTCGTTCCATCAGCCCCATTCTTTCAGTGTTCTGCCATCCTATGCCCGGGCTGGGGTTGGTCAGATCATTTAATAGAGGCAAAATGTTTGCTTCTTTATTTGATTTTGCCCTGATATAATTTTTTTCCACGGCTGTCGGGTCAACATCAAAGGCTATGGTTTTGATTCCATTATCGCTGGCCAGTCTGCTGAAATGACCTGTGTTGGCGCCAACGTCCCAGACAGTTTCAGGCTTTGACCTGGAAAGATATTCCTGAACAATCTGTTTTTTGTGTTCAAAACCATCTGGCGTGTAGTTTGTATCCTGGTAATAATCCGACCATTCTGTGCCTTGGGGATTCCATTTTAGGCTTTTGATGGCTGATTCCAGGCTATTGATGATACCGAGAAGGCCTGCCCGGCTGAGTTTGGGGATGCGTTCTTTATTGATGTTTTGCCCGGCATAATGTTTCTGGGTCCTTGCATGCACATGAATATGGGTGAGCAGGGAATATTTGAACCGGGTCTTGAACGGGAGCAGAGAGCTGGCTAGATCCAAAGGTACGCCGTCTATGTAGATCTTTAACAATTGATTCAGGCGGATATCTTTCTGGCCCATCAGGGCCAGTGGGGCCAGAAAATGCTGGCAGAATTGCCTGTATGCCACCCATGGTCTGCCTTCTTGGTATTTCTCAAAGGACAGGGTGTCAATAAAAACTGGTCTGCCGTTGTGAAATTGAATGTTGTAAGCACTGGCATCCTTCAGTGACATGCCGTAATCGAGGGCTGTCTTTTGAATCCTTAAAGTTGTCAGGGCGGCGTCTTTTAGCTGACTGAAGCACCATTCATATGGATGGGATATAAAGGATATTTCTTCAGGCTTTAAAATCTTGTACCCTTTATCAGGATCAGGGAAATCAATGTCGGCTTCCTGGTGCGGAATGAGCAGACCAGACTGGATTAGCTCCTCATAAAGGCCTGAGCGGATAAAATGGTCATAATCCTCTTTGTAAATCTCATTGACCTGACGGTATATCTCATTTTTTAGGGTAAACAGAAAACCGCTGGGGTCACGAAATGAAGCAGGAACCTTGGCAGGAGTCATTGCATCAGCCATATTTTGTCTGGTTGAGGTGTAACCCATCTGATATTGCGTTAAAGCTGCAAAGCCTATTGAATGCCTTTAAACAAAGGCCTTCCATCATCCTTTCCGCCAACTATAATGCCGTCTTCAATGGATACTCCACATATATTCTGAGGACTTACGGTTGTTCTTGATTTTATCCTGGTTTCATCAAATAACCTATCATCATCAAATAAATATGCTAAAACAGCAGGAAAAATGTCCTGCAAAATTTCTATGTCATGTTTAGTCGCGTAATCCTTATCAGGCCACCTTATGGCTAGAAAAGCGCCATATCTGTCCTGCATATCATATCTGTCGATATCATTAGCGCAATATTTATCTGGATTACTAAGTAGGCCAACACCGGTTTTTGTCAGAAAAGGACCATGGTCCCCTGCAATAATAGATATTGCATTTGGGTTGTGTTTCATTAAAAGATTTACGTCTTGTTGCATCTCAATGTTAGCGATTTCAATATGATTCAAGTGGATGCTGGTGTATTTATCTACGTCATCAGGACTTTGCGTAGAAAATGGTCTATGTCCTGG
>SL_8KL_010_SEDDRAFT_10002722_pt1 | contig 14813 bp, 9 predicted proteins | sample SodLakKL_010_SED_4_FD_11160 | JGI IMG/M metagenome (IMG submission 11160) | reverse complement strand
CAGCTATGCAATTTTGTAACGAAAGGATTGTTTCTAAAAACATGATCAAAATTTGGGATTGTTTTTCAAATAAAAACATCTTATAAATTTTACACGGATTAAGATCGACGGTTGATCTCGTTATGATATTCGGTTGGTAGGATTACAATATGCGGTTTGCTTAGCAAATAGCTTATTTGTTTTATCGGTGGGATCGTGCAAAGAAAATGCAAAACTGACGTCCTTCGCGTGCAATCAGTGTCAGGTAACTGATGCGGATTGCAAAGGTGTGAACTGATGCAGCTTGCAAAATATCAGGGGATAACTGATGCACATTGCAGAGATATTTGGGGTGAGTATTGTTTGGTAAGTCGGTGGAATGGTGGGAGAGGGGATGAAAGCTCTGGATGTGGAGGTGGGCTGATGTAGATTGCGTGCAGTTTGTGTCAGGTAACTGATGCAGGTTGCAGAGGTTTGGGTGGGAGTGGGGTTGGTGGTTGGTGGGGTTGGAAAAATGCAAGAGGATATAAGTTTTAAGTTGTTTAAACTTCCATTTCAAATAATGTTAGAAACTCTTAAATGTTTAAAATGTCTTCACATATTAAACTTTAATAGAAATGATTAGAAGAGTGATTTTATGGTTTCAAATGATCTAGAGGATGAAAAAAACGTACTATCTGATAACCTAAATCAAAAACAAAAAAAAGCAATAGAACATATTGGAAGTCCTCTTTTGATAGTGGCCGGCCCAGGAACAGGAAAAACAAAAGTTCTTATTGAAAAGATTGTCTATTTAGTAAAAGAAAAAGAAATAGACCCGAATAAGATATTAGTAAGTACTTTTACTATTAAGTCATCAAATGAACTAAAAGAAAGATTGAGAAAAAGAGTTGGGGATGATGTAGAAGGTATGCAGATTTCTACAATCCATTCATTTTGTAAAAAAATGCTTGAAACATTCCCGGAGTATTTAAGTTATGGGAATCTGTTCGAGATAATGGATGAATTGGACCAGTTTATTTTTGTAAATAAAAATATATGGAATTTTGGATTGAAGGATTATATTAAAGATATAAAAGTAGATTCTCTTATAAATTTTTATAATAGGGCAACTGAAAATGATGTGGACCCTGACAAACTTATTAAAAAATTGAAACAGATAAATGCAACAAAAATAGATAAGGATATTGCTAAAAGTTATAAGATATATTTGGCCAATATAACTGACCCAATAAACACAAAATTGGATTTTGCTTTGTTACAGCGAGAATTCTACCATTTATTAGTGAATCATCCCGAAGTTTTAGAAAAGGTGAGGGATATGTATGATTACATTTTAATAGACGAATATCAGGATACTAATCCAATACAAGATGCGATCTTTAGAATGATAGCTGAACCAAATTATAATGTTACAGCTGTTGGTGACGAAGATCAAAGTATATATGGGTTCAGAGGTGCATCTTTGGAAAACTTTAGGAGTTTCCTAAAAAGATATCCCGATGCACATAAAAGAATACTAAATAAAAATTATAGGTCTTCGGTAGAAATTGTTGAAACCTTTGATACATTTATGAAACCCTATATAACCTTTGATAAGAAGATTGTAGCTGTGAAAGATAATTTTTGTAATCCAATCGTTTTAAAAAGCGAAACATTAAAACAAGAAGGGGACACGATAGCAGATTTCGTTGAAAAGCTTGTAAAACATCACGATGTCAAATATGGGGATATTGCAATTCTATTTAAAAGTGCGAAAAATCATTCTAAACACATCGCCAAGACATTCAAGGAGTTCGAAATTCCTCATGTAGTTTACGGAGACAGTGCACTATTATCTCAAAATAATGTCTTAGATATGTTATTTTTACTTGGGCTTGTAAATGAATATGAGTTTAACGAATATGATAAAAAGAAAAAATTTAAGCGTAATATTCTTAGATCTGATATTTTGGATTTAGAAGATCATAGCATTGAAAAATTAGATGATGTAAATCAATATTGTTTATTTGAACAAATAAACGATATAAAATTAAAACAATTTGGAATATGTGAGAAGGATAGGTCTAAATTGATTGATTTAAAGAATTTTAAGAAAAGTCTAAAGAGAAACAATATTAACCTGTTAAAGCAATTCTACAAAATACTGGATATAACTGGTTTCCATGCAAAATTATTTAAAAATTTCAATGATGAAAAGGAGTTAGAGCTTCGTAAATTAGCACTATTATCAAAAGTAATACATAAGTTCGTAGAAAATACAGGTTCAAGTGAATTTAGCACTTTTCTGTATCACATAAATACAATACCTGAGAAAAAAATGGAAGATACACCACAAATCGATGATAAAAATGTGGTGAAAATGATGACAATTCATCAAGCTAAAGGTCTTGAGTTTCCTGTGGTTATATTAGGAGGTATAACCGAAAAGAGGTATAACTTTACTGAGGATGAGGATCATTTAATAGATATACCAAAAGAACTTATGCTTGATAAAACAAATTATGATGGGGCTGCGGAATTAAGAAGGGCTTTATATGTAGGAATGTCGAGAGCAAAAAAGATACTAGGATTCAGTACTATTCATGGTGGCCGATCAAAACCTCCTGAATTCATAGATGACATAAGAAGAAATACCGATGAGGAAAAAATCGATAGAAATTTAGATGAGCATTATGAGGTTCCAACAGAGAAAAAAAGACTAACATATTCTTCAATAAACACATACTTAAGCTGTCCTTTTTGGTTTTATTTAAGGGATGTAATCAACTTCGAAACACCAATCGCATATTTTCAGAAATACGGGATCATAGTCCATAGTTGTTTAAGGAAAATTCACATAGAAATGAAAGCGGGTAAACAATTAAGTATTAGAGATATTGTAAAAATTGTTGATACCTACTGCAAAGACGACGATAGTAAAAATAAATGGAGAAATGAGCTTATCACGGATTTATGGAGATACTATCAAAACACCTCAAATATTATAGGGGATGTTGTCGATGTTGAATTACCTTTTTCATGCATAGTTCAGGATATAGTTACGACGGGGACAGTCGATCTTGTTATGAAAAATAAAAATGGTGATTATGAGATAATCGATTATAAGGCACGAAGAAAAGAAGGCATAAAGAAAATGAATGTGGACATACAACTTAGGATGTATAATATAGCCTTAAACGAAAAGTACGATAAACCAATAGAAAAAATAAGTGCTTACACCTTTAAAGATAACGAACAAACATTTTTCAGTAATGAAGAGAAAGACATAAATGAGACAAAGCAATTTCTCCGAAACATAAGTGAGTCCATAGAGGCGAAGGAATACGAACGGAATTGGGGTTCTCAATTCTGCGAGACTAGTGCGGGAAAATGTGACTTTTACTATTTATGCAAGAGACTGGAGGAAAAAAAATGAGTGATGAACCAACAAAGTTGGATATACTGCAAGAGAAGCTAAAAGAATTATTCGAGTTCGAAGATCAGGACTTGGATTTTGGAATCTACAGGATAATCAATATTAAGAGGGATGAAATCCGTAAATTCATAGATGAAGAACTTCCAGAGGTAATAGAAGAAGAAATCAAAACGCTACAAGAACAATCTTCCCTTAAAAAAGAATTAGAAAAACTTGAAAAGAAAGTAGAAGATTCAACTGGTTGCTCAATAGACGAAGCTAAATTGGAGTATCCTGAATTACCAATAGTTGAAAAATATTTAGAAAGAGAGAAAGAGTTAAGAAAGGCAAAAAAGGAACAAGAGGTTGAAGAACAGATTTACGATGATATGCTGAACTTTTTCTCAAGATATTACGAGAAAGGCGACTTCATTTCTAAACTCAGGTATTCGAAAGATGACAAGTATGCGATACCATATAACGGGGAGGAAGTATATCTACACTGGGCCAACAAAGATCAGTATTATATCAAAACCACTGAACAGTTTACTAATTATCGATTCAAATGCGGTAGCTTAAAGGTTAATTTTGAAATAGATAATGAAGATGTAGATTTGGAGAAGAATAACGTTAAAGGAGAAGATAGGTATTTCATCTATTCGGATGCAGAATATGATCAACATAAAAATGAGTTAGATGTAAAATTCGGATACAGACCGCTAACAGATGAAGAGAAGGAAAAAGCGTTGGAAGTTTATAATGAACATTTTCGTACCCCTAGTAGTGAGTTAAAATCATTTCAGAAGGCAAAAGAAATAATGAACGGTTACAATCAAGTCAAGATAAGCGAAAAAATCGGTTTATTCGGACTTAATGAATTAAACGAGAGACATAGGTTGATGAATGGGGATCTGTCTGAAAAAACGGAGTTGGAATGGCATATTAACAAGTACACAACAAAAAATACTTCAGATTACTTTATACATAAAAACTTAGAAAAGTTCTTAAAAAGAGAGATGGAATTTTTCATAAAAAACGAGATGCTCCACGTAGATGATATCGGGAAGAAAGAGGATCTCGATATAAATATCAATCGTATTAGGGTATTCAAAAAGATTTCATCGAAAATCATCGAATTTTTAGCTCAGATCGAAGATTTTCAGAAGAAACTGTGGGGGAAAAAGAAGTTCGTCGTTTCAACAGACTACCTGATAACTCTGGATCACATAAACGAAACGCATTACCAAAAGATATTGGAGAATGATGATCAAATCAAAGAATGGAATAATTTGTACTCATTCGATATTGAAGAAGAAGTTAAGAAGTTAAAAGGTAAGATAACCTCTGCAGGGTCGGACGAAGAAGATCTAAAATTACAAGTACTTAAGAACAATCCGACCATGTGCTTAGATACGAAATTCTTTGATTCTGATTTCAAATACGAACTACTTAGTAAATTTGATAATCTGGATGAACAAACTAATGGTATATTGATAAAATCAGAGAATTTTCAGGCGTTGAATCTGCTGATGAATAAGTATAGAGAAAGGATTAAATGCAGTTACGTCGACCCCCCATTTAATACAGGGGGATCTGAATTTATTTATAAAAATCTGTATAAACATTCTTCATGGATGTCCATGATTGAAAATCGATTATTACTCTCCAAAATGTATCTGGGCAAAAAGGGTGTACAAGTCATATCTATAGACGACTACGAATTAGAGAATTTGGGATTACTTTTAGATGATATATACGGAAACGAAAGAAAATTGGGTTTACTAGTCATCGAAATAAAACCATCTGGAAGAACAAATGATTTTTTTCTTTCGACATCACATGAATACGCATATTTTTATGCAAAAAAACCACAAGAAGTTGATATTAATTTTTTTGAATTGCCAAAAGAAAAAGAAAAAAAGTACAAACACGAAGACCAGGTTTCCAAATATAAGTGGAGGGACTTCCTTAGAACTGGAGGATATTCTACTCCAGAAGAAAGACCAAATTCCTTTTATCCCATATATTATAATGAAAAAACAGAAGAAATAAGTACAGATCCTCATCCAAACTGGGTTAAAATCCTACCATTGGATAGTAAAGGCAAAAAACGAGTGTGGAGAAAAACCATACCTTCTTTAAAAAAACATATTTCAAAAGGGGATATCAAAATTGAAAAGAATCATAAGGGGAAGTTCAAAGTTCGCATAAAGGATCGTATTAAAAAAGGAATTAGACCAAAATCAATTTGGGTTGATTCAAAATACGATGCTGCCACATATGGCACCAAACTTCTAAAAAATATCGTGCCTGAAAATAATTTTGATTTTCCAAAATCATTATTCACGGTAAAAAATATTATATCTAGAGTAGATGAATCTGATGCAATCATATTGGATTACTTTGCCGGCTCTGGGACCACTGGGCATGCAGTCATAAAATTAAACAAAGAAGACGATGGTAATAGAAAATTTATCCTCGTTGAAATGGGGGAATACTTCGACACTGTCTTAAAGCCACGCATAGCAAAGGTGATATATTCTGATAATTGGAAAGACGGGAAACCACAGGATAACAATGGATCAGAAAAACAGATCATAAAATACCAGTATCTGGAGCAGTACGAAGATACGCTAAATAATTTAGATTTCGTATCGCAAAATACGATAACAGACGAAACAGATGACTACAAGATAAAATATATGCTGGAATTTGAGTCTAGGGAAAGTAAGGTCTTTCTGAACCTTGATGAACTAAAAAATCCTTTTGACTATACAATGAAAATTGAGGAAAACAATGAACAAATGAATAAAAAAATCGATCTTATCGAGACTTTCAATTATATCTATGGAATCGATGTTGAAACGATTTATTCAAAAAAGAATGGAGATACAAAGTATGTTTTTGTCAGAGGAAAGAAAGAAGATAAAAACATCTTAATTATATGGAGAAACAAAACAGATGGATTTTCACCGGAAGATGATCGAGAATTTTTAGATAATGAAATAAATGAAGAATATGATGAGATATTGATGAACGGTTGTCCAACTTTAAATGGGGCTGAGTCCATTGATGAAATATTTAAAAATAAACTAATGGTGAGATAGATGCCAAAGGTCGAGAAGAAACTCCAGAATTATCTCGTCCTCAACAAGTATCTTTGTTCATTATTTGGATTTGAAGACATTAATGATTTTAGACGAGAATTAAAGGATAAAAAAGAAGGAATAAATCAGGATGGGAAGTTCTATTTCACAGATGTTCTACAAAGCCTTGACATCGACGAATCCTTTAAACAACGGCTGGAACTTTATGATGAGCATATACAGGAATATCTTTTACATATCAATGAAAACCGGGACAATCCTATATCCTTAAAGTATTTTCAATATGTAGCCTTACTGCTAACTGAGATCCACCTGGATAGATACTTCAATGAATTCGATGATTATCATGATTCTTTGTTGAAATTTGTTAACGATTTAAATAAGAAAGAAGGTAAGATTGGTAAGTACCAGTATCCCTACCCAAATGAAGAAACCTTACGCAAACTCGCCTACTGGTCAGCTACAGGAAGCGGTAAAACAATAATCATGAATATCAATTATCTTCAAATACTTAAATACATAGAAAACTCAAACGAACATGATTATGATAACATACTTCTCATAACACCAAATGAGGGGCTATCTAAACAGCATATAAAAGATCTAGATATGAGCTCCATAGATAACAAGCGGTTTAACGCACAGACTACGTTAGATGATTGGTCATTAAACAATCCAGTAAAGGTAATTGAAATATCAAAAATCAAGGATGAGGAGGAGATAGGTGATGGTGGATTATCTGTGCCGGTGCAAGCTCTTGGAAAAGATAATATCCTTTTTGTGGATGAAGGTCATAAAGGACATTCATCAGAGGCAAAAAAATGGAAATCAAGAAGAGCTAGATTAGTTAAAGATGGTGGTTTCACATTCGAGTACAGTGCTACATTTGGAGAAGTAACTAGTGATGACGATACCTTTGAAGAATATGCATCAAGCATAATATTTGATTATAGATACAAATATTTCTTCGATGATGGTTTCGGAAAAGAATACAGTATAATCAATCTAAAAAACAAAGACGATTACGGAGACGAATATTTTACAGGGGCTCTACTCTCGTTTTACGAGCAAAAGCTATATTTTAAAAGACACAAACAAAAGGTAAAACCTTTTAATTTGAAAAATCCATTAATGATATTTGTGGGTAGTAGAGTATATAGGGGGAGAGCTTTGGATGAAAAAGATTCGGATGTATTCGAAGTTATTAATATCATGGCTAGGTTTGTAAACAACAAAAACAAATTTGAACGACTGATTAAAAAAATACTAAATTATAACTCTAGTATTGTTGACCAAAATGACGCTCCCATTTTTGATAATAAATTCCCGTATTTAAGAGAACTGATTAAAAATGGAACAATATCCATAGATCAGGTTTACCAAGATATGAAAAAAGAATTATTCAATACTTCCACATCCACGACTTTAGAACTAAGAGAATTGCCAAACGCAGAAGGTGAAATCGGTTTAAGGTTCAATAGTAAGTATTTTGGTGTAATCAACATAGGAGATACACGCAGTTTTATAAACTATGTGGAAAAAAACAACAAAAATGGCTATTTTAAAACAGGTATGAAATCGAGTTTTCAACACTCTTTATTTCAAAGAATAGAGAATGAAACCTCAAAGATTAACTTTTTGATCGGTTCAAAAAAGTTCATAGAAGGTTGGAACTCATACCGTGTTTCTGCTATGGGTTTACTTAATGTGGGTAAGAGTGCTGGTGCCCAAATTATTCAATTATTTGGCCGTGGTGTAAGGCTACGAGGATACAACCGTCTTTTGAAAAGGAGCTACGTACTCGAAGAGCAAAGGATGCTACCTGAGGATATCGAGATACCAAAACATATGACATTGTTAGAAACTTTAAACATATTCGGTATGAATGCCGATTACATGTCTAATTTCAGAGAGAGCCTAAAAGAAGAAGGTATAGAAGAATATGAAAAATTCGTTTTAGAAATAAAACCTACAGTCCCAAAAGGGTTGTATGTACCTCTAAAATCAACCGAAGCCGGGAATTTCAAAGAAGATGTGTTTGTACCTTCGCTTGAAGTTAAAACACCGCCGATTAAATTGGATCTAAGGTCAAAAATTGACGTATTGGAATCAGATGATAACAAATTCCATCTAGTTCACTCTAAATCTCCGATAGATCAACATAAATTTTCAGATGATATAATGTCCCTATTGGATTTTGAACATATATACACGGAGTTGTTAAAATACAAAAAAATAAAGGGGTATGATAATCTATATTTTGAAAAGGATGATTTAAAAGAGCTACTCGATGATGATAATTATATAGTTGAGTGTAAGGAAGACCTTTTAAAGATCAACGAAAAAGAATCTTTCTCAAAGATTTACAAAATACAAGATTATGTTATTCAGGCACTCAAATCGATCATCGATAAGAAATATCGGGCGAAAAAATCAAGATGGTATCAAAAAAATCTTAGTTATCAAACGGTATCTGAAGATGATGACACCTTAATACCAGAAGAATATGTTTTTACAATCAATACCGATAAAAATGATTTCAAAAAAAGTGTACGTGAACTAACAAACAAAATGAAGGAGTTTATTAAAAAGAACCATGCTAACGATACGATATATAACGACGACATCACATTTAGATATAATGGTAAAGAAATAATCGAATTTTTCGCTCTTAATATACACTTGTTTAAGCCCTTACTTTACAAGAATAAAGCAGAAAAAAAACAGCTAGAATTTATCAAAATCAGCCCTGTTGATTTAGTAGAAAGTGAAAAAAGATTTATCAAATTGATTGAAAAATATTTAGATATCAATACACAATATGAGAAGGTTTACCTTTTGAGAAATCCTTCGAGAAAGGGCGTTGGTTTTTTCGAAACAAAGGGTTTTTATCCGGATTTCATACTCTGGGTATTTAAAGAAGATGAACAATCTATAGCTTTCATCGATCCTAAAGGACTACAATGGGTAAAACCAGAAGATGAAAAAATTGAATTACACAAGGATATTAAAGAGATTGAAAAGGATTTAAAAGCTACTTCGTCATTAGATATAACACTGAATTCTTTTATCATGAGCCACACCGACTATGAAAAGCTAAATTGGACCGAAGATAAGAAGGACCTCAAGAAAAGGAACACCTTGTTCATGGAAGATGGTCCAGATTGTATAGATCAATTGTTTACAAAGATGTTTGAAACAAGCTGAATTAGAATTATATCCTATACAAGTCGTGAACTCTATTGTTTTGTGGCGAAATGAGGTTTGATTACTTCATCGTACCACCTTTCTCACATTAACTTGGTAACCTTGTCTTTCTGCGTCCTTTAATACTCTATCTTTACATTCTTCACAGAGAAGGAGGGTGCCATCAGTGTTTCCATATTTATCATAGATCACGTCAACGGCATACTGCATTATTCCATCAACACATCGGGGTGATATAATCCTATTGATATCTCCACATGTGTTTTCACATACAATCATGGCTTGATATTCGCCCTTCCAGTCTTCGTATTTTAATCGAACCCTTTCTCCACAATCTAAACAAATTTCAGAATATAGATTAACCTCTTTGTGTACGCATACGTCTCTATTCACAAGATCACCCACACTTTAGTATTCCTTAGGGTTCTTTATCGATTTTAAACCATAACCAAATTTCGGAGCATTCGATATAACAATATACTCACTATTGGAAAATAGGTTAACACCCTTTTCTACTATCGTTTTACGCAGTTCTAGCTTCATATTTCTTTTCTTTTGGGATTCATGTTTTTTGTTGTTGGAATCCATTTTATCAAACTATTTTCATGGACTACAAGTATTAAAGTTTTAGATGGAGAGGGTAGTGAAAGTGAACATTTAATTGTTGCAAAATATAATGTATTCATAATTGACAGAACTAATTCAATGAATTCAAAGCCGAAAATACAAATAAAAATTATTAGCCAAAATATCTAGCAAATTTTATTTTGATTACCACATCGTCTATCTTCATTGAAATTTGGTTCAAATTTTTGACAATTATCCAGCTTAATATTCTCTAATTTTTCTATTATTTTTTTAGTATTTTCAAAATCATATTTCCTTCTAAAAGGTCCATTTTTTCCAGGAGCTACCCATTTCAACTCGTCGAACCCCCATCTACCTAATTTTTCATCGTATGGATTATTTCTCCAATCAAAATAGCAGTAATCCTCCGAAAGTAGTACAAATTTCCCTTTACCTATATCATGTTCTGGTGAATGACCAGGTTCAGAATGGATTACCTTATAATTACTAGGCTCAAATTCATCAGTTTTCCCCTCATCAAATTCATATATATTATCATTTCTACCGTTTCCGTTTTTCCTGGTCTCATATTTTCTTCCATACTCAGCAAAAGTTAACACATTATCAACTTTCATAAAATAAACTAGATGGTTCTTTTTAGAACTGCTAAGAGAGCTAGCAACTCTTCCGACTACCCAATATTCTAGATTTTTTTCTGGATTTTCCATACTATTCCATAATTTGCCGACTCTCTTTCTAATTTTTACCATACAACAAGCCAAACTTAATAGGTCTCCATCATGATAAGGACCAAAGTTGTGGTCGCTTGTCATATTGTATATGTCTACATATTTTTTAGTCATATTAATCATCTTTATTATGCATCAAAAAATTGGAATTTCAATCTAAATTCCTTTAATAAACAATCATCCATTGCTATAACTGCATATTTGAGCCTCTGGCTTGCACTTTGTGTTATAATCATTCCCTGAACTTCTTCATCATCTTCAGCAATTTCTTCTTTAACCCAACCAATATATCTAGAAATTTGTCCTACAACATCATCTGAAGTTTCTTCAGTTCTCTTCAGTTCAACAACAAGAAACTTATTTTCTTCTGGATTCTTGTACAAAATATCTATTTCTCCAACACCTATTCTATATAACTCTCCAAGATTACCTTCTTCGTCTTCATATAATTCAAAACCTTCAAAATCCTCATCTACACATTCTATTCCTGATCTTACAATATATTCTCTTAAATTTTCTTCTAAAATATCGACAATCCCTCGCACATCAGGCTCTTGTTCCTCATTCCAATCTAAGATTACTTGGTAATCCTTTTCATTTACTTGCGTTAGATTAAAACCTCTTGTTCCAGCCTTGTTCATTTTTTCGGATAATTTTCCTTCATCTACATATTTTCTGATAAGTGGTAGATCAAAACCTCTTGTCAACTTTGTATCGATATCTAAATCTATTTGATTGTCAACCCCTATTTGACCTCCACCTCTCTTTTCATGTTTATTACTTACTTCATAAATATACTTGATTTGTTTGGGACACTCATCGACGTTCCCTGTACAATATAAAAGGATTTTATCTCCGACTTCTATTTTGCCAAAGTCACTATCTCTTTCGCCATCGTGCCATTGATTATGCCTGTAAAAATTAAAATTCAAAGGTTCTTCTGCCCATGTATCCGCTTCTGAGTCATGAGTGGATTCAGCATCGCTAGCCTGAATTAGAAACACATTCGATTCCATATTTTTCAACCATTATATTATTAATAGCTATTTACTCTATTTCAATTTTTTCTTATCGTATTTGATAATATTTTAAAAGAGTTATTTTTACTAACCCCTAAAGTAAAAATATAAATAATTATCGTAATTATTAAACTTAAACTGATAGGAGTGTGAAAACATTTCAAAATGGATCTGCTTTGATTGTGAACAAGAAGTAAGAACTAATGTCCAAAAGTGCCCAAATTGTAAATCAAATAACGTTGGGCCAGAATGGATGGAAGGTAGGATCGCTATAACATCTAATTTTTCAGTTGGAGTAAAGGAAAAATATAGTGGGGAGGGGTATGCAGCAAATCTGTATAAATGGTGGTGGGGAAACAATAACGGTGATTCTGGATATCAAACAAATAAAATCAATATAAACAATCCAGAACATTGGGAGAAAATTAAAAAAGCCATCGATTATAGATTTGCAGACATACTGGAATGGACTTCAAAAGAAGAGATGTTAGACGAGATTAAAACTAGTGAATCAATTGATGAATTAAATATAAAAGCAAAAAAACTAATTAGACAACATCCAGAACTGGTAAATGTTCTATTAGATAAATTAGATGTTAACTCTTTTGATAAAGATATTGGATATCTAAGTAGATTAATACAGGTTTTGGATGATAAATTAGAAAATGCAAGTAATAAAATGAAGAATAACTTGATAGATATTGTAGAATCTTTAGGTCCTAAGGACCAAATAGGTTTAGAAGAACTAAAGAATATTCTAGATAAATGGACACTTTATCAAGCTACATCAGTTACAACATTGATTCAAAATAGAATAAACACTATCGATATTTTTGATGAAATGATACAAAATGATAACACCTTTGAGCTTAAAGGAGATGAATCGATTCATAGATTCTTAGAAAAGAATCTTTGGTTATTAGACGATAAATACTGGATGCTTCAGAGTAATAGGACATTGAGAACATTCATTGGTGACGAAATAATGGAGAATGATAAGGAACATTCTCAAAAAAGACCTGACTTCGTATGTGCTTCTTTTGATAATCAACTGGTAATTGTAGAATTGAAAAGACCTTCTAAAAAACCAACTAAAGATGATGTTGACCAATTAGAAGAATACATAATGATTGCACAAGACTACAAAGGTGAAAGTTATAGAAAAACAAGGGGTTACTTAATAGGTAAAAAATTTGATTCAAAAGCTAAAAGATTAATCAAAAGAAGGAAAGATTTGAAACCCTTAACATATACTGAAGTGATAAGTAAAGTGAGATCGAAATATAAAGATTATATCGAAAAACTAGAAGAGGCAAAGGAAGAAGAGGAAAAGGTAAGAAAGGAAAATTAAAGAATAATTTTTCTCTCTCCACCTCATAACCCCTTTCTTTCTATCACTACGAAATCTGTTATTTATTCAGCTTTACCGACTTATCGATAGCAGTCTCAGTTTCTTGAATTGAGCTTGCAACAACTAGTTATAGCTTTTAATTATATCTTGTACCAGATATGTATTTTAGAGAAATTAGTTACACTTAACACCCGAAGTATTTTATAACACAAACAAATAAATTATCTATGGCGTTCAAATTTAAAAATGATGAACAAGGAGAAGAATATATTCAAAAAATACAGGATATATATCTCAGAGAAACAGATAAGAAGATGGGGAATGAAGCATTTAGTCCAAACGTATCCTTATCAGATAGTGTAGTCGGATCAATTATGGGTTTTCGTCAAGCTCAGAGTCAAGGAAGTAGAAACACGCCGTTTATATACGAACTTTTACAAAATGCAGATGATGCCGAAGCTGAAAACGTATATATATTAATTAATAATAATGATAACAATTCCGAATTATATTTTATACATGATGGGAAACCTTTTAACAATAAAGAATTGGATGCAATTTGTTCTGTTGGAAAATCTACTAAACATGAAGAATCTGATAAAATCGGAAAATTTGGAATCGGATTCAAGTCTGTATTTTTAATTTCTAAACATGTGGAAATATTTTCAAAAAATTTAAATTTTAAATTCGATAAGAATGATAAAATATGGGGAGAAAAATTAAAAGATTATAAGATTCGAGATATACCTTGGGAAATTATTCCCATATGGTCTGAATCGGAAATAACAAAAAGATCAGTAGTAAATAAATACATTTCTAAAGAAATTGAGAAAGGGGAACTTAATGAATGTATTAAAGATTTAAGTGATATGACTATATTCTGCTTGTGCGATATTAATAAAAAAGAAATAAAAATTTGTAAGTCTTCGCTTTCTGGTAATAATAATAAATGGAAATTAAAACAAGACGCATTACTTTTTTTAAACAAAATCAATAAAATTGAGTTACTAGAATTTGATGAAAATGAAGAAAAATTGAATAGAATACGTGAATTGAATAAATGCATAGATGAGATTATGCCAGATATTATTAAAAAATTGGGAAAAATTCAAAAATATGATATAAAACGTAATATCGTTTCAATTTTTGATAAAAAAGAAAATAGAAAAAAAAGGGAAAAAGATTGGTTAGTTCTAACTTCCGGTGTAGATATATTGGAAAACAAAAAAGAATTAGTAAGAAAAATACAAACGTTATTTTGTTTTGACTCAGAATTTGAGGATCTGCTAAATTATCTATCGAATAGTAATATAGAGGAGAAGAAAGAAGATTTTAAAAGTGAGTGCTCCCCAAGGCTGAAGCCTTGGGGCATCCACTCTTGTTTTCAAGCGAATTCGTTTAGGGATGTTTGAGGAGTACCTGTATCATGGTGTGATT
>SL_8KL_010_SEDDRAFT_10002721_pt1 | contig 14814 bp, 13 predicted proteins | sample SodLakKL_010_SED_4_FD_11160 | JGI IMG/M metagenome (IMG submission 11160) | reverse complement strand
TATCTTCTACCGACTTAGATATGTTTTCTGAAACAGCGTTCAACTCTTCTGATGAAGAAGCGATGGTCTCAGAAGCGTCGTTGAGTTCTAAAGAAGCGTCTCTGATCCTCTGTAGATTGTTTCTGAATCGCTCGATCATCCCGTTTATACCGTCTACCAGTTTTCCGATATCGTCGTCCTTCTTCTTCTCTATCTTGACCGTCATATCTCCGTCTTCAAACCTATCTACGGCATCCAATATTTTATCAACTTGTTCCTCAAGATATTTTTTAGCCTCTTGCTGTTCTCTTTGAAGTCTCTTCATCTCGGTGATGTCTTGGATATAGCCTACAGTTTTTACAACTTCCCCTTCGACATTCTTATAGGGCGTACCACTCACGAGGCCTTCTAAAGGAGTTCCGTCTTTCTTTCGGAATCTTAATTCATAGGTCTCTGTGACACCTTCCTTCCTATTTTCGGTTTTATTTCTAAGCTTCTCGAATTGTTCCTCACTCATCAATTCTGAGAAACTTTTTCCCTCCAATTCTTCTTTTGAATATCCAAATTTATCCGCCATGTACTGATTAGCGAAAAGTATGTTATCTTCCAGGTCGGTCACGCTTATAGAGAGGGGAGCGTTCTCGATCAGAGTTTCGTTCCTGTTTATGCTCTTCTTCAGTTCCTTTTCCATACTCTTTTTCTCTGTGATATCTTTGAGTATCACAAGAGCCCTAGAAGAAGATCCTTTGCTCTGTAAAGGAAGAATAGAAATCAAAAAATGTTCAGTACGATTTTCTTCAGATTCAAGAATTTTTTCCTCTTCATATATCTCTTCATCATTACTCAAAACATTCTGAATCAAATCGTTAAGGTCTTGAAAAAATTTTTCCTCCCTCGTTTTTATAGAATCGGCTTCCTTGATTCCTAGTTTTTCTTCTATCTTCAAATTTGATCTCTGAACAACCCCTTTTCCATCCAAGATCATCATCGGTAATATATTGCTTTCAAAAAAGGAAGCCATAGTATCTTTATAGGTCCGTTTTTCTTCCAAGCATTCTTCTAATTGTAGGTTGGTCTCTCTAAGCCTCTTTTTTTCATGTTTAAGCTCTTTTCTGAGTTCTTCCTCTTTGTTGTCGAATAGCCCCATAGTAAGACCCGTACAAAGAATGAACAACTAGATAAAAATTTTTTCTCCTTTCTTCATTGTGTAATTCTCACAACTCGTATTCATTAACAAGCTCAGTGAGATTTTCGGCCAAACTAGATAAGCGCTGGGCCGAGGAGGATAATTCTTCTACCGAAGCGTTCTGTTCTTCAGCAGAGGCGGCAACAGATTCCGCCTGACGAGAATTTTTATCGGCGATTTCAGTGACCGATTTTATCTTAGCAGCAGATTCTTGCAGTTGTTCCGTGACTTCATCTACAGCACCAGATATGTTTTGAATAGACTGAGAAACGGAATCTGTTGCATCCCTTATCTGTTCCAAGGTGTTAAGATTTTCCTGGGTTACTTCGTCTACATTCTTCGCCTTATTGGTAACATCTTTAACCCTTTTAACAACCTCTGAGGCGTTATCCTGTGTATTCTCGATTATGTTTTTGATATTATCAGTTTCTTCCTTCGTTTCCTCCGCCAATTCTCTTACTGAATTAGCCACAACAGCAAAACCTTCGCCGTGCTCTCCTGCCCTAGCTGCCTCTATCGAAGCGTTGAGCGCGAGTAAATTAGTCTGTTCCGCTATATTTGAGATAGTTTCTACAACTTTTCCTATCTGATCGGATTGCTCATCTAGTTTGGACGCTTTCTCAGCTGTCATATCAAGTATTTCCTTGAGTTCCTTCACTTCTTTTGAGGCTTCCTCAGCGTATTTTTGTCCTTCATCTGTTTGAGCTGCCACCTCTTCAGAAGATGCGGCTATATCTTCTGCTGAAGCTGAGGTCTCTTGCATGTTCGCAGCGCTATCCTCGATAGTATGGGCTAAATCTTCAGACATTTCAGATTGTTCAGAAGTCCCTTGAGATATATCCTGCACGGACTCCGACACGTTTTCTGAGGTGGAGTTCAATTCTTCTGACGAAGCTGCTACTGTTTCAGAAGCATCGTTGAGTTCCCTGACCGCATCTTTCAGTTCACGAATATTTTTCTTCGTATTCTCCATACTCTGGTTTACTGCTTTTCCGATTACTAGATATTCTCCTCTTAACCCTACTAGATCTATTTGTTTATTTAAATCGCCGTTCGCTAAGGCTTCCATCACTTCTTTAATATTCCTGATTGAACTTTCAACTGCTTTCAAAGTTTGATTAACAGATTCTCCCATCTCTCTGTAATCTCCAGACATGTCCTCGGTATCGATTTTAACACCAAACCTACCTTTAGCCAAACTATTCATAACTTGTTTAATCTGATCAAGGGAAAGTTTAAGCGTCTCCAAGCTCTGATTTACTGATAAAGCCATCCCTTTATAATCACCTTTCATATTCTCTTCATCAATTTCCACATCTAAATCTCCTAAAGCGAGTAAATTCATCACTTCTTTTATATCTTCTATGGACTTCTGAACCGCATCTACACTTTCGTTGACCGATTCGGCCATTTTCTTGTAGTCCCCTCGTAAATCATCAGGATTTATGTGAGCATCTAACTTCCCGTTAGATAAATCCTCCATCGTTTTATTTATGCTCTCCAAAGATCGTTGAACAGTAATTATACTTTCATTCACCGAATTACCCATCTCTTCATATTCTCCTTCAAGTGAAGCAGTGTCTATTCTAGACTGAAGTTTTCCATTTTCTATGTCCTTCATCACGACTTTGATCTCACTCAATGATTTTTCGATACCATCGATGCTTTGATTTACAGTTTCAGCCATCGATTTATACTCACCTTGGAGATCCTCTGTTTTTACTCTTTTATTCAAGTCACCTTTTGATAAAGAATCAAGAGTTTTCTGGATTCTGTATATGCTGCTTCTAAAGTCTTTCCTCATTTTTTGAAAAGATGAGACCAATCTACCAACTTCATCATTTCCTGTATTTATGTCAACTTTTTCTCCAAAATCGCCTTTAGCTACTTTGTCAGAAAGCTCAGTCAATTGCGTCAAAGGACCAGTGATATATTTTTCAACAAAATATCTCACTAATAAGGCAACCACTATCACGATTGGGGTCATGACCCCTCCTCTTATAAACGCAGATTCATCTGCAAATGTTGCTCCTGCAAGATATAAGACGGCAGAAAGGATAGTAGCCATCACCAGTATTTTAAAAATGACTCTTCCTCTGTATAATAAATACCATATTATTATGAACACCAATGTGAATAAACTAAGTTGACCTACTTGAATCAATAAGTCACCCATATTTTCTCACGGTAAAGTATTAGAATAGGTCTATAAAGTATTTATCCGAATTTAAGTTACTCAAATAAATAAAAACTAAGATCTATATCTTGGATTCGACCGTCATCGACATAGAACCCACCTTGAATCTTACGTTTCTCGCATGAGTTCCACCTATATCTTTTCCAGTTATGGGAATGTCTCGATCCTTTAGTTCTTTTATAACTGCTTCAACGTTTTTTCTGCCAACATCACCATTAGATTGAGAAGAGAACATACTCGCCCCGCCTGCTATTTTTGCCTCTAAATTTTTTCTTTTCCCCCCTGATTTCCGGATCTCTTTGACCATTCTATCTATAGCCTTATCAGCATAGAGAGCGGTTTTACCTTTTCTCTGTTTTTTTCCTTTTCCGAGAAGTACATGCGCCATCCCAGCGATTTCATTCTCACCATCATAGATCGCTACAGCTACACAGGATCCAAGTGCTCTTGCCACCAATATTTTTTTATCACCGGTTATTTTCATCTCTCCGATCTTGATCTCTTCCTCTTCAGTCATGTTTGATCCCTCAGAGTTTTAGGGGCGATGGTCATCTGTTTAAGTTTTACAATCATATTGGCAATCATCATCTCAAAACAGGTTATCCATAAAATCTTCAGTAAGAGCATCGCTTGGAAGTAATATGTATCTTCCTTTGACTCCCACACCTTTAGCGACCAGTTTTACTTCAGATATGATAGCGTTGTTCTCAAGACCTTCAGAATAGCTTAACAGATTTTCTAAATAGACTCCTATCATATCATGTTTTAATTCTGGAGGGGTATGTAAAATAGGAAGATCAAAATAATCTCCTATCTCCGCTAGGAAGTTTCCCAAAAGAATATTTCCCACTTCTCGCAAAGCGCTTCTCTCGTCTTCCCCCAATTCCTTAGATTTTTCATCCCCTTTTCCGAGAAGTTTTCCAGAAAGTTTCATAGCACTTTCTTCATCCATGACAAAAAGAGTGATTCCGCCTTCTCCTTCCTTAAGTTCAGAGTAAAGAATAATTCCTAAATTTTCTTTTTTAATTTCTTTTTCAACCAGTTCGATAGGATTTGTATAAATGTTAAGTATCTCAGTATCGACCGAGGTCCCTAACATTTTTGAGATGGATTCTGCAGCTTTACGGGCGGCAGTTTCAAGGATTTCTCTTAAAAGAAAGATGTTATCTTCGTTTAGTTCTATCTTTGTTTCTTCTTTTTGCTTGTTCTCCATAATACAGCGAAACTAATCAACTACGTTTATATATTTGTTTCCCCCACATAGTGATAATCTTATATATATCAGAATATTTCAATGATAAATAAAATTAGTTCAATGGTTACTTCGTCAAGTTCTTATTGACTTATATCAAGCTTATTAAGCGATCCATAGATTAAGAGATAGACAGAAATAATAAATATGCCTACAGAAATATGGCATCGCCATGTCCAAAAGTGTCCTAATCGTGGACGACACCAATTTCATGCGTAAGATGTTAAGGGATCTCATATCTGAACATTACGAGGTGATCGGTGAAGCAGAGAACGGAAAAGAGTGTTTAGAGATGATGGAAGAACATGATCCTGATTTGATAACTTTAGATGTCATAATGCCAGAGATGGATGGATTGGAAGCTCTTCCCAAGATCAAAGAAAAAAATGATAGTCAGAAAGTTATCATGGTGACCTCGGTAGGTCAGCATGAAAAAGTCACTGAGGCTATGAAGAAAGGCGCTACCGGCTATATCATAAAGCCATTCGATGAAGAAAAAGTGTTGGAAGAGATCGAAAAGGCATTTGAAAGCTGAATTTTTCAAATTTTAAAAATAGATTTATTATTTAAAAATTCAATCTTCATGAAGATGTTCAAAAACTTTTTCAGTTATAGCTGAGCCCATCCCCTTGATTTCACCCAACTCCTCCCGAGATGCTTTTTTTAGATCCTCTATACTTTTATAACCGCTTTCATATATCCTATCAGCGAGTTCAGGACCGACATATTTTAGAGTCTGTAATTCTTCGATGACCTCTTCTTTGGTTTCCACATCTTCCTCCGGAATCTCTTCTTCCTCTCCCTTTTCTCCTTCAGCTTCCTCTAAAGCTTCCTTTAACTCGTTCCTTTTTTCTTGTAAACTCTCGATCCTTTCTTGTTTCAGCTTTATAGTGTTTCGAAGCCTGTTCTTCTCCATTTCGAACTTGTTCTCAACCTTTCTTTTTTCCTCTTCAAGTTCAGCGATTTCAGATTCTTTTTCCTCCAGCTCTTCTTTAAGTTCATTGTTTTCCTTTTCCAAACTTTGAATTTTCTCCTTAAGATCACTTTCGACCTCTTCGATCTCTATTTCCTCCAATTCTTCAGGTTCTTCTCCAGTCTCTTTTTTTAATTCGTTTCGGAGAGTAGAACGAAGGTCCTTTGCATCCTCGTTTTCAGGATCGAGTTCCAAAGCTTTTTGCGTGGACTTCCAAGCCTCTTGAAGCTCACCTATCTTTCTCTGATAAGCAGCATAAATATAACGGTACTCAGCTCTACTAGGTTTCAAATCGATCAATTTTTTTATAGTGTCTTTCGCCTCTTCAAGTTCTCCTTTCTTCTCTAGTATGAACGCTTTATTCAGATAAGCATCTTCGAAATTTGGAAGAATTGATATAGCTTTATTTATAGATTCCAAAGCTTTTTCATGATCTCCCTCGCCCAGATGACAGAGAGCCTTATTGTTAAGAGCGACATGATCCTGAGGATTGATCTCTAAGACTTTGTCAAAATATCTAATCGCCTCTTTGTATTCGCTCTCCTTGTACTTCTCTTTTCCTTTTTTACCCCATTCCTTGATATCCTCTGATCTATCAGAGGTTGTTTTTTCCTTAGTACTTTTCTCACTTTTTTCCTCTTCGCTCAGTTCCTCCCAATAACTTTCTACCTGAGTAAGCATATCAAATTTTTTTAAAAGTTTGTAAAAAGGAGTGCCTCCAACAAATTCTATCCTTTCAGTTTTTTCAACGCTTCTATTTCTAAGACTTGTTGTAAGAAATAACCCATATTTCTTTCCACCCAAAAGTTCGTGAAGTTCCTTTATCTCTTCCTTCAGGTTCTCTTCCGCCCTAGTGCATTTGATCAAATACTCCCGTATTTTACCTCCTCTTTCGATTTCTCCCTCAACCAATACGGATTCATCTCTAGTTTCCGAAGAGGAGATCTCGAAACCCATTTTCTCTAACAGGGTTAAAGAGATTTTTTGAAAATCTCCTTGGCTAATAGATTTTAACGTTTGTATTGTTTCTTCTTCACTCAACAAGCTTTCACCTTTGGATTAGAGTATATTTAAACTCCTTTTGAGAAACAGATTGAAGTTGTATTAAATAACTTTTGTGATTTTTTAACAGATAAACCAATTTAAAGTAGAAAGAAACTTTACCAAAAGGTATTAAACGAAGAATTTATACTTAAATGATAAGATGTCTAAGATATTGATATGCTATTATTCAAAAAGTGGTACCACAGAAAAAATGGCCGAAGAGATATCAAAGGGAGCAAAAGAGAGCGAAGCAGAGGTTGAAGTAAATCTTAAACCCGTAGAGGAAGCGGAGATCGAATCGTTACCGGGCTACGACTGTATCATACTCGGTTCCCCCACATATTATGGACTTCCATCTTCTGAGATAAAAGAATTCTTGGATGAAAGTATCAAGCATCACGGAGACTTAAATGGTACAGTTGGAGGAGCATTCACATCGAGCGCTAACACAGCTGGAGGAAACGAAACTACCATCATGGCTCTGTTAGAATCTCTGATAATTCATGGGATGATAGTAAAGGGAATGCCAAAGGGAGACCATTACGGTCCTGTTGTTGTCGGTGAGCCAGATGAAAGAGAACTCAAACAATGCAGTTACTATGGAAAGTGGATGGCAGAATTTACAGAAAAGATAGCCTCTTTGGAGGTTTAAAGTATGGAATTCAAAAAAGTTGTTGAGAAGAGAAGAAGTGTAAGGTCTTATACTGATGATAAGATACCCAAAGAAGACATCAAGAAGATAATAAGGATAGGTCATATGGCTCCTTCAGCAGGTAATCGACAGGCAAGGGACTTCATAATCGTAGAGGATGAAAAGGAGAAAGAGGAGTTGGTAGACAACGCCTATGGGCAGTCTTTCATAAGTGAAGCTCCATGGGTTCTCGTTATCTGTGCTAACAAAGAAAGATCAGCTGAAAGGTACGGTGAGCGGGGGAGAGAACTTTATTCTATTCAGGACGCTACAGCTGCGATAGAAAACATGCTTTTAGCCGTGGTTGACATGGGATACAGTTCCTGCTGGATAGGAGCTTTCGAGGAAGATAAAGTCGCGGAACAATTTGATATTCCCGAGGGAGTGAGACCTGTCGCCCTTTTACCTGTTGGTTTACCTGCCCAGAAACCTAGTAAGCCACCAAAGAAGGATACCGAAGAGTTGACCCACTATGGCAGTTGGTAAAGAGGAAAATCAAGGTGACCTAAGACCACATCTCCTTCGGTATGGTGAGATAGGGACAAAAAGCTCCAGTATCAGAAAACATTTCGAAGATATTTTGATAGATAATATAGAGAGAACATTTCTTTCAAGGGGCAAAGAAGTTGTTACCGAAAAAAAAGGATTAGGGAGAATATTTGCGTACACCCAAAATGAAAACTCCTATCTCTTTTCAAGGATCTTCGGTATAGTCTCCTTCAGTCCTGTCAAAGAACTGAGTTCTGACCTTGAAAAAATAAAGTCTGAGGGAAAGAAGTTCGCAAAAGAGGTTTCTGGCACGTTCGCAGTAAGAGCTAGAAGAATTGGGGAACATGAATACACAAGCCAGGATGTCGAGGATGAAGTTGGTAGAGAAATACTAAACGAAAATCCAGACCTCCAAGTAGATCTTGACGAACCGGAAAACGAATTTCATATCGAAATAAGACATTCTGATGCCTATGTCTTCACTGAGATAGAAGAAGGTCCCGGAGGTTTACCGCTGAGTTCACAGGGCAAAGTTGCGGCTTATATTGAAGACAGATATGATTTTTTAGCAACTTGGATCATGATGAAAAGAGGAGCGCGCCCCTATGCTTTTGCCAAAGATAAAAAGTGGGCTGAGAAATTGGAGAAGTGGGACCCGAACATCAAATTGATAGAGGTCCAAAGTTTTGAGGAGATTCTCTCTATGGATATACCCGAAGACGCAAAGGCACTGGTAATGGGTGAAAGACTAGGAGATTATTCTAGAAAAGAGCATGATATGATGACCATACGGCCACTTATCGGATTCACCGAAGAAAGGATCGAGAAGTTTTTTGAGACTATAGAAGGATTGGAAAGTAAAGATTATAGTGAATAAGTTCAAAGAAACTTAACTATTCAAACCCATTTTTCTTTTACTACTTCATCATCTTCGTCTATAGGTCGGATCCGCCCTCTGATGTTTATGTATTCTCCGTTGAGATCTAATTGACCAGCATAATCTATTCCGCCGTCGATCTCGACGTTTTCGAAGATCTTAACATCCTTTTGGCTTAGAATATTTCTAACTCTAGTGTTGTTTCTCAATAACACATCTTCTTTGGCATTAACATCATTCACTTTACTCCTTTCAGATATTGAGATAGAGTTCCCTGATATTTCACCAGTGATCTTACAATCTTTTCCTATATCTATATCACCTGACTCAGATATTACATCTCCCTGGATAGTTGTGTTTTCATTTAATACTATATTCTTTTTGGATTTTAGAGACCCCTTCAATGTAACACCTTTCTGCACTTCGATACTGTTCTCCGATTCTATGTCTTCAGCGATATTAGAATTTGATTTGAGTATTGTCTTATTCTCCTCTTGAAAGATTCTATCATCGATCTCTTCTTTCTTAATTTCTTCCATGGGTTCCTTTTCGACTGGTTCATCTTCCTCTACTTCCTCAGTTATATATTCATCTTCAAGTCTAGGTTCTCGGATCACATCTTGATCGTCTTTAGTCGGCTCCGTAGAAGAGATTTCAGAGTCTATTATATCGACCTTTTCCTCTCCTCGAGCATCCATTTCTTGACTCCTCTCGTGCTGGGTTTCTTTAGAAGATCCTTCTTTTACCGTCTTTACTTCCTCTCTTAAAGATCTAACTTCTTCCTCCAACTTACGCAGAGTACCCATTAGAGCAGGATGCCTTTTCGGTGTTTGCGAATCCTTTTCTTTTTCATGCTCGATCTGTTCCATCTGTTCCTCTATATCTTTTTTCTCCTCTGCAACCGTTGCAACTACTTCATCCACTATCTCCTCTTCAAATACCTCATCCTCGCCTTCTTCCTCTCTTTCTGTTTTGATCTTTTCTAACTCGTCTTTAAGAGCACTGTTTTCCTCCCTTAAAGTTTCTACTTCGTTTTTTAGTTCTTCTAGCTCAATAAAATCCGAGGAACCAGTAGATGTTTTTTGATCTATTTTCTTTTCCTCTCTCTCTATATAGTCCTCCTGTTCTTTGAGGAATTCCATCATACTCCTTATTTGGGATACGAGATGTTCCCCGTGCTCAGTGACAGGTTTTTCTTTTTTGTCTTCCTTAGAATCTTTGAAACTTATGATCTCTAGTTCGAGTTCACTCTTTAATCGTTTCACATCTTTTTCTTCGATTTTAGATGTGTTTGAAACTATCAAAAGAATACTTGATCCTTCACTTATTCGTTCTTGAATAGATCGGATGAGACGTATAACTGAGGAAGTATCGTTTTTAGATATAAGGTAATCAGTCCCGTGTAGGAGTACTATCCCTTCCTCTTCAGATATGAATCTTTTTATGGTAAGGCCCAAAAGATCAAGTTCCTGTGGTCCGATAGAAGTCCTTTCACCGGAAGTAGAGAGGCGTGCGAACTTTACATCGTCAATATCATATTTCTCTTTTACGTGCTCCGGATGTTCCTCCGTTACACAAAGGCCAAGTTTATTCTGGGTGAGTGTTCGAAATACTTCAAAAGAAGGATCTTCAATATCGGTTTCTAGAAGGTAGGTCTTGCCTACCTCAAATTCTTTTGCAGATTCCATGTTTCCATCCTCAAGCTTATGATTTTTTCAAGTGTACTTGAATAATCAACTTTTTCATTTTCATGAGATATACGTATAATGATTCTTTAACGTTATAAATCTTCACATCAAAAACGATAAAAAACTTTATTTCTCACATCTTTATATCCATCCTGTGACAAGATGGCTTCGACTAAATCTACAAGCGCTGATGGTGTCGAGTGGGATCTAACCGATCTCTATGAGGGACCGAATGATCCTCAACTGGACCAAGATATAAAGAAAAGCATACAGAAAGCGGAAAAATTCAGAGAGAGATACAAAGGTAATATAGAGAGCGCCGAGCTCTCCTCGAAAGAGTTCAGAGAGGCGATGGAAGAATATGAGGCTATCTTCGAATCTATATCTAAGATATCTTCCTTCGCTTCGTTGCATCACGCTATGGATACTCAGGATCCAGATCGGGGAGCTCTGCTTCAAAGAGTAGAACAGAAGAAGAGCGAGGTCAAAAACAAGTTAATTTTCTTTGAATTGGAATGGCAGTCTTTATCCGAGGAAGAAGCGAAAGAATACATGGAAAGCGAGGAGTTAGAGCATTATGAAAGCTATCTTAACAATTGGAGAAGATATACACCTTATATGCTTTCAGAGGATGAAGAACAGATCATAGAATCATTGCAGAACACCGGAAAGGAAGCCTTCAAGCGTTTGTTTGACCAGACTGTCGGTGATATCACAGTCGAATTCGAAGTCGAAGACGAGAGCTATGAGATGGTGTTCGATCAAGCTCTATCTGTGCTCTATGAAGAAGATAGGAAGAAGAGAAAAGCGGCTGCTGATGCCGTCACTGATTCATTGAAAGAAAATAATAAGCTTCTGAATTTTATCTTCAATAACATCGTTCAAAATCACACTACTATCTGCGAATTCCGTGATTATCCAGATCCGATGACTCCTAGGAATCTAGATAATAGAGTGGAAAGGGAAACGGTAGACGCGCTGATGGAGACTGTAGAAGAGAATACCCACATCGTAGAACGCTTTTATAACTTGAAAAAAGAACTCTGTGATTTTGACAAAGTTTTTGACTATGACAGATACAGTCCTCTTCCTGGAGGTGTACCAGAGACCGATTTCGAAGAGAGCCGAGAGAAGGTGTTAGATGCATATGAGGATTTTACGCCCAAAATGAGAGATATAGCGGAAAAATTCTTTGAAAACAATTGGATCGATGCCGAGATAAAAGAAGGGAAGAGAGGCGGTGCTTTCAGTGCGAGTACCGTTCCTTCAGTACATCCCTATATTATGTTGAACTTCTCCGATAAAACCAGCGATATGATAACGATGGCTCATGAACTAGGTCACGGAGTTCATCAATACCTAGCTAGGGAACAGGGAGCTCTTCAGCAAAGTACGCCCTTGACTACAGCAGAGATGGCGAGCGTTTTCGGTGAAATGCTGCTCTTCGATAAGTTGATGAGCGACGTTGAGGACGAAGAAACTAAGCTTGTACTTATAGGGAATAAGCTCCAGAGAGATTTCGCAACCGTTTTCAGACAGGTGATAATGACCAGATTCGAACAAAAACTACACGAGGCTCATAGAGAAGGTGGGGAACTGAAGAGTGAAGAGATAAATGAGCTGTGGAAGGAGGCAAATAGAGAGGAATTTGGAGATTCGGTTGAGCTAAGAGATGAATACGGATGGTGGTGGAGTTACGTTCTGCACTTTGTACACTATCCTTTCTACTGCTATGCTTATGCGTTCGGTGAGTTGTTGGTGTTAGCTTTATACGACATCTATCAGGAGAAAGGTGATGAATTCGTACCCCAATATCTCGATCTTTTAAGAGCCGGTGGTTCCGAAGATCCTAAAGATCTGATCGAAAAGATAGGTATTGACATAACTGATCCGGATTTTTGGAAGAGAGGAATGAATGTATTAGAAGAAAAGGTAGAAAAGATGGAGGAACTCGCAAAAGACTCCGGCATGGTTTGAGATCTTCCAAACCTAAACATTTTTAACGGATAAACCCTTAACTCCAGCGTGATACCTATGGATTGGGAACAGGAAGAGATAAGGAATCTGAAAGAGAATCAATATATCATAATAGATGATGAGCCCTGCGAGATAAAGAGTATAGATACTTCCAAACCAGGGAAGCACGGTGAAGCAAAAGCTCGGATAGAAGCTAAAGGGATCTTCGATAATAAAAAACATAGTATGTTGAATCCTGTTACGACTAAAGTTAGAGTACCGATAATAGATAGGAGGAAAGGGCAGGTTGTCAACAAATCTAGCGGTGAAGTGAACATAATGGACCTGGAGTCCTACGACACTTTCCAAATAAATGTAGACGAAAATACATACGAGGAGATAGAACAGGGACAGGATATCAGGTATCTAGAAGCTATGGGTAGGAAGAAGATAATACAGACATGAACCAGGGTAGAACTTTCGCTAGCTTTGATTCAAATTTTGAGAAAGGAGATTATATCCTCCTGGGTATTCCTTACGATAAAACTTCTTCTTTACGTATCGGGACTTATAAAGGTCCAGAGGTGATAAGGAAAGCCTCATATTGTTTTGAACCCCATCTCATGGAATACGCTGTTTCATTAGAAAAGCTTGATCTCCACGATGCAGGAGACGTAGGAGAAACTAAAAATTTTGAGGAACTTCGGGAAAAGATAAGCGAAAAGATAACCAAGATAATTGGTAAAGACAAATTTCCCATAATAATTGGTGGAGAACATTCGGTCGCTCCTCCGATCGTTTCTTCGATACAGAAAAATGTTTCAGATCTAAAAGTTCTTGTTTTAGATGCTCATATGGATTTTAGAGACGAATATGAAGGGATGAAACACAGCCACGCTACAGTATCAAGAAGGATATCAGAGATCGTCGGAGTAGAAAATATTACTATTGGAGGTGTAAGATCGATTTCCAGTGAATCTGTAAAAAAGGAAAAGCCTTTGTTTTTTACTTCTGAGCAGATGAAAGAGGATGACTGTATTGATGAGATATTGGAAGAAACAAATGAGCCAATCTATCTATCCATAGACATGGACGTGGTAGATCCCTCTTTTGCTCCGGGTGTAGGAAATCCCGAACCTTTCGGTTTATCATCGGTCAAGATGAAAGAGTTGATATCTCGATTGGCGCCACATCTGATTGGTGTAGATATAGTAGAGATCAACCCAAAATACGACAGATCAGATATAACCGCTAATCTCGGGGCACGGTTGATTTATGAACTGATCGGTTCGAGAGAAAAAAAGAGATGAAGAAAAATAAGATTTTCACGCCACTTCCTCGATACCTTCTTTTTTGGAAACTTCATCAGCACTGAATATCTGTTTTGATTTTACTCCAGTTGCCACTATCATCACTTTGATTTTATCTTTTAGCGTCGGGTCCACGCTAGCTCCCCATATGATATTAGCGCCCTCGCCTGCTTTCTTTTCTACGCTTTCAGCTACCATCTCGGCTTCATGAACGCTCATGTCCTCAGCCCCGGTAACATTGATAAGTACACCTGTAGCACCTGACATATCAACATCTAGGAGTGGGGAATTTATAGCTTCCTCTATAGCTTCTTCTGCTCTCTTGTCTCCACCGGCATCAGATTCACCCATCCCGATCATAGCTTGGCCGGCTCCTTCCATTATCGTTTTGAGATCATTGTAATCAAGATTTACAAGGCCTGGTTTAGTGATTATTTCGGTCATGCCTTTTATGGCCCTCATCAACACTTCGTCAGCGACCTTAAAAGCCTTGTTCAAAGGTAATCTAGGGACGAGATCTAACAACCTATCATTCGGTATCACTATGACCGTGTCTGCAACACCCTTTATGCGTTTAAGACCCCAATTAGCATTTTTCATACGAGATTTGCCTTCGGCCTCGAAAGGTCTTGTTACTACCGCTATTGTTAAAGCACCAGCCTCCTTTGCTACCCGAGCGACCGGTGCAACGGAACCGGTACCAGTACCTCCACCTAGTCCGCAGGTCAAAAAGACGATATCTGAATCATCTAATATCTCTTGATATTTTTCTTTTGATTCTTTCGCAGCTTTTGCACCGATTCCAGGTTTAGCACCAGCTCCGAGACCTTTTGTCAGATTTCTTCCCATCAGGACTTTTCTGTTAGCCCTGACGGTGAGTAGATCCTGGGCGTCGGTATTACCTGCTATCAAATCAGCACCGTGGATACCTTCTTCAGATATACGATTGATCGTATTGCATCCGGCTCCTCCAAGCCCAACGATATGGATCCTAGTTTTGAGGGATTCTAGGACCTCTTTCAATTCTTCGTCGGTTTCCGTGTCTTGATATGCTTCACCTTCGGCTTCATCTTCGCTAGAAAGAGCTTCATCCACTAATGATTCCATGGTTCCATCGCCTCATTTTAAATCTCATCGTGCCTGTAATTAACGAACTATTATTAATATTTATG